>Ga0335072_10000514_pt1 | contig 75216 bp, 58 predicted proteins | sample Lox_Sample_21_FD_206725 | JGI IMG/M metagenome (GOLD analysis project Ga0335072, IMG submission 206725) | Soil microbial communities from Loxahatchee National Wildlife Refuge, Florida, United States - Lox_Sample_2.1 | ecosystem: Environmental > Terrestrial > Soil > Wetlands | place: USA...
CAGCGCCCGCCCGCCGGCTCCTCCGGCCCCGCCGAGCCCCGCACGCCCGGCAGCGGCGGCCGCTGCGGCGGCGGCAGAGGGCGTCGTCGCGAGCCGCGCCGCCACCGGCGAGGCACGCCGCGCCGTGGCCCCGGCTTCGGCGGCCGCCCCCGTCTCGCCGCGGACCGGGTCCGCCCGGCGGGGTGGCGGCAGCGGCGAGCCGCCGGTGCGGCGCTATCGCGCCGAGCGCAGCTCACCCGGCCGCGCGACGTTCCTGGTCGTCGGCGGCCTGATCGTCGCGATCGTGGTGATCGTCGCGATCGTGCTCTCGCTCGGCGGTGGCAAGGGCGGCAAATCCGCCACCGGCCAGTCGGCGGGTGGCGCGAGCAGCACGCCAACCAGCACTCGCACGCAGCAGGGCACGACGGCGAAGCACGTCACCGCGACGGCGACGACGAGCCCCTCGACGCTGAACGTCGCGGTCCTGAACGGCACCACCACCGCGAACCTGGCCCACCACGTCTCAGAACAGCTCCAGCAGGGGGGCTACACGCGCGCGACGCCCCTCGACGGCCAGCCGCCGGGCGCGAACCAGGTGACGGTGGTCGAGTACACGAACGGTCACAAGGGCGACGCGCAGCGCGTCGCGCGAACGCTGGGCGTCTCGCAGGCGCAGCCGATCGAAGGGACGGTGGCGTCGATGGCGGGTTCGGCGAGCGTCGTGGTGATCGTCGGGCTTGACAAGGCTGCGACGACGCCATAGCCGGCTTCCTCGACATTCCCGAGCGCTCCAGCAAGCCGCGCGAGGGTGGTCTGACGCACGTGATCGATCGCGGCCTGTCGGTCGCGGAGGTGGACGGTCTGCTGGAGGTCGCGGGCGCCTGCGTGGACATCGTCAAGCTCGGCTGGGGCACCGCCCTCGTGAGCGCGAACCTGAAGCCGAAGCTGGAGCGCTACGCGGCGCACGGAATCCCCGTCGTGCTCGGCGGCACGCTGACGGAGATCGCGATCCGCCAAGGCCGCGTCGACGGCCTGGTGGCGTGGCTGCGCGAGCTGGGCCTGCGGCACGTGGAGGTCTCCGACGGCACGATCGCGCTGGAGCCCGAGCGCAAGCGCGAGCTGATCGAACGCCTCTCGGGCGAGTTCGTCGTGCTGGCGGAGGTCGGCAACAAGGACGCCGACTTCATCATGGCTCCCTACGTCTGGGTCGAACAGATCGAACGGGACCTCGAGGCCGGTGCCTGGAAGGTGATCACCGAGGCGCGCGAGTCCGGCAACGCGGGGATCTACCGCGCCGACGGCGAGCCACGCACGGGCCTGATCGACGAGATCGCCCACGCGGTCGATCCGCAGCGGCTGATCTTCGAGGCGCCCTTGCGGCCGCAGCAGGTGTGGTTGCTGACGCGCTTCGGCACCGAGTGCAACCTCGGCAACATCGCCCCGGACGACGTGCTCTCCCTGGAGACGCTGCGCCTGGGCCTGCGCTCGGACACGGTCGAGCGCTTCGCGCTCGGCGGCGGCGACGGATCGGCCGGGGGCGGTTGACCGGCGGGCCAGGGGGGGAGAGCGTGGTCGGTGGGGGCACAACCGCCGCGGCGGGGGCCGGGAGCGGGGACGGCGGCGCGACGCTCGACCGCAGGCTCCCCGGCGCGGTGTTCGCGGCGCTCGTGGCGGCCTGCTTCGTCGCGTTCTTCCTGACCCAGCACCTGAAGCACACGCCGACCGCGGTCCAGGCCTTCAAACTGACCCCGTTCTTCTCCCCGACTCCGAGCGGTCACATCAAAGAAGAGCGGATCTCCTTCAAGCTCGCGCGGGCGGACAAAGCCACGGTGACGATCGTCGACTCCTCCGGCGACACGGTCGCGACGCTCGTGCGCGATCTGCCGGTGGCGCGCTACAAACAGCTCTCGCTGCGCTGGAACGGGCGGCGCGGCACGGCGCGCCGTTACGCCAGCTCCACCACCTCCGCGGGCGGGCGGCTGGTCGTGCCGCGCAACACCGGCGGCCCCGCCCCCGCGGGTGAATATCGCGTCCGCGTGTACCTCCACGACCAGCGCCGCTCGGTGCTCTCGCCGCGCAACGTCACGCTGGTGCGCCCGTGAGCACGCCGGCGACGTCGCTGAGCGCGGGCGCCGTCGCGGGGGCGGCGGCCGGCGCCGCGCTGGCGATCGCGGTGCTCGTGGCGATCATGCGCCGCAACCAGCAGGCGTTCCCGCTGCTGGCGGTGCTGGCGCTGCCGTTCCGCCTGCCGATCTCGACGGACGGGCGCACGGTGAACCTGCTGATTCCGCTGTACCTCGTCGTCGCGGCGGGCGTGCTGGCGCATCTGCTGCCGCGGCTGCTCCGCCGTGAGGAGCCGGCCTTCGGCCGGCTGGAGTGGCTGCTGCTGGCATCGGTGGTGCTGTACGCGCTTCAGGCGCTGTACTCGACGGACCGCGCGAAGGCCGGGGAGAACCTGGCCTTCTTCTACGTGCCCTTTGGCCTGCTGCTGCTGCTCCTGCGCGACGTGCGCTGGACGCGCGAGCTGCTGCTGCGCTGCCTGGGGATCGCCGTCGCGCTGGCGGTCGTGTTCGCGGGGATCGGCTTCGTGGAGTACGCGCGCAAGGAACTGTTCCTGAACCCGAAGGTCGTGGCGGCGAATCAGTTCGACAACTACTTCCGGGTGAACTCGCTGTTCTTCGACCCCAACATCTATGGCCGCTTCCTGGCGCTGGTGATGATCGCGGTGACGACCGTGCTGCTGTGGGCCAGGCGCCGGCGCGAGGTGCTCGCCGCGGCGGCCGTGCTGGCGTGGCTGCTCGCGGGGCTCGTGACGAGCTTTTCGCAGTCGAGCATCGCCGCGCTGCTGCTGGGCCTCGCGGTGCTGGCGGCGTACCGCTGGAGCGTGCGCTGGGCGCTGTACGTGGCGGCGGGGCTCGCGGCGCTGGCGCTCGCCGTGGCGCTCGCCGCGCCGGCGAGGTGGCACTTCGGCCTGAAGGGCAACGGCGGCTCGACCAGCAACGCCACCAGCGGGCGCACGAAGCTGATCGAAGGCGGCTTGGAACTGTTCGCGAAACGACCGCTGGAGGGGTACGGCTCGGGCTCCTTCCAGACCGAGTACGAGCGCCACTCGAAGACGACGGCCGAGAACGCGACCTCCGCCTCGCACACGATCCCGATCACGGTCGCGGCGGAGCAGGGGATCGTGGGCCTCGCGCTCTACCTCGCGCTGCTGGTCGTGGCGTTCCTGGTGCTGTTCCGCGGCGCGGGCCGCTCGCCGCCGCGGATCGCGCTCGCGGCCTGTTTCGCGGCGCTGGTGCTGCACACGTTCACCTACGCGGACTTCCTCGAGGACCCGCTGCTGTGGACGCTGCTCGGCGTCGGCATCGCGCTGGCGCGGGCGGATGAGCCGCGCGCCCCGGTCGCCGCCGAGCCGGCCGTCGCCCGCGCCCCGGCGTAGCTTCTACAGCCGTGCTGGCCTACCTGAAGCGCCTCGTCACGACCGGCGCGGCCTACCAGTTCGGCGACATCGTCGCGAAGGGCATCGCGGTCGTGACGATCCCGCTGTACACGCGCCACGTCTCGCCCGCGGGCTACGGTGCCGCGAACTCGCTGCTGACGGCGGTGATCCTCGCGAGCATCTTCCTGCGGGTCGGAGTCGGCGAGGCGTTCATCCGTTTTTATTTCGATGATGAGGATGGATCGCGTCGCGCCCGCATCGCGCGCACCGCGACAGCCACGGTCGCGTGGACGACGACCGTGGCTTCGCTTCTCGCGGTGGTCCTCGCCGCCCCGCTCTCGCGCCTGATCCTGGGCTACCGCGACCCGCTGCTGCTCGACTGCGCGGTCGTGGGCCTGTGGGCGTTCACGAACCTTGAGATGGCCTACGCGCAGCTGCGCGTCGACGAACGCGCGCGCGCCTACGTCTATGCCTCCGGCACGAACGTCGCGCTGACCGTGATCTTCACGGTCTCACTGGTCGTGATTGGCAACGAGGGGGCGCGCGGCCTGCTGCTGGGGAACTTCGGCGCCTCGGCGGTCGTGGTGCTCGGGCTGTGGTGGGTGCTGCGGCGGCGCTTCAGCCTGCGCGTGCGCTGGTCGGACCTGCGCGCGATGCTCCGCTTCGGGCTGCCGACCGTGCCCGCGGACGCGAGCGTCTACGCGCTCCAGGTCGCCGACCGCTTCTACGTCTACCGCGGCTACTCGCACGCCGCGGCGGGGGAGTACTCGGTGGCGCTGCAGTTCGCGACGGTGGTGTTCGTGCTGGTGCGCGGCTTCCAGTACGCCTGGCCGCCCCTGGCGTACTCGATCTCCAGCGACGTCGAGGCCTCGCGGCTGTATGCGCTGGTGACGACCTACTTCGTGCTGGCGACGGGCGCGGTCGTCGCGGCGGTGGCGCTGCTCGGCCGCTGGATCGTGCGCCTGCTGGCGGCGCCGCAGTACTTCGGCGCGCACGCCGCGCTGCCGTGGCTGGCGCTGGCGTGGACGCTGTACGGCCTCTACCAGGTGATGATCGTGATCACGGGCCGCGCGCGGGCGACGACGCGCAACCTGCCGGCCGCGGGGGCTGGGCTGGTCGTGAACGTCGTGCTGCTGTTCGTGCTCGTGCCCGGCGGCGGCCTTGGCCTTGGCATCGCGGGCGCGGGGATCGCGCTGTGCGGCGCCTACGTCGCGATGCTGCTGGTGATGCACGCGCTGACGCGAAGGCTGTTCCCGGTCGCGTTCGAGTGGCGGCGCCTCGCGCAGCTGACGGCGATCCTCGCGGGCGTCGCGGTCTCGGGCGAGCTGCTGTTGCCGGCGAGCGGCTTCGCGGGGATCGCGCTGCGCGCGCTGTGGTGGCTGCTGATCCCGGCGCTGCTCCTGGCGACGCGCTTCTTCGCCGCGGAGGAGCGCCGCCAGGCGCGGGCGCTGATCGCCGACGGCAGGCGCCGCGTCGCCGCCTTCCGCGCCGGTCACGGCGACGTCGAGGCCTACGCGGAGGAACCGCTGAAAGACATCTAGGCGGCTTCGCGGTTGTAGCGGTCCGCCGCCTCGCGCAGGCCTTCGCCATCTGCGGGTCGCAGCGTCGCGGTGACGTGGCGCCAGTAGCGGCGGGGGGAGTGCCCGGGCAGCGCCAGCGCCGCGAGTGCCCGCAAGGCGTAGGGGAAGGCGGTCAGCCAGCGCACCGCACCTGCCGCGAGCGCCGAATGGTGCTTGCGCATGTACAGGTCGCGGTTGCGGGCCAGTTCGACGATCCGCCGCTCCGGGACCTCGCCGGTCGAGAGCTGCTCGTGGTGGACGGCGACCGCCTGCGGCACGTACAGCGAGCGCCAGCCCGCGTCGCGCAGCCGCCGCGCGAAGTCCACCTCGTCGGAGTAGACGAAGAAGTCCGGGTCCAGGTAGCCGACCTGCGCCGCCGCCTCGCGACGCACGAGGAGCGCGGCCGACTGACACCAACCGACTTCGCGCACTCGCTCGCCGCGGCTCTGCACTGTGTACAGCCGGTGCAGCAGCAGCGCCCCCGCCAGCGCCGTCAGCGGCGTCGGGAAGCGCCAGGCTGAGGGCTGCTCGGTGCCGTCGGGGCGCAGCAGCTTCGCGCCGGCGCACGCCGCCTCGCCGTGCTCCTGAAGCGCCCGCAGCAGCGCGAGCGTCGCCCCGGGCCGCAGCTCGGAGTCCTCGTTCAGCAGCAGCGCGTAGCGCCCCAGCGCCTCGCGCAGAACCTGCGAGTCGTTGTCACCCTTGCCGCGGCGTTCGCCCAGCGCGATCACGCGGCCGACGGCGGGATGCGCCCGCGCCGCCTCCGCCGAACCGTCGCGCGAGCCGTTGTCGAGCACCAGCACCTCCGTCGCGAACGGCAGCGACTCCCGCTCCCGCCCGATCGCGTCGAGCCCGCGCATCAGCAGCTCGCGCTGGGAGGTGTTCACCACGCAGTAGGAGACCTCGACGTCCGGCACCGGCCGGACCCTACTGCGCGTGCGTCAGGCGGCCACCTCGGGCTCGACGTACACCCCGGGACCCGATGGCTCCGGAATCGGTTCTCCGTGTTCGCGCATGCCTTCGAAGTGGAATGCGAGCGCCGAGCGCATTTCCGCCACGCACTCCTCGACCGTGCGGCCCGTGGCAACGCAGCCCGGCACGTCGGGGGAGTACGCGGAGCAGTTCCTGGGGCCGCGCTCGACGTGGATCAAATATTTGTGCGTGTCGATCATCGTTTCAATCCCGCCTGTCTGAAGATAGCCGCCTGCGTCTTGAGCCGCAACTCTTCGTTGCGGTGGCCCGCCACGGTCACACCACCCGGCTTGACCGGGTGGTAAAAGCGCCGGTGGCTTCCTCTCTGCCGCGCCTGTCGCCAACCGTCGCGTTCGATCAGCTTGATGATCTCGCGCACCTTCACACCCGCCTGTACGACGGGTGGCCGACGGCGGGACAGTCAGTGCCCGCGCCTAGAGTCTGCGCACCATGCGCGTCCACGTCGTAGACCCCTCCGCCTACACGCCCCCCTACGACCACGCCCTCTGCCGCGCGCTCGGCGCCGCCGGCGCGGAGGTCGAGCTGCACACCAGCCGCTTCGCCTACGGCCCCGTGCCCGCCGCCGAGGGCTACCGCCGCGTCGAGGACTTCTACCGGGCGACCACGCTCATTCCCGGCGGCGCCCCCGCAGCTCAGCGGGCGCGTCGCGCCCTGAAGCTCGCCGGGCACGTGCCGGACATGCTCCGCTACCGCCGCGCCGCCCGCGCCGCCGACGTCGTGCACTTCCAATGGCTCTCCCTGCAGCAGCTCGACCGGCGCCTGCTGCCGCGCGGCGTGCCGCTGGTGCTGACCGCGCATGACGTGCTGCCGCGCGAACCGCGGCCAGGGCAGCGTGAGGCGCAGCGGCGGTTGTACGAGCGTTTCGACGCCGTCGTCGCCCACTCCCGGCACGGGCGCGCGCGCCTGATCGAGGAGCTCGGCGTCGACGCGGAGCGCGTCCACCTCATCCCGCACGGCGCCTTCGCGCATCTGGCCGAGGCGCCTGTGCAGCCGCCCCCCTTCGACACCGACCGGAAGGTCGTGCTGTTCTTCGGCCTGCTGCGCCCCTACAAGGGTCTCGACCTGCTGCTCGACGCCTGGCGTGGGATCGAGGACGCCGAGCTGTGGATCGTCGGGATGCCGCGGATGGACGTCTCCGCACTGCGGGCGAGCGCCCCCGCGAACGTTCGCTTCGTCACGCGCTTCGTCCCCGACGAGCAGCTGCCCGCCTACTTCCGCCGCGCCGACCTCGTCGTGCTGCCCTACCGCGAGATCGAGCAGTCCGGCGTGCTCTTCACCGCGCTCGCCTTCGGCAAGCCGCTGCTGCTGACCGACGTCGGCGGCTTCGGCGAGATCGCGGCCGCGGGCGCAGCGCATGCCGTGCCGCCCGGCGACCCCGAAGCGCTGCGCCACGCACTACGAGAGCTGCTCGGCGATCCCGCGAAGCTCGCCGCGCTCGCCGCGCGTTCTGAGCAGCTCGCCGCCGGCGAGTACGGCTGGGACGGGATCGCGCGGCGCACCCTCGCTCTGTACGAGCAGCTGCGCGCCGCCTGAGCCGTCGTCAGTCCTGCCAGAAGGACTGGAGGATTTCCCCGTCCTTCTCGAAGTGGGCGCCGAAGGCGATCCACGACAGCCCGTTGTCACCCGCCTCGAACGCTCGCTTCACCTCGGGGGCGACGCGGATCGCATCGAGGCGCTTGATCTCCTTGATCTCGTCGTCCAGGCGCACGCGGCCGCTGCCCGCCAGCACCACGTAGACCTCCTCGGCCTCGTCGTGCTTGTGCCCGAAGGCCTGGCGCTTGCCGGGCTTCAGCACCTGGTAGGAGAGGCCCGTCTGCGTCGCGCCCAGCTCCTCGCGCGGGAAGTGCGCCTCGCCCATCTCCTCGAAGCCGAACTTCGGCGCGCTGTCGACCGTCTCTGTGAGGTTCATCATCGTGTAGCTCATGGCGCCGAGCCTAGCGCCCGTCGCCCGTCCCGGTGCGCGACTCCGCCAGAATCCAACCGTGCTCGCGCTCGAAGTCCTCTTCTGGCTCTGCTGCGCGCTGATCGTGTGGACGCAGCTCGGCTATGCCCTGGCGCTCGCCGCGGTCGCGCCGCTCGCCCGCCATCGGCGGAGCCCCGAGAGGGGCGGAGCCCATCAAGACCCCCCGCCGTACGTCTCGCTGATCGTCGCCGCGCACGACGAGCAAGCCGTCATCGCCGGGAAGGTCGCCGACGCGCTCGCGCTCGACTACCCGCGCGAGCGCCTGCAGGTGATCGTCGCCTGCGACGGGTGCGCCGATGCCACCGCCGAGCGCGCGCGCCAAGCAGGCGCCGACCTCGTGCTGGAGCTGCCACGCGGCGGCAAGATTCGCGCGCAGGACGCCGCCGTCGAGGCCTCCTCCGGAGAGATCGTCGCCTTCTCCGACGCCAACTCCCGCTGGCGGCCCGACGCCCTGCGCGAGCTCGTGCGCCCCTTCGCCGACCCCCGCGTCGGCTACGTCTGCGGGCAGGTGCGCTTCGTGCAGGCCGCCGCCGGTCGCGACGCCTCCAACCAGGAGGGCGTCTACTGGCGCTATGAGATGTTCGTCCGCGAGCGCGAGTCGCGCCTGTCCTCCGTCACCGCCGGCAACGGCGCCATCTACGCCACCCGCCGCGAGGCCTACATCGTCGTCGACCCCGTCATGGGCCACGACCTCTCGCTGCCCTTCAACGTCGTCAAGCGCGGGTCGCGCGCGCTCTACGCCCCCGCCGCCCGCGCCAGCGAGAAGATGGTGCCCTCGCTGCTCGGCGAGTTCGCCCGCAAGCGGCGCATGATGAGCCACACCTGGCCGATCGTGCTGCGCGGCGGGATGCTCTCCCCGCGCGGCTACACCCCCGGCTACGCGCTGATGATCTTCTCCCACCGCCTGCTCCGCTACGCCAGCCCGATCCTGCACCTTGTGGCCCTCGCGGCGAACGTCGCGCTCGTCGCGGCCGGCGCCGGGACGCTGTACCTCGTCACGCTGCTGCTGCAGCTCGCGCTGCTGCTCGCGGCCCTGCTCGCGGGGGCGGTCCGCGCGCGCGCGCTGCTGATCGCGCGCTACTACGTCCTCACCACGGCCTCGCCCGCCGCGGGCCTGTGGGACTGGCTGCGGCACGGCACTACCGCGTGGTGGGACGCCGCCGAGGGGACGCGATGATCCGCCGTGCCGTCGACCTTCTGTTCGCCCTCTGCGCGCTCGTCCTCAGCGCGCCGCTGCTCGCCATCTGCATGCTCGCCGTGCGCCTGGAGTCGCGTGGCCCCGCGATCTTCCGCCAGCGCCGCTCCGGCCTGCGCGGCGCGCCCTTCGACATGCTGAAGCTGCGCACGATGGTCGACGGCGCCGAGCACATCGGCGCCGGTCTCGCCGTCAACGCCGGCGACGCCCGCATCACCCGGGTCGGGGCGTTCCTGCGCCGCACCTCGCTCGACGAGCTGCCCAACCTCGTCAACGTGCTGCGCGGCGAGATGTCGCTGATCGGCCCGCGCCCCACGCTTCCCGCCCAGGTCGCGCAGTACACCCCGCGCCAGCGCCTGCGCCTGGAGGTCAAGCCCGGCATCACCGGCTGGGCGCAGGTCAACGGTCGCGCCTCGCTGCCCTGGGACCAGCGGATCGAGCTCGACATCTTCTACGTCGAGCACCGCTCGCTCACGCTCGACCTGAAGATCCTGCTGCGCACCCCCCTGCTCGTGCTCGGCGGCGGCGGCCTCTACAAGGGCGCCACCGGCGGCTGGGAGGGCGAGGCGCCATGAGCGCGGCATGCCCCGCCGACCCGATGCGCGAGGATGGCCCGGCATGAGACCCGCCGTCCTGCTCACCGGCGCCGGCAAGCGCTACGACATCGTCTCCTGCTTCGCGCAGCTGACGCACACCGTCGTCGCCGACCCCGCGCCGCTCGCGCCCGCGCAGTACGCCGCGCACACGCGCGCCGCCGTGCCGCGGATCGACGACCCCCACTACGTGCAGGCGCTGCGCGAGCTGTGCGAACAGCACGAAGTCGGCGCCGTGCTGCCGCTCACCGACCTCGACATCGAGCTGCTCGCCCGCGCCCGCGAGGAAAAGCGGCTGCCCGCCTTCGTTCCCGGCTCCGAGGTCGCCCGCGCCACCTTCGACAAGTACGAGGCGCACCTGCTGCTGCAGCGGCTCGGGCTGCCCTCGCCTCCCACCGTACTGCCCGAGGACAGCGATGCCCTCGACGCGCTCGAATACCCCGTCGTCGTCAAGCCGCGCCGCGGCTCCGGGGCGCGCTCGATCCACCTCGCCCACGACCCCGGGCAGGCGCGCTTCTTCGTCCGCTACCTGCAGGAGGCGCCTCCCGACCCCGGGCGGGCGATCGAGCTGCCGGCGGCCGAGCCCGTGATGGTGCAGCGCGCCATGGGTGGCCCCGAGCTGTCGATCGACTGCCTCGGCGACTTCGACGGGCGCTGCCTGAACGCGATCCCGCGGACGATGCTCGAGTCCCGCGGCGGCGAGTCCATCAAGGGCCAGGCCGTGCGCGACGAGGAGCTGATCGAGCTGGGGCGGCGCGTCATGGAGGCGCTGCGCGTCACCGGCCCCGCCACCATCCAGGTGTTCCGCGACCCCGAGATCGGCCTCGCCATCACCGACGTCAACACCCGCTTCGGCGGCGCCTTCCCCGCCCCCGCCTACGCAGCTCTGCCCGGGCGCAGCTACCCCGAGCTGATCGTCGCCCTCGCCTGCGGCGAGCGCGTCGAGCCGCACGTCGGCGAGTTCCGCGAGGGCGCCTTCTTCACGCGCTACTACTGGCAGCTGGAGCTCGACGACCAGCACCGCCCCACCCGCCGCGAGCTCGTCCCCGGCGGCCCGCCTGCGCCCGGCCAGGGGCCCGCCCACTAGAATCGGGTTCGTGCCCACGGCACTCGCAGACCCACCGCCCGCGCCCGCGGAGTCGGCCGCGGCGGGGAGCACTGGCGCAAACGGCGCTGTTGGCGCATCGCTCCCTCCCACTCAGCAAGCGCCTGTCCGCGCCTGCTCGAAGTGCGGCAAGCCCCTGGACGACGGCCAGGACTGGTGCCTTCAGTGCGGCGCCGGCGCGCCCGACAGCTTGCGGGTGCGCACCCCCACCTGGCGCTCCGCCGCCGTGATCTTCACCGCCCTCGCCGTGCTCGTCGCCGGCGCCGGCGGCGCCGCCTACGCGGCGCTCAGCAAAAGCAAGGGCAAGGCGCCCACCGTCGTCAAGACCGTCGCCCAGGCGCCACCGCCCGCCACGACGCCCACCACGCCCGCGACGCCGCTGCCCACCACGCCCACCGTCGGGACGCCCACCACGATCAAACCGACCACGCCGCCGAAAATCCCGCTCACCTCCACGCCCACGCCGGCGCCCGCGACGCCGATCGTGCCCCTGACCACCGGCTCCGGCGGCAGCACGCCGACCAGCACCGGGAAATCCAAAGCCAACAACCCCGCCACGCCCGTCGGCGAAGCCCACCCCGAAGCGCTGCTGCTCGACACGAACGCCGCCTCCACCTACAACCCCTACAACTACGCGGCCTCAAACTTCGGCGACCCCAGCCTCGCGATCGACGGCGACGCCTCGACCGGCTGGACCGCCCTCGTCGAACCCTCCGTCGCGCCGAAAATGGCCGAGGGGATCGTCGTCGACCTGATCACGCCCCGCAAGCTCTCCGCGCTGGGGCTCGCCACCACCACCCCCGGCATGACCGTGCAGGTCTACGGCGCCAACGGCGAAGCGCCTCCCACCTCGATCACCGACCCCGCCTGGGTCGCGCTTACGCCGGCGATCGTCGCCAAGAAGAAGCACGCCCGGATCAAGCTCGGCGGCTCCACCACCGCCGGTCAGGCCGCCGCCAAGAAGGCCTACCGGTTCGTCGTGCTGTGGATCAGCCAGGCGCCGCAGTCGGCGGTCGGCACGCCCGAAGCGCCCGGGCACATCAGCGTCAACGAACTGGAACTCTTCCCCCGGAAGTCCAAGAGCTAGCTGCGCCCGCCGGGCTCCCGCCCGGGGTCGTCGCTGCTAGCGCCGCGACGCGGCTTTAGCCGGTTTCGCCGCGGCGCGTTTGCGTTTCGCCGGGGCTTTGCGCGTTTTCGCCGCGCGCGCTTTCGGCGTCGCCCAGACTTCGTCCAGGAACTTCGCGATCTCGTTCGTGAGGCGCTCCGGCTGGGCGCGCAGCTCGAAGAAGGAGTTCGCTTCGATCAGGCGCCCGTTCGGCAGCTCGTCCGCGAGCTGGCCCGCGTCCGAGAAGGGGTGGACCGGGTCGCGGTGGTGGCCCAGGATCAGCGCCGGCGTCTGGAACTCGCGACGCTGCGTCCGGTGCGGCGCGATGCGCCCGAAGAACAGCCCCTGAAGCAGCGCCCCGCCCGGCCCGGGCTCCTGGCGCACGAGGTCGAGCGCGACGTTGCCGTAGTGCGGCAGCACGCCGCGCGGCACCGCCCGGGTCGCGCGCGAAAGCAGCTTCATCGCCCGCTCGCCGAACGTCAGCGCCACGAGCACCGGCGTGAAGGCCAGCGCGCTCCACAGCAGCGCGTTGTCCAGCACCGGCATCTCGATCACCATCCCGCGCAGCCGCTCCGGGTGGTCGAGCGCCATCTCCAGGGCGGTGTTCGCGCCGAGCGAGGTGCCCATCACCACCGCCTGCTCGATCCCGAGGTGGTCCATCAGCGCCACGACCTGCTCGGCGAAGAAGTGCATCGAGTAGCGCCACATGTCGCGTGGGCGGTCCGATTCGCCGTGGCCCAGCAGGTCCACCGTGATCACGCGGTTGCCCCGCGCCGCCAGGTCCTCCGCCAGCCGCTGGTGCATCAGCTGCGAGAGCAGCAGGCCGTGGACGAGGATGATCGGCCGCGATCGCGCCGGCGAGCTGCGCGCGGTGCGGCCGCGGGCGCCCGACTCCGTCAGCGCCGCGGGGCCGCCGCCGTACTCGGTGTAGGCGATCTGCTGGCCCTCGAACTTGAACTTGGCCATCTGTCAACCCTACACCGACGCGCGCCGATCGGCACACGACTGGCCAGCCGGCCAGCACCGCCCGGGCATCGGCGCTAGCTTTCGTCTCCCAACCGTCTTCGCGTCCGGAACGCCCGCCGTACCCGACGCACCCACCGCCCGCCGCACGACAGGAGGAACCCCATGGCCAAGCAGCCCCGCATCCTCGCCGGACAGACCGTCGCGATCACCGGGGGCGCCCGCGGCATCGGTCGCGCCACCGCGAAAGCGCTGCTTGGCCAGGGCATGAAGGTGGCGATCGGAGACGTCGACATCGACGCCGCCCGCGCCACCGCCGCGGAGCTGGGGGCCAGCGCGATCGCGCTCCCGCTCGACGTCACCGACCGCGAGTCGTTCAACGCCTTCCTCGACGAGACCGAGCGCCAGCTCGGGCCGCTCGACGTGCTGATCAACAACGCCGGGATCATGCAGATCGGCCGCTTCATCGACGAGGACGACCTCACCGCCAAGCGCCAGATCGACATCAACCTGCACGGCGTGATCCTCGGCATGAAGCTCGCGCTCGACCGGATGATCCCCCGCAACCGCGGCCACATCGTCAACATCTCCTCGCAGGCCGGCAAGTTCGGCGCGCCCGGCGGGGCCACCTACTCCGCCACGAAGCACGCCGTCGTCGGGCTGTCAGAGGCCGTCCGCGGCGAGCTGCGGCTGATGGACGCTCAGGTCGACCTCAGCTACGTGATGCCCTACGTCGTGAACACCGAGCTCGGCGGCGGGCTCGGCCAGGCGCGCGGGTTCTCCAACCTCGAACCCGGCGAAGTCGCCGACGCCATCCTCGATGCCCTACAGCACGGGACCGTCGAAGTGTGGGTGCCCAAGTCCGGCAAGCGCACCAACGTGCTCGGCGCCGTGCTGCCGCGGCGGTTGTCGGAGGGGATGGCGCGCGCGATGAAGGCCGACCGCGTGCTCGCCGACGCCGACTCCATGGCCCGGCGCAGCTACGAGCTGCGGGCCTCGCGCTCGGAGCCCGGGCTCGACAGCGGCGAGCAGCAGCCGCAGATCCCCAGCTCGGCCGGGAGCTGAGCCGGGGCGTGGGCCGGAGCGGCGGCCGGGCTCGCCCGGGCGCCGGGGGATCAGCCCGCGGTCAGCCAGTCCGCGATCAGGCCGCCGATCTCGGCGCCTTTGTCCTCCTGCAGGAAGTGGCTCGCCTCGGCGATCGGCCGTGGCGCCGGCGCGTTCACCGCCTCCGCGAAGCGCTCGCCGACGTGTGGCGGCAGGATCGGGTCCGAGTCCGCCCACAGCACCAGCTTCGGGCGCTCGTCGCGGCTCATCGCCTCCTGCACGCGCTGCCCCGCCGCGGCCCCCGGAGCGTCGGGGGTGCGGGGGATCATCAGCGGAAAGGCCCGCGCGCCGGCCTTCGAGGCGGCGTCGGGGTAGGGGGCGTCGTAGGCGGCGATCACCTCGTCGCCGGGGTCGGTCTTGCAGGCGCCGCGCACCAGGAAGCCGATCGGCAGGTCCTCGGTGCGCTCGACGAAGTCGTGGAACGCCACCCAGGCGTCGCTCATCCGCTGGTGGCCGGTGAACAGGCCCGTGTCGAGGATCACGATCCGCCCGATCCGCTCGGCGTGCTCGACGGCGAGCCGCAGCCCGATCGGCCCGCCCCAGTCGTGCACGACGATCGTCGCCCCGCGCAGGTCGAGGTCCTCCAGCAGCGTCGCCGCCAGCTCGGTGTGGCGGTCGTAGGAGTACCAGCCGACGTCGGTGGGCTTGTCGGAGCCGCCGAAGCCCGCGAGGTCGGGCGCCACGCAGCGAAAGCCGGCGTCGCGCACGGGCGGGATCACCTTGCGCCACAAGAACGACCAGGTGGGCTCGCCGTGCATGAAGATCACCGGCGCGCCCTCGCCCTCGTCGAGGTGCGCGAGGCGCAGGCCGTCCACTTCGCGGTGGCGCTGCCGGAAGGGATAATCCGGCAGCCCCACCAGCGCATCCTCCGGCGTTCTGACCTTCTCCACCATCGCGCCGGGCAGCATATCCGGGGTCGCATCGGCTAGGCTCGCAGCCCCGTGCACGCGCTCGCCGTTCAGCTCGCACCGATCCTCGCTGCCGAGAAGAGCAAGACAGCCTTCTTCGTCGCCGGCGGGCTGCTCGTCGCGTGGGCGCTGATCGTCTCGCTCGGGCTGGGGATGCGCAACCCGAACTTCCCCGGCAACATCGGCGGGCAGCGGATCGTCTCGGCGATCACGGCGGTCCTCGTGATCGCGGCGGCCTCGACCGCGGTGCTCACCTCCGGCGGGGAGTCGAAGGCGGAGGGCAAGCCGCCGAAGCAGGAAAACTTCGGGGCGAACACGCCCGACACGGCGCTGCCCGAATCGGCGACGGCCGCAGCCTCGAAGTCCTCCGAATCGACGCCCACCGAATCGAAGCCCGCCGAAGCGCCGCCCGCGGAACCCAAGCCCGCGGGCTCGAAGACCGGGGGCTCCGGCCAGGGCTCCGGCACGAAAGCAAAGACCTCCCCGAAGGCGACGACCGGCACGCCGGCGCCGCCGTCCTCGCCCGCGGCGAAGACCGCCGCCACGCTGAAGCTGGCGGCGAACCCCGCGGGCCAGCTCGCCTACGACACCAAGCAGCTGAGCGCGAAGGCGGGCAAGGTGACGATCGACTTCACGAACGCCTCGCCGGTCGAACACGACGTGGCGATCGCCCAGGGTTCGAGCGTCGTGGGCCAGACGCCGGTCTTCACCGGCGGCTCCAAGACGCTGTCGGTGACGCTGAAACCGGGCACCTACACCTTCTACTGCACCGTCCCGGGACACCGCCAGGCCGGCATGGAAGGTACGCTGACGGTGTCATGAGGCTGTACGTCTGCTGGGGCACCTTTCCGACGCCACGCCCCGGCGGGCACCCTTGCGCGAACGCCTATCACGCGCTCAAGGACGCGGGCCACGACCCGGAGCTCGTGAAGTCCTACGGCTTCGCGCCGCTGCCCGCGGCGCTGAACAACACCGCTGGGCGCAAGCGGGCGCAGGAGCTGACCGGCAAACGCTGGGTGCCGGTGCTCGAACTGGACGACGGCACCGCGATCGCGGACTCACGCGAGATCGTCAAGTGGGCCGCCGCGAACCCGGCGTAGCGACAAGCGACGAACAGGAGGCAGGATGGAGGTCCTTTCCCGGCTGGACGAGGCACGCAGCTCGACGAACGTGCTGGAGCACCCCTTCTACCAGCGCTGGAGCGCAGGCGAGCTGAGCGCGGACGAGCTGGCGCTGTACGCGGGCGAGTACCGCGCGGCGGTCGTCGCGCTCGCCGAAGCCTCTGCGCTCGCCGCGGAGAAGGCCGCTCCCCGGCACGCGGGCGGGCTGCGCCGCCACGCCGAGGAGGAGGCCGCGCACGTGCGGCTGTGGGACCAGTTCGCGGAGGAGACCCGCGCCCGGGTGACGGCGCTGGCGCCCCCCGCCGGCGGCGAGCGTGCGCAGTCGGCGATCGCGACGCTGGCGGAGACCGACACCTGCGCGAAGGCGTGGACCGCGGGCGAGCGGCTGCTGGAGCACCTGGCGGTGCTCTACGCGATCGAGGCCGGCCAGCCGGAGATCTCCGAGACGAAGCTCGAAGGCCTCTCCAAGCACTACGGCTACACGCCGGAAGGCCCGGCGGCCGAGTACTTCAGGCTGCACGCGAAGCTCGACCACGAGCACGCCCGCCAGACGCGCGAGCTGATCGGCGAGCTGCTCGAAGACGTCGAGGACGAGGACGAGCTCGTCGAGCTGATGGTCGCCCGCGCGCAGGCCGCGCTGGAGGGCAACTGGAAGCTGCTGAGCGGCGTCGAAGCCGCGGCGCGCCCCGCAAGCAGCTAGGCACCGCGGGCGGCGACGGGCGCGTCGGCCGAGGGCCGCGCGCCCAGCGCCTCGCCCCCGCCCCGCGCTAGGCGAGCCGCCAGGCGAACAGCACCGCGGCGACGGATGTGGCGAGGTTCAGGCTGGAGACCCCGGCGCGCATCGGGATGCTGATGCGCGCGTCGGCGCGCGCCAGCAGCTCCTCGCTGAGGCCGTAGCGCTCGGTCCCGAACGCGAGCGTCGCCCGGGGCGGCAGCTCGCGCGGGGCGAGCGGCTCGCCGCCGGGGTCGAGCGCCAGCAGTGGGCGGGCGCGGGCGCCGGGGTCGCCCAGCGCATCGAGCGCGTCCAGGCGCGCGACGGGCAGCGCGTAGTGGAGCCCGGCGGCGCCGCGCAGCGCGTCGGGCGCCCAGGGGTCGTGGCTACCGGTCGTGAGCACCCCCGCGGCGTCGGCGGCGGCGGCGACCCGCACGCAGGCGCCCATGTTGCCGAGGTCACGGGGATCCTCCAGCAGCACGAGCGGGCGCTGACCGCGGTCATGGCCGCGGCCGTGATCTCGCTCGCCGCCGCCCGCGCCCGACCCCACGGCCAGCAGCGCCGCGACGTCGACGGCGGGCCGCCGCGCCAGTGCGATCACGCCGGTGGTGGGTGGCAGCGGCGCGAGCTGGTCGAAGGTCTCGGGGCTGACAGGCCGCGCGAGCTCGTGCATGCGCGCGGCCTGGTCGGGCGCGAGCCGGCCGGCAAGCGCGTCGAGCGCGTCGAGGTCGCGGCAGACGACCTCCGTCACCTCCGCGCCGAAGCGCAGCGCGTGCTTGAGCGGGTGGAAGCCTTCGAGCACGGCGAGCGACGGATCGCGCCGCGCGCGCCCGAAGCGCGGTATCAGCGACCCCTCTTGCACGCGGCGATAATGTCACTTCTGCGATGAAGCTCGAGGGCATCCACCACATCACGGCGATCACGGGCGACGCGGTGGGCAACGTCGAGTTCTACACGGGCCTGCTCGGCCTGCGGATGGTGAAGAAGAGCGTCAACCAGGACGACCCGACGGTCTACCACCTGTTCTACGGCGACGACGAGGGCTCGCCGGGGATGGACCTGACGTTCTTCGAGTACCCCGGCGCGGTGCGCGGGACGCCGGGCGCGGGGATGGTGCACCGCGTCGTCTGGCGCGTCGGCTCGGCGGCGGCGCTGGACTTCTGGGCGGCGCGCCTGGGCGAGGCGGGCGTCGAGACCGCGCGCGGCACGGAGGAGATCAGCAACGCGGAGAGCCTGCGCTTCTCCGACCCGGAGGGGCTCGACCACGAGCTGGCGGTCTACGCGGGGGAGGACCCGCTGCTGCACGCGACGGCGCCGGGGATCCCGGCGGAGCACGCGCTCCAGGGCTTCGCGGGGGTCCGCGCCTACAGCGCCGATCCGGCTCTCAGCGCGGGCCTGCTGGGCGAGACGCTGGGCTTCGCCGCGGGCAATGGCAACGGCAACGGCAGCGGCGAGGACGCCGGCGGCGCGGCGCGCTGGGAGGTGCGCGGCGAGCAGCGCGGCAGCTTCTACGTCTACGACGAGCCGCCGGCGGTCGACCCCGTCCAGGGCGCGGGCTCGGTCCACCACGTGGCGTTCGCCTCCCAGCCGGAGGACGAGGAGGCCTGGCGGGCGCGCGTGACCGAAGGCGGGGGGCACCCGACGCAGGTGATCGACCGCTTCTACTTCCGCTCGATCTACTTCCGCGAGCCGAGCGGGGTGCTGTTCGAGATCGCGACGATCGGCCCGGGCTTCGCGGTGGACGAGGACGCGGCGCACCTGGGCGAGCGCCTGTCGCTGCCGCCCCGCTTCGAGTCGCTGCGCGAGCGCCTGGACGGGATCCTGACGCCGCTGCCGTATCCGCCGCGCTCTTAGCGATCGGCCTCGGGGCACTGCCGTTTTGGACAACGGTCGATAGCCGCCCCGGCGCGCCCGCTGCGGCGGTTTTGTCCATTTGCGCCAGTGCCGGTGTCTCCGGGGCCGAATAGACTCGCGGCGGATGGCGACGGGAGGTGGCACGACGATCGATGCCCCGCCCCCGGGATCGACGCCGCCGGGGCAGCCGACGACGGTGCCGGCGGTGCGCCTGACCGGCGTGCGCAAGACGTTCGGCGAGGTGGTCGCGATAGAGGACCTGACGCTGGACGTGCTCCCGGGCGAGTTCTTCACGATGCTGGGCCCCTCGGGGTCGGGGAAGACGACGACGCTGCGGGTGATCGCGGGCTTCGAGCTGGCGGACGCGGGCACGGTGCAGCTGCATGGGGTCGACGTCACCCGCAGCCCGCCCTACCAGCGCCCGCTGAACACGGTGTTCCAGGACTACGCGCTGTTCCCGCACATGAGCGTCGCGGAGAACGTGGCCTACGGGCTGCGGGTGAAGGGCACCGGCAAGCAGGAGCGCCGGCGCCTGGCGGCGGAGGCGCTGGAGATGGTGCGCCTGCCGAACGTCGGCGAGCGCCGGCCGATCCAGCTCTCGGGCGGGCAGCGTCAGCGCGTGGCGCTGGCGCGGGCGCTGGTGAACCGCCCGCGCGTGCTGCTGCTGGACGAGCCGCTGGGGGCGCTGGATTTGAAGCTGCGCCAGCAGATGCAGATCGAGCTGAAGTCGATCCAGCGCGAGCTGAGCGAGGAGATCACGTTCATCTACGTGACCCACGACCAGGACGAGGCGCTGACGATGAGCGACCGGATCGCGGTCTTCTCCGACGGCCGGATCGAGCAGGTGGGCACGCCGGGCGAGGTCTACGAGCGCCCGGCGAACGAGTTCGTGGCGACGTTCGTGGGCACGTCGAACATGCTCCGGCGCGACGGGCTGACGTACACGATCAGACCGGAGAAGATCAGGATGCTCGCTGAAGGCGAGCATCCTCCCGACGATTCTCCGGGCGTGCTGGAGGGGACGGTGCGCGAGGTCTCCTACCTCGGCTCGGTCACCCGCTACGAGGTGGAGCTGGCGGACGGGACGAGCCTCGTGGCGCTTCAGCAGAACCTGGACACGACGGCGGACCACGCGCAGGCGATGCGCGGCCGCCGCGCGAGGCTTGCCTACAGGGCGCAGGACGCCGCACCGCTGACAACCAAACAGGAGGAGACGAGCAGATGAGACTGGCAAAGATCGACTGGCTGCTGGGGGCGGTGCTGCTCGCGATGACGGTCGCGGTGAGCGCCTGCGGCAGCTCGTCGTCCAGCAGCTCTTCGGCTTCGAGCCTGCCGAGCAAGATCGGCAAGACCGAGGGCCAGCTGAACCTGGTGGCGTGGGAAGGCTACGCGGAACCGAAGTGGGTGAAGCCCTACGAAGCGAAGACGGGCTGCAAGGTCCACGCGAAGTACGCAGGCTCCTCCGACGAAATGGTGACGCTGATGCGCTCGGGGGGCGGCAGCCAGTACGACATGGTCTCCGCTTCGGGCGACGCGAGCCTGCGCCTGATCCGCGGCGGCGAGGTGCAGCCGATGAACGTGGCGCTGGTGCCGGAATGGAAGAACTTCTTCCCGCAGCTGCAATCGCCGCCGCACAACACGGTGGACGGCAAGCACTACGGGATCTCGTTGCAGTGGGGCCCGAACACGCTGCTCTACAACTCCAAGGCGGTGACGCCCGCGCCGACGAGCTGGTCGGCGATCTACGGGCCGGAACACAAGGGTGAAATCTCGGTGCCGGCGAACCCGATCCAGATCGCGGACGCGGCTCTGTATCTGTCGAAGACGCAGCCGAGCCTGGGGATCTCGGACCCCTACGAGCTGACGGAAGCCCAGCTGAACGCGGCCGGCGAACTGCTGAAAAAGCAGAAGCCGCTGATCAAGAAGTACTGGGCGCTGGCCTCGGACGAGATCGAACTGTTCAAGAACGGCGACGTGGTGATCGGCGCGGCCTGGCCGTATCAGTACAGCCAGCTGAAGGCGGCGAACGAGCCGGTGGAACAGATCATCCCGAAGGAGGGGGCGACGGGCTGGGCCGACACGTGGATGCTCTCGGCGCACGCGAAAGACCCGAACTGCGCCTACGAATGGGTGAACTGGGTCTCCAGCCCGAAGGTCCAGGCGGAGCAGGCGACGACGTACGGCGAGACGCCCGTCAACACGAAGGCCTGCCCGGAAATGGAAAAGATCGAAAAGGGCTCGTGCGGCGTCTACCACGCGAACGCGCCGGCGAGCTACTTCGACAGCATCAAGTTCTGGAAGACGCCGGTGGCGGAATGCGGCAACGGCCAGGACGACTGCATGGACTACAGCAAGTGGCAGCAGAAGTGGACGGAAATAACCGGGTAGCCCGAAGCGGGACGACCGGGCGCGGCCGGAGCGCCGCGCCCGACGCCTTCGCAGGGCGGCGAAGCCGGTGAGCGCGGCGGGCTTCGCGACTCCCGCCGGGCCGGCGGCCCGGCCGAATGCCCGCGCCCGCGTGGCGGCGGCGCTGTTCAGGCGTCCCTGGCTGCGCGGTGGCCTCTTGCTGAGCGGGCCGCTGGCGTGGTTCGTGCTGATCTACCTGGCGGCGCTGGTGGTGCTGTTCATCTCCTCGCTGTGGAGCGTGGACTCCTTCACGGGCAACCTCGTCCACAGCTGGACGCTGAAGAACTTCGAAACGCTCTGGAACGTGGGCACCTACCGCACGATCGCGCTGCGCACGATCGGGATCGCGGCGGCGGTGACGGTGACGGACGCGATCCTGGCGCTGCCGTTCGCGTTCTTCGCGGTGCGGATCGCGGGCAAGCGCCTGCAGGGAGCGCTGTTCGTGGCGGTGCTGGTGCCGCTGTGGTCGAGCTACCTGGTGCGGGTGTACATCTGGCGGTTGATCCTCGCGAAGGACGGGGTCCTGAACTGGGCGCTGGAAGGCATCGGCCTGGGCTCGCTGAACATCGGCTACTCGAACTGGGCGATGTGGATCGTGTTCAGCTACATCTGGCTGCCGTTCATGATCCTGCCGATCTGGTCGGCGATCGAACGCGTGCCTGACTCGATGATCGAGGCCTCGGCGGACCTGGGGGCGCGCGGCTGGCGCACGTTCCGCTCGGTGCTGCTGCCGCTGATCCTGCCGGGGATCGCGGCGGGCTCGATCTTCACGTTCTCGCTGACGCTGGGCGACTACATCACGCCGACGCTCGTGGGCGGAGCGGGCTCGGACTTCATCGGCAACGTCGTCTACCAGAACGTAGGCGTCGCGAGCAACGTGCCGTTCGCGGCGGCGTTCGCGACGGTGCCGCTGGTCGTGATGGGGATCTACCTGCTGATCGCGAGGCGGCTGGGAGCGTTCGAAGCGCTGTGATCGGGTCGAGCCGTCTCAGCCGCGTGGCGCTGGCCGTCTGGACGGTGCTGATCCTGCTGTTCCTGTTCATCCCGATCGCGCTGATCGTGGTCTACGCGTTCAACCCCTCGAACGTGCAGAGCTGGCCGCTGCACGGGCTCTCGACGAAGTGGTTCGGGAAGGCGTGGCACAACGAAGAAATGCGCCACGCGCTGTGGCTGTCGGTGCGGGCGGGGCTGATCTCGACGGCGATCGCGCTGACGCTGGGCTCGCTGGCGGCGTTCGCGGTGCATCGCTTCCGCTTCTTCGGGCGCGAAGCGATCTCGTTCCTGCTGGTGCTGCCGATCGCGCTGCCGGGGATCATCACGGGGATGGCGCTGAACTCGTTCATCAGCTTCAGCGGCATCGGCTTCTCGCTGACGACGATCATCGTGGGCCACGCGACGTTCTGCATCGTCACGGTCTACAACAACGTGCTGGCGCGCTTGCGCCGCACGCAGGCCTCGCTGGTGGAGGCCTCGATGGACCTCGGTGCCGACGGCTGGCAGACGTTCCGCTACGTGACACTGCCGATGATCGCGACGGCGCTCGTGGCGGGGGGCCTGCTGGCGTTCGCGCTGTCGTTCGACGAGATCGTGGTGACGACCTTCACGGCGGGCGCGCAGAACACGCTGCCGATCTGGATCTTCGGCAACATCCGCCTGGGCCAGCAGCTGCCGCAGGTGAACGTGGTGGTGTTCTTCGTGATCCTGATCAGCCTGATCCCCGTGGCGCTGGCACGGAGGCTCGCGCGCGACACGGGCGTGCTGCGCCCGGGCGCTACGGAGGCGGGCGCCGCGGCCTGAGCCTACGCTACGGCTTCTCCTGCGGGGGTGCGACGCCGGCGCCGCCGCCGATCAGCCGCGCGCCGCGCCCGTGCGAGACGAAGCTGAAGGCCCAGCGCGTCAGCACGAGCACCCGGTTCTGGAAGCCGATCAGGTACCAGAGGTGGACGGCGAGCCAGGTGACCCAGGCGAGCCCGCCGCTGAGGCGCAGGCCTTTGAGGTCGGCGACCGCCTTCGCGCGGCCGATCGTGGCGAGGTTGCCCTTGTCCTTGTAGTGGAAGGGCTTGGCGGGGCGCCCGCGCAGGCGCGCGCGGACGTTCGCGGCGGCGTGTCGGCCCTGCTGCATCGCCACGGGCGCGAGCCCCGGGAGCGTCTCGATGCCGCGGTCCTCGCGGCGCAGCGCGACCATGTCACCGAGCGCCTGCACCTCGGGGTGCCCGGGGAGCGAAAGGTCCGGCTCGACGATCAGCCGCCCGGCGCGGTCGGTCTCGGCGCCGGTGGCCTCGGCGAGCCGGCGCGCCAGGGGCGAGGAGGTCACCCCGGCGGCCCAGACGACGGTGCGGGCGGGCACGCGTTCTTGCGACCCGTCGCCGCCGGTGGTCGTCACGGCCTCGCGCTCGACGCCCGTGACGGAGTGGCCGAACAGCGGCGTGACGCCGAGCTCGCGCAGGGCCTCGGTCGCGCGGGCGGAGAGCGCGGGCGGGAAGCCGGTCAGCACGCGGTCGGCGGCCTCGACCAGCAGCACCTTGGCCGAGCTCGTCTGCGCGCGGCGGAATTCGGCGCTGCTGTCGTGCGCGATCTCGGCGATCTGCCCGGCCATCTCGACGCCGGTGGGGCCGGCGCCGACCACGACGAACGTGAGCCAGGCGGCGCGGCGGGCGGGGTCGGGCTCCCACTCGGCGGCCTCGAGCGCGGCGAGGATGCGGCTGCGGATGTCGAGCGCGCCCTCCAGCGACTTCAGCTCCGGCGCGAAGGCGTGCCACTCGTCGTGGCCGAAGTAGGAATAGCGCGAGCCGCCGGCGACGAGCAGGCTGTCGTACCCGATCGACTCCGGCGTGGGGACGTGCTCGTCGACGGGGCGCAGCCGCACGAGTCGCCGGTCGAGGTCGAAGCCGGCGACCTCGGCGAGCAGCACGTCGACGTTCTCGCGGCCGCGGAAGATGGTCCGCAGCGGGTAACAGATCTCGCTGGGGGAGAGGGCACCGGTGGCGACCTGGTAGGCGAGCGGCTGGAACAGGTGGAAGTTGCGGCGGTCGACGATCGTGACGTCGACGTCGCTCCCGGCCCGGGCGAGCTTCAGCGCGGCCTGCAGGCCGGCGAAGCCGCCGCCGACGATGACGACGCGGTGAGGTCCCGATCCGGACATGCCTCCAGGCTAGGGAAGTCGGGCGTGCAAGGATGGGTGAGGGCCAACCGAACAGGGAGCAGAGGATGAGGACGAGCAGCAGCAGGCGGGCACGGATGCTGGCCGCGGCGGGGGCGATCGCGATCGCGAGCGGGGCGCTGGCCGGCGGTGCGGGAGCCGCGAGCACGCCGCGGGCGGGGTCGAAGTGGAGCGCGACGCTAAAAGGCCAGAAGTACGAGTCGGGGACGGCGTCCTTCTCGGTGGTGAAGCAGGGCAGGAAGCTCTACACGAAGGGCAGGGCGACGCTGCACACGGCGTGCTTCGCGCTGGAAGCGGGGCAGTCGCTGCGTGTCGGCCCCACGCGCACGCTGAGCTTCAGCGGGCCCGTGTCGGGCGGGACGTTCGTGGCGAAGAAGGGGACGACCGACGACCTGCTGCACTGGCAGATCAGCGGCTCGTTCGCGAAGGGGAAGCTGGTGGTGGCCTACGCGGAGGAAACCGAAGGCCCGCCGCGGATCTCCTGCGGCTTCAATGAAACGGCGAGCGGCAAGCTGAAGGCGAAGCGCGGCTGAGGTCTCGCGTCCGGCGCTCGCGGAGGGCCGCGGCCGCCGGTTTGACGCGGGCCGGCTCGCTCAGACGGTGACCGGCCCGGGGCGGAGCACGTCGGGGTCGTGCCCGGGCACGACGCGCACGCCCGCGTCGCGGCGCTCGCGCAGCCGTTCGGCGGAGGTGGCCTGCGCGTCGAAGTCGTCGGCGAACATCGGGAAGCGGTGGTCGTCGTAGGTGCTGGCGAAGTGGGCGACATCGACGCCCAGGATCAGCTTCTCGCCGATCCGCACCGACTGGTGCCCGGGCGTGTGGCCCGGCGTCGACAGCAGCTGCACGGAGCCGTCGCCGAGCAGGTCGTGGTCGCCGTCGACGAGCACGAGCTCGCGCTCCTCGTTCGCGTAGTCGCGCGGGAAGAAGAAGTTCTTCTGGATCGCGGCGTCCTCCCGGCCGGCCTCCCATTCGCGGCGCTGGATCACGACGGGGACCGACGGCGGCAGCAGCGACAGCCCGCCGACGTGGTCGTAGTGCAGGTGCGTGAGCACGACCCGCGTGACGGTGGCGAGGTCGACCTGCTCGGCGAGGTGGCGCTCCTGCTCCAGCCCGACGACGCCGAACGCCACGGGGTTCTCGTAGAAGCCGGCGGGGTCGGCGATCGCGGAAGGGTTCAGGCCGGTGTCTATCAGGACCCGCTCGCTGTCGGTCTCGATCAGGTACGCGGGGATCGGGAAGCGGATCCGGGCCTCAGCCGGTTCGCCCTGCCGCCAGATCGCGGCGGGCGAGGAGATCCAACCGACGTTGAGCATCCGGACCTTCACCTGTGGCCCACTCTATGCCCTCCGCGGCCCGGTGCGTTCATGCGTGTCGGGCGGGTTCTCATCGCGCGACGCCGACACCGGCGAGCGCGAGCATCGTGGGCTCCTCGGCGGTCCAGTCGCCGTCTTCGACCGCCTCGCGCCGGCAGGCGAGGAAACGCGCGGCGGCCGCGGTGCGAGTAGCGACGCCCAGGCGCCGCAGGACGTGCTCGACGTGCTTGCGCACGGTGCCGTCGCTGATGCCGAGCGCGAAGCCGATCTCGGCGTTGGTGCGCCCGGCCGCGATCTGCGCGAGCACCTCGCGCTGGCGGTCGGTCAGGAGTTCGATCGAGGCGGGATCGCCGTGCGTCGGCAGCGCCAGGGCGCGGCTGAACCGCGACGCGTTCGCCCAGGCGGCGAGCAGATGGGGCCTGAGCGCGTCGGCGAGGCGCCGGTCCTGCTCGGCGAAGCTCCGGCGCGGGCGGTCGATCGAGACGCCGGCGAGCCGACCGGAGGGCGCGGGGGAGAGCGGGATCGTGAGCTGGTCCTCGACCTCGAGCGCGCGGAAGAAGTCCGCGTAGAGGCCGCGGCGGTGGAACTCGCGGCTGGTGAGGAAGTCAGAGATCAGACGCGTGTGCGGAGCGTCGACGGTGAGGACGTGGTTGAGCACGGGATGTTCGGGCATGTGCGCGCGGCGCGCCTCGTGCATGCCGGCGAGCTCCGGCGGCTCGGGGTCGACCAGCACGCGGAAGTGCCCGGTGGCGAGGTGGACTTCGGTGAAGTCGGCCTTCTCGCCGCCGACCGCTTTTCGCAGGACGCCGGCGGCGTGGAGCGGGAATGCGTCGAGCGGCCGGAGCGAGTACAGCTCGGGCAGCACGGCGAGCAGGCGCTGCTCCGCGGTGGCCGACACAGGGCAAGCCTACGCCGAATTGCGTATTCCGCTCCGCGCCGCGAAGCTCGACACTGCCGAACATGACCGACCGACTGAACCGCCTGATCCCGTTTACCGGCTTCCTGTTCGTCGTGCTCGTCGTCGTGGGCGGGCCGGTGCTGGAGGGAAGTACACCAGGCCGGGGCGCGAGCGCCCAACACGTGATGGCGTTCTACGCCGACCATCGTGCCCGCGAGCGCGGCGCGGCGTTCGTGCTGGCCTTCGCGTTCGTGGCGTTCATGCTGTTCGCGGCGGCGCTGCGCGACCGCTGGCGGCGCTTCGAGCACGCGGATGGGGCGGCGACGCTGCTGCTCGTCGCGGCGGGGGTACTGGCGGTGGGCCAGACTCTGAGCGCCGGCGTCGGCTATGCGCTGGCGGACGATCCGGCACGGCTGACCCCGGCCGCGGCGCAGACGCTGAACCTGCTGGCGAACGACCTGGTGCTGACAAGCGGCGCGGGTTTCTTCCTGTTCGGTCTCTGCGCGGGGGCGATCATCCTCCGCGGCGTCGCGTTCCCGAAGTGGTTGGGCTGGCTCGCGCTGGCAATGGGACTGCTGTTCGTGCTGCCGCCGATCGAGCCGCTGGGCTTCGTGCTGCTGCTGGTGTGGTGCGTGGCGGTGAGCGTCGGGATGCTGCGCCAGGGCCGGCGCCCGCAGCCGGCGCTCGCCTGAAGCCGGGCCGGGCTACCGCCGGGCCGGCTTGCTACCGCCGGGCCGGCTTCCTAGAGTTCGGCCAGCACCTCGGCGGCGGCGCGTTCGCCGGAGCGCACGGCGCCGTCCATGTAGCCGACCCAGTAGTCGGCGGTCTCGGTCCCGGCCCAGTGGATGCGACCGACGGGGGCGCGCAGCGCGGCGCCGAAGTCGAGCAGCGTGCCGGGGCCGAGCCCCGCGACGGGGTCGCCGCGGGTGAAGCGTTCTTCGGCCCAGGCGTTCTCCACGTACTGGACCGGGTTCGCGGCCTTCGACCCGAAGTAGTCCACGAAGTTTTCGATCACGGCCTGGCGGCGCGCTTCGGCGGACAGGCCGTACCAGCTGCGCGCGCCGGCGCCGCCGATGAAGCCGAGCAGGATGCCGGGGTTGCCCTCGACGGGGGTGCTGTCGAACGTGACGGTGACGGGCCCGTTGAGGCTGACGGTCTGGCCGGTGAGGCCTTCTTCGCGCCAGAAGGGTTTGTCGTAGACGACGTCCACCTTCGCGTAGGTGCCCATCGGCGCGCGCTGGGTGAGCTGGTCGCGCAGCACCGGCAGCAGCGGTTCGTAGTCGATCCGGGCGGTCAGGGCCGGGGGCACGGCGACGATCACCTGCTTGGCGGCGACGCGCCCTTTGTCGAGGAACACCTTGACGCCCTTGCTTTCCTGCACGATCTGGCGCACGTGCGCGTTCAGCGCGACGCTGCCGCCCAGTTCGGCGGCGACTTTCAGCGCGATCTGCTGGCTGCCGCCGACGAAGCGTTCTTCCTGCGCGCCTTCGGCGGTCTGGAAATTGCGTTCGAAGGTGCCGGGGTGGGTTTCGTCGCCGGAGGCGGCGAGGTAGAACAGCACGTAGAGCAGCGACAGGTCGCGCGGCTCCTGCCCGAAGATGGCGTCGGTGGCGGTGGCGACGAGCCGCATGAAGTCGGGATTCACGACGTTGGCTTTGACCCAGGTGTAGAACGTCTGGCTGTCCCAGTCGACGGCTTCGGGGGCGGCCCACGGTTCGTTGACGTCGATCTGCTGGGCCATCGTGTTGAGCCGCGGGATCAGCTGCAACAGGTCCGGCAGGTAGGTGGGGTCCGGCGGCGCCACGCCCGTCGGGCCGCTGGCGGCGTACGTTTCCCGTTTGCCGTCCTTCCAGTAGACGTTGTTTCCGGTGTTGTAGGTCGGGAACGTCTCCACGCCGACGGCCTGCGCGAGCGCCTTGATCCGGTCCTGCGTCGGGCCGACGAACTCGGCGCCGGCGTCGATGTAGGAGCCGCCGGTGATGGGGCGGTTGAAGGTGCGCCCGCCGACGCGTTCGCGCGCCTCGAGCACGGCGACGGAATGGCCCGCCTGTGCGATCGCGCGGGCCGCGGAGAGCCCCGCGAGGCCGGCGCCCACGACGACAACATCGGCCTTTTTGGGGACGGAGGTTCTCGCGTCGGCGCTCGCGGGTTCGGCGCCTTCGTCGGCGCGCGCGACCGACGAGGGGAGCGCCGCGGCGGCCGCGCCGGCGGCGGCGGTGCCGATCAGCCTGCGCCTGGTGAACCGCGTGTCCATGGCCGACCCAGTACCCGCTATCGGGCAAAAAGATTCTCCGTCTTTCCGATCCGGTCCGGCCTCATTTCCGACCGGACCCCGCCTCGGATTCCCGCGCCGGTTTGCGCCGGCGCGCCGCGCCGGCGCCGGCCGCTTGCGTTTTAGAACGGATGTGTCTGGGTATTTAGTCCCGCGCTCGGATTGGTGCGCGGGGGCCGCGATCAGGCCGGGGCAGGGGCCGAGTCAACGAGTGTGCAAGCGGGGTGGGAATGCTGATCAGCAGCGCAGTGAACGGCAGTGGTCGTAGGGCATGGATCGGATTCGTCGCGATGCTCGCGGCGTTCGCGGTTTGGGCGGTGGCGGCGGCGAGCGCGTCGGCCTTCACGGCGCAGGGGAGCGTCGAACAGGTGTATGTCACGGGCCTGTCGCCGAGCGCCTCGATGTCGCTGTTGGACAAGAGCGGCGCGACGGTCGCGACGCAAAACGCCGACTCGCTCGGCGGGCTGCTGTTCCGCAAGGTGAAGCCGGGCAAGGGCTACCGGGTGAAGACCTCGACGGGCGAAACCTCCGAACCGATCACGGTCCACAACGACAAGGCGGCGCCGTGGGACCCCGAGATCTACAGCAGCCAGTCGATCCCCGACAGCGGCTACACGTACCTGACGACGCGCGACGGCACGCAGCTGTCGATCGACGTGCACCCGCCGACGGCTCCGGCGGGCGAGCCGGGCGTGCCGTCGAGCATCCATCTGCCGTCGTTCCCGCAGCTCGGCCTGCCGACGCCGAGCTACGCGCCCCCGTACCCGACGCTGATCGAGTACTCGGGCTACGGCTACGCGAACCCGGCGGGCCCCGAAAACGGGATCGCGATCCTCGCGAACCTGATGGGCTTCGCGGTGGTGGACGTGAACATGCGCGGGACCGGCTGTTCCGGCGGCGCCTATGACTTCTTCGAAAAGTTGCAGAACCTCGACGGCTACGACGTGATCGAGACGATCGCGAACCAGCCGTGGGTGCTCGGCCACAAGGTGGGCATGATGGGCATCTCCTACGGGGGGATCAGCCAGCTGTTCACGGCGCAGCTGCGCCCGCCGGACCTCGCGGCGATCGCGCCGCTGTCGGTGATCGACGCCACGGCGACGACGCTCTACCCGGGCGGCATCCGCAACGACGGCTTCGCGGTGGAATGGGCGGCGGAGCGGCAGCAGAACGCCGAACCCGCGAGCCCCGGTCACGGGCAGGCCTGGGCGACGAAGCAGATCGAAGAAGGCGACCAGACCTGCGCCGCCAACCAGGCGCTGCACGGCGAGGCCGCGAATCTGATGGAAAAGATCGAAGCGAACTCGACCTACAACCCGGCGGTGGCGGACGAACTCGATCCGGTCACGTTCGTCCACAAGATCGACGTGCCGACGTTCCTGGCATGCCAGTGGGAGGACGAGCAGACCGGGGGCCACTGCGCCGACCTGGCGCAGCACTTCTCGGGCACCGACAAGAAGTGGTTCACGTTCACGAACGGCGCCCACATCGACTCGCTCGACCCGGAGACCTACAACCGGATGTACGACTTCCTGGAGTTGTACGTCGCGCACCAGGCGCCGATCCAGAACTCGGCGGTGGTGAAAGCCGCGGCGCCGGTGGTCTACGACGAAGCGATGGGCCTGCCGAAGACGGACGTCGTGACGCTGCCGGCGGACTCGATCCAGACGCAGCCGACGTACGAATCGGCGCTGGCGGCGTTCGAAGAACTGCCGGAGATAAGGGTGCTGTTCGACAACGGCGCCGGGACCTCGCCGACGGGTGAAACCACGGCCGGAAATCCCTACCCGGGCTTCGAACAGTCCTTCTCGAAGTTCCCGATCCCCGGCACGAAGGCCCGCACCTGGTACCTGGGCCCGAACGGGACGCTCGGCGAACAGCAGCCGAGCGGCGAAGGCAGCGACTCCTACACCTCGGACGCGAACGCGACGCCGCTGACGGACTTCGGGCCGAGTACCGGCTCGGGCGGCCTGTGGGGCAACGCGTCGCAGTGGGAATGGAACTGGGTGCAGCCGCCCGCGGGCTCCGCGGTGTCGTATGTCTCACCGCCGCTGGCGAGCGACGCGACGGCGATCGGCGGCGGCGCGGTTCACCTTTGGGTGAAGTCCTCGACCCCGGACGTCGACCTGCAGGCGACGGTCAGCGAGGTGCGTCCCGATGGCAACGAGACGTTCGTGCAGAACGGTTGGCTGCGGGCGAGCGAGCGCAAGCTGGCGACGGGCACGAAGAACATCCTCCACCAGCGCTCGACGGCGCTGGAGCCGATCCCGACGATGCTCGCGTCCGACAAGGAACCGATGCCGGCGAACGAATACGTGCCGGTGACGATCCCGCTGTATTTCGAGGGCCACGCCTACCGCGCGGGGTCGCGCATCAGGATCACGATCAACGGGCCGAACGGCACGCAGCCGATCTGGTCGTTCTCGCACACGCAGCCGGAAGGCGGCACGGCGACGGAGTCGGTGGCCTTCTCGCCGACGATGCCCTCGAGCCTGAGCCTGCCGATCGTGAAGGGCGTGACGGTGCCGACGGCGTTGCCGGCATGCCCGAGCCTGCGCAACGAGCCGTGCCGGACCTACCAGGCGATCACGAACGACGGCTCCTGATCTGAGGAGCGCTGCGCACCGCCCGGCCTACCCCTTGGGCCGGGCGGTGATGCTCCCTAGTGCGTCGGGCAGGGGACGCGGACTTCGCTCGTCGCGGTTTTCGCGGGGATCCCGAATTCCCGTTCGCCGCCGAACGTACCGCCGAACGTGACTTCGACCTTGCCGTAGAAGCCGCCCCTGGGGCATTCGCCCTTCTTCGGCACGGTGCCGTAGGAGACGACCTTGCCGTTCTTCTTGTAGGCGGCGCCGGACTTGATGTGGATCTTGCTGACCGAAGCGAACGGCGCGCCGGGAACGGTGGCGACGGCGGGCACGAGCGTCTGCAACTCCCACGAGTATTTGCCGGAGCTGTGCACCCATTTGCCGCCGGCGACGACTTCGAGCGACACGGGGGACTTGCCCTGCGTGTAGAAGTAGACGGTGCCGGGGGGCCCGAAGAACCCTTGCAGCGTCGCGGTCTCGGGCACGCGTTCGGTGCCGAAGGTCACTTCGCCCAGGACGCTGCCGATCGGGCTGGCGACCGAGCTCTTCGGGCAGCCGGAAGGCCCGACGTTCTGGAGCGTGGCTTCCGAGCAGGAGCCGAAGCCCTGCGGGTGCAGCTTCACGCCCTTCGGCAGGTAGACGTTGACGGCCGAGACGGGCGGCACGCTGCCGCCCGGGTTCTGCGGGGTGGCTCCGTACCCGGAGCCGGAGATTTCGAGCGTCGCTTCGACGTCGGCGCCCTTGCCGTAGAAGTTGCCGGTTCCGGGGAAGCCGGGGATGGGGACTGCCGCCGCTTTGACCTTGAGCGTCGGAAGCGGGATTTCTTCGGCTGAAGCCTGGGCGGGGGCCGCGAGCAGGGCGGCGCCGAGCAGGGCGAGTGAGATGGGGCGTAGACGTTTCATGACGGCGATTAAACACCCGCCCGGCGCGGAGCGCGGCAGCAGCGGAGCGGCAGTCGGGGGGTAGTCCCGGCGGCGCCGGGCCATCCGACTCAGAAACGAGCCTTGCCGGGCACCGGGCGATCGGGAGGTCGAAGCAGGTGTTCTCGACGCAGGCGGAACGGGTCGTTCACCGCGGGTTCCCTGTCAACGCGGTCGAGGCGTTCACGGCGGCCGGGATTCGAACGCTGACGCGGAGCCCGCCGCCGGCGCGGGGGGTGAGGGCGAGGGTGCCGTCGTGGGCCTGGGCGATGCGCTCGACGATCGCCAGCCCGAGCCCGACGCCCGCGTGGTCGGCGCGGATACGTTCGTCGCGTCGCAGGAACGGCTCGGCGAGCGTGGAGACCATCTGCGGCGCGAGCGTCTCGCCGGTGTTCTCGACCGTGAGCTCCGCGGCGCCGTGGTGGGCGCTGGTCGAAACCCAGACCCTGCCGTGGCCGGGCAGGTTGTGGACGATCGCGTTGTGGACGAGGTTCGTGCTCAGTTGCAGCAGCAGCGCGCGCGAGCCGGCGGCGGGGGCCACCTCGACGGCGGTCTCGATCGTGACGCCAAGCTCCGCCGCGAGCGGCAGCAGCGTTTCGGTGGCTTCTTCGGCCATCAGGGACAGGTCGACGTCCTCGCGCGTGAAGGAGCGCCGGTCGGCGCGGCTGAGCAGGAGCAGCGCCTCGGTGAGCTCGATCGCCCGGGCGTTGACCGCGCGGAGGCGCTCGACCAGCTCGCCGTCGTCGTGCCCGGGATCGCTGCGGGCGAGGTCGAGGAGCGACTGCGTGATCGCCAGCGGGGTGCGCAGCTCGTGCGAGGCGTTCGCGGCGAACCGCTGCTGTTCGGCGACGTGCGCCTCGAGCCGCGCGAGCATCGTGTCGAAGGCGTCGGCGAGCTCACGGAACTCGTCGCTGCGCCCCGGCAGCCGGATGCGGTGCGAGAGCGATCCGGTCGCGGCGATGCGGGTGGCGTCGGTGATGCGGGTCAGCGGGGCGAGCATGCGGCCGGCGAGAAGCCACCCTCCCAAGAGCCCGAAGACCAGCAGGAACGCCATCACGACGGCGGCGATGGGAGCAAAACTGCGCCACAGCTCGGCGTGGCTGCGGACGAGGAAGATCACGCCGGGGTGCGCACCGCGCGAAAGCGAGAAGTACCCGGCGACGAGCAGCACGGCGCCGGCGAGCATCACGAAGCCGGCGTAGCTGAGGGTGAGCTTGAGACGGGCGCTCAGCCCGGGCGCCCTAGCCAAGGTCTCCTCCCTCGCCATGAGCGCCGGGGCGCGCGTCGATGCGGTACCCGGCGCCGGGCACGGTCTCGATGATCCCGGGCTCGCCAAGGCGTTTGCGCAGCGCCGAGACAGTGATCCGCACGGCGTTGGTGAACGGGTCGGCGTTCTCGTCCCAGGCGCGTTGCAGCAGCTCCTCTGCGCTGACGACGCCGCCTTCGGCGGCGACGAGGACTTCGAGCACGGCGAACTGCTTGCGGGTGAGCGGGATGTAGCGGTCCGCGCGGTAGACCTCGCGGCGGAACGGGTCCAGCCGCAGGCCGGCGATCTCGCGGACGGGCGGCCTGTTGTGGGCGCGCCTGCGGTCGAGCGCCCGCAGGCGGAGCACGAGCTCCTGTAGCTCGAACGGCTTGGTGAGGTAGTCGTCGGCGCCGAGCTCGAACCCGGAGGCCTTGTCGTCGAGCCGGTCGGCGGCGGTGAGCATCAGGATCGGGACGCCGTCGCCGGAGGCGACGATCCGTTCGGCGACCTCGTCGCCGGAGGGGCCGGGGATGTCGCGGTCGAGGACGGCGATGTCGTAGGCGTTCAGGCGCAGCAGCTCCAGCGCGGTGTCGCCGTCGCCGGCGATGTCGGCGGCGATCGCCTCCAGGCGCAGGCCGTCACGGATGGCCTCTGCCAGATAGGGCTCGTCCTCGACGATCAGCACGCGCATGCTCGGATGCTCCCAGCCTGAACATATCGGCCGCATATCGAAAACCGCATACGCGCCGGCAACGCCGCGATGCCTTGACTGCGGGAGTGTCCTACGGCGAACCGGCACGAGCGGCAACCGGGCATACCCGCCCGACGGTGTACCGCGTTCCCCGGCGCCGGGCGCCGCTCGCGGCGCTGTTCGTGCTGCTGATCGCTGCCGCGGCGTTCGCGACCGCCGGCCACTCGCCTCCCGTTCCGCGCCAGCGCCCTCCCGTCGAGCCCGGCGCGGCCGCCTCAGCGCTCAGCTGGCCGCAGCAGGGTCAGGCGGCGTTGGTGCTCGGCGACGGGCGCCCGGCGGCGAGCCCAAATCAGGAGCCGGCCCCGATCGCCAGCGTGGCGAAGGTGATGACGGCCTACCTGACGCTCGAGCGCTATCCGCTGAGCGGGGGGCAGGACGGGTTCACGATCACGGTCACCGCTGCGCAGGCGGAAGCGGAGGCGCGCGAAGCCGCCGACGAGCAGTCGGTCCTGGCTGTGCGAGCGGGAGAGCAGCTGACCGAGCGCCAGCTCCTGGAGGCGCTGCTGATCCCTTCGGGCAACAACATCGCCCGGATGCTCGCGGTGCTGGTGGCGGGCAGCGAGGCCCGCTTCATCGCCGAGATGAACGCCGAGGCCCGCGTGCTGGGGATGAGCCACACGACCTACACCGACCCCAGCGGCCTCGATTCGGGGACGGTCTCCACCGCCGCCGACCAGCTGCGCGTCCTCCGGCGGGCGATCCGCTCCCCGGTGTTCCGCGAAATCGTCTCGATGGCCGGCGTGACGCTGCCGGTCGCGGGCACCGTCACCAACTTCAACCCTTTGATCGACGATGGCTACGGCGGCAAGACCGGGTCGGACTCCGCGGCGGGAGGATGCCTGGCGTTCTTCACCCACGTGACGCGCGGCGGGCGCAGGCTGATCGCGGCCGGCGTGGTGCTGGGACAGGGGGAGGGGAGCGACACCGCGGCGATTCTTGGGGCGGCGGGCGAGGCGGCTGAGCGGCTGGTGGGGTCGGTTGGTTAGGCGCCGGGCTCCAATTGCCAGTGATCCATCCCATGCTGCCGCGTGTGTAGTCGGCGCGGGATAGGTTGCGGAACGGATCGGCGAGTTAACTCGGACCTTTGCATTTGTCCGTCTGAGGCCCCCCCGAGTGTGCGCTTATCGATAGATGTGACAGCGCTCGGCTCGGCAAGGCCGTCGAGGCATGGATCATCCAAGTTCCAGCATTTTGATACCGTCCGCTTAGTGGTCAATATCAAACATGATCCCGACGTTCGTGAGGCTCTGGAGAGGGGCGTTAACTCAATTGCCGACCCGGTCGAGCGCGAGCGTATCTCGAACTTCCTGAACGCCGTAAACGCGGCCCGATCCGAAGTGGCTGTCGAGCTGCTCGAAGCGGTTGCGGCCGCCGGTCAGGAGGCATATGAAGCCCGGACCGCCGAGCTTCACCTCGGCTGGCAAAAGGTCATCTTGGTCGAGACCGGCCTCGCAGGAGAACAGCTCGAGCGCAACAGTCAGCAACGCAGCTACGAAGTAATGAAGTGGTCGTATGACCATTGCAAGGAGCATGGCTACACGATTGACGACATCGACAAGGGCACGTCGATGGGTGAGTACATGTACAACATCAACTTGGCGATCATCGCGAACATGCCGCCACCTACCCTGCCCGCCGGTTCTGCCACGGGTGCCGTTAAGGCTTCGAGTACGGGTTGCTTGATCGCGACTCTGAGCATCTTGGCAGTCTCGGTAATTGTCGGTGGGCGTTTGACCGGCAATTAGCCGATCAACGAGACCGTTACACAATTCAACCTCGTCGCGTCTGGGATATTTCCGGCGCGACTCACCTGTGACTCGGGTGCAAAGGTAGGCCCAGCCTTGGTCGACCGGTCCTCTGGGGGTCTGGGTCCGGGTCCGGATCGGCCCAGCCGAGATCGAGCTCATCTGAGCAAGCCTCTCCACTGCTCTTCCGCATGAGCGCCGCGATGAGGTCGTGAGACGCAACTCGCGATGCGCGACGACACGATCCGCCCCCCCTTTATGGAGACCGGACCGGTTCGACCTTCTCTGTGGAGGTGGAGCTAGCCGGACTTGAACCGGCGACCTCCTGGGTGCGATCCAGGCGCTCTCCCAACTGAGCTATAGCCCCGTGCGCGGGCGGTCAACGCCGCGAACACCCGAAAGTTTAGCCCCCTGCGCCGGTGAAGACGCAGACGCGGCACGGCTAGGTATCGTGTGTTCGAGGATGGGAATGCTCGATGACGCCATCCGCGAGCACCTGGAGCTGAAGCGCCGTCGCGGCGCAGATCCCGACGAGGTTGCGCGCGAGCAGCGCGAGGCGCTGGAGCCGATCCCAGGCTTGGCGCCGCCACGGGACGAAGCGACGGCAGGCGATTCCCCGAACTCCGGGACCGAGGAGGTCTCTTCGGCTCCGCTGGTTGATCCGGCTTCGCCGTCGAACATCGCGCAGGACTTGGACGCCCCAGGCGTCGGCTCGGTGTCGGCCGAGCAGGCGCCGGCGCCCGGCGCGGAAGAGACCGCCGAGCTCGACATGAGCACGGTGCTCGGCGAGGAGCCGGCGGACAGCGCGGACCCCGGCTCGCTGGAATGGGAGGTTCCCGCGGAGGAGATGGCCGAGCCCGAGCAGGCGGACGAGGACGTCCTCGAGGAGACCCCCGACTTCCTGAGCGAGACCCCCGAGCAGGAGCGGCTGTGGTTCGAGCAGCGCCCGCCGCGGGACTTCGACTTCGACCGGTAGCCCGTCCGGGGCGCGTATATTGAGCCCTCTGGGGCCATAGCTCAGCTGGGAGAGCGCCTGCTTTGCAAGCAGGAGGTCACCGGTTCGATCCCGGTTGGCTCCATCTTTCTTGTCTTCAAACAAACCCGGCTTCGACTAGCTTCCCTGATGTGTCGGATCCGCGTCTGATCGCCGTCGCCGCGGTCGAGTTGTTCTGCGAGGCGCGTATACCCGAGCAGTACCGAGAGGACGTGCGCCTCGAATGCACGCGTCGGGGCAACACGATTACGATTCTCGAACGGCGTGCCCCATGGAACCCGGACTTGACCGACTGGACGAGCCTCAAGATCGCTCAGTTGCGTTTCGATCCGCCCTCGCAGCAATGGTCATTGTTCTGCCGCGACAGCAATGAGCGGTGGTGGCCCTACGAGGAGATCCAGACCAGCGCGAGTGTCGACGGGCTGCTCGCCGAGATCGACGCCGATCCTACCGGCATCTTCTGGGGCTGAGCGGTAATCGGCCCTACATAACGCTTGCCGTTCATAACGTTGTGCGTTATGCTCATCTCGTGTGTTGCGGTCGTTCGCGGACAAAGAGACCGAGCGGGTCTGGCAGAGACAGCGAGCGCGCAAGCTCGACCAGGACGTCCAGCGTGCCGCCCTGCGAAAGCTGCTCATCCTCGACGCCGCGGAGACGCTCGATGATCTACGGGTACCGCCCGGGAACAGACTCGAGAAGCTCAAGGGGAACCGGGCCGGCTCCCACAGCATCCGCATCAACCAGCAGTGGCGCATCTGCTTCAGATGGACGAACGCCGGGCCCGAGGATGTCGAAATCGTCGACTACCACTGAAATGCAGGCAAGGAGACCATCGTGAGCACCAACTCGGTCATGGACCCCATTCACCCTGGCGAGGTGCTGATGCTGGAGTACCTGCAGCCACTCGGGGTCACACAGCACCGCTTGGCTGTAGCCATCGGCGTTCCTCCCCGACGAATCAACGAGATCGTCCACGGCAAGCGGCGCATCACCACCGACACGGCCCTGAGGCTCGCGCGGTACTTCGGGACCAGCGAGCGCTTCTGGCTGAATCTCCAGGATCGCTACGACATCGAGGTCGAACGCGATCGGCTCGGCCCTGCCCTTGATGAGATCCAGCCGCTCGCGGCTGCTTGACAAGGAGCTCGACGGAGCGCGAGATCCGCTCATTCGCCGACGTCTATGGGCGGAGCCGTGACCCGCTGGTTTGCGCGCCGCCCAGTTTCGCCCACTGAACTGTCCGGCGGCAATCAGTGTGGCGTGCGATCAGTCGCGAGAGATCTAGCCGTCGGCCGTGCCGGGCTCGACGAGCTCGGCGGGCCGCGTCAGGAGCATTTCCCCCATTGACAGCCGTGCTCGGACGGGCGTTTGCCGATCGCCTCCGCCTCTTTGCACCAGGCACACTTGGGCTTGCCCGCTTGTACACATGCACATGCCATGTCGAACCTCCTCGTAGTTAGCGAATCGAACTGAAACGTCTTTGCTGGGTGGGGCATTGGCCGTTTGTCGCTCGCTGCAAGTCGGCCTCTAACCCAGTTCGCGAAGCGCGTTTTGAGCGATTTCGACGATCTCGGGTGGTGCTCCCGGGTTCGAGAGCGAGTCGCCGAATGCTTCTCTTGCGGCTACATAGTTCCCGGCCTCGCGCTCGCACAGCCCAAGCAGGCAGGCGGCCCGCGCGCGCTCTTCGCCGTCGTCCGCGCTCGCGGCCCGCGTCAGGTATGCGCGGGCGGAGTCGAGGTCGTGCCGCTGGAGGCACAGCGACCCCGCCTGCTTCGCCGCGGCGAACAGCGCGGACCGGCCGTTCGGCGTCGACACGCCTTCGAGGCTGACCGCGCGACCGTACGCTTCGATCGCCCCGTCCTCGTTGTTGCGCTCACGCTCGGCCTCACCGAGCAGAAACATCGCGGTTACCGCGAAGTTCGGTTCGGGTAGTCGCGCTGCGACCGAGAACGCATCGCAGGCACGGCCCGGGTCGCCGAGCTTGGCGAGGTAGATCGCACCGGCCTGGAAGGCGCCGCGCTGCCCCCATTCGGAGTCAGGCTCGCGCATCGCTTCCTCGAAGCACTGCAACGCCCCGGCATTGTCGCCGGCTCCTTCGAGCAAGAAGCCGAGCAGCACCCTGGCGCGATTCGACTCGACCGGATGGCCGGAGTCGATGGTTTCGACCAGCAGTCGCGCGGCCCCGTCGAGATCGCCCTCCCGTTCAAGGAGCTGTGCCAGATTGACACGGGCGCCTTGTGAGTGCAGCGGGTGGTCGCAGGCGATCGCCTGCTCGTATGCCGCTCGCGCCCCGGCCGGATCGCCGAAGTGATCCTCCAGGAGGGTGCCGATGTTGCGCAGGGCCCGCGCAGTCTCCTGCGGATCGCCGGTCTCGACGATCCTCCGCAACGTCTCGAGGCCTTCTTGGTTGGACCCACGCAGCACGAGGTAGCTCGCGACCCCCCGTAGCGCGGCAGCTTTGACAGCTGGATCGGCCGACTCGGCAGCGCGACGGAAGCCGGCCTCAGCAGCCTCGTGGGCACCATGCCTCTCCTGCGATTCGGCATCGCGCAGCACGCTCAGCAGGTCGACCGTTGCCTCCTCGCTCATGCCGGCCACGGTCGCGGAGCCTAGCCGGTCGGACCAACAGGTACAACTCAGATTGCTCGAACTCGCCCGATCATTCGTGTGGCCTTGTGACTAACGGGCCGGCCTCCCGTGACTAACGGGCCGGCCTCCTGTGACGCACGCTCCGAACGACGCATCGTCATTCCCTCCCCATCGGAAACAAGCACCGGCGACTCGACGCGGACGGCACGCTGCTCGCCAGGCTCGGTTGCGCGCCTGATTTCAGGCACTTTGATGGCTTGTCAACACGACGAGCCGACTCCCGGCACGGCCGCCGGCGCGTGGCTCCGGCGGCGCAAAACGGTCGTGTGATCATTGCCCGCCATGTCCGCGAAGCACGCACTGCTCGGGCTCCTGCTCCACCGACCCGCCTACCGCTACCAACTCGGAGATCGGCTCCAAGAGCGCCTCGGGCCGGCGTGGAAGATCAACTCAGGGCAGCTCTACCAGACGATCGAGCGGCTCGAGGACGACGGTCTGATCGAGCGCGTCGACGCCGTCGGCGACGGCCAGCCGGAGCGCGACGTCTTCACGGTGACGACGACGGGCATCGAGGAGTTCGAGCGCTGGTTCGAGGGCTCGCTGAGCCGCGCGCGCCTGCTGCGCCGGCCGCTGCTGGTGAAGATCACGCTGGCGGGGCCCGCCCGTCTGCGAGCGACGCTGAAGGAGGTGGACTCCTACGAGCACGATTGCGCCGCCTGCCTGCGAGACCATCTGCGCCTGCGGGACACGATCCCGCTCGGCGGTCTTCGCGTGCGCGCCGATCACGAGCTGCTGCGCCTCAACCTGACCGCGGACATCATGCAGCTGGAAGCGGAGCTCGGTTGGGTGCGCCATGCGCGTGAGCGGATCGCCTGGCTGCTCGATCAGGATGCGATCTGGCCCGTGCCCCAGCGGCGCAGCGGGTCCGCCAGCGATCCGCGCGGCCCCTGTATCGGCGACCTGGCCGCCAAGCGGCACGGCACGCGTGCGAACTCACGCGCCGGCAGCTCGTTCGGAATGGGGGCACATTGAGGTAATGCTTCGGCTTGAAGCGGTTTCCAAGCGCTACGAGACGCCCGACGGATACAGGATCGCGCTCGACGCCGTCACCCTCGCACTCGATCCTGGGCAGATGATGGGGCTGTTCGGGCCCAGCGGCGCCGGCAAGAGCACGCTCCTGCGCATCGCGGCGGGGCTGTGCAGCCCGGACTCGGGCACGGTCGTCTACGACGGCGAGCGCCTCGACCAGATGTCGGCCGCCGCGCGGACACGCTTCCGCCGCCGCGAGATCGCCTGCGTGTGGGCCACCCAGCACTGGCAGGAGCGCCTCGGGGTGCTCGACCACGTCGCGCTGCCCCTGCTGGTCGACGGCTGCGGCCGTCGCATCGCCGAGCGACGCGTGCGCGAAGCGCTGCACAGGTGCAACGCCGAGCAGTGCGCCGGGATGGAACTTCGCGATCTCTCCGACGGCGAGCGCCAGCGCGTGGCGCTCGCTCGTGCCCTCAGCACCGAACCGCGGCTGCTGCTGGCCGACGGGCCGACCTCCAGCCTCTCGATCGCCGAGCGCGAGGAGATCATGATGCTGCTCTCGGCGCTCGCCCGCGAAGCCCGGGTCGCGGTGCTGGTCACCGCCGCCGACGCCCAGGCGCTGTTGCGCGCGGACCCCGTGCTGTACCTGCGCGAAGGCAAGGTGGTCGGCCCGGGGCGCGACGAGACGGACGACGGCGGGCGGGTGTATCACTTCCCGACGACCCCGCCGCGTAGAGCCGCAACCGATGCTTGAGCTCGAGAACGTGCGCAAGCACTACGCCAGTCCCGGCGGCGCCGTGCGCGCGATCGACGGCGTCTGCATGCGGGTCCTCCCCAGCGAAGTGGCAGCCGTCTACGGGCCGAGCGGCTCGGGCAAGACGACGTTGCTGCTGCTCGCCGCTGGCCTCATGCGCGCCGACTCCGGCAGCGTGAGGGTCGAGGGCCGCGACCTCGCGAGGTTGTCACGGCGCGAGGTGCTCGCGTACCGGCGCACCAAGCTCGGCTTCGTCTTCCAGGGCTTCAACCTCGTCGCGGGCATGACCGCGGCGGAGAACGTCGCGCTGCCACTGCTGCTGCGCGGCCTCGATCGCAAGCGCGCTCACCGCTGCGCGCTCGACACGCTCGCGGAGATGGGTCTCGCCCATCGCGCCGAGCACCCAGCCACCCGTCTCTCCGGCGGCGAGCAACAGCGCGTGGGCATCGCGCGCGCGCTGGTCGGGGAGCCCCGGGTAGTGCTCGCCGACGAGCCCACCGGCAACCTCGACACCGAGACGGGGGACGACGTTCTCGGCCTGCTGTGCAGGGCCTCACGCGAGCGCGGCGCGGCGACGATCCTCGTGACGCACGACTCCCGCGCGTCCGGCTATGCCGATCGCGCCCTCGACCTGCGCGACGGCAAGCTGACCGATCCGGGCGTCCGGGAACAGGCGACGGTCGTCCGGTGATCGAATACCTGCGAACGCTGCTGCTGTTCTACCGGCGGCACCTGCGCGTCCAGGCGCTGCGCGAGTTGATGGCGATCGTCGGCGTCGCCGCGGGCGTCGCGCTGTTGTTCGCCACGCAGGTCGCCCACCGCAGCATCACCGGCTCCTTCGATCAGATCGCCCGGGGCGTGGCGGGACGGGCCACGATCGAACTGGCATCGCGTGGGCCCGAAGGCATCGACCAGGGCGTCGCGGGACAGATCGAACGGATGAGCGACGCCAAGGCGACGGCGCCGATCTTCGAGCAGCAGGTCATGGCGGTCGGGCCGAAGGGCCGCCGCGCGCTCACGCTGGTCGGCGCCACCGAACAGCTGACCCGCCTCGGAGGGGCCCTGTCGCTCCAGTTCCAGCGCGCCGCAACCGGCTCGTCGCTGGGGCTGGTGGTGCTCCCCGAGACGAGCGCCCGGGCGCTGGGGGTGGGTCCCGGCAGCACCATCACGGTGCTGGCGGGCCAGCAGACCGAGCATCTCCCGGTCGCGGCGGTCGTGCCGAGCGACAGGCTCGGGCCGCTCGCGCAGAGCCCGCTCGCCGCCGCCTCGCTGCCGGTCGTACAGAGCCTCGCCACGTCGCCTGGGCGCGTGACGCGCGTGCTGATTCAGCCGCGAGCCGGACGCGAAGCGGCGCTTCGCCGCGCTCTCTCGGACCGCTTCGGCACGAAGGCCAACGTCCGGCCGGTCGACACCGAAGCGCGGCTGTTGGGCAGCGCGTCGGGACCCGAGCGCGAGGTGACGTTCCTGTTCAGCGTGATCAGCCTCGTGACCGGGGCGGTTCTCGCCTACAACGCGCTGCTGCTCGCGAGCGACGGGCGCCGACGGTTCATCCTGTACCTGATCGAGGCGGGAACGCCCGACTCGATGATCGTCGCCTCGCTCGCGTTCGACGCGCTGATCCTCGGCCTCGCCGGATCGTTGCTCGGCTTGCTGGCCGGCGACGCCATATCGCTGATCGCCTATCGCAGCGTGCCGGGGTACATCGCCGCGGCGTTCGCGATCGGGAGCCAGCGCGTCATCGGCTGGCCGACTATCGCCATCGCGCTCGGGGGCGGGATGCTGGCCGCGTTCGCGGCCGCGGCGCTGCCGGCGATCGCCACCCTGCGGGCAAGCGCCGCCGCCGAGCCCGAAGCCGTGGGACGCACCCTCTCTTTCACGCGCAGGCTGCGCTTCTCCGACGAGCTCGTGTTCGGGCTCGGCGCTTCGCTCGTCGGCGTCTCGATCGCGCTCTCGCTGTTGCAGCCGCGAGCCACCGTGGTAGCGCTCGCCGGCCTGGCGGCCGGATCGGTCATCTGCCTGCCCCTGATCCTGCGCCTGCTGCTGAGGCTCGCGCGCGCCGCCGCCCGCCGCTCGCGCGATCCAGCCGCGCGCATCGCCGTAGCCGAGCTCAGCGGCTCGCCGGCTCGGTCGGTCGCCCTGCTCGCCACGGGCACCGTCGCCGCCTTCATGATGGTGCTCATCGGCGGGGCGGTCGCCGATGTCCAGCACGCCGTCAGGCGAGGCGCGACCGATCTCCTCTCCGGCTCCCAGGTGTGGATCAAACCCGGCGGCCCCGCGAACGTCTACACGACCCAGCCCTTCGTCTACGCACAGACGCAGCGCAGGCTTCAGGGGCTCGGCCAGGTCGCCTCGGTCCTGCCTTGGCGAGACTCGTTCCTCGACTTGCCGGGGCGCCGCGTCTGGGTGGTCGGCGTCCCGCCGCAGCTCCCGGCGCAGATCGCACCGAGCCAGCTCGTCGACGGCTCGCTCGCCGAAGCCGACAGGCTGATTCGCAAAGGTGGCTGGGTCGCCCTCAGCGAGACGATCGCCCGGGAACACGACCTGCACATCGGCGAGCGCCTCTTCCTGCCGACGCCCGCGGGCCGGGCGACCGTGCGGCTCGCCGCCACGACCGCCAACTACGGCTGGCTGTCGGGCGCGATCGTCATGAACGGCGACGAACACGCTCGCCTGTGGAGCGGCAGGACCGCCTCGTTGCTCGGCGTCACCCTGAAGCCCGGCGTCGGGATAGGCGCCGGCAGGCGAGCCGTGGAAGCGGCGATACGCAACGACCCAGGGCTGACGGTCCAGACGGCGGACGAACGGAGCTCCGAAGTCAGCTCCGTGCTGGGGAGCACGCTCACGCGGCTGAACGACACGACGGTCGTCGTGCTGGTTGCGACCGTGCTGTCGATCATCGCCTTGATGCTCGCCGCGATCTGGCACCGGCGCGAGCGGCTGGAGTCACTCGAATCGATCGGGATGAGCCTGGGCCAGCTGATCCGGCTGATCTTCTACGAGAGCGGCGCCGTGCTCCTCGCCGGATGTCTCATCGGCACCGCGATCGGCCTCACCGGGCAGTACCTGATCGACGGCTGGCTGCGCGAGACGACCGGCTCGCCCGTCACCTTCGCCGCTGCCTGGCCGCTCGGCCTGCGCACTGTCGGCATCACCGCGGGGATCGCCGCGCTGGCGTCGGCGGCGATGATCGCGGTTTCACACATAGGCCGGTTCCAACCGAGAACGACCTTTTCGGTTGAGTGAGAAACGCTTGCGCCGATCCTGCCAACGGGATGGTCGCGACGCTTAATGTCAAAAAGCATGAGCCACATTCGTGTTGCGCGGGCGCGGAGATCGAGCCGAGCCTCTGCCGCGCGGGCCGCCAGTACGTTCGAGCCGGGGCTGCGACTGCTCCCGAGAGACCTCGAGGTCGATGCGCGCAAGCTGTACGGCCTGCTGCGTACCGTGGACGACCTCGTCGACGAGTGCGACCCGGAAGCGGCGGCCCGGGTCGGGGCGATGGAGCGCTGGGCGAACGGCGAGCCCGCCGACACCCCGGAGACGCGCACGCTCTCACAGCTGGTCCAGCGGCACCCCTTCCCCCCCGCGGCGATACTCGAGTTCTGCGAAGGCATGCGCCACGACCTCGCCGGCGAAACGCTCACCACCGAAGCCGATCTCGAACGCTACTGCCAGCAGGTCGGCGGTGCCATCGGCGTGATCCTCGCGAGGATGTTCGGCAGCGCCGACCCAGGCTGTGGGGAGAGGATGGCGATGCTCGGCAGGGCGTTTCAGCGGACGAACATCCTGCGCGACATCGACGAGGACCACGCGCACGGACGCCTGTACGTCGCGAAGCGCACCATCGAGCGCTTCGGCTTCCCGACGCCGGGAGCCCGCGAAGCGCTCCTGCGCGATCAGATCGCACGCGCCGACCGGCTCTACGACGAAGGCCTCGGCGCGATTCCGCTCCTGCCGCGCGGCGGCCGGAGCATGGCGGTCTCCGTCTCGCTCTACCGGGAGATCCTGCGCCAGATCGAACGCGACGGCTATGGCCACAGGTCCGGGCGGGTCACCGTGCCGGGGTGGCGGATGCGCCTGCTGGTCTCGCGGCACCGCCTGAAATCGACCTACGCGTAGTGGCCGGGCCGTGACTGCCGTGAGAGCGAGCGATTTTCTTCGGGCCGGCGCGCGGATTGGCGCCCGCGCCGCGCAGCTCGCCATCTGCCTGGTCCTGGCGGGCGGCATGGGTGCGGCCCTCGCGCGACGCCACGCCACCGCTCGCCTCTCCCGCACGTTGAACGGTGCCGACACCGCGACCTTGCATTTGGTGCGCCCGGGGGACAAGCTGCTGGAGGAAGGGGTGGCTAGCGGAGCGCTGCCAGGACACATGCGCGCGCTCCTGAAGATCGGGCCGCTCTGCACCGGGAGCTTCACGATCGACACGGCCCACGGCCAGATAACCGGCAACGGGACCGCGACGCCGCACGGCACCGGGCGCTACCAGAGCTTTGCAGGGTCGCTGAACATCACGAGCGGCAGCGGCGCCTACGCGCATGTCCGTGGCCGCACCAAGCTCTACGGCGTGTTCGACCGCTGGACGTATGCGGTCGTCGTGAAGACCACCGGCAGGCTCGCCTACTAACCACGTCTCAGGACGACGCCCCGCATGGCCGCTCGCAAGCAGCAAGTACCTACTTAAAGCGAGTGCTTTGGCACCGCTGCCCGCGCCGTTCCCACTTGCCACTTCTCACGCTTTTGTGAGAGACAACTTCAGGGGCGGCCGCGTGGCCGGTTCCGGGCCGCGCAACCCCTCCGGACGGCGCCTCGGACCAGCTGGAACGGACACCTACTTAAAGGTATTGACCCCGGCGGGCCGGGTGCCCATCCTCCGTGACGTGAGCTTTTGCGGAACACATCGAGTAAACGGGATGGCCTGCCCGCCGTCGCGACGCACGGTCACCTCCGCCCGTAGCCGCCGGGTGCCCCTATGAGCGTCGCCGACATGGCCGTCGAGACGACCTCGAAGCCGGACGCGTCAGCCGACGTAATCGTCGAGCGCACATCTCGAATAAGTCCGGTAGCCTGGATTCCGGTCGCGGACATGGACTTTGCGCAGTGGGCGACCGCGGGGCGCCGGCTCGCTGCGATGGGGCGTTGCGGACAGTGGGGTATCGGTGACTGGATTCGCTACGGAAACTCGAAATTCGGCGAACGTTATGCGTGGGCATCGCGCGTAACCGGCTACGACATCCAGACGCTGATGAACATGGTCTACGTCGCGTCCAGGATCGACATCTCCCGACGTCGGGAGAACCTGTCCTGGAGCCACCACGAGACGGTCGCCTCGCTCGATCACGATGAGCAGGAGCAGTGGCTCGATCGCGTCGACGCCGACAGGCTGTCGGTCGCAGACCTCCGCGGTGAACTGCGGAGGGTGCGCCGCGCCGCGCGCGGCGAGGGGAGCCAGGAGCATGCCGAGGACTCGGCGGCTGCCGAGAGGACGGTGATCTGTCCGCACTGCGGGGGCCAGGTGCCCCTGCCCAAGCTCTCCCGCCGCCGCTCGGCCGAGGGCACCGGCGCGGCGCCGTGAAACCAGCGCTCGCGCTGCTGGCGGTCGCCGCGCTCGCGCTGCTGAGCGCCGGCGCACCGGCGCACGCGGCGGCGACGCTGCCCGACGAACGGGGCTATGAGCTGATCACGCCTCCCGAGAAGGAAGGCGTCACGCCGGGTTTCATGTTCGGCTCCACGAGCGGCGACGTCGTTGACTGGCTGGGGCTGGGGGGCTGCTGCAACACGACCACCGGTGGCGAAGAGCTCTACCAGGCGCGCCGGGGCAGCGACGGCTGGTCCACGACCGGGGTCACGCCTGCGCCGAAACGGAACCTCGAAAGCCTGCTCGAACTTCAGACCGCCGTGTACTGGACGCCGACCCTCGACAAGACGATCTTCAACACCGTCGAATCCTATGACCCGGCGGACACGAATCCCGGCACGCTCAACCTCTACCTGGTCGACGAAAGCGGGCTGCCGCAATGGGTCTCGCGCGGCCCTCTCAGCGACCAGGCGATCCCCTCGGGGGTGACGTTCGACGGAGCGACGCCCGACGCCAACACGATCGTCTTCAGCACCCAGGAGCAGCTGACCGAAGACGCCACCGGGCTGCTCGGAACCTCGCCAACGCCCGCCGACTACCTCTACGCCCGCAACGTGGGCGGCGCGACCACCAGCCTGGTCAACGTCACGAACGCCGGCACGGTGGTCGATCCCTACGGCGCGACCTTCGGCAACGGCGACTTCCTCAACCAGGGCACCGTCGCGCCCAACTACCTCGGCACGACCACCCATGCCGTGTCCAACGACGGCACGAAGGTGTTCTTCGAGAGCCCGCCGTCGCGGCTCGAAGGGATCCAGCCCCAGCCACAGCCACACCTGTACATGCGCGATCTCGCCTCCGGAACGACCACCCCGCTCGACGACCCGCAGTCCAGTGGCTTCGCTCAGTATCAGGGCGCCTCCGAAGACGGATCGCTCGTGTTCTTCTCCAGCAACGAGGGGCTCGCCGGCGATCCGTTCGGCGATTTTGAGCTGTACGCCTTCAACACGACCAGCCATCAGATCGGGGCGCTGCCGCCGATGTCGGCGATCCCCGTGTCCGACGGTGAGCCCGGAGGCGAACCGGCCGACGGCAAGCTCCTCGGCGAGACCGCGATCGCCAACGACGGCTCGTACGTGTACTTCGTCGCCGAAGGCGTGCTCGCCGACTCACCGAACCGGTCCGGGAGCGAAGCGGTGGCCGGCAAGCCGAACCTGTACGCCTTCTCCACCTCGACCGGCCGCACGTCCTTCGTCGGCATCGTCGCGGCGAAAGACGCCTCCGCCGAGGGGGTCGGCACGCTTGTGTCCGAACCGGACCTAAGCCGCCTGGCCGTGCCGACGCCCGACGGCAACGCCCTCGTGTTCGGGAGCGCCGCCGACCTCACCGGCCAGAACCCCGAAGGCCCCGCCACGACGCTCGCCTCCGAAGCGATCGAAGGATCCACGACGATCGAAGTCGCGAGCACCAGCGGGATGCTGCCCAAGCGTGAAGTGGAAATCGGCACGCGGCCCTTCGCGGATCACATCGAAATCGCCTCGATCGACAGCGAAACGGAGCTCACGCTCGCGCACCCGCTCACCTCGAGCCACGACGCCGGCGGGCCGGTCACGCAGCTCGGCGTCTATCAGGTCTATCGCTACGCGCCCGCCGACGGTGAACTGATCTGCGTCTCCTGCGCGCCTCCGGGCGTACCGAACACGTTCCCGGCATTCGCCACCGGCGACGGCGGCAGCTACGCGGCCGGTGGCCTGAATCCGACGATGAACGCCGACGCATCGCGCATCTTCTTCATGTCCGAGCAATCGCTCGCCCCCGGGGCCGAACCCGAAGGGGTGCTCGAGGTCTATGAGTGGGAGGAAGGCCACGTACGGCTGATCACCGACGGCAGCTCGGGCTCTTCCAGCTTCCTGTTCGGGACGACCCCCTCGGGCGATGACGTCTTCTTCGCCACCGCGGCCCAGCTCGTGCCGCAGGACGTCGACCATGCGGTCGACATGTACGACGCGCGGGTGAAAGGCGGCTTTGCGGCGGCGGCCCCCACCCCACCCAGCTGCGTGGAAGTCGCCTGCCGCGGCGCCTCGACGCCCTGGCTGGCCGCGCCTGCTCCCGGCAGCGCGACGCTCTCCGGCGAAGCGGAAGCGCCGCCGCCTCCACCCCCGCCGCCTGGGAGCTTCAGCGTCGCGAGGATCACCACGGCGCAGCTGGCCGGCTTCGTCAAGGCATGGCGGCTGAAGCTGAGCGTGATGACGAGCGGCCCCGGCCGGGTCAGCGCCCGGGCGATGGCCGCGGGGCGTGTCGTGGGTTCGAGCGCCGTGTCCTTCACGCGCGGCGACGTCGCGAAGACGCTGACGATCAAGCTGAGCAACCAGGCCCGCAAGAGCCTTGCGCGGCGGGGCAAGCTGACCGTGCGGATCGAACTGCATTACACGGACAGCGACGCGACCCGGACGATCCAGCTCCAGCTGCTCGGCCCCCGCGCGCAGCCCGCCCGCCACGCCCGCAATCCGGTGGGCCGCCCGCAGTCCTCTGCGACGGCCGCCGCCGCAGCCCCCTTCGCCCGTCTGCTGTCCCCCGATCAGGCGCCCGTCACGCTCGCGGACGTGCGCGCCTTGCTGCGGCGATGAGCAGGTCCCTCGCGCGCCGGTTCGCCGTGGCGGGGCTCGTGCTGCTCGCCGCGCTCTGGATGGCCTCCTCGGCGAGCGCCGAAGAAGCGACGTTCGGCATCTCCTCCTTCAGCACGACCGTCGCCTCGACGCAGGCCGGCGGCCACCCCAACCTCGTCAGCGACTTCTTGGTCACCACCGACGAACTGGGGAACGCGGCCCAGCAGCCGAAGGACGTGCACGTGCAGTTGCCGGTCGGCTTGACCGGCAACCCGCAGGCGGTGCCGCGCTGCTCGCTCAGGGACTTCGAAAGGCTGAAATGCTCGCGTGACACGCAGGTCGGGATCATCGAACCGCAGTTCATCGCCGCCTGTCATGGCCTGCGTACCACCCTGGGCGCGAACGGCGGCGTCGGCCAGGTCCCGCCGACGACGCTCACGCAGGCGATCGCATCCGGCGGGGGCACGCTGATCGTCGAATCGACCGCCGGCATCGGCTCCGGTGACACGATCACGATCGGCAGCGGAGAAGAAGCGGAGACCGTGAACGTCTCCGCGGTGCCCAGCTCCACGGAACTCGTGCTCTCGGGGGGTACGTTCAGAGAACACCCCGCCGGCACGATCGTGCGGGACGACCTCATCCACGTCGCGAACGCGTCGGGCTTCTGCGGAGGGCAGCAGAACGAAATCACGATCGGCAGCGGGCCGTCTGCCGAGACGGCGAAGATCGCCTACGCCGAACCGCCCAACCGGTTGGTCCTCGACGGCCCGCTGGAACATCTGCACGCCAACGGCGAACCCGTCACCCATCACGCCGTGACGGTGACCGGGCCGTTCCCGCTCTACAACCTCGAACCGATGCCGGGCCACGTCGCGACGCTGGGCATGTCGCTGCTGCTGACGGGGATCTACATCCAGCTCGACTTCGACGAAGGCCGCGGCGGCGGGATCACGGCCTCGATCAACAACATCTCGACGCTCATCGGCTTCGTCGGCTCGAAGATCACGCTCTGGGGCGTGCCTGCCGAACCCGCCAACGACGCCCTGCGATGCAACCCGTTCGGAGTCGAATGCGGCCCCTCCGGCGTGGCCCCGGCGCCCTTCATCACGACCCCGACGAACTGCTCGGAACCGTTCACGGCGGCGATCGTCGCCGACTCCTGGCAGGACCCGACACGCTCGGTCAGCGGGCAATCGATCGAGCCACCGCCGATCGGATGCGAACGCCTGGGGATCTCGCCGACGCTGTCCGTGTCCACCGACACCACCCAGGCCGACGCCCCGGCCGGCTACACGATCGACCTGAAGGTTCCCCAGCAGGAAAGCGCCTCCGCCCTCGCGACTCCGGACCTGAAGACGGTGTCGGTCACGCTCCCGGCCGGCACCTCGCTCTCGCCGGGGGGCGCCGCCGGGCTGGAAGCCTGCACGCAGGCGCAGTTCGACGCCTCCAACTGCCCCGGCGCCTCGGCCGTCGGCACGGCCTCGATCTCCTCGCCGCTGCTGGCCAACCCGCTTGAAGGCCACGTCTACCTGGCCGCCGCCACGGCCGGCGAACCGTATCGGGTGTTCGTGCTCGCCACGGGCGAACACGTGACGATCCGCCTCACCGGCAGCATCCACGCCGACCCGGCGAGCGGCCGCTTGACGATCACCTTCGACGACGCTCCACAGCTGCCTATGAGCGAGTTCCGAGCGAGCTTCTTCGGCGGCCCCTCGGCCACGCTGGCCAACCCACCGACATGCGGCACCGCCACGACCGTCGCGCGGGTGACTTCCTACGCGGGACAGGTGGCCGAACCCGCATCGTCGTTCACCGTCAGCGCCGACAGCCGGGGCACCCCGTGCGGGTCGGCACAGCCCTTCGACCCGCGTCTCGTGGCCGGGGCGACGGTGCCGCTGGCCAGCGCGTTCAGCCCGTTCACGGTGACGATCGAACGCCCCTCGGATCAGCAGTCGATCGGCGGTCTCACCGCGCAGCTGCCGGCCGGCGTCGCGGGACTGCTCTCGCATCGGCAGCTCTGCGGCCAGGAACAGGCCGCCGCGGGCACCTGCCCCTCGGCCTCGCACGTCGGGTCGGTATCGGTCGCGGTCGGCGCGGGCGAAAGGCCAGTCGGCCTGTCGGGGTCGGTGTATCTCACCGGTCCGTACGACGGGGCGCCGCTCGGGCTGTCGATCGTGCTGCCCGCGAGCATCGGGCCGTTCCAGCTCGGGACGCTCGTGGTCCGGGCGCGGGTGCTCGTCGACCCGCACGATCTCCATCTGACCGTCATCTCAGACCCGATCCCGCAGGTCTTTGCCGGCATTCCCCTGCGCATGCAGGGGCTCACGATCGCGCTGGACGAGCCGGGCTTCATGTTCAACGGCACCAGCTGTGCGGCGCAGACCGTCACGGCCACCGTCGGCTCGGCCCAGGGCGCGAGCGCTTCGCTGACGAACCCGTTCCGTCTGACCGGCTGCTCGGGGCTCGGCTTCGCGCCGCGGGTGAAAGCCAGCACGCAGCGGCACGCGGGCATCCAGGGCAACGGCGCAAGCCTCGTCGTGACCGTCGCGAACCGCGCCGGGCCCGGTCAGGCGAACATGCGCGCGGCCGCGGTGCAGCTGCCGGCCCAGCTGCGCCCGCGCCTGAGCACGATCCGGCGCGCGTGCCCCGACGCGACGTTCGCGCGCGACCCCTCTGCCTGCGACGCAGCCGCGCGGGTAGGCCGGCTGACCGTGAGCACCCCGGCGCTGAGCGCGCCGCTTACGGGCTTCATGTACCTGGTCGCCCACGGCGGGCGGGCCTACCCGAGCCTCGTCGTCACCGCCGAAGAGCAGGGCGTCAAAGCCCTGCTGGAAGGCACGTTCGCGATCTCGGGCAAGAACACGATCAGGGCCTCGTTCGACTCGCTGCCCGACGTCCCGATCAGCTCGATCTCGGTCGAATTCCCCCGTGGCCCCAACTCCATGCTGGCGGCGACCGCGAACCCTTGCGTGAAGAGCTGGCACTTCCCCTACTCGATCACGGGACAGAACGGCGCACGCCGCAACGGTGTGGCGCCGGTAGCCGTCAGCGGCTGCCCCAGGCACCGCGCGGCGAAGCCGAAGAGTTCCAAGAAGAAGACCAAGCCGAAGAAACGGGCACGCTAGTTGCTTTCGACAAACCGATCGGATTCAATGGTTGGGTCATGGTGAAACGACGCTCCTCCAACAGCTTCACGGCCGGGCACGACCGCTTTCGGCGGCGACTCACGAACGGTGGGGGGTCACTCGTGCTGAGCGGCATCCCGCGGCGAAGGGCCGCGCGGCTTGGCGCGGTGCTCACGGCCGGCGCGGCGTTTGCGCTCCTCACCCCCGGTGTGAGCGCCGCGCAGAAGCTCACGGTGAAGGACACGGTGCATCTGCATCTCGTCCGGACCTCGGGCTCGCTGCTGATCGAGGAAGGGACGGCGAGCGGGTCGATGCCCGGCAAGGTGAAGGGCCGCTTCAACGTCGGCGCCAGCGTGACCGGTCAGTTCACGATCTATCCCAGCTCCGGCGGCTCGATCGCGGGTCACGGCGTGGGCGTTCCCAGCAAGCCCGCGAAGTACACGAGCTTCTCCGGGACGATGTCGGTCAGCAGCGGCACCGGCCGGTATTCGCGTGGACATGGCTCGGGCGGCTTCTACGGGGTCGTGAACCGGGAAAGCTGGAACGTGGTCTTCCAGACCAACGCGACCCTCATCTACTGACGAGGCGCACGACCTCGCTGCCGACGTGGCACCCCTGGCTAACCTCCTCGCAGCGGCCGCGATAGCGCTGCCGGGAGCTGGCGCGGCGACGGTTGCCGGCGCATCGGCGGCTCCGGGCACGGCAGTCGCGGCAGCTCCGGCTACGGCGGCAGCGGCCACGGCGGCGGCTCCGGCCACGGCGGCTCCAAGCGCATCCGCGACTTCAGGAGCGGCAGCGGCTCCCGCCAAGCTCTCGATCGCGATGCGCCCGGAGGGACTGGGTGCTCGCACGACCCTCTACTTCGCGCTGAGCCTGGCGCAGGGTCGGGGAAGCATCCCCTCGCCGTTGACGCGGCTCGAACTGAGATACCCCGCGAACCTTGGCATCGGCACGAGCGGGCTCGGGTTCGCCACGTGCGAAACAGAACAGCTGGAAGCGATCGGACCCGGGAGTTGTCCCGCCGAGGCGGTGATGGGCCGGGGCGAGGCCGTGGTCAGCGTCCCGATCGGCCCGCGCACGATCTCCGAGACCACGCGCCTGACGCTGTTCGCGGGCCCCGAGCGCGAACAGCACCTGGGCCTGCTGTTCTTCGCCGCCGGCAGCACCCCGGTCGTGGCTCGGCTCGTCTACCCGGGAGCCCTGTTGCCCGCGCCGGCTCCGTATGGCGGCAACGTCTCGATCGAACTGAGCCCCATCAACGTGATTCCCGAAGGCCCGGAGGTGTCGATCATGGCCATCCGCGGCACGATCGGCCCCAGCGGCATCACCTACTACCGCAACGTCGGCGGGAGGGTCGTCCCCTACCAGCCCCAGGGCATCGTCGTGCCGAGCTCCTGCCCGCGCGGCGGCTTTCCCTTCTCGGCGCGGCTGACCTTCGAGGACGGGCGCGTCGCGACGGTGGGCACCGCGGTGCCCTGTCCGCCCAGGCACAGGAAGTAGCCCGTGCAGCGGGCGATGCAGGCGCTAAGCGGGATGCTCCAGCGCCGCCGCAAGCTCGTCGTCGTGGTGTGGGCGGCGGCGCTCGTCCTGGCGGCTCCGTTCGCGGCCCGTCAGACCAGTCGCCTGACGGGTGGAGGCTTCGAAGATCCGAATGCCCAGTCGACGGCGGTCGCGCACGTCGTGGCGCGCGACTTCCCCAGCGTCGGCAACGCGCATCTCAGCATCGTGCTCGTGCCTCGCGCCGGCGCCTCGGGACGGTCGCTGCCCCAGGCCCTCGTCGGCGTCGGGCGGAGGATCGCCTCCGTTCACGAGGTCTCGATCGCTCCGGAAGAACGCGAAGCGGCGCTGATCGCCGCGCAGCTGAAGCCACACCGGACGATGGTCGTCCCGCTTGATTTCTCCGGCAGCGAAGAACGTGCGATCGACGTCGCGAAGAAACTGCGTTCACGATTGGGCATCGGCACGCACGCCGGGAGCGCCGATGGCGGCACGGTGGCGGTGCACCTCGTGGGTCAGGGCGCCACCTGGGCCGCGTTTCAGCAGCAGTCGAGCACCGACTCCGCGACCGCCCAGGCACGCGCCTTCCCGGTGATCGCCGTGGTGCTCCTGTTCGCCTTCGCCTCCGTCGCCGCGATGGTGTTGCCGCTCGGCTTGGGGATCGCTGCCGTGACGATCGCCGGGCTGCTGATCTACGCGCTGTCGCAGATCACGACGATGTCGGTCTATGTCACGAGCATGGCTTCGCTGATCGGGATCGGGGTCGCCGTCGACTACTCGCTGTTCGTGCTGGCGCGCTACCGCGAAGAGATCGCCGCGGGCCAGGCGCCTTCGGATGCGCTCGGCACGGCGATGAGCACCTCGGGCGTCGCGGTGATCTTCTCGGGGCTTACGGTCGTGGCATCGCTGCTCAGCGTGTTCGTGATCAACTCGACCGCGATGCGCTCGATCGCGGCGGGGGCGATCATCGTCGTCGCCGTCTCGGCGCTCGCCGCGGCGACGCTCCTGCCGGCGCTGATCGCGCTGCTCGGCGATCGCGTCGGCCGGCCGGGCCGGCTGGCGGGCGTCCTCCGGCGGATCGTGCGCCGAGACGAGCCCGGAGGCGAGGGCGCCGACGAGACCGTGGTCGCCGCCCGCGGCGGGCAGGCGAGCGCCAGGCCCGGCTTCTGGGAGCGCTGGACGCGGGTCGTGATGCGTCACCCCGGCGCCGCGATCCTCGCGGCGATCGCCGTGCTGCTGCTGCTGGCCGCGCCCGCGCTGGACATGCGAGTCGCCAACTTCGCGCTCGACCAGCTCCCGCCGCAGGCCGAGATCCGTCAGGGGACAAATGCCGTCGCGCAGCTGCTTGGCCCCGGAGCCGTGGGGCCGACGACCGTGCTCGTGAACTTCGATGCCGGCAAGGCGGGCGATCCCGCCAACAAGCGCATCGTCAACCGTGTCGTGGCGACGCTGCGGGCGAACCGCTCCGTGAGCTACGTGCTGCCCGCACTGATCTCCCCCTCAGCCCGCGCCGCCGAGCTGACTACGGTGCTGAAGGTCGACCCGGAATCCAGCGCCGCTCGCCATGCGGTCGAGCGTCTGCGCAGATCGCTGCCGGCGGCCGCGGCCGGAGCGGAGGTCAAGGTCGGCGGCACCACGGCGGTGCTGGTCGACTTCGACCGCCTCGTCACCGGCTCGCTCTGGAAGGTCGCGCTGCTGCTGCTGGCGATGTCGTTCGTGGCGCTGCTGTTCCTGCTTCGCTCGCTCGTGCTGCCGGTCAAGGCCGTCCTGATGACGATGCTGTCGGTCGCGGCGGCGTACGGCACGCTCGTGATGGTCTTCCAGTGGGGCTGGCTCGACTTCATCGGGTTGCGCAAGGTCCCGACGATCGAGTCGATCATGCTGCCGCTCGTCCTCGTGGTGACCTTCGGGCTCTCGATGGACTACGAGATCTTCCTGCTCACCCGCATCCGCGAGCGCTATCTGCGCACGGGCGACAACCGGCGGGCCGTGTCGGAGGGCCTGTCGACGAGCGCACGGACGATCACGAGCGTGGCGCTGATCATGATCACCGTCTGCCTGGCGTTCCTTGGCGCCGGGATCGGCGCGGTGCAGCGGCTCGGCCTGGCGGTGGCGGTGGCGCTGCTGGTGGACGCGACGATCGTTCGCCTGATCGTCATCCCCGCGGCGATGGTGCTGCTCGGCAAGTGGAACTGGTGGCTTCCCGCCTGGCTGGACCGGTTGCTCCCGGTCGCGCATGCCGAGGCTCCTCCGATCAAGCTCCGCGTCACCGACGCGTCGGCTGCGGAGAGCCGCGTTGCCCCCTGAGGCCCCTAGCCCCGGCGACGAGATGCGGATCGTCGGCTTCGGCAGCTACCTCCCCGAGCACAGGGTGGGCGCCGACTACTTCTTCGAGGACGGCGACCCACTCGCCGCAAACGCCCTCCTGCGGGCTCCGAGCTTCCGCCATCACGCCGCGCCCGAGGAGCGTGGGGCGGAGATGATCGAGCGAGCCGCCCGGCCGATGTTCGAGCGGCTGGGGCTCGACCCGCGCGACTGCGTGGACATCCTGCTGACGAACGTCCTACTCCCGGACAATCCGATCACCGGCAGCGGCGCGGAGGTCGCCCACCGGCTTGGCTCGCAGCCCGAGGTGATCATCGACCTGCACAACGCCGGCTGCGCCTCGTTCATGTACATGCTCAAACTCGCACGCGCCCTGATACGCGACGGGGCGGGGCGAACCGCGCTGCTCTGCACGGTCCAGAACTGCGCGGGAAAGCTCTGCGCGCTGCCGCAGGCGCGCACGAAGGCGCCATCGGCGATCCCCGGCGATGGCTGCGGCGTCGCGTACGTCACGGCCGGCGAAGACGGCGGCGCCGTGCTGGCGATCGAGACGCGCAATGTGCCGAGCTACGCGCTCGACATGAAGATCGGCGCTCCCGACGGCCGCAGCTACTGGGAACCCGGGACGAGCGAGCTGTCGATCACGGTCGACACGAAGAACCTGAGCGAGATCCTCAAGCACGGCAACGAGATCATCCCCACGCTGGTCACGGCCGTGTGCGAGCAGATCGGCCGGGCCCCCGCGGACGTCGACGTGCTCGTCACGAGCCAGCCGAACCGCGTCTACCTGCACAACTGGAGTCAGGCGCTCCAGATCGACCCGGCGCGTCATATCGACACGTTCGATCGCTTCGGGAACCTGATGAGCGCCAGCGTGGCCGTGACGATGGATCACGCTGCCCGCGAGGGGAAGCTGCACCCGGGCGACCTCGTGGTCATGGCCGGGTTCGCGCACGCGGGGGATTTTGCCGCCGCCGCGGCCATGCGCTGGAATGGCGACTGAGGCGTCAACGCGAGCCAGACGCGCGGCGTCGAGGCTCGATGACCCAGACAGGCGCCAAATCCCCGGCAGTGCAGACGGCTCTAGCGGAGCCCAGCGAGGCCGAGCGCGAAGCTCGCCTCGCGCAGCTGATCTGCGCTGAGGTCGGGGCCATCCTCGGGCCCGCTTCGCCCCGCGAGCCGGACCCCGACCGCGCGTTCGTCGACCTGGGCGTCAACTCGCTCGCGGGCATGCAGTTGGCCGAACGCCTCAGCGATGCGTGCGGGATCGAGCTCCCGCTGACACTCGGGCTCGACCACCCGACGCCGAGGCGGGCGGCGCGGCATCTGCTGGCGATGCTCGAGGGCCGCGCAGGCGGCGCGCAGCTCACGCAGGCAGCGAGCACGCCCACCGGGAGCGCTCCTTCCGGGGGCGAGGACGAGCCGATCGCGATCGTCGGCATGAGCTGCCTGCTGCCGGGAGGGGTGCGCTCGCCCGACGACCTCTGGCGGCTCGTCGCGAACGCAGAAGACGCGGTCGGCCCGTTCCCCGGCGACCGCGGCTGGGAGCTCGACGCGCTGTTCCACCCCGACCCCGGCCACCCCGGCACGACCTACGCGCGCGAGGGTGGCTTCGTCGACGGGGCGACAGACTTCGACGCAGCCTTCTTTGGCATCAGCCCGCGCGAGACGCGCGCCATGGACCCCCAGCAGCGCCTGCTGCTGGAAGCGACGTGGGAGGCGTTCGAGCACGCCGGGATCGACCCGGGCACCGTCGCCGGGACGGACGCCGGCGTGTACGTCGGGCTCGCCTCCGCCGACTACTTCGCGGTGATCCAGCGCTCTGACCACGCCGAGATCGAGGGCCACATCGGCACCGGCACCGCTATGAGCGTCGCCTCAGGGCGGATCGCCTACGCCTTCGACCTCACCGGGCCGACGTTCACGGTCGACACGGCGTGCTCATCCTCGCTCGTCGCGCTGCACCTCGCCTGCGAGCAGCTGCGCGCGGGCCGCTGCTCGATGGCGATCGCGGGCGGCGCCACGGTGATGACGACGCCGGGGCCGTTCGTGGACTACAGCAGGCTCCGGCTCGTCGCCCCCGACGGCCGCTGTAAGTCGTTCGGCGCCACGGCGGACGGCGCGGGGTGGGCCGAGGGGGTCGGCGTGCTGCTGCTCGAGCCGCTCGCGGAGGCGCAGCGGCGAGGCCACCGGGTGTGGGCGCTCGTGCGCGGCAGCGCCATCAACCACGACGGGGCGACGAACGGCCTCACCGCGCCGAGTGGCGCCGCGCAGGAGCGAGTGATTCGCGACGCCCTGCGGGCCGCGCGCCTGTCGCCGGGCGACGTCGACGCCGTCGAGGCCCACGGGACCGGCACCCGCCTGGGCGACCCGATCGAGGCGCGCGCCCTGATCGCGACGTACGGAGCGGGTCGCGCCCCCTCCGACCCCCTCTGGCTCGGCTCGCTGAAGTCCAACATCGCCCACGCGCAGGCCGCCGCGGGCGTGGCGGGCGTGATCAAGATGGTCATGGCCCTCCAGCAGGACCTGCTCCCGCCGACGCTGCACGCCGCCGAGGGCACACCGGACATCGACTGGGAGACCGCGCCGGTGAAGCTGCTGAACGAGTCGGTCCGGTGGCAGCGGGCTGCGGATCGGCCGCGGCGAGCGGGCGTGTCGGCGTTCGGGGCAAGCGGCACGAATGCGCACGTGATCCTCGAAGAGGGACCCGCGGCGGCCGGCCCGCCCGCGCCGCCCGCCGAGCCGGAAGCGGCTGCCCCCGGCCTCTACCCGCTGCTGCTCTCGGCGAAGAGCGAGCCGGCCCTGCGCGCACAGGGCGGGTCGCTGCACGCCCATCTCTCCGCGCGCCCGCGGTTGCGGACGGCGGATGCCGGCTACTCGCTGGTCATGGGGCGAGCGCGCTTCGAGCACCGCGCGGTTGTGCTGGCTCGCGACCGCGAGCAGACGCTTGCGGCGCTGGCCGCGCTCGCGGACGGCAGGCCCTCGCCCGAGCTCGTCAGCGGCGCCGCGCGCGCGGACGCGAAGGTCGCGTTCCTGTTCCCGGGTCAGGGTTCGCAGTGGGACGGGATGGGGCGGGAGCTGTGGCAGGCCTCGCCCGTGTTCGCGGCCCAGATGTCGGCGTGCGAGGAGGCGCTCGCGCCCTACGCCGACTGGTCGCTGCGCGAGGTCCTGTGGCAGCAGCCCGGCGCGCCCGCGCTGACGCGCGTCGACGTCGTGCAGCCGGCGCTGTTCGCGACGATGGTCTCGCTCGCGGCGCTGTGGCGCTCGCGGGGGGTCCACCCGGCGATCGTCGCCGGACATTCGCAGGGCGAGATCGCCGCGGCGCACGTGTGCGGCGCGTTGTCGCTCCAGGACGCCGCCCGCGTCGTGGCGCTGCGCAGCCGGGCGCTCGCGCAGCTGGCGGGGGCGGGCGGGATGGCGTCGCTCGGCGTCGGGCGCGTCGCCGCCGAAGAGCTGATCGCAGAGCAGCCCGGACGCCTCTCGATCGCGGCGATCAACGGTCCCGCCTCGACGGTCGTCTCGGGTGAGCCGGCCGCGCTGAGGAAGCTGCTCGCGGCATGCGAGGAGCGTGGCCTGCGCGCTCGGCAGGTGGCGGTCGACTACGCGTCGCACTCCGACCAGGTCGACGGCATCCGCCGGCAGCTCCTGGCGGACCTCGCGCCGATCGAGGCGCGTGACCCGCAGATCCCGTTCCTGTCCACCGCGGCGGGCGCGCCGCCTGCGGGCGGCGCCACGGTGCTGGATGGCGAGTACTGGTACCGCAGCCTGCGCGAACCGGTCGACTTCATGCGCGCGACACGGGCGATGCTCGACGCGGGCTGCACGACGCTGATCGAGGCAAGCCCGCATCCAGTGCTCGCACCCGCGGTTCAGGAGACGATCGAGGAGACGGTCGCGGACCCCGGGCGGATCGCCGTGCTCGGCACGCTGCGGCGCGACGAGGGCGGCCTCGCGCGCCTGACGCTGTCGCTCGCGGAAGCGTACGTTCACGGCGTCGAGGTCGCGTGGGAGCGGTCGTTCGACGGCGCCACCGCGCGGCAGGTCGAGCTTCCCTCCTATGCGTTCCAGCGCGAGCGCTTCTGGCCGGCGCCCGAGGCCGGCGCAGGCGACCTCGCCGCGGCGGGCCTGGACCCGGCTGAGCACCCGCTGCTCGCCGCCAGAGTGCCGAGCGCCGAGAGGGACGCATGCCTGCTGACCGGCCGGCTCTCGCCGGCGGCCCACGAGTGGCTCGCCGATCACGCCGTCTTCGAGACCGTGCTGTTCCCGGGCAGCGGCTTTGCCGAGATGGCGCTGACGGCCGGCTCGCGGGTGGGCGCCGACACGCTCGAGGAGCTGGTGCTGGAAGCACCGCTGGCCATCGCCGAGGAGGCGGTGCAACTGCAGCTGAGCGTCGGCGAGCCCGACGAGGCCGGGCGCCGCGAGGTCTGCATCTACTCGCGATCGACGGGCGGCGACGGCGAGGAGCGCGACTGGACGCGGCATGCGCGCGGCGTGCTCGCGGCCGCCGGCTCCCCGGTGAGCGACGACGGCCCGGTCGCCGCCGGGGAGTGGCCGCCCGCCGGCGGCGAGCCACTCGACCTGGCCGGCTTCTACGAGCGCGTCGCGGCACAGGGCCTGTTTTACGGCCCCGCCTTCCAGGGAGTGCGAGCCGCCTGGAAGCGAGGGGAGGAGGTGTTCGCGGAGGTGGCGCTGGCGCCAGAGCAGGAGCAGCAGGCCGAGCGTTTCGCGATCCACCCAGCGCTGCTGGACGCGGCGCTGCACGCCGGCCTGCTGGTAGCCGGCGTGAGCGAAGCGGATCTGCGGCTGCCCTTCGCCTGGAGCGGTGTCCGCGTCGATGCACGCGGGGCGCGCACGTTGCGCGTGCGGCTGTCGCGCACGGGCAAGGACGCGGTCAGGATGGTCGCGTTCGACCACGCCGGGGCGCCGGTCGCTTCGGTCCGAACCCTCTCGGGACGGCCCGTTACCCGCGAGCAGCTCGCCGCGGCGCGGGGCGGCTCGCGGGATCTGTTCCACGTGCAGTGGACGCCGGTGACGGCCGACGAAGGAGGTCGCGACGACGACCGCAGCGGCCGATGGGCGCTGCTCGGCGAGCACGCGGCCGAGCTCGCGGAGGGACTGCTGAAGGAAGGCGCCGAGGTCGAGGTCCACGAGCAGCTCGCGCGCCTCGTGCAGGCGCAGGCCGACACGGCAGCCGCCTCGCCGGAAGCCGTGCTCTACTGCCCGCTCGCGCCGGGGACCGGCGAGGGTACGGCGAGCGCAGAGACGCCGGCGCTCGCCCGCGAAGCGTGTTCCCGCACGCTCGCGATGCTCCAGGCCTGGCTGGCCGAGGAGCGGCTCGCGGGGACGCGGCTCGTGCTCTTGACGCATGGGGCGATGGCGGTGGGCGAGGAAGCGCCCGCGCTGTTGGCGGCGCCGCTCTGGGGGCTCGTGCGCAGCGCGCAGTCCGAGCACCCCGACCGCTTCGTGCTGATGGACCTCGATCGCGCGGAGCTCTCCTCCGCGAGCCTCGCCGCGGCGCTCGCGACCGACGAGCCTCAGCTGGCGCTCCGCGACGGCGTCCTGCACGCGCCGCGGCTGACGCGCTCGCACCCCGGCGAGGGCGATCTCATGCCCGCGTTCACACCCGGAGACACCGTCCTGATCACCGGCGGGACCGGCGGCCTTGGCGGCCTGCTCGCGCGTCATCTGGCGCGCGAGCACGGCGTCTCGCGCTTGGTCCTCACGAGCCGCAGCGGGCCCGGGGCCGCCGGGGCGCGAGACCTCCAGCAGGAACTGGCGCAGCTGGGCTGCGACGCGGAGCTGGTCGCGTGCGATGTCACCGAGCGGGCGCAGGTCGCGCGGCTGCTCGAGGGCATCGGCGTGAACGGGCGGCTCGCCGCGGTCGTGCATGCCGCAGGCGTGCTCGACGACGGCACGGTCGCTTCGCTGGCGGACGAGCAGCTACAGCGCGTGCTGCGCCCGAAGATCGACGCGGCGTGGCATCTGCACGAGCTGACGAAGGAGTCGGGGCTCTCGGCCTTCATCCTGTTCTCCTCGATCGCCGGCACGCTCGGCGGCTCCGGGCAGGCGAACTACGCCGCGGGGAACGTCTTCCTCGACGCGCTCGCCCAGCACCGGCGGGCGCAGGGCCTCGCGGGCTGCTCGCTGGCCTGGGGCCTGTGGGCTGAGGCAACCGGGATCACCGGGTCGCTCAGCGGCGGGGACATCGCGCGGATGGCGCGCCTTGGGGTGGGCGCGCTCACGAGCGAGCACGGGCTGGAGCTGTTCGACGAAGCGCTCGCGTTGCAGGAGCCGCTCACGGTGGCGGTCCGGCTCGACATGCCGGCGTTGCACGCGCATGCGCGGGCCGGTGTGCTGCCGCCGCTGCTTCACGGTCTCGTCCGCATGCCGCCGCGCCGCGCGCGCGACGGGGAGGGCTCGCTCTCGCGGAGCCTCGCCGAGCTGCCCGAGGACGAGCGTCACGAAGCCGCGCTCGCAGTGGTCCGCGAGCATGCGGCGGTTGTCCTCGGGCACACCTCGCCGGAGGCGATCGAGCCGCGGCGAGCCTTCAAGGACCTGGGCTTCAACTCGCTCACCGCGGTCGAGTTCGGCAACCGCCTCTCCCGGGCAACCGGCCTGAGGCTGCCGAGCACGCTGGTCTTCAACCACCCCACCCCCGACGCGGTTGCGACGTTCCTTCTCGGGCTGGTCGCCGGCGCCCCGGCTCCCGCCGCCGCGGCTTCCGTGGCGCCTGCGCGCAGAGCCGCCGCGCGCGAGGAGCCGATCGCGATCGTCGGCATGAGCTGCCGCTACCCGGGGGCCGTGCGCTCTCCGCAGGAGCTGTGGGAGTTGATCGCCGCGGGCGGCGACGCCGTCGGCGAGTTCCCCCCAGACCGTGGCTGGGAGCTCGACCGCCTCTACGACCCCGACCCCGAAAGCCCTGACACCACCTACGTCAAGCGCGGCGGGTTCCTTTACGAGGCGACCGAATTCGACGCCGAGCACTTCTCGATCTCACGCCGCGAAGCGCAGGCGATGGACCCGCAGCAGCGGTTGCTGCTCGAAGGCGCATGGGAGGCCTTCGAAGACGCCGGCATCGACCCGACCGCGCTGGCGGGCTCGGCGACGGGCGTGTTCGCGGGGATCATCCCCTCCGACTACAGCATCGCGCTCAGCTCCGCGGGCGAGCTGCAAGGCCTGCGCATGACCGGCTCGACGACGAGCGTGGCATCGGGGCGGATCGCCTACACGCTCGGCCTCGTGGGCCCCGCGGTCAGCGTCGACACGGCCTGCTCCTCCTCGCTCGTGGCGATCCATCTCGCCTGCCAGGCGCTGCGCCGGGACGAGTGCCGGATGGCACTCGCGGGCGGCGTGGCGGTGATGTCCACGCCGGCGATCTTCCTCGAGTTCTCCCGCCAGCGCGCGCTGGCCCCCGACGGCCGCTGCAAGTCCTTTGCGCAGGCCGCCGACGGGACCGGCTGGTCGGAGGGGATGGGGCTGCTGGTGCTGGAGCGCCTGGAGACCGCCGAAAGCCTCGGTCACCGGGTCCTCGCAATGGTCCGGGGCAGCGCCGTTAACCAGGACGGCGCGAGCAACGGCCTCACCGCCCCGAACGGGCCCTCGCAGGAGCGGGTGATCCGCCAGGCGCTCGCCAACGCGGACCTGTCGCCCGCGGACGTGGACGCCGTCGAGGGGCATGGCACCGGCACCGTGCTTGGCGATCCGATCGAGATCCAGGCGCTGCTGGCGACGTATGGCCAGGAGCGGCCGCCCGCGAAGCCCCTCTGGCTCGGCTCGATCAAGTCGAACATCGGCCACCCCTCCGCCGCGGGCGGCGTGGCGGGGGTGATCAAGATGGTCCAGTCGCTGTCGCAGGAGCGCCTGCCACAGACGCTGCACGTCGACTCGCCCTCGACTCACGTGGACTGGTCGCAGGGCGCGGTGGAGCTGCTCACAGAGCCCCGCGACTGGCCGCGCGCCGCGCGACCGCGCCGCGCCGGCGTCTCGGCGTTCGGGATCAGCGGGACGAACGCGCACGTGATCCTCGAGGAGGCGCCCGAGACTCCCGCGACGGACAGCCCGCCGGCACCGCCGCCGGTGCTCCCGGCGCTCGTCTCGGCAAAGAGCCCCGCCGCGCTGCGTGCCCAGGCGCACCGGCTCGGCGAACACCTGCAGCGTCACCCGGAGCTCGCGGCGCACGACGTCTGCCATTCGCTCGCGACCGCCCGTGCGCACCTGCGCCACCGGGCGGTGGTGCTGGGCGAAGACCGCGAGGAGCTCGTCGCGGGCCTCGAGCTGCTCGCCCGCGGGGAGCGCTCCGCCGGCGTGCTCGAGGGGGAGGCGGCCGGCGAGGACAGCGCCGTCGCGCTGATGTTCACGGGCCAGGGAAGCCAGCGCGCCGGCATGGGCAGCGAGCTGTACCGGGTGTTCCCGGGCTTCGCCGGAGCGCTCGACTCGGTCTGCGAAGAGTTCGGCGAGCGGCTCGGCGAACCGCTGCTGGAGGTCATGTTCGCCGAGCCGGGCTCCTCGCGGGCGACGCTGCTCGATCAGACCGCGTTCACGCAGGCGGCGCTGTTCGCGCTCGAGGTGGCGCTGTTCCGCCTGGTCGAGTCCTTCGGCATGAAGCCGAGGTTCCTGGTCGGGCACTCGATCGGCGAGCTGGCGGCGGCCCACGTCGCGGGCGTGCTCACGCTCCCGGACGCCTGCACGCTGGTGGCCGCGCGCGGGACGCTTATGCAGGAGCTTCCCCAGGGCGGCGCGATGGTGGCGTTCCAGGCGTCCGAGGACGAGGCGCTCGAGCTGACGGCGGGCGCGGAGGACAGGGTCTCGCTCGCCGCGGTCAACGGCCCCGAAGCGGTCGTCATCTCCGGCGATGAGGCAGACGTGCTGAGCCTCGCCCGGCAGTGGGAGCGGCGCGGGCGCGAGACGAAGCGGCTCACGGTCAGCCACGCGTTCCACTCGCCCCTGATGGAGCCGATGCTGGACGAGTTCGCGGCGCGCATCGGGGATCTGGCGTTCTCCCCGCCGGAGCTGCCGATCGTCGCGACGGCGGCGGGGCGGCCGCTGGGCGAGGAGCTCGCCACGCCCGGCTACTGGGTGCGGCAGGTGCGAGAACCGGTGCGCTTCCACGAGGCCGTCCGCTGGCTCGCCCAGGCGGGCGCGGCGTGCTTCCTCGAGCTCGGCCCGGCGAGCACGCTGACGGCGCTGGCACGGGCGAGCATGGCCGATCGCGACGGCTCGCCGCAGGAGCCGCCGCTGCTCGCCGCGACGATGGCCAGGCGCCGGCCGGAGGCGCGTACGTTGCTGGGCGCGCTCGCGAAGGCGCACGCGCGGGGCGTCGCGCTCGACTGGCACGAGCTCGCCCCCGGCGAGCGCGTACCGCTGCCCACCTACGCCTTCCGGCGCGAGCGCTGCTGGGCGACGGGGGCCGGGGCGCCCTCGCGCGTCGCGGAGCCCGACGCGTTCGGCCTGATCGGCTCCGACCACCCGATCCTCACCGCGACGGTCCCGCCGGTCGAGGGGGAGGAGTGGGTCTTCAGCGGGCGTCTCTCGATCGCGTCCCAGCCGTGGCTGCGCGACCATGCGATCGGCGGCGCGACGCTCGTCTCGGGCACGACCCTGCTGGAGATGGCGCTGGCGGCGGGGCGGCGGCTGGGCTGGGAGCTCGTCGAGGAGCTGGTGCTGGAGCGCCCGCTGACGCTCGTGCCCGATGCCGCGCTCGCGCTGCAACTGCGAGTCGGCGAGCCCGACGAGTCGGGCCGCCGCGGCTTCGGCGTGTTCGCGCACGCGGCGGACGATCTCGGCGGCGAGGGCCCGATCGGCGCCGGCGGGTGGGCCCGTCACGCGAGCGGGGCGCTGGCACGGAGGGCGCCCACGGGCGCTCCAGACGCCGCGAGCCCCCCAGCTCCTCCCGCGTCGGCGTGGCCTCCGCAGGACGCCGCGCCGATCGACCTCGACGGCCTGTACGAGCGGCTTGCCGCGCGGGGCTTCGACTTCGGCCCGAGCTTCCGCGGGCTGCGTCATGCCTGGCGCGCCCCCGACGCCGTCTACGCGGAGCTCGCCGACGACGATGCCTTGGCGCCGGGCTTCCTCGTGTCCCCCGGCACGCTCGACGCCGCCTTCCACGCGCTGATCGAGGACGACGCCGAACCGCGGCTGCCGTTCGCCTGGAGCGGCGTCCGGCTCGGCCCCGGCGACCGGCGCACGTGGCGCGTCCGGCTCGCGCCGACGGCGGACGGCGTCGGCATGAGGGCCGAGGACGAGCACGGCCGGACGATCGCCAGCGCCGTGTCCGTCGTCTCGCGCCCGCTCGATCGCGCGGCGCTCGAGCGCGTCTCGCGCCCGGCGCTGTACGGGATCGCCTGGGAGCAGGTCGCGCTCGAACCCGCCGACCCCTCGCCGTGCGTGGTGGTGGGCGAGGAGGACGAAAACCAGGAGCTGCCCGGCGAGCGCCATCGCGATCTGCGGGCGCTCGCTGAAGCGATCGACGCAGGCGCCGCGGAGCCCGCCTGCGTCGTGCTGACCGGCGCCGGCGCGCGCGAGGGGCAGACGGGAACCGGTGTCGCCGAGCCGGTCCTCGCGGTCGTGCAGGAGTGCACGGAGGCGTTGCAGCTCGCGCTCGCCGACGAGCGCCTGGCTCGATCGCGGCTGGTCGTGCTGACGCGCGGGGCGGCAGCCGTCCGCGGCGAGGAGCCGCCGGACCCGGCCGCCGCGGCGATCCATGGGCTCGTGCGGAGCGTCCAGGCCGAGCATCCGGGCCGGGTCTGCCTGCTCGACGGCGACCGGCACCCCGAGTCGCAGCGAACGCTGCTCGCCGCGCTTGGCCAGGACCACCCCGAGCTGGCGGTGCGGGAGGGCGTCGCCTATGCGCCACGCATACAGCGGCTCGCCGATCGCAGCGATCCCCCGTTCGAGCTCGACCGCGAGGGCACGACGCTGATCACCGGCGGCACGGGCGGCCTTGGCGCCGAGATGGCGCGTCATCTGGTGGCCGCGCACGGCGTCCGGAACCTGCTGCTGCTGAGTCGCCGCGGCGAGGCCGCGGAGGGTGCGAACGAGTTGCGGATCGAACTCGCCGAGCGAGGCGCGGAGGCGACGGTGCTCGCCTGCGACGTCGGCGATCGCGAGGCGCTGTCGGCGGCGATCGCCACGATCCCGGCCGATCGCCCGCTGAGGGCCGTCATCCATGCGGCGGCGGCGCTCGACGACGGCGTGTTCCTCTCGCTGACGCCGGAGCGCCTGGCGAGCGTGCTGCGGCCGAAGGCCGAGGGCGCGCTCCACCTGCACGAGCTCACCCGCGAGCTGGAGCTGTCGGCGTTCGTGCTGTGCTCCTCGCTCGCGGGCACCGTCGGCGCGCCCGGGCAGGCGAACTACTCGGCCGCGAACGCCTTCCTCGACGCCCTCGCGCTGCACCGGCGCGCGTCCGGGCTGCCGGCCAGCTCGCACGCTTGGGGGTGGTGGGCGCAGGCGGGAGGCCTCACGGCGCATCTGGGAAGCACCGACGTCGCGCGCCTGCATCGCTCGGGGATCGCCCCGCTGTCGCGGGAGGAAGGCCTCGCGCTGTTCGACCTCGCGCTCGCGGAGGATCCCCCGTTCGCGATCGCGGCGCGCGTCAATCGCGCGGCGCTGCTTGGCCGGCCGGGCGACGGCGCCTCGGCGCTGGCGCGGCTGCTCGGCGCAGCGGGCAGGCGAGCCGCGCCCGGGGCCGGTCGCGGCTCGCTCCGCGAGAGCCTCGCGGGCCTGACCGCGGGCGAGCAGCGCGCGGCGGTGCTGAGGGCACTGTGCCGGGAGCTGGCCGACGTGCTCGGCCTGCCCGATCCCGAGCGGCTGGATGCACGGCGCACGTTCAAGGATCTCGGCACGGAATCGCTGCACGCGACCGAACTGCGCAACCGGCTCGAGACGGTCACGGGCCTGCGGCTACCGGTCACGGTCGTGTTCGACTATTCCTCTCCCGCCGAGCTGGCCGGCTACCTGCACGCGCAGCTGACGCAGGGCGAGGCAAACGGCTCTTCACCGTCGGCGATGCTCGCGGCACTCCAGCTCGGCGCCGACTCCGCTGGGCTGAGCGACGAGCAGCGGACGCAACTGCAACAGCAGCTGCGCGCGCTGTTGGTGAAGCTGGAGGCGCCGCGCGGACGGGCGGGCGAAGAGGTCTCGGCCGAGCGCATCCAGCAGGCCAGCGAGGACGCCCTGTACGACCTGATCGACAACGGGCTCGGAGTGCCGACTGTGTAAAGGTGCGCTTCGGCGCACCGTTGGGTAGCTTCACATCAATGGCACGCCCCCTCGTCATTTTCGTCCACGGGGTTTTCATCTGGGAGCCCGACTGGTGGTGGCAGCACGTGGCGGCGCTGTTGGATGAGTGTGAAATCGACAGTTGCACCGTGCAGTTGCCGAGCACCGGCTGGGAAGCGCCGCTGGGGGATCTGCACGACGACGCCGCCGCCGTCAGGCGGGCGATAGACGAAGCCGAGGGGCCGGTGATCCTGATCGGTCACTCATACGGAGGCATGGTCATAACAGAGGCGGCCTTCAGGCACCCGAAGGTTGTTCACCTCGTGTACATGAGCGCCTTCGTGCCCGACGGCACGTCGGCGGTGATGGCAGAACTGACGAACCCGGCGGACGTCGAGGCATTCGAAACGGAGGTCGGCGGCTCAGGAGTGAAATCGTGGGTGCTGTCGCACACGCTGTCGATCGGCGGCGGCGCGCCCACCGCGCTGATGTTGAAGTGGCTCGTCGGCGGCGGGCTCAGGGCGCGCATCGCCACCGCCCTCGTAGGGCTCACGGCGGGCGACGGCTACATCACCAACGGCGAGGGCGGCAGCAAGTCCTACATCCTCGAAGAACTTGAGGACCCCGAGCTCGTGCAGGGCTCGTTGCGGCGGCTGGCACGCCAGTCGGTGTCCTCTGCCATCCAGAAGCCCGCTGGTGAAGCCTGGAAGGAGATCCCCTCGACTTTCATGCTGATCCTCCACGACGTGGATGTGTCAGTGCAGCGTCAGATGCGGCACGCGGCCCGCTGCACGAACGTCGTCGAGGTGCCGACGAATCACTTCGCGCACCTCGAGCGCCCGGAGCTGGTTCGCGACGTGCTGGTGGACATCGCGAACCACGCGTGCGAGCACACTTACTCGAAGGCGCGCTGAGCGCGGCGGAGCTTCACGTGCACCCGGCCCAGGATCTCCCAATCGCCGCGCCGGCCGAGCTGCGCTACGAACGAACGGTGCCACGCTCGCTCGTCCACGTGCGGGCGGTGTCCGAGGTTTTCACCACCGACTCGGCGCAGATCGGCCCGGACGAGTATGCGATCGCGGTGCAGCTCCCCCGGGTTCACACCCTTTGGGCCGATCGGCAATACCCCTTTCACGACCCACTCATCAGCATGGAGGTAAGCCGCCAGTCGGCATTTCAGATAATGCACCAGCACTACGAGGTGCCGCCCGACTGGCATTTCATCCTGCGCTGGCTCGAGTTCAACGTCCGCAACCTCGAGGCCTACGCCGACGACCGTCGCAGCCCCCCCGAGGGTCATTGCCGCGGGCGGCTGCTCGACCGCACGCGCGGCGACGGGTTCGTGACGATGGAGTTCGAGGGCGATCTCACCCTGAGGGGGGCGGTGGCGATGTCGATGTCGGGCGCGATCCACGGCATGCGCGACGCCGAGTACAACCTGCTCCGCGGTCAGTCGCGCGGCCGTAAGGATCTATCGACGGCGCCGTCACCGCCGTCGGCGGGCAGGCTCGATCGCGAGCTGGTCGGGCGCGGCGCTCAGGACAACGTCGTCCTCGTCGACGGCGGCGAGGTCGGCGATGACGAATTCCGCTATGTGCTGTTCGTGGACGAGGGGCACGCGGCGTTCTTCGATCACCCGCACGACCACGTAACCGGCTCGCTGATCCTCGAGTTCTACCGGCAGGCGGCGATCGCCACGGCGTACCGGGCGCGAGGACTGGCGCCCAGCACCGCGATCGTGCTCCGATGCGCGCTGACGTTTCTGGACTTCGCCGAGCTCGAGGCGGAGACCGAGTGCACCGCCCGGATCGTGGGCGACTCGGACGACGGGGCGGTGACCGTCGCGGTGGCGCTGCGTCAGCTCGGCAAGGATCTCGGCAACGCCGAGCTGACGCTCGCCCCGAGCGAGACGGCGGCGCCGGGCGGCAGCGGTGTCTGAGGAGCGGGCGCTCGCGTACCTGCGCCGCGTGACCGCAGAGCTCACGCAGGCCCGCGCGAAGCTGCGCGAGACGCGAGAGGAGATCGCGATCGTGGGCATGGGCTGCCGCTACCCCGGCGGCGCGGATTCGCCCGAAGCGTTGTGGGAGCTGGTGTCGGGCCGCGTCGACGCGATCTCGGACTTTCCCACCGATCGTGGCTGGGACCTCGACGCGATCTACGATCCCGACCCCGACCGGCCCGGCACGACCTACGTCAGGCATGGCGGCTTCCTCGCCGATGTCGCCGGCTTCGACGCCGGCTTCTTCGGAATCAGCCCGCACGAGGCGAAGCTGATCGATCCCCAGCAGCGGCTGCTGCTGGAAGTCGCCTGGGAGGCGCTCGAAGGGGCGAACATCGACCCGCAAAGCCTGCGCGGCACCCAGACGGGCGTGTTCGCGGGCCAGATGTACCAGGACTACGCCAGGTGCACCTGCGTCGAGGACCCCGAGTTCGACGGCATGCGCGCGCACAGCACGCTCGGCAGCCTCGCCGCGGGACGGGTTGCGTACGTCCTTGGCACCCACGGCCCGGCCTGCACGGTCGACACGGCCTGCTCCTCCTCGCTCGCGGCGATCCACCTGGCCTGTCAGGCGCTGCGCAACGGCGAGTGCCAGCTCGCGCTGGCGGGCGGCGTGACCGCGCTGGCGACGCCGATGCTGTTCGTCGAGTTCAGCAAGCAGCGCGCGCTTGCGCCCGACGGCCGCTGCCGTTCGTTCGCCGCGGGCGCCAGCGGCACCGGCTGGGCCGAGGGCGTCGGCGTGCTCGTGCTCGAGCCGCTCTCGCGCGCGCTCCGCAACGGTCACCGCCCGCTGGCGCTGATCCCCGGCTCCGCGGTGAACCACGACGGCGCGAGCAACGGCTTGACCGCTCCCAGCGCCGTCGCGCAGGAGCGCGTGATCCGCGGCGCGCTCGCAAACGCCGGGCTCACGCCCGCGGACGTGGACGCCGTCGAGGGGCACGGCACGGGGACGACGCTCGGCGACCCGATCGAGGCCCAGGCGCTGCTGTCGACGTACGGGCGCGAGCGCCACGACGGCGAGCCCCTCCGGCTGGGCTCGTTGAAGGCGAACCTCGGGCACGCGCAGGCCGCCGCGGGCGTCGGTGGCGTGATCAAGCTGGTGATGGCGCTGCGGCACAAAACGCTGCCATCGACGCTGCACGTCGACGCTCCCACGCCGAACGTCGACTGGAGCGCGGGGGCTGTGTCGCTGCTTCAGGAGCCGGTGCCCTGGGTGGCGAACGGGCGCGCGCGGCGAGCCGCCGTGTCGGCCTTCGGCATCAGCGGGACCAACGCCCACCTGATCCTCACCGGGGTGGAGGCTTCGGCGGATTCCGCGCCTGACCCCGCGTCTCCCGCCTCGCACAGCCCCGCCTTGCACAGGCCCGTCCCACAAGCGCCGGCCTCCCCCGGGCAGGCCTCCCCCGAGCCGCCCTCGCCGGGACAAGCCTCGCCGATCCAAACCCCCCCGGAACCGGCGCCCCCCGCGCCCGTGGCATGGCTGCTGTCGGCCCGCACGCCCCAGGCGCTGCAAACGCAGGCGGCGCGGCTGCGCGAGCGCGTCGCCGCCGACCCGGCGCTCGACGCCGCGGACGTGGCCCTCGCGCTCGCGGCCGGCCGTGCGCGGTTGCCGCACCAGGCGATCCTCGTCGGCGAGCGCGACGAGCTGCTGGAAGAACTCGACCGCGTCGCCACGGATGGCTCGCCGGATCCGGCTCTGGCGGCCCGTCCTCCGGCCTCGCCTTCGGGCGCGCTCGTGCTCTTCACGGGGTCTCTCCAGGCCGGGGAGGACGGGCGCGAAACCACGAACGACAGACGCGAGCCCACCGCGGATGACCGCGAGCCCACCGCGGATGACCGCGAGCCCAACGCTGACGACAGCGAGCCGATCGTGGCCCACGCGCAGTTCGAGCACGCGCGGCACGCGGCGCTCGAACAGCTCGTCAGGGCGAGCGACCCCTCGCCGGGCGACGCGCCGCCCTCGCCGGCGGTCGTGGCGCTGGCCGGCGAAATCGCGCTCTTCAGGCTGATGGAGGCCTGGGGCCTGCAGATCGAATCGGTCTCGGGCCGCGGCGCCGGCGCGCTCGCGGCGGCTTACGTCGCGGGGGCCGTCCGGGCCGCCGACGCGGTGCGCCTGGCCGAGCTGCTCCGGGCGTCCACCGGCGGCTCGGCGAAGGCGCGCTCCGAGCTCGGGCAGGCGCTGGGCGAGCTGAGCGAGCTGGGCGCGAAGGGCGAGCTGGGCGCGAAGGGCGAGCAATCGCTGCCGCTGGTCGACGGCACGAGCGGTCGTACGCTTGCGCCGGCCGAGCTGCTCGCGCGCGAGCTGACGGCCGCTCCGCCCGCGCCAGCCGTTCAGGAGGGCGAGCGGCCCGCGCCCCTGGGCTCGGTTGTCGTCGAGCTACGCTCGGCGGCAGCCCGCGAGCTGCTTCTTGACGTCGCGCGAGCGCACTTCGCGGGCTTGGCCGTCGACTGGTCGGCCGTGTTCGCGGGTGCCTCGCGCGCCGTGGAGCTGCCGAGCTATCCGTTCGAGCGCAAGCGCTCGTGGGTCCCGCCTCCGAGCACGCAGCCGGCGGGTGAGCGTCCCGGCGAGGCCCCGCTGCTCCCGCCCGTCAGCCGTGCGCTGCTCGATCTGCCTGTGCCGGAGCGCCTCGCCGCGGTCCCGTCGCTCGTCCGCGACGAAGCCGCGGTCGTCCTCCGTCACGACTCACCAGAGCAGCTGACGAGCGATCAAACGCTGCTGGAACTGGGCTTCGACTCGATGCACGCGGTCATCCTGCACAAACGGCTCTCGGAAGCCGGCGGGGCCGAGCTGCCGCCCACGCTGATCCTCGACGAGCTCACGCTCGATGACATCGCCGGCCTGCTGGGCGAGGCGATCGAGCGGGGCGGAGCGAACGCGCCGACCGAAGGGCCGGCACAGACTGAGGCGCCCGCCGCCATGGAGCAAGCGCCAGCCGCCGAGCAGGCGCTTGCCATGGATCGGGCGCCCGCCATGGATCAGGCGCCCGCTCCGCCCGCCCCGGGCGGCGAGAAGATCGTCGGGCTCATGCGCGAAGCCTGCGCCCAGGGGCGCCTGCCCTCCGCGCTCGCGGGTCTCACCGGGGTCTCCGCGCTACGGCCATCGTTCGCCGAGGCGGACGAGCGCTCCGCGCGCGCGGTCGTCGTCTGCGACGGGGCGGCGCCACCCAAGCTCATCTGCCTGCCGTCGTTCATGGCGGGGTCCGGGCCGCACCAGTTCGCACGTCTGTCCACCTCCTTCGCCGCGCGCCGCCGCGTCCTGTCGCTCGTGCTGCCCGGGTTCCGCAGCGGGGAACCGCTGCCGGACTCCCGCGACGTGGCGCTGGGGGCGCTCGCCCGGGCGGCACGGGAGGCCGCCGGCGACGAGCCATACGCGCTCGTCGGCTATTCCAGCGGCGGCCTGCTCGCCGCGGCGCTCGCCGAGCGCCTGGGCGACGCCGGCCGCTGCGAGGGCGTGATCCTGCTGGACACCTTCGAGCCGCGCCCGGAGCTCAGGGGCGAGATGTACGCGTGGGCGATGGCGGCGATCTTCGACCACCCGCACGAGTACCTGACGATCGACGACGACCAGGTGCTCGCGATGGACGCATACATGCGCTTGTTCGACGGCTGGCTCCCCGGGCCGGCCGGCGCCCCCACGCTGTTGCTGCGCGCCGAGCCGGCCGGAGCCGAAGCGCCGTGGCCTGCTTACGCGCGAGCCGACGACACCGTCGCGATCGACGCCGACCACTTCACGCTGCTCACCGACGCCACGGCGAGCGCCGCGGCGGCGATCGACTCGTGGCTGTCGCGGAACGCGCCATCCGCGCGCACGGGCCAGATGCGCGAGGACGCCGGCCCGCTGGCCGTCGGCGAGCGGTGAGCGGCGAGCCGGATGGGCGCCGTTGACAGTGAGATCGTGGTGGTCGGGGCCGGGCCGACGGGCCTCACGCTCGCGTGCCGCCTGCTGCATCTCGGCGTGCCCTGCACGGTGATCGACAAGGAGCCGGAGCCCACCAGATGGTCACGTGCGATCGGCATGTCGCCTCGCTCCCTGGAGGTCTTCGATCAGTTCGGCGCCGCGGAGGAGCTCGTGGAACGCGGGCTGCCATGCACGGTCGCGAACTTCTATTCGCGCGGGCGGCGCGTCGGCCGCCTGCGGCTCTCGCGCCTGCGCGCCACCCGCTATCGCTTCATGCTCGCGCTGATGCAGTCCGCGACGGAGGAGGTGCTGCAGCGCCACCTGCTGCGTCTCGGTGGCTCGATCGAGCGAGGCGTGCGCCTGACCGGCCTGCGGCAAACGCCCGCGGGCGATCGCGTCACGCTCGAGCTGCAAGGGCCGTCCGTCACGCGCTCGCTGACCGCCCGCTGGGTCGTCGGCGCGGATGGAGCGCACAGCGCGGTCAGGCGCCTGGCGGGCATCGCCTTCACCGGCGTCGGGGCGAGTGGCTCGTTCGTCAACGTGGACGCCGAACTGGGTGCGGGGCCCGCGGCGGGCGAGGGTCACTACTACTTCTCGCGCGCGGGTATAGCTGTCGTGATCCCGCTCGCCGACGGCCACTACCGCGTGACCGCGTCGCTGCGTGATGCCCCCGGCGACGCCGTGGGCGATGCCCCTGGCGCCACCACCGGAGGCGACCTC
>Ga0335072_10000515_pt1 | contig 75023 bp, 62 predicted proteins | sample Lox_Sample_21_FD_206725 | JGI IMG/M metagenome (GOLD analysis project Ga0335072, IMG submission 206725) | Soil microbial communities from Loxahatchee National Wildlife Refuge, Florida, United States - Lox_Sample_2.1 | ecosystem: Environmental > Terrestrial > Soil > Wetlands | place: USA...
TGACGGTGGCGGCCGGCGTCACCGTCAGCACCTCCGAGCCGCAGGCGCTGGTGGCGGGCTGATGGATCGAGTCGCCGGTATATGCGACCGTCCAGTAGTAGGTGCCGGGAGCAAGCGCGGCGGTGACGGGGCCCGAGGACCCCGCTACGCCGCCCGTGACAGGGGTGCCCGCGGGCGAGGTGTACACCGGGGCGCCGCTGCAGGTGGGCGACGAGTAGAGGATGTACTCCACCGACCCCGTCGCGCTGGTGGCGTTGGGGCCGCTGAACATCGCTTTGTCGCTCTCGCCGACGGTACCCGCGGGGATCGCGATGTCGGCGCCACTGGTGGAGCCGGAGGTTTGTGTGGTCGTGAGCGCGAGGGGGTACTGGGCGGCATACAGGTTGTCGTAGCTCACCGGTTCCAGGAACACCTGGGTGCCGGTGCCGGGATTGCTTTCGTAGGCGATCTCGGCCTTGCCACCGCCGACGCCGGCGATAACCTGGTTGGACTGCTCGCCGCTCGCCGGGGCCGGGACGACGACCGGACCGGCCCAGAAACCGCCGCCGTTGTGGCTGTAGTCGAGCACGAGCCCCTGATCGTCTGTCCAGGTGGCGTACACGCCCTGGCCGGCGTCGTCGGAGAGGTCGAGGCTGTCGACCCCGCCAAGGCTTTGTTCGGTCACGTCGGCCAGCTCGGTGGGAGAACCGAAGGTGCCGCCGCCGGCGCTCGCCACGAACGGGCGGTAGTCCAGCGTGTAGTCCGAGCCGGCTCCCGAGATGCCGGATCCTTCCTGCTCGATCACGCCGATCCCGTCTTCGCCGCCCTGGGCCAGCACCGGCATTTCCGCCGAGCAGGCGAGCAGCTGATAGGCAGGGATGCCTTTGCCGTTGAGTGTCCCCGCCGCCGCCGAGGTCCCGTCGACCGTGCCAACCGAGACCCCGTAGCCGGTGGCGGCATCGTTGATGCAGCCGGGCGGGGTGGTCTGTAGCGAGCTGTTGTTCGCGCCGACGCCGACGACGATGTCACTGCCGGCCGGCGCGGGTGCCGGCGCCGGCTCGGCGGCGATCTCGGGTCCGTCGGTTAGGAGAGCCTTGCGGGTGAACTGTTCGCCTGGGTTGCTGTTGGACGTGGGGATCGCGGGCGACTCGGCGGTCAACGGCGAGTCGCTGAAGTAATTGCCGTAGTCGTCGAGGAGCGCGACGTCACTGCCGTTCAGCGCGACGGCGTTGCCGGTCGCGTAGAAGAGCGAGACGGGGCTGATGAACTTGCCTCCGTTCTGCAATCCCTGACCGCTGGAGAGGAAGGCGGCACCGCCGGCGGGCGACGCCCAGGCGACGCTGCCTGTCCTGACGGGCGTGCCGATGACGACGGTCTCGCCGCCTGGCAGCACGACAAGCCCGCCAAGCCCGGGGGCGTTGTCGGGTTCGTATTCGGGGTATTTGCTGTCGAGCAGCAGCACCGGGGCGCCGCCCTCACAGCCGGTGGCAGTGGGGGGCAGAACACAGAGGTCAACGCCGGGCGCCTGGGGATCGGTCCACGCGACATATGTCGTGCCGGTCTTGGGGTCGTAGGCGATCTGCGGCGCCGCACCGTTGTCTGGGGCGTCCAGCGCGATCGGCGCGGCCCACGACCTCGATGCGGCGAAAGTCGCGGCCAGCGATAGGAGGATCGCGGTGAGCGTGAGGACCAAGCTGCCGAGAGCCGCGCCGCGTGCATGCGCCCAGCGCGTCGTCTCGCCAGGATCCGCGGACTGCCGCAAGCCGGTGCGCGAGGTCACTGCGAGCATGTGCTTCCCCCTATCGGTTGTGGACGCCCAGCACGGCCGACGTCTGCGCGCCGCGGGACTCGCCGAGCAACACATTACCGCCGCCGCCGGCGGCCCGCCAGCTGCCTATTCGGCCTGGGTCGCGCCGCCGTACCGGACCGGGCGCAGCACCCGCGCCGGCGCCCCGGCGGCGATCGAGAACGGCTCTATGTCATGGGTCACGACGCTGTTGGCGCCGATCACGCAGCGCTCGCCGATGCTGACGCCGCTGGTCACCGCCACGTTGGTCCCCAGCCAGCAGTTGTCCCCGATCCGCGTCGGCCCCTTGCTCGTGAACCCCTGCCACGGCACCGGCTTATGGGGATCGTCGAAGCGGTGGGCGGCGTCGGAGACGAAGCAGCCGTTGGCGAGCATGCAGTGGGCGCCGATCTCCACCAGCTCCTGAGCGGCGACCATCACGCCCCGGTTGAGAAACGTCCCCTGCCCGATCCGCACCCGGGCTCTGTCGGGCGCGGTGATCCAGACGCCGGGCTCCAGCAGCACCCCCTCCCCCACCTCCAGACGCCCTTCGCGCAGCGCCTCCAGGACGTTGCCCTCCAGCGGCCAGCGGGCGAAGGCGCCGCGGCGCATCAGCTCCCAGTGGATCCGGGCGCGATTCCAGGGCAGCGCGTTTCGCTCATACCAGCGCCACTTCTGGGTCCACAGCCGCGCGCGGGCCGTCAAGCCGCGACCTTTGCGCGCGGCTTGCGCTTGGGCTTGGGCTTGGCCGCCGCCTTCGCCTTGGCCGCGGGCGCCCTGCCGTTGCGCGAGGCCACCGCCGGCAGCAGCTCGAGGAGGAACTGTCCGGTGTGCGACGCCGGCTCCGCCGCGACCTCCTCGGGGGTGCCGGCGGCGACGACCATGCCGCCCTCCTCGCCCCCCTCCGGCCCCATGTCGATCAGGCGGTCGGCGCACTTGATGACGTCGAGGTTGTGCTCGATCACGACCACGCTGTTGCCGGCGTCCACGAGCCGCTGCAGCACCTCCAGCAGCCGCTGGACGTCGGCGAAGTGCAGCCCCGTGGTCGGCTCGTCGAGGATGTACAGCGTGCGGCCCGTCGCGACCTTCGAGAGCTCCGTCGCGAGCTTCACCCGCTGCGCCTCGCCCCCGGAGAGCGTCGTCGCCGGCTGGCCGAGGCGCACGTAGCCCAGGCCGACCGCCTCAAGGGTCTCCAGCCGCCGGCGGACCTTGGGGATGTGCTCGAAGAACTTCAGCGCCTCCTCCACGGGCATGTCCAGGACGTCGGCGATCGAGCGGCCCTTGAAGCGGACCTCCAGGGTCTCGCGGTTGTAGCGCTTGCCGTGGCACTGCTCGCAGGGGACGTAGACGTCGGGCAGGAAGTGCATCTCGATCTTGATCTGCCCGTCGCCCTTGCAGACCTCGCAGCGCCCGCCCTTGACGTTGAAGGAGAACCGGCCCGGCTTGTAGCCGCGGGCGCGGGCCTCCTGGGTCTTTGAGAAGAGGTCGCGGATGACGTCGAACAGGCCCGTGTAGGTGGCGGGATTCGAGCGCGGGGTGCGCCCGATCGGGGACTGGTCGACGGCGATGATCTTGTCCAGCTGATCAAGGCCCTCGATCGCCCGGTGCGCCCCCGAGCGCACCCGGACGCGGTTGAGCCGGTTGGCGAGCGCCTTGTAGAGGATCTCGTTGACCAGCGTCGACTTGCCCGAGCCCGACACCCCGGTCACGCACGTCAGGGTGCCCAGCGCGAAGCTCGCATCCACGTCGCGCAGGTTGTGCTGGCTGGCGCCGAGCACCTTCACGTAGCCCGTCGGGGTGCGCCGCTTCTTCGGCACCTCGATCGTGCGGGTCCCGGCGAGAAACTGGCCCGTCAGCGAGTCCTTGACCCGCTGCACCTGGCGCGCCGTGCCCTGCGCCACGATCCGCCCGCCGTGCTCCCCGGCTCCCGGGCCAAGGTCGACGAGGTGGTCGGCGGCCCGCATCGTCTGCTCGTCGTGCTCGACCACGATCACCGTGTTGCCCAGGTCCCGCAGCCGCTCCAGGGTGCCGATCAGCTTGGAGTTGTCGCGCTGGTGCAACCCGATCGAGGGCTCGTCGAGGATGTACAGGACGCCGACCAGCGAGGAACCGATCTGGGTCGCCAGGCGGATCCGCTGGGCCTCGCCGCCGGACAGCGTCGCCGAGGCCCGGTCCATCGAGAGATAGCCGATGCCGACGTTCTCCAGGAACCGCAGGCGCTCCTCGATCTCGCGCAGGATCAGGCGCGCGATGTGGCGGTCGGTGTCGGAGAGCTCGACGTCCGCCAGCCACTGCAGCGCCCGGCGCGCCGACAGCGCGCAGAAGTCCTCGATGCGGGTCCCGCCGACGAGCACAGCACGGGACTCCGGGCGCAGCCGCGCCCCGCCGCACTCCGGGCAGGGCCGCAGCGACATGTACTCCGCGATCCGCTCCTTGACATTCTCGGAGTCCGTCTCCCGGTAGCGGCGTTCCAGGTTGGCCAGGATGCCGGGGAACCGCGTCGAGTAGGACCGCCGCCGGCCGAAGCGGTTGCGGTAGGAGATCGGCAGCGGCTCGTCGGTGCCGTGCAGGAAGAGATCCCGCTCCTCCTGCGACAGGTCCTCCCAGGGCGCGTCGAGATCGACGCCGTAGCGCTCGGCGATCGCCAGCGCGACCTGCTCGTAGTAGTTGGACGCCGACACCGCGTTGCTCCACGGCGCGATCGCGTGCTCGGAGATCGACAGCGTCGGGTCCGGGACGAGCAGCTCCGGGTCGACCTCCATCTGGGCGCCCAGGCCGTGGCAGCGCTCGCAGGCGCCGTGGGGCGAGTTGAACGAGAAGATCCTGGGCTCCAGCTCCACCAGCGACGGGCCGTGCTCGGGGCAGGCGAACTTCTCGGAGAACGTCAGCACCGTGCCCCGCTCCTCGGCGTCGTCGCGGGCCTCGCCAACCCCTCCAGCGGAGGCCGCCAGGCCGGAGCCCCCCAAAATCTCCACCTCGACCAGCCCGTCGGCCAGTTTGACCGCCGTCTCGATCGAGTCCGCCAGGCGCTTGCGGATGTCGTGGCGCATGATCAGCCGGTCCACCACGACCGAGATGTCGTGCTTGTAGCGCTTGTCGAGCACGATCGACTCCTCCAGCAGGCGGACGCGGTCGTCGATCCGCACCCGCGTGAAGCCGTCGGCGCGCAGCTCCTCCAGCAGCTTCCCGTACTCGCCCTTGCGACCCCGGACGACTGGCGCCATCACCATGAAGCGGGTCTTATCCGGGAGCTCCATCACCTGGTCGATGATCTGCTCCGCCGACTGCCCCACGATCGGCCGTCCGCAGATCGGGCAGTGGGGCTTGCCGACCCGCGCCCACAGCAGCCGCAGGTAGTCGTAGATCTCGGTCACCGTCCCCACCGTCGAGCGGGGGTTTCGCGACGTCGTCTTCTGGTCGATCGAGATCGCCGGCGACAGACCCTCGATCGAGTCCACGTCGGGCTTGTCCATCTGCCCCAGGAACTGCCGGGCGTAGGCCGACAGCGACTCCACGTAGCGCCGCTGCCCCTCCGCGTAGATCGTGTCGAACGCCAGGCTCGACTTGCCCGAGCCCGACAGGCCCGTGATCACGACCAGGGCGTCCCGGGGCAGCGTCAGGGAGATGTCTTTGAGGTTGTGCTCCCGGGCGCCGCTGACGACGATCTCGTTGCTGGAGGGCATGCTGGAGACACATCATAGGAGGGGGAACAGATGTTCGTTTTGCCGAGGTGTGCGCGCGGGGGCGCGGGCGCGCGCGGGGGCGCGAGCGCGGGCGGCGGCGCTCAGGCGGCGTCGTCGAACAGCCAGGCCACGTCGAGTTCGGCCACGCCCTCGGCGGGCGAGGGAACCGAGTCGCCCACGCGGTAGGTCGCACAGCGCTCATAGCCGCGCGGGCCGGGCTCGGTGCGGACCTCGACGGTTCGCCGGGGCACGTCGACCACCCAGTAGGTCGGAACGCCCGCTTCGGCGTAGAGACGGCTCTTGCGATTGCGATCCTTGCTCTGCGACGTCACCGCGACCTCCACCGTAAGCAGCAGCGTGCGAGGGTGGTGAGAACTCGACTGTGGCCCATGACGCAACGCCAGATCGGGCTCGGGCTCGGAGCGCGGCGGGACCTCGAGCGGGAGCTGGACCCGCAGCCAGGCGCGGGCCGTCCCCAAGTGTCTCGTGAGGCGCTCGATCGCATCGGAGTGCGGCACTCCCTGGCGGGTCACTTCGACCAGCAGCCCGTCGAGCAGCTCGAGCGGTAGTTCGTCGAGCTCGCCGGTGTCGACCATCCGGTTGTAGATGCCGAGGTCGAGCAGATGGATCGCATCCGTGCCGTGGGCGTGCCTGTCCACGAGCAGCCCTTCGCGCAACTCCACGTCGATACCCTCCAGCGCTCCCGCCGCGACCAGCCGCTCGTAGACCCCGCGGTCGAGGCGGTAGAGGACGAAGTCGGGGTCGATCGCGGGCTGTCTCGTAGCGGGCGTGGCCATGAGCACATTCTTGCAGACGAAGGTACTCACGCCTTGCGATGGTTCTCTCGCGCCGGAGCCGCGCCGAGCGACACGCCCGGCGCCCGCCCTCAGAGCGCCAGCTGCTGATACGCCAGCGACTGAAACGACAGCCGGTGCAGCGGCGAGACCCCGCGCGCTTCGATCGCCTCGCGGTGCGCCGGGGTGGAGTAGCCGACGTGCTCGGCGAAGGCCCACCCCGGGTGCAGGACGTCGGCGTGGCGCATGTAGCGGTCCCGGGTGACCTTGGCCACGATCGACGCCGCCGCGATCGCGGCGCTCGTCGCGTCGCCGTCGACGATCGCCCGCTGCGGCCGGCCGATGTCGGGCACCGTGAAGCCGTCCACAAGGCACGCGACCTCGCCGCGCACCTCGCGGGTGACCCCGATCAGCGCATCCCGCAGGGCGGCGAGGTTCGTCTTGTGCAGGCCCCGGGCGTCGATCCCGCGCACGCAGCGCGAGACGACCACGACCCGGGCCGCGCTGCGCATGACCAGTGGGTAGAGCTCCTCGCGGGCCTCCGCCGTGTGCTGCTTGGAGTCGTTCAGCGCCCGCAGAGCCCGCAGATCCCCGGAACCGAGGGCCTCGTGGTCGAAGAGGACCGCCGCCGCCACCAGCGGCCCCGCGAGGCAGCCGCGCCCGGCCTCGTCGGCGCCGGCCACCAGCCGCACCCCGAGGTCGCGGTCGAAGGCGAACAGCCGCCGCCCGCTGGAGCGCCGCCGCCGCGCCCGGCGACGGGCGCGGCTGGAGCTAGAGGGTGCCGATCCGGTCGGGGGGCCAGTAGGTGAGGAAGGCCCCGCCGATGATCCAGCTTCTTGGCACCGGTCCCCAGAACCTGCTGTCGTCGGAGTCGCCACGGTTGTCCCCCATCATGAACCAGTGTCCGGCGGGAATCGTGATCGGCGTCGGGAAGTTGCACTCCTGGACGCCGCCGCAGGGTTTGATGTAGGGGTCGTGCTCGCGCACGAAGCGGCTGTGACCGGGGGTCTTCAGGTAGACGTGGCCTTCCCTGATGTAGATCGTGTCCCCCGGGCCGGCGACGACGCGCTTGATGAAGTTTTCGCTGGACTCGTGCGGGTTGGTCTCGTCGCAGGCGGCACCGCCGTAGTCGATCGTGCTGCGCGGCGTCGCCCCGCACTGCTCTTCCCTGGTGCCTTCCGGCGGATGGAAGACGGCGATCTCGCCGATGTGGGGCTCGCTGAAGTTGGTTGAGATGCGATTGACGAGCACCCGCTGGCCGACCTTCAGCGTCGGTTCCATCGAGCCGCTCGGGATCTTGTAGGGCTTGACGATGAAGTCCTGGATGCCGAACGCCAGCAGGACGGCGATGCCGACGATCGCGACCAGCTCGACCAGCCAGGCCGTCGTCGATTTCGCCTGCTTCTGCCTGCCCGAGCCGTTGCTCGCGGCCGGCCCGGCGCCCTTCGCGCCACGGCCGCCCTTCAGGAAGCCGCCGGCGGACTGCCCGGGGCCGGAGGCGCCCTGCTGTGTCCCGCCGCCGGCGGTGGTGCTCTGGTTGGCGGCGGCGCCTGCGCGTTTGGACCTCACGCCCATGGCCGGCCTTCCCGACCGGCCGCCGACGCGCGGGCGGCGCTCACGGCTCGGGGTCGCCGGCGTCAGCGCCGCCGGCGTCGCTGGGGGTCTCGGCCTGCGCACCGGCGGCCTCGGCGGCGGACGGCTCCGCCTGCTCGGCCACCTCGCTCGCGGGCTCCCCCCCGGCGGATGCCTCCGCCGCTGTGTCCTGCGTCTCGTGCAGCAGACCGGGCTCGACGATCTCCTCGGGGCCGGTGTAGCGACGCTCGCGCACGCGGGCGCGCTTGCCGACGCGGTCGCGCAGGTAGTAGAGCTTGGCCCGCCGCACGTCGCCGCGGGCGGCGAGCTCGATGCGCTCGATCTTGGGCGAGTGGACGGGGAACATCCGCTCGACGCCAACGCCGAAGGACTGCTTGCGCACCGTGAAGGTCTCCCGGACGCCGTGTCCCTGGCGCTTGATGACAACCCCCTCGAAGACCTGGACGCGGCGGCGGGTGCCCTCGATGACCTGGAAGTGGACCTTGACGCGGTCGCCCGGGGCGAAGTCCGGCACGCGTCGCAGCTGGGCGCGTTCGAGGCTGTCGATGACGGTGCTCATGGCGAAGTCGCGCGGCGCCCTCTCCACCGGGGCGTGGCGCGAGGCAGCAATGGTAGCGGACCGCGTGCCTCGCTAGCGGCGGTCCTCCAGCGCGCGTTCCCGACTTCGCTCGCGGCGCCACCGGCGAATGTTCTCGTGGTGGCCGGAGAGCAGGACCTCGGGGACCCGCCAGCCGCGGTACTCGGCGGGCCGGGTGTAGTGGGGGTACTCGGGGTCGCCGCCGAGCTCCTCGCTGAAGGACTCCTCCCGGGCCGAGCGCTCGTCGCCCAGTGCCCCCGGGAGCTTGCGCAGGACGGCGTCGCAGAGCACCATCGCGGCGAGCTCGCCGCCGGCCAGGACGTAGCGGCCGATCGAGAGGCTCTCCGAGGCGAAGTGCTCGACGATGCGCTCGTCCAGCCCCTCGTAGCGCCCGCAGAGCAGCGTCAGGGCGGGCTCGGCGGCCAGCTCGCGGGCGTAGGCCTCGTCGAGCAGGCGACCGCCGGGGGCAAGCGCGATGACCCGCCGGGTGCGTGTCAGCTCGACGGGGTCGCGCCCGTAGTGGGCACGCAGGGCGCTGTCCATGACGTCGACCCGCAGCACCATGCCGGCCCCCCCGCCGAAGGGGGTGTCGTCGACCTGGCCGCCGCTCAGCGGTGTCTCGGCGCGGATGTCCACGCACTCCAGGCGGCTGCCCGCGGCGAGCGCGTTGCGGACGTGGCGCTGCTCGGCGAACCATCCGAACCAGTCGGGAAAGAGGGTGAAGATGTCGATCTCCACGGGCTCCTCAATCCCGGCCGCGGCGGCCGATGTGAATGTCCCGGGCGCCGTCCACGGATCTCGTCACTCCTCGCCGAGGAAGTCGAGGTCGACGTCTATGCGGCTCGCCTGGACGTCGACCTCGCGGACGGCGTCTTTGACCAGGGGAACCAGCAGCTCGCGGCCGTCCGGCCGGGCGACCTGGAGGACCTCGCAGGAGGGCAGCTCGAGCAGCGCCGTCACGGTCCCGACCGGGCGCTCGCCGTCGAGCACCGCGCAGTCGCGCAGTTCGTGCTCCCACCACTCGCCGGCGGGCAGCTGCGGAGCGTCGGCCGAGGCCACCGTCAGGGCACGGCCGCGCAGCTGTTCGACCGCGGTGCGGTCGGCGACGTCCTCCAGGCGCACGATCGGCCGCCGCTCGGTGCCGGCGCGGCGAACGATCGCATGGCTCTGCCCGTCGAGCTGCACCGACGTCCCGAGCTCGAGCAGCCGCGGCCGGGGGGCGGTGACGTAGAAGCTGCCGTCGAGGCCGTGCGGGCGCCCGACGCGGCCAGCCTGGAGCTCGGCCACGGCGACGCTAGTCGACGATGTCGACGACGACGCGGCGCTGATGGCCGTTGGCCGAGCGCTCACCGGCGGCGGCGGCGCGAATGACCGTGCGCAGCGCGTGGGCGGTGCGTCCGCCGCGACCGATGACCTTGCCGTAGTCCTCGGGACCCACGGCCAGCTCGAGCACGACGACGCCGCCGTCCTCCTCGAAGGTCTCCACGCTGACCTCGTCGGGCTCGTCGACGAGCCCCTGGACGAGGTACGTAAGGAGATCCGTCGCGCGCTGCATGGCCGCCATCGCGACCCTCCCCGCGCTAGCCGGCCTCGCCGACCGTGGCTGCGCCGACCGCCTCGGCGTCGCCCCCCGCCGCGTCGGCGCCGCTGGCCGTCTCGCTGTCGCCGGGCACCTCGGCCTCGCCGGGCACCTCGGCGTCGCTCGTCCCGGCGCCTGCTCCCGCGCCGCCCGCGAGGATGCCCTGTGTCAACAGCAGCTTGCGGACCGTCGCCGACGGCTGGGCGCCGCGGGCGAGCCAGTCGCGGGCGCGGTCGGCGTCGATCGCGATCGTCGAGGGGTTGGTCTGGGCGTTGTACTGACCGATGGTCTCGATCACACGCCCGTCGCGCGGGGAGCGCTGGTCGGCGACCACCACGCGCCAGATGGGGTCCTTCCTGCCGCCCACCCGGGTGAGCCTGAGCCTTACCGACACTTTCTGCTTCCTCTCATCGTCATCTCTTCGCTTTCCGGAAGTTCGATGGAGAGCTTAGCCGCAATCTCCTCACCGCGCCTGGCGCATGAGGGCGCCGATGTCGGGCATCTTGCCGCGGCCGACCTGGCGCATCACCTTGCGCATCTGCCCGAACTGCTTGACGAGCTGGCTGACCTGCTGGACGTTGGTGCCCGATCCCCGCGCGATCCGCAGCCGGCGGGAGCCCTTGATGAGCTCGGGGCGACGGCGCTCCTCGGGGGTCATCGCGAGGATGATCGCCTGCAGCCGGTCGAACTCGCGCTCGTCGACTTTGAGGTTGCGCAGCTGTGCGCCCCCGAGCCCGGGGATCATCCCGAGGAGGTTGCTCAACGGCCCCATCTTGCGAATCGTCTGGAGCTGGTCGAGGAAGTCGTCGAGACCGAACTCGTTGCGGCGCAGCTTGCGCTGGAGCTCGACCGCCTCGCGCTCGTCGAACTGGCGCTCGGCGTGCTCGATGAAGCTGAGGACGTCGCCCATCCCGAGGATCCGCTGGGCCATGCGGTCGGGGTGGAAGCGCTCGAACTGCTCCAGGTGCTCGCCGGTGGAGGCGTACAGGATCGGCCGGCCCGTGACGGCTTTGACGGACAGGGCCGCCCCGCCGCGGGCGTCGCCGTCGAGCTTGCTCATCAGGACCCCGTCGAAGTCCACCGCCTCGGCGAACTGCTCGGCGACGTTGACCGCGTCCTGGCCCGTCATGGCGTCGACCACGAGCAGCGTGCTCTGCGGTTTGACGGCGTCCCGGATGCGGACGAGCTCCGCCATCAGGTCGGCGTCGACGTGCAGGCGCCCGGAGGTGTCGACGATGAGGACGTCCTTGCCGTCCTCGCGGGCCCGCCCCAGCGCCCAGGCGGCGATCTCGACGGGGTTGGGCTCGGTGCCCTGCTCGTAGACCGTCGCGCCGGCGCGGGCGCCCATCTTCACGAGCTGGTCCACCGCGGCCGGCCGGTAGGTGTCGCAGGCGGCCAGCGCGACCGCCGAGCCGTGCTCGGCGTGGAGGTGGCGGGCGAGCTTGGCGGCGGCCGTCGTCTTGCCCGAGCCCTGCAGGCCGGCCATCAGGATCACCGTCGGCGGGCTCGGCGCGAAGCGCAGCGCAGCCGGGTCGTCGGCTTCTCCGCCCATCAGGGCGGTGAGCTCCTCGGCGACGATCTTGACGACCTGCTGGCCGGGGTTGAGCTTGCCGACGATCTCGGCGTCCGCACAGCGCTCCTTGACGTCGGCGGTGAACTGGCGGACGACCTTGAAGTTGACGTCTGCCTCGAGCAGGGCGAGACGGATCTCGCGCATCGCCCGGTCGATGTCCCGCTCGGTCAGGGTGCCGCGCTGGCGTACCTCGGAAAGGGTCGCCTGGAGCTTCTCGGCGAGGGAGTCGAACACGGCTGCGGGTCTACTGGTGGGCCGAGCCGTCGTCCGCGGAGGACTTGGCGATGCCGCGGCCCAACGCCTCCCCGATGCCTCCGAAGGCCTCGGCGAACTCGGAGGGGACGACGAAGACCTTGTTGGCGTCGCCTTCGGCGAGCTGGGGCAGCATCTTGAGGTATTCGTAGCTCAGCAGATCGCGGGTGGGTTGACCCGCGTGGATGGCTTTGAAGACGGTGTCGATCGCCTTGGCTTCGCCCTCGGCGCGCAGGACGGCCGCTTCGCGCTCGCCCTCGGCCTGCAGCACGGCGGCCTGCTTTTCGCCTTCGGCGGTGAGGATCTGAGACTGGCGGGAACCTTCGGCAGTGAGGATCGCGGCGCGGCGGTCGCGCTCGGCGCGCATCTGCTTCTCCATCGCGGTACGGATGTCCGCCGGCGGATCCACCGACTTGATCTCGACGCGGTTGATGCGGATGCCCCACTTGCCGGTGGCCTCGTCGAGCACGGTGCGCAGCTCGGCGTTGACGTTCTCGCGCGCCGTCAGCGTCGCCTCGAGCGTCAGCCCACCGATGACGTTGCGCAGCGTGGTCACCGTGAGCTGCTCGATCGCCTGCAGCGGGTTGGCTACTTCGTAAGTCGCCGAGCGGGGGTCGGTGATCGTGAAGTAGAGGACGGTTTCGATCGCGACGACGACGTTGTCTTCGGTGATGACGGACTGGGGCGAGAAGTTGACGACCTGCTCGCGCAGGTCGACGAGCGGCCGGACGCGGTCGACGAAGGGGGTGACGATCGCCAGGCCCGGCTCCAGGGTGCGGCTGTAGCGACCGAGTCGCTCCACGACGCCGGCACGGGCCTGCGGGATGACCCTGATCGTTCGCGCGGCGAGCACCAGGGCGAAGATGACGATGACGACGGCGACGATCGCGAGAGCCATTTGTTCGTACAGCGTATCTCAGTGCATCACGAGCGCCGTGGCGCCGCGGATTTCGATCACCTGGACGTGCTCGCCGGCGTCGATGACCTCGTCGTCGTCGAAGCTGCGGGCGGTCCAGACCTCGCCGCCGATGCGCACGCAGCCGACGCCCTCGTCGTTGGCGATCCGCTCGAGCACGAGCGCGTCGCTGCCGACGAGCGCGGCGGCGCCGGTGCGGATCGGCGGCGGCAGGCGGCGGTGGCGCACGGCGAGCGGGCGCAGGGCGAGCAGGACGAGCAGGGAGACCACGAGGAACACCGCGACCGCCACCACCGCGCCGGCACCGGCGAGGCTGAGGATCGCGGCAAGGAGGGCGCCGGCCGCAAAGGGCGCGAGGAAGAAGCCCCCGGTGTGCATCTCGCCGATGCCCAGCACACAGGCGGCGGCGAGCCATATGACCGATGCGTCCATTTGCTCGATTATCGCAGCGCACGGGGCGATGGCCGTCGCGGCCGCGTCGGCGTCGGCGTCCGCCGCCCCGCTCCTCCAGTTGCCGCCGGCGCGCCGGGCGCATGAGCGACTCAGACGGCGACGAGCGCGCGGGCGAAGTCCTCGGCGTCGAACGGCCGTAGGTCCTCCAGCGACTCCCCCACCCCGATCAGCTTCACCGGCAGCGCGAGCTCCTTGGCGATCGCCAGCGCGATCCCTCCGCGGGCGGTGCCGTCGAGCTTCGTCAGCACTATCCCGCTGACCGGCACGGCCTCGGCGAACAGCCGCGCCTGCCGCAGCCCGTTCTGCCCGGTGGTGGCGTCGACGGTGAGCAGCGTCTCGTGCGGCGCGCCCTCCAGCTGGCGTGAGATCACGCGGCCGACCTTGCCGAGCTCGGCCATCAGGTCGTCCTGGGTGTGCAGGCGCCCGGCGGTGTCGACGATGACGACGTCCAGCCCGCGGCTGTTGGCCTGGGCGACGGCCTCGAAGGCGACCGCGCCGGGGTCCGAGCCCTCGGGCCCGGTGACGATCTCGCAGCCCGCCCGCTGCGCCCAGCCTTCCAGCTGCTCGGTGGCGGCGGCGCGGAAGGTGTCGGCGGCGCCGAGCAGCACGCTGCGGCCGAGCTCGCGCTGCAGGTGCCAGGCGAGCTTGCCGATCGTCGTCGTCTTGCCCGTCCCGTTGACGCCGACCGCGAGGATCACGGTCGGGCGGGGGCGGATGTCGATCTGTCCGTCACCCGTGCGGGCGGTCTGCGCGAGCAGCTGTATCAGCCGCTCCGTCAGCGCCTCGCCGCCCTGCAGGCCGCCCTCGGTGGCTTCGGCTTCCAGCGTCTGGACGACCGAGGCGGTTGTGCTGGCCCCGACGTCGGCCATGATGAGCGCCTCCTCCAGGCGTTCCCAGGTGTGCTCGTCGAGCGTCTGGAAGAGGGTCGCCTGGATCTCGCCGCCGAGCGCCTGGCGGGTCTTGGAGAGGTTCTCGCGCAGCCGCCGGAAGATCCCGCGGCGGCGCTCGCCGCGCTCCCGCGCGGCCTCGCCGCTGCCGGCGTCCTCGCCGGTGATGAAGAGATCGCTCCAGTCGCGGGGCACGGGGGGCGGCGAGGATACCAGCGGCCGCTAGGCCGCCTCTGAGACCTCGGCCATCTCGCCGGCCGGTGCCGGCAGCTTGCGCGAGAGGACCTTCGAGACCCCGTTGCCGGCCATCGACACCCCGTAGAGCCAGTCGGCGGCCTCCATCGTGCGCTTCTGGTGGGTGATCACGATGAACTGCGCCCTGTCGGCGTAGCGGCGCAGCAGGCGCAGGAAGCGATCGAGGTTGAGGTCGTCCAGCGCCGCCTCGACCTCGTCCATGATGTAGAAGGGGCACGGCCGGGCCAGGAAGACCGCAAAGAGGAAGGCCAGAGCCGTCATCGACTTCTCGCCGCCCGAGAGCAGCGACAGGCGCTTCGTCGACTTGCCGGCCGGGGTGATCTCGATCTCGACACCGAGCAGCTCCTCCTCCCCCTGCTCCCGCTCCTGTTCCTGGGCCTGCGCCTCGGCGTCCGCCGCCTGCTCCGCCGCCTCGGCGTCCGCGGGGTCGGCTTCCCCCTCCCGCTCTGCCGGCGCCGGCTCGCCGCCCAGCACCGACCGCGGGGCGAGGAGATCCTTGACCAGCACCAGCCGGCCGCTCCCACCCGGGAAGACGTCGCCCGCGAGCTCTTCGAAGTTGCGCGCCGCCGCTGTGAAGGTCGCCTGGAACGTCTCCTGGATCTGGCGGTCGGTTTCGCGGATCACCGCCCGCAGCTCGCGTAACGCCGTCTCCAGGTCGACCCGGCGCTCCTCGAGCTCCTCGACGTGCGCCAGCGCCTGCGCGTACTCCTGCTGGGCGAGCGGATTGACCGGGCCCAGCTGCTCGCGGCGGCGGCGCAGGCGCTCGACGCGCGCCGCGAGCGACCCTATCTCCTCCTGCGAGAGCGGCTCGGCGTCGGGCTCGATCTCCTGCGCCTCGACCCGGCGTTCCTCTGCCGCTTGCTCCTCCGCGGCCTCGCGCTCACCGGGCTTCGGGTCCTCCGGGTCCTCCGCGGCCTCCTGTACCGGCCGCTGGAGCCGCTCGCGCACCGTGCGCAGCTCGAGCTCGGCCTCCGCGGCCTGGTCGCGCAGGCGCTGGGCGGCGACCTCGGCGGCGGTGACGGCCTCGCCCTCGGCGCGCAGCCGCGCCTGCAGCTCGGCCTCCCGCGCGGCACAGGCCCGCAGCTCGCCGGCCATCTGCTCGCCGGCGGCGCTGTGGCGGGCCAGCTCGGCGTCGAGCTCGGCGACCCTCTTGGCCACCGCTTCGGCGGCTTGCTGGAGCGCGTCGGCGAGACGCCGTGCGACGGGAGCAAGCGCGGTGTCGGCGCCGTGCTGGGCCCGCAGACGATCCAGGCGCCGCACCCGCTCCTCGTGCTCGCGGCGCAGGCGCTCTGCCTGACGGCGCTCGGCGGCCAGCTCGCCCTGAAGCTCGGCTCGCCGCACCGCCAGGGCGCCCTGCTCGGGGGCGGCGCGGCGCTGCTCCATCAACCACTCCGCCTGGCGCTCGCGCTCCAGCGCGCGGGCATGCTCGCGGTTGGCCTCGCGCAGCCGGCCCTCGGCCTGCTCGCGCATCGCCTCCGCGGCCTGTGCACGCTCCGCGGCCCCGCTCGCCGCCGCCCTGGCGGCGTGCTCGGCGGCCGCGCAGGTCTCGGTCGCGGCGAGCAGCTCGTCGCGTTCGTTGCGGCGTGCCAGCACCCGCTCGGCGCCGCCTTCGGCGACCTGGCGCACTTCGCCGGCGGACGCGAACCAGACGCGCCCGGCGGCCGTGACGCCGATCCCGGCGAAGTCCGCGGGCAGATCCTCGAGGCGCTCCACGACCCAGGCACCGGCGAGCAGTCCCGAGGCCAGGCCGAGGAGGCGCGCCGGGACCTGTACGAGCGTCGCGAGCGCCCGCGCGCCCGCCGCCGGCGGTGCCTCTCGGGCGGCCGGAATGGCGACGAGCTCGCCGCCCTCGGCGGACCTGTCGGCACCGGCGAGGAGCGCCGTGGCCCCGTCGTGCCCCGCATCGTCGAGAAGGATGCCGGCCGCGCCGAGGTCCGCGACCAGGGCCGCGTCCAGGCGCGGACCCAGCACGGCCGCCAGGGCGAGCTCGTAGCCGGGTTGGACCTTGAGCAGCTCGTTCAGCGCCACGGGCGCCTGCCCGGGCTGCTTCTCCTCACCGGCCCGGCCACCCTGTCTGGATCGACCGCCGGCGAGACGAGGACGGCTGTGGCTGCGCAGGAACTGGTTGGCCGCCGCCAGCTCCGCCCCGACGCGGGCGGCCTCGCGCCGCGCCGCCTCGACGTCGCGCTCGGCAGCGCGCAGCTCCGCCCGCGCGGCCTCGGCCTCGGCGTCGGCCTCTGCGCGGACGCGCTGGGTGTCCGCCAGCGCCTGCGCCCGCGCGCCGACCTCGGCCGCGGCCTTCTCCCTGCTTCTCTCCAGCTCGGCCAGCTCGCGCTCGAGCTCGTCTCGGCGCTCGCGCTCGAGCTCCTCCAGCTGCTGCTCCAGGGCGGCGATGCGCTCGTGCGTCCCGCCCGTCCCACCGGCGGCGGCGGCGCCGAGCGCCTCCCGCAGCTCGACCATCTCCCGCTCCGCACGGGCGCGGCGCCCGGCGAGCGTCTCGGCCATGGCGAGGGCCTGCTCGCGGCGCAGCTGCAGACGCTCCCCGGCCGAGCGCGCCTGCAGCACCCGGCCGGCCAGCCGGTCGTGGCGCTCCGAGCGCTCTGTCAGCGCCCGCTCGGCGACCCCGCGACGCTCGACGACCGTGGCGAGCTCGCCTTCGACCGCCTCGCGTGCCTCCCGCGCCGCCTGGGCGCGGGCCTCGGCCTCGCCCAGCTCCGCTCGCCGTCGGCGCAGCGCGTCACCGACGAGCGCCAGCCTGGCCTCGAGCATCTGGCGTTCCAGACGCTCGTGCAGCTCGGCGGCTTCGGCCTGGCGCTTGAGCGGGCGCAGACGGCTGCGCGCCTCGCGCTCGACGTCGAGGGCACGGTCGAGGTTCTCCTGGGTGCGCCCCAGCTTCAGCTGGGCGCGGCGGCGGCGCTTGCGGTGCTTGCCCAGTCCGGCGGCCTCCTCGATCAGCATCCGCCGGTCGCGGGGCTTGGACGTCACGATCGCCTCGACCCTGCCCTGGGAGATCACCGAATGGGTCTCCTTGCCGAGGCCCGTGTCGGAGAGCACCTCGATCACGTCGCCCAGACGGCAGCGGGCGCCGTTGAGGCGGTATTCGCCCTCGCCCGAGCGGTCCAGGCGGCGCAGGATCGATATCTCGCCGACCGGCAGCGCGACGCTGCCGTCGGAGTTGTCGAGCACGATCTCGACCTCGGCCGAGCTGCGGGCCTGCACGCCGCGGCCGCCGCCGAAGATGACGTCCTGCATCGACTGCCCACGGACCGCCAGCGGCGACTGCTCGCCCATCGCCCACAGGACGGCGTCTGTCACGTTGGACTTGCCCGAGCCGTTGGGCCCGACGACGACGCTGACGCCCGGACCGAAGTCCAGCCGTGTGCGGTCGGGGAACGACTTGAAGCCCTTCAGGGTGAGCGACTTCAGGTGCATCCGCATCCCCCTTCGCGCGCGTGCACGCGCATACCCGCACGCGCGCCCGCGCGCACACCTCGCAAAAAATGCATTCGGACCCCATCGCCGACCGCCGGGCGCCGACCCTCCATCACTGCGCCTGCAGCTTTTCCACGGCCTGCCGCGCTGCTCGCTGCTCGGCGTGCTTCTTGCTGCGTCCCACGCCGCTGCCCAGCACCCGCCCGTCGACCCCGGCGTCGACCTCGAAGGTGCGCTCGTGCGGTGGACCGTGCTCGGCGGTGACGCGGTAGGTCACTGTCGCCCCTCGCTGGGCGAGCAGCTCCTGCAGCGTGGACTTGAAGTCCACCGGGTTCTCCAGGGCGTGTTCGATCTCGGGCTCGAAGGCCTGCACCACCGCCTCCGCTGTGCGCTCGTAGCCGGCGTGCAGATAGCAGGCCCCGATCACGGCCTCGATCACCGACGCCAGGACACGCTCCGTCTCGCCCAGGGCGACGGCGCTCTCGCGCTCGCCGGCCGGGGCCGCCGCGTGAAGCCGCTCGGGCACGCGCAGCCGTTCCGCCACCGCCCGGCAGGAGGGTCCCGAGACTGCCTGCGCCCGGATCTTCGTCAGCCGCCCCGCGCCGAAGCGCTCGGCCTCCAGCCGCGGGTAGAGATGGGTGGTCACCGCCAGCGCCAGCACGCTGTCCCCGAGGAACGCCAGGCGCGCGTAGGAGTCGCTGCGACGCTCGCTCCAGGAGGCGTGCGTGAAGACCTGCCGGGCGAGATCGTCGGGCAGCTCCCCGAGCAGGGTGTCCAGCAGCAGCGTCGTGCTCATCGAAGTGCATCACATCGCGCTCGCGGGATGCGCGAGCACGAAGTCCACGGCCTGCCCGACCGTGAGGATCTCGGCGGCCTGCTCGTCGGGAATGCGCACGCCGCAGCTGTCCTGCAGCTCCTGCACCAAGGTGTACAGGTCCAGTGAGTCCGCGGCGAGATCCTCCTTGAAGCGCGTCTCCATCGCGATGCTCCGCGGATCGACTTCCAGCTCGTCGGCGAGATGGTCGCGGATCAGCTCGTAGATCTGCTCGCGAGTCATATGTTGGGCAGGCTAGCGTCCTGCGCGGATGGCGGGCCGGCGGGCGCCTGCCGCAGCGCGCCGGCGCCACGCAGCGCGGCGTCGGTCGCGCCGACGACGTCCTCGAGCACCCCCTGGCGCGCCCGCAGGATCGCCTCGGCGAAGCCGCGGCGGGTGAAGCGCCCGTGCGGCACCACGCCGAGCCGGCGCAGCCCGAGCAGGTAGGCGCCGCCCTGGGCTTCGGGGTCGATCTCGGCGCGGAAGGAGCGCAGCGCCGGCCGCAGCAGCAGGCCGCCGAGCCGCGCCCGCGGCGAGGCCATCGCGGTGGAGCGGATCGCGGCGAGGATCGTCTGCGAGACGCCCTCGACCAGCTTCAGGGCGACGTTGCCGGTGAAGCCATCGGTGACGACCACGTCGGCGACGCCGGCCGTGAGGTCCGTGCCCTCGACGTTGCCCAGGAAATCGAAGGTTGACGCCTCCCCTCGCTGCGCCTGTGCCGCGATCAGGGCGCTGAGCTCGGCGTTGGCCTGGACGACGAGCTCGCCGCCGCGCTCGCTCTCGCGACCGTTTGAGAGGAGCCCGACGCGGGGACGCTCGACGCCGAGCACGGCCCGGGCGAAGGCGGCGCCCATGAAGGCGAACTGGACGAGGTGCTCGGGGCGGGCCTGGGCGCTGGCGCCGACGTCCAGGAGGGTCACGGTGGCGCCGTGAGCGCCGTCGCTGGTCGGCACCGGCAGCGGCAGGGCCAGCGCCGGCCGGTGGACTCCGCGGGCGCGCCTGATGTTGAACAGGCCGGCGGCGAGCGCCGCGCCGGTTCCTCCGGCGCAGACGAGCGCCTGGGCGCGTCCCTCGCCGACGGCGCGGGCGGCCTGCACGATCGACGCCTCCGGGGTCGCCCGCGCGGCGCGCGCCGGGTCGGGGCTCTTGGCTATCGAGACGGGGGCGTCGAGCACCTCGACGCCTGCCGGCAGCGGCCCCGCCTCGGCGATCTCGGCGGCGGGCCCGAACAGCAGCACCCGCGCCCCGCGCCGCGCGGCGTGCGCCGCTCCGGCCGCGACCTCGGCCGGACCGAGGTCGGCGCCGTTGGCATCGACCGCGACGACCACCTGACCCCCGGCGACGGCGGCCTCTGCGCCGTCGCTACTCGTGATCGTGATCGTGTCCGTGTGCCCCCGGCGTCACAACCTCGCGCCCCGCGTAGGTGCCGCAGACGGGGCAGACGCGATGCGGCCGGTGGGGACTGTGGCAGCGCGGGCACTCGCTGACGGCGGGCGCCACGATGCGATGCTGGGCGCGGCGCTTGGCGGTGCGGCTGTGCGACTGCTTCTGCTTGGGGACGGCCATATCGACGGGGAAGGCTACCAGGCCGGCCCGCGACGCCGCGGACCGGAGACCGGCCGAGCTAGTCCAGGCGCAGCTCTCTCAGCTTCGCCCAGCGAGGATCGGGCGGGCTCTCGTGATGGTGGCCGGGGCCGGCCTCGTTGAGGTCCGCTGCGCACACCGGGCACAGGCCGGCACAATCGGGCCGGCAGAGCACCTGGACCGGAGCGGCGAGGGCGAGCGCGTCGTGCGTCCACGCCTGGAGGTCGAGCGTGTCGTGCTGCACGTAGGGGCTGCTGAGCTCCTCCCCCCCACCGGGGACGGCGACCTCGCGCACGTCGACGCCGACCGCCGGTGAGGCATCCTGCAGGCAGCGCATGCAGGGTCCGGTGAGCGCGGCGCGGAACGTCAGCCGCAGCGCGTAGCCGCTGCCCACCATGCGCGAGACTTCCAGGCGGACTGGCACCGGCTGGGGATCGCAGCCGTAGCGTTCGCCGCCGAGCAGCAGCGGCTCGACGTCGACGTCGAGCTCGAAGCGGCGCCCCTCGCCGGACGCGAGCCGCAGGCTGGCGAGGTCGAGTGTCTGCGTGCGCGGCATCCGACCACCCAGGCTAGCCTGTGCACCCGTGGAGCTTCTTCCCGACGAGCCTCCCCGCCACGGACGTCGGCTGGCCGTGCGCTTCGCGCTCGGCGCGCTCGGGCTGTTGCTGGTCTCGGGGGCGGCGAGCGCGGCGCTGGCGCTGAACGAGGTCGGCAAGCTCGTCGACGCGCTCGGTCAGAGCCATGCCGTCAAGCTCGCGCCGACGATCCTCGCGCCGAGCGGCCGCGGCACGCCCGAGACGCTGCTGCTGGTCGGCAACGACGAACGCCCGCCGCCGAAGGACAACCCCGGCGGCGCGGTGCTGCCGCACTCCAACGAGATGCTGCTGGTGCGGATCGACCCGAGCAAGCCGACGATCTCGATGCTCTCGATCCCGCGCGAGCTGTGGGTGCCGATCCACAAGCCCGACGGCGAAGTCGAATCCAACCGGATCAACTCGGCCTACACGTTCGGCTACCTGGCGGGCGGCACGACGGGCGGCGTGAAGCTGATGCTGCAGACGATCAAGGAAGTCATGGGCATCACCGTCAACCACGTCTTCGTCACGAACTTCAAGAAATTCAAGCACGCGGTCGACGAAATGGGCTGCGTATACATGTCGGTTGACAAGCGCTACCACCATGTCAACGAACCGGGCGGGGAACAGTACTTCGAAATCAACCTCCAGCCCGGCTATCAGCGGCTGTGCGGCCAGGAAGCGCTGGAATTCGTAGCCAACCGCCACGAAAGCACGTCGTTGATCCGCGACTCCCGCGACCAGCGCTTCCTGCTGGAAGTCAAGGCGCAGTACGGCGGCGCGCTGCTCGGCGACCGCGAAAAGTTCGAGCACATCGTCGGCAGGGCGGTCGAAACCGACCTGCACAGCGAAGAACAGATCCTCTCCCTGCTGGAGCTGCTGGTGGAATCGGCCGGCAAGCCCGTTCGCCAGGTCTCGTTTCCGGTGACGTTGCACAGCGTCTACGACACGGCGACGCCGCGGCAGATCGGAGAAGCGGTGCACTCCTTCATGAGCGGCACCGCGGCGATCGACCGGCGCCGGCTGAGCCGGGCGGTGCACTCGGTGCACGCGGCCGACCACCACCACACGACGCCGCCACCGGCGCTGGGCCTCTCGCCGACGCCGGCCTCGACACTTGAAGAAGCACGCGTGCTGACGGCATACCTGCCGTTCGCGATCGACGCGCCCCGCGCGCAGGCTACAAGCGCGGAAGCCGAACCGGACGTCCTGCGCTGGTATGACATCCGCGGCCCCAACCGGGTGCTGCATCCGGCCTATGACATCGTCGTCGACGAGGGCGAGCTGGGACAGTACTACGACATCCAGGGCACGACCTGGACCGACCCGCCGCTGCTCGGCACCGCCAGCCAGGAGCTGCCGCTGGGCCAGCGGATCTACAACCTCTACTACGACGGTGAACATCTCAAGACGGTGGCCTGGCGGGAAGGCAATGCGGCGTACTGGATCGAGAACACGCTGACCGACGCGCTCTCGCCCCAGCAGATGGTGGCGATCGCCCAGCAGACGACGCCGCTGGGCGCCGATGCCGCGCGGCGCGCCGCCGCGCACGTCGCGGTCTCGCCGCGCCAGCTGAGATTGCCGACGCCGTCGACGCCGGCCCCGGGCACAGCGACCAAGGTGGGCGCGCTGCTCGGCTTCGCCAGCCTGATCGTCGTCGGGCTGATGGCGGTGCTCGTCCTCATCCGCCGGCGCGAGCTGCGGGCGCTGCGGGCGCAGGTGGCGGACGCGATGGCGATCGAGCTGCGGCGCGGATCGCCGCACCGCTGAGCCGACCGGGCCGGCCTGGGCCGATCTGGCCGCCCAGGACCCGCGTCGGGGTCAGGCCGAGGCGGCGCCTTCGGCGCAGGAGCTGAGCTCGCGCTTGAGGACCTTGCCGGTGGCGTTGCGCGGAAGCTCGTCGAGAAAGACCACCTCGCGCGGCACCTTGTAGCGGGCGAGGTTGTGCTTGACGTGCTGCTTGATCTCCTCCTCGTCGAGGGTGGCGCCCTCGCGCGGCACGACGAACGCCTTCAGGCGCTGGCCGAACTCCTTGTCCTCCACGCCGATGACCGCTGCCTCCTCGACGTCGGGGTGGTCGGCGAGCAGGTCCTCGACCTCGCGGGGAAAGACGTTCTCGCCGCCGGAGACGATCATCTCGTCGTCGCGGCCGTCGACGAAGAGGCGCCCGGCGGCGTCGAAGTGGCCGGTGTCGCCGGTGCTCATGAGGCCGCGCACCATCTCCTTGCCGCCGCCGCCGGTGTAGCCGTCGAAGACCATCTCGTTGGCGGCGAAGATCCGTCCTCGCTCACCCATCGGGACCTCGCGGCCGTCGCCGTCGAGCAGCTTCACGACGGTGCCCAGCGGCGGGCGTCCGGCGGTGCCGGGCGCGGCGCGCAGGTCGGCGGGCGTGGCGATCGTCGCCCAGGCGACCTCGGTCGAGCCGTAGAGGTTGTAGAGGACATCGCCAAAGACATCCATGACGCGCGTCGCGAGCTCCCCGGGCAGTGCCGAGCCCGAGGCCGCGATGATCCGCAGGCAGCTGACGTCGTAGCGCTCGATGACCTCGTCGGGCAGCTCGAGGATGCGCTGCAGCATGACGGGGACGACGGCGAGCGCGCTGGCGCGGTGCTGGGCGATCGCGCGCAGCGTTCCCTCGGGGTCGAAGCGGCGCGGCAGCACCAGCGTCGAGGCGAGCGGCATGGCCAGCGTGAAGTGGGCATAGCCCCAGGAGTGGAACATCGGCGCGGCGATCACCGTGGTCTCGTGGGCGCGCAGGGGGATCTTGGAGAGCATCGCCGCCAGCGGCTCCAGCGAGTCGGGCTGTTTGCGTTTGGCGCCCTTCGGCGTCCCGGTGGTGCCGGAGGTGAGGATCACGACCTTGCCGTGCTCCGCCGGGGGAGTCAACGGCGCGGGGTCGCCGGCGCGGATCAGCTCCTCCAGGCGCGGGTCCTCGCCCGGGGCGGCGGGGGTGTCGCTGAAGGAGACGAAGCGGCTCAGGCCCTCCGATCCGCCGGAGACGAGGTCGGCGAACTCCTCGTCGTAGATCAGCGCCGCCGGCGCCTCGCGCCGCAGGACGTCGGCGATCTGGGGGCCGGCGAAGGCGGTGTTGAGGTAGAGCTGGCTCGCCCCGAGCTTCGCGCAGGCGATCGTCGCCTCGACGAAGCCGCGATGGTTGCGGCACATGATCGCGACACCGTCCTGTGCCGTCACGCCCGCGGCGGCGAGGGTGTTCGCGAGCACGTTGGTGCGCCGCTCGACTTCCGCGAACGTCAGGGTGCCGCGCTCGTCGACGAGCGCGATGCGATCGGGACAGCGGATCGCGGAGACGGTGTAGGCGGCGGCGGCGTTGCGGCCCCAGCGTCGCAGCGTGCCGACGGCACGCACCGCCTTGTCCGGCCGCTCCGGTTTGATCATCCCCGTGCCGAGAAGGACGCGGGCGATCTCGGCGCGATGGCGGAGCTGCGACATCTGCGGGCTGCTCATGGCGCCCAAATTATCCCACCAAGCGTGTTTGTAGTCCCGACGCTGCAAAATCGCGGCGGTGGCTACGCGACTTCGGCCGGCTCGTCCTTGCCCTGCAGACGCTCGCGCCCGCGCTGGACGGCGGCGATGAACTTGGAGAGGTTGACCTCGAGCGTTCCCAGGATCTCGTCGGCGTAGTCCTCGGCGCCGAGCCTTATCTCCCGCTCGCGGGCGCGGGCGTCCTCGATGATGTCCTCGGCGGCGCGCTCGGCCTGCTTGGTGACCTCCTCCTCGCCGAGCAGCTGGTCCTGGCGCTCGCGGGCCTCCTTGACGACGCGCTCGGCCTCGCGCTTGGCCTCGGCGAGCATCTCCTGGCGCTCCTTGACGATCCAGCGCGCCTGCTTGATCTCCTCGGGGATCGTGGCGCGCATCTGGTCGAGGATGTCGTAGATCTCCTCCTTGTCGACGCGCACCTGATCGGTCAGGGGAACGGGCTTGGCGTTGTGCACCAAGTCGTCGAGCTTGTCGATCAATACCAGGACATCCATCTATGGGTCACCTCGAATCAACGAATTCGTCAGCGCGCGAGCTCTTCCTGCAAGCGGCGCGCGACCTGCGGGGGCACGAGATCCTCGATCTTGCCCCCGAACGTGGCGAGCTCCTTTACACCACTCGATGAAAGGAAACTGTACTGCGGACTGGACATGAGGTACACGGACTCGATCTCGGGGTCCTGGCGGCGGTTGAGCTGGTGCATCTCCAGCTCGTACTCGAAGTCGGAGATGGCGCGCAGACCCTTGACGATGGCCTTGGCGCCGACGCTGCGGGCGAACTCGACGACGAGATTGCTGAAGGGGGCGACGCGGACCCCGGGCAGCTCGGCGGTGGCCTCCCGGATGAAGCCGACGCGCTCCTCGATGCCGAAGAGCGTGGCGCTCTTGCGCACGGAGCGGTTGACGACGGCGACGACGACCTCCTCGTAGAGCGCGGCGGTGCGCTTGATGACGTCGAGGTGGCCGTTGGTGAGGGGGTCGTAGGAGCCCGGGCAGACGGCGACGCCGCGCCGCAACGCCGGTTGGCGGCCCGAGCTGGCGGCTTGATCGCTTTGGCTTTGGGTCATGGCTGACGCAAGATTGTTACCGAAGTATCGCCGTAGCGCCGCCGCGCCTGCACCTCGAGGGGCAGCGCGGAGAGCTCGTCGCGGCGGGCGTCGCCCTCGACCACGACACGGGCCCCGGGCGCCAGCAGCGGCGGCAGGGCCTCCGCGAGCTCGCGTTCCAGCTCACCCGTCTGGCCGTAGGGCGGATCGATGAACACGAGATCGTATTTCTCGCCGCGCTCGCGTGCTTTGCGCAGAGCGCGCCGCGCCTCCTCGTGACGGACCTCGACCTCCGCCTGACCGAGCCGCAGCTCCCGCAGGTTGCGCCGCAGGGCGTCCAGGGCATGGCGGTCGCGCTCGACCAGGACGGCCCGGGCGGCGCCGCGGGAGAGCGCCTCGATCGCGAGGGCGCCGGTGCCGGCGAAGAGGTCGAGGACGATCTCAGCGTCGAGCGGCCCGAGCATCGAGAACAGCGCCTCGCGCACCCGCTCGGCGGTCGGCCGCGTGGCTCGCCCGCGGGGCGCGTGAAGCCGCCGTCCGCCGAGTCTTCCCGCGATCACCCGCATCGGGGCATCATCGCTCAGCGCCCGCGCCGGCCTCTCCGACGTCGCCCGCGTCAGGCGGAGATCGGCTCGGCGGCCTGCTCGCCGAACGCCCGGCGCAGCGCCCCGTCGAGCAGGGAGTGCTCGGGTGCGGCCAGGTTGGGGTCGGCATCGGCGAGTCGCAGCGCCCAGTCGCGGGCGCGGTCGAGGATCGGAGCGTCCTGAGGCAGCCGTGCCACCCGTGGCTCGGCCTGCCCGTGCTGGCGCAATCCGGCGATCTCCCCCTCGCCGCGCAGCTGGAGGTCGATCTCGGCGAGGCGGAAGCCGTCGCCATGCCGGGCGAGCGCCTGCAGGCGGCGGGAGCCGCGGGGTCCGAAGAGGATGCACAGGGAGTCATGGGCGCCGCGGCCGATGCGCCCCCGCAGCTGGTGCAGCTGGGAGATCCCGTAGCGCTCGGCGTCCTCGACGAGCATGACGGTGGCGTTGGGGACGTCGATGCCGACCTCGATCACGGTCGTCGCCACGAGGACCTGGGCCTCGCCCGCGGCGAAGCGGGCCATCGCCTGCTGCTTGGCGCGGGGGCGCAGCTGGCCGTGCATGAGCTCGACGGCGAATCCCCGCAGCTCGCCCGTACGGAGCCGCTGGAACTCGGCCTCGGCGGCGCGGGCCTGCAGCGTCTCGGACTCGGCGACGAGGGCGCAGACGACGTAGCCCTGGCGTCCGGCGCGCAGCTCCTCGCGCAGCCGCTCATAGGCGCGGGCGCGCTCGGCGTCGCTGTCGGCGACGTGGGTGGCGATCGGCCGCCTTCCACGGGGCAGGCCGCGCAGGCGGGTGACGTCGAGGTCGCCGTAGGCGGTGAGGGCGAGCGTCCGCGGGATCGGGGTGGCGGTCATGTGCAGGACGTGCGGCGAGTCGGCGCCGGGGCCCTTGCGGTCCAGGGCGGCGCGCTGGCGCACGCCGAAGCGGTGCTGCTCGTCGACGACCGCGACGGCGAGGCGGGCGAACCGCACGTCGCCCTCGATGAGGGCGTGGGTGCCGACGACGAGCGGGAGCTCGCCCGATCCCAGCCGGCCGAGCACCTCGGCGCGGCGCCGGGCGGGCGTCGAGCCGGTGAGCAGCGCGGCCGGGAGCAGCGCCTCCGGGACGAGTGTCTGGAGCGTCGCGAAGTGCTGCTCGGCGAGCGTCTCTGTCGGCGCCATCAAGGCCCCCTGCATCCCGTGCTCGACGGCGCGCAACAGCGCGTAGAGCGCGACCACGGTCTTGCCCGAGCCGACCTCGCCCATCAGCAGGCGCTGCATCGGGTGCGCCCGGGCGAGGTCGCCGTCGAGCTCGGCGAAGGCGGCGAGCTGGTCCTCGGTGGGCGCGAACGGCAGCATCTCGCCCAGCCAGCGCGCGGTGAGGGCGCGTGGCTCCTCCAGCGCCGGCGCCGAGCCGGCGCCGCGCAGCGCCCGGCGACGCAGAAGGGCGAGCTGCATCAGCAGGAGCTCCTCGAAGGCGAGGCGCTCGCGCGCCCGCTCGGCCTGGGCGTCGTCGCGCGGGAAGTGCATCGCGGCGAGCGCCGCCGCGCGATCGGGCAGCCGCTCGCCGGCTCGCAGGGCCGCGGGAAGCGGCTCGCAGACGTCGTCCAGGGCCGGCCGGTGCTCGCGTACGAGCTGGACGATCTGGGTCGAGCTGACGCCCTCGGCGGCGGCGTAGTGGGCGACGCTGTCAGCCTGGACCGGGGCCGTCCCGTTCGCGGCGCCGGCGGCGAGCGCGTGGTGGGCGACGCTGAAGTCCCCGGCGCGGCCGGCCTTGCCATGGAGCAGCAGGCGGGTGCCGGCGGGGTAGCGGTCGACGAGCCAGGGCTGGTTGAAGAACGTCGCCCGCATCGCCCCGGTGGCGTCTCGCACCCGCGCCTGGACGAGCGGCGCCATCTTGCGGCTGCGCACGGGACGCCGCTCGATCGCGACGACCTCGACGGCGACCGTGGCCTGCTCGCCGGGCGTCAGGGCGGAGACTGTGCGCGCCTCGCGGCGGTCCCGTGGGAGGTGTTCGATGAGCTCGCCGACGGTGGCGATGCCGAGGCTGCGCAGGCCGTCGAGGAGCTTCCCCGACCGGCCCTGAGCGGAGGGCGCCGCGAGCGGCTGCGCCAGCCTGGAGGGCCGCGGCCAGCGCAGGGGCGCGGCGAGCAGCTCCCGCGCCGTGAGCGGCTCCGTCGAGGCGAAGGCGCGCACCACTGCGCCGTCTACTCGGCCGAGAGCAGCCACCAGTAGGCCGGCTGGCCGCCTTGGCGCAGCTCGAGCTCGGCGTCGCCGAGCTCGCCGTCGAGCAGCCCGGCGATGGCGTCCTCGCCGAACGGGGCGTCTCTGCCCGAGATGACGCTGAGCAGCTCGGCGCCGTCGGCGAGCGCGACGAGCACCTCGCGCAGCGTCGCGGCGGGCTCGCCCCAGGCGATGACCTCGTCCTCGAGGAAGCCGACGGCGTCGCCACGGCGGAAGCGCCCGTTGGCGTCCTCGCGGGCGGCCGGGGCGACGGCGCCGGTGCGCAGGCGGGCGAGCGCCTCGTGCAGCGCCTGGGCGTTCTGCTCGACGGCACGCTCCGGCGCCAGGGCGAGCGCGGCGGCGAGGCCGGCCTGCTGGCTGGCGGCGGGCACGACCAGCACCTGCTTGTCGGAGAGCTCGGCGGCGCGCTCGGCGGCCATGATGACGTTGGCGCTGTTGGGCAGGACCACGACCTCCTCGGCGGGCACCTCGTGGATGGCCGCCAGCAGCTCGTACGTCGAGGGGTTCATGGTGGGGCCGCCGTCGAGGGTGTGGACGCCGAGCTCTGTGAACAGCGCCCTCAGTCCCTCGCCGCTGACGACCGCCAGGGCGCCGCAACGCACCCGCGCCGGCGGCGCTGCGCCGGCGCCGTCGTGGTGCCCCGAGCCGCTGGCCGGCTGGGCGTCCGCGTCGGCGTCCCCCCCGCCGTCGCGCGGACCGAGGTCGGCGGCGTCGTCGTCGGCGGCGAGCCGGCCGTGGCGCTCGGCGACCTGGGCGCGCATGTCGGCGACGTCCAGACGAGAGACCTCGCCGGCGCCGGCGAAGACGGCGGTGGCGCGCTCGGGCTGGTCGGTGTGGACGTGGACCTTCAGGGTGGTCTCGTCGCCGACGACGAGGACCGAGTCTCCGAGCTCTTCCAGGGCGGCGACGAAGCGCTCGGGCGCCAGCTCGCTGCCGGTGACGGCGAAATTGGTGCAGTAGCGGTAGGTGCCGGAGCTGTGCTCGGGGTGGTGGATGCGAGCCGGCTCGTAGTGGTCCAGCGGCGGCGGGTCCTCGCCGCGCAGGGCGGCGACGACCCCGGCGAAGAGGATCGTCAGGCCGTAGCCGCCGGCGTCGACGACGCCGGCGTCGCGCAGCGCGGCGAGCAGCTCGGGCCCGCGCTTGACGGAGTCCTGGCCGGCGGCGACGGCGCGCTCGAGCGCCTGGGCGATCGCGCGGTCCTGGGTCTCGGGGACGGCGTCGGGCGCCAGGCGGGCGCCCTCTCCGGCGCGCTGGACGTCCTCGGCGATGCGCCGGGCCATCTCGCGGGCGACGGTCAGGATGGTGCCCTCGGCGGGGTTGCGGACCGAGCTGTAGGCGCGCTGGGCGGCGTTCTCCAGGGCGGCGGCGACGACGCTGGCGTCGACGAGCTCGCCGGGGCGCGCGACCAGCTCCTCGGCGGCGCCGCGGATGAGCTGGGAGAGGATCACGCCGGAGTTTCCGCGCGCCCCGAGCAGGGCCGCGCGGGCGACCGACTGGACGATCTCCTCGCGCCCGATCTCGTCGATGGTGCGGCGGGCGTCGGCTCCCTGGAGGCGGTCGAGCTCGGCGAGGACGGCGCGCAGGGTGAGCACCATGTTGTCGCCGGTGTCGCCGTCGGCGACGGGGAAGACGTTGAGGTCGTTGACCTCCTGACGGCGCGACTCGAGGTGCGCGAGCGCTCCGGCGACGGCGGCGCGGAAGCGCAGCAGGTTGGTGTCGGTCACGGCGGTCTGCGTCATCCGTGTCTCCGCGGCGAGGGCGCGGGCAGACGGTGAAGCCTGCGGAGGTGCGGGCTCAAACTCTAGATCTAGCTACTGACGGCACCGGAGAAGGTTACGCGCTGCCTCCGACGACAGCGGCCGAGCATCGGCGGCGACCCGCGCGAGAGCGGGCGTCGCGGCGGCCTGACGGCGTCGTCAGAGCGCCTTGACGACCTTGCCGGCTTTGAGGCAGCGGGTGCAGACGTAGACGCGCCGCGGCGCCTTGCCGACGACGATGCGGACGCGCTGGAGGTTGGGCTCGAAGCGTCGCTTGGTGGCGACCATGGAGTGGCTGCGGCTCTGCCCGAAGGCGGGGGCCTTGCCGCAGCTGTGACATACCTTGGCCATAGCGGCAAGCAGTCTAGGCGATTTCAACCGAAGCCGCGACTCGGGACGCCGGAGATGGGCGTCGGATGCAAATTTTTGGAGGTGTGTGCGCGCGCACGCGCGCGCACACACCTCGCCAAAGTCGATGCCGACGCAAAGTCGATGCCGACGCCCCCGGTCCCGCTCGGCCCCTCCGCGGGCCTCAGAGCGCCCAGGCGTCTTCGCCGGCGAGCAGCTCGTCGCGCAGTGCGGCGAGGCGCAGGACGGCCTGCGCGGCGTGGCGGCCCTGGTCGCGCTTGCCGCCGCCGGCGCGGGCGAGCGCCTGCTCCATGGTGTCGCAGGTGAGCACCCCGAACGCGCAGGGGACGCCGCTGCGCAGCTGGACCTGCATGATGCCGCGGGCGGTCTCGGCGCAGACGAAGTCGTAGTGGTCGGTCTCGCCGCGGATGACGGCGCCGAGGCAGGCGACGCCCGCGTATCGCCCCGAGCGCGCGGCGTAGGAGGCGGCGAGCGGGAGCTCGAAGGCGCCGGGGACCTCGTGGACGTCGACGTCGAGGAATCCGGCCTCTGCGAACGCCGCCTGGGCGCCCTGGAGGAGGCGCTCGGCGAGCTCCTCGTAGAAGCGGGCGACGGCGATCGCGTACGTGCGCGGCTCGGGCGCCTCTCCGACGGACTCCAGCTCGTCGCTCATCGACTCCAGCTCCTCGCCCATCGGCTCGATCGGCTCGCTCACCGCCGCGGCTCCCCGCTCACGGGCTCTCGCGCCCCAGCTCGCGGTCGTGCTCGCGCTCGGCGTGCAGGAGCTCGGCGTCGAGGTTGAGCCCCTGGTGGTGCAGGATGTGCCCCATGCGCTGGGCCTTGGTGCGCAGGTAGTCGGCGTTGTGCTCGTTGGGGACGGCCTCGATCGGCACCTGGGCGGTGACGGACAGGCCATACCCCTCCAGGCCGCGGATCTTCTTGGGGTTGTTGGTGAGGATGCGGATCGAGGAGAGGCCGAGGTCGGCGAGGATCTGGGCGCCGATGCCGTAGTCGCGCAGGTCGGCGGGCAGGCCGAGGCGCTCGTTGGCCTCGACGGTGTCCAGGCCCTGCTCCTGCAGGCGGTAGGCGCGCAGCTTGTTGAGCAGCCCGATGCCGCGGCCCTCCTGGGCGAGGTAGAGCAGGACGCCGGTGCCCTCGCGCTCGATCATGGAGAGGGCGGCGGCGAGCTGCTCGCCGCAGTCGCAGCGCAGGGAGTGGAAGACGTCGCCGGTGAGGCACTCGGAGTGCACGCGGACGAGCACGTCGGGCTGCCCGGCGACGTCGCCCTTGACGAGGGCGACGTGGTGCTTGTCGTCGAGCAGCGAGCGGTAGCCGACGGCCTCGAAGTCGCCGAAGGTGGTCGGCAGGCGGGTGGAGACGACGCGCTCGACGAGGCGGTCGTTGCGCCGCCGGTAGGCGATGAGGTCGGCGATCGTGACCATCTTCAGCCCGTGCCGCTGGCAGTAGGCGGCGAGGTCGGGGACGCGGGCCATGGAGCCGTCCTCGTTCATGATCTCGCAGATCACGCCGGAGGGGATGAGGCCGGCGAGGCGGGCGAGGTCGACGCTGGCCTCGGTGTGCCCGGTGCGCTCCAGCACGCCGCCGGCCTTGGCCTTCAACGGGTTGACGTGCCCGGGCTGGACGAGGTCGCCGGGCCTGGTCTTGGGGTCGACGGCGACCTGCATGGTGTGGGCGCGGTCGTGGGCGGAGACGCCGGTGGTGACGCCCTCGCGGGCCTCGATGGTGACGGTGAAGGGCGTCTGCAGGGCGGACTCGTTCTTGGCTGTCATCAGCTCCAGGCCGAGCTCGTCGCAGCGCTCGGGGGTGAGCGCGAGGCAGATCCAGCCGCGGGCCTCCTTGGCCATGAAGTTGATCGCCTCGGGGGTGACGAACTGGGTGGCCATGACGAGGTCGCCCTCGTTCTCGCGGTCCTCGTCGTCGCAGACGACGACCATGCGCCCGGCGCGGATCTCCTCGATGGCCTCCTCGATCGAGGCGAAGGGGGTGGCGGTCGGGGTCTGCGGCGCGGTGGGCTCGGCGGCTGCCATCTGGCGCCCCATTTTACTTCCTCGGGTTCCCGGGCCGGGCGCGAGGAGGTTGCCGACGGGCGCGGGCGCCGGCGTGCCGGTTCGCGATTCGCGAACCGCCGGGTTCACGTCCTGCGCCCCGGCGGCAGACGCCGAAGCGGTGACACAGCGGTGGTACACAGCGGTGGTACACCGCGGTGTACCACCGCGGTGCGTGGCGACGTCGTATGCGCGCATCCAGGTGACCGAGGACCCCGAGCTCAGATGGGGGCTGGCGCCGCCGGGCTCGATCCCGTAACGGGCTCGACCCCGTACCGCGAGCCGGCGCGCCCGTCGACGGCCTCGACGAGCTGGGCGCCGCGGGCGGTCAGCGCCCAGCGGTTGGCCTCGCCCTTGAAGCGGGCGCCCTCACGCCGGGCGGGCTCGCCGTTCTCGATCAGCCCGAGCCCCTGCAGCCGGGCGAGCAGCTTGGAGGTCTGGCCCTGGTCGGAGATCCCGGCGCGCTCGGCGACGGCCCGGTTGCTGGCGCCGGGCAGCTCGCCGATGGCGCCCAGGACACGCAGGGTGCGGTAGGTGACGCGCATGTTGAGCCCGTGCAGGGGGTTCGGGTGCGATGGTCCACGGCCGCCGGGCTGGGGCTGGGCTTCAGCCCGCCGCAGCTCGCGCTCGGCGGCGGCGGGGCCGAGGTAGGGCATGACGACGATGCTCATGAGGGGCCCGAGCAGGGCGCTGAGCGGCTGCCGGGGAGCGGCGAGGATGCGTTCGTGGAGCACGGCGAGCACGGCGCCGACGGCCGCCTCGGCGGCGAGCGGCCCAACCACGCGCGCGCCGGGCGCCTGCTCGCGCCCGGCGTCGACGGCGCGGGCGAGCGCGCGCACGACCTCGGCCCTGCGTCCAAGGGCGGCCGGGCCAGCGGCGAGCGTCTCCACGACGAGCAGCCGCGCGATGTCGGGATGCTCGTCAAGAGCACCCAGCAGGGCCGCGAGCGCGACCCTGATCCGCCCGGGCCAAGCCTGTCGGGAGCCGTGGGCGGCGAGCACCGGCGCGCCGACGCGGGCGAGCGCGACATCGAAGGCCGCCAGAAAGCACTGCTCGCGGTCGGCGAAGAGCTCGTAGAAGGTGCGCCGGGAGACACCGGTGCGGCTGACGATCTCAGCGACCGTCAGCCCCTCATAGCCGAAGTCTCCCGCGACCTCGGTGGCGCCGGCAAGGATGCGCATGCGCTGCACCTCCGCCAGCTCCTCGCGCGGGTCAGGCGAGGAGCTGGCGCGGCCGGTCCTCGGCGCTCGCGACGCGATGCGACTCCGGCCGGCCACGCCGATCCACTCCTAGCCCTTTCTCGGCTTGCCCTGCTTGCGCCTGCTCTGCTTGCGCCTGCTCTGCTTGTGCCTGCCCTGCTTGTGCCTGGGGTGCTTGTGCTTCTTGTGCTTCCGCGTCGCGTTGCTTGCCTTGGGGCAGCCGGTGGCGGCGATCTTGGTGGTCGTCTTGATCAGCGCCCCGTTCTGCCCGACGAATTCGGTGGGCATCTTCAGCTTGCCGCCGTGCTCGGCCTTGCACAGGCTGGTGTTCGCCGTCAGCGCCGAGTAGGGCCCTTGGGGCAGGGTCAGCTCGAAGGTCCCGACGGGCACGTCGGGCACGGTCTTGAAGGTGCTGCTGGTGATCCCGCTGTTGCTGATGAATGTGGTGCCCACGAGGTGGACGGTGACACCGTAGCCCTGGAGGACGATGACGAGGCTGGGGAAGGCTTCGTTGCCGTGGGAGACGAAATACGCCGGCCCTTCAAGCGGCACCGGCAGCACCGGTGTCGTCGCGGTGGCGTGCCCGACGATCGACGCCGCCGGGCATGCCGCCGGGTTGGCATCGAAGACTTCCGCCGTGCACGCCTTCTGCAGCGTCGTCAGCCGCGAGGGCAGCTGCTTGGGCAGTTCGACTTTGACGCGACTGATATTGGCGTCGTACGGGCCCGCGGGGTAGCTGAGCTTGACGTGCAGGCTCGCCCCATTCGCGCGCGAGGTCCTACCCGAGGTGGAGGCTTCCAGCTTGGGCTTGAACGCCAGCACGGCGCAGTTGGTGACCTGGAAGGGAATCGAGAGGCTCGCGCTCGCGCCTTCGCTGCTCTTCAGGCTCCCGGTGACGGCCAGCGGACTGCAGTTAGTCGGGTTGAACGTGAAGTTCGGCCGGTTGATGTCAACGTTGATGTGCTTGATCTCGAGCGGTATGCCGTCGAGGATCGTGGGGATCTTGTAGGGGCCGCTTTCGTCGGTAGTGATCGTCAGCTGCGCGGTTTCGGGGTCGACTTCGATCTTCGCGCGCACGATCACTTTGCCGAGGTCGAACGGCCCGGCGACGGCGGGGTTGACGATCGACAGGCCGTACGGAGCGCCCTCGTATGGGCCGGTGATGTAGACCTTGCCACCCGTGACGGTGTAGGGGTCGCCGCCGACGCCGACGCTGACGATCGTTTCCCCGATCTGCGATTCCGACCCGCAAGTCCCTTCGTCGGCCTGCTGTTCGCCGCACAGCTTCACCGTGGAGAGGGTGCCGAGCATCCCTGGCGGCATTCGCAATTTCACCGACTGCAGGCTCTGTTCGCCGTCTTCGCGGCTCATCGTCATCACGAACGGGCTGAACCCGCCCGCCTGGATGCTGCTCGTGCCCGTCGTCAACGTCGGATGGAACAGCAAAGGGTTCTCACACGGCGATTTGTTGGGGCCGCTGACCACGTCGAACGTCGAGCTCGATTCGGTCGTTTCATTTTCCGACCACGGCGTGAATGTGCCGGTCGTCGTGTATGCCCCGCAGCGCGCCGGCGTCGTCAGCGGCGCGCGATCGCCGCCGAAGAAGTGGACTTCGATGTCTTCGAACGGCAGCTCGGGCAAGAACTGCGCAGCGACCTCACCGGCGTAGCGCGGGTCGTGCTGGAACAGGGGGTCGGCTTCGAAGTGAGCGGTGAGCTGCCCGGTTACGGGGTCCTCGACGACTTCGCCGGCCGCCTTGGCGCTGACGCCGGAGACGGGGTCGGCCGCGTAGATGTACATCGCGACCAGTGATCCGAACGGGTTTGCGTCCTGGGTCGCGAGGTAGGCGGCGCCTTCGAGCGGGTTGCGCAGCAGCGGTGTCTTAATCTCGACGGTGGCGATCTTCGCGGCTTCCGGACAGGTGGGCGCCGCGGCGCTCTGCAGCGCGATCTGTTCGAGCGAGCACGCCTGTAGCCCATCGGCGGCCGATGGGTTAAGCGCGACGCCATCGGGCAACGTGACCGACAGACCCTTTACGTCAGACTCCGCGAGACCTTTCGGGTTGAGGCTCGTTTCCTGCGGCACGTGCTCATCAACGGTCAACCCGGTCGGCGTGCTGCCTGCCTGGCCGTCTGGCGTCACCCTGATGCTCGGCGAGAACGGAAGCTGGTTACAGCCGTCCATGCCCAACAGGCGCCCGAGCCTGTCCTGGAATGTATAGGCCAGCGGCGAGGTGAACGCTTCCTCTTCCTCCCATGAGTCAGCTTCGACGCTGGTGTGAACCGGGCCGTCGCAAGCGGTCGGGAGCGTCAGCAACGGCGGCGGCGCTTCCTGGTCCGTGGCGGCGCAGGGCGGAGAGTAGCCGTAGACAGGCCTGAGGCAGTTCCATCCGCGCGCGGCGTCGTGACGCGGATCGCCAGGAACTCCCCAGAACGTGACGTGTGCGGACTCGAAACCAACGAGCTCGGTGATGTTGGGAACGGTGACGGTCACACCGTTGTCGCCGCCGGTGCGAATAGCGGTGTCGAGATACACGGGATCGGCGGAGACAAAAAAGCCGAAGCGAGCCGGTTCGCCGACCGATGGCGTGAGGTTAAACAGAGGGACTTCGTAGGTCACCTGCGCGCCCGAGCCGAACAGTCCGAGGTCGATAGTGACAGAGGCGACGCCGACCGCCGTTTCATTGGGACACAGGTTCTGCGTTTCTTCCCCGTCGTAGGTGAACTGAGCGAGGGTGCATTGGGGGAAGGGAACGGGATCTCCGACGAGTCCCGGCGGCAGGTTGAAACGCAGGTCCTTGACCGCCGCCGGCGGGTGGATTCCGCTGATGCCTTGATTGAGCGCGATCTCGGTGGTGAGCTGGCCTGCGTGTCCAGCGAGCCGTCGGCATTTTCGGCCAACAGTTCGTATTGTTCGACACCGAATGAAGTCGAGTTTCCTATGCTGAGCGGCCGCTCAACGGAGTCGCTCTGCGCACCCCCGCCAGAGACAGATATTTCGTCGACTTCCCCGCTGGTGGCGCCCGCGGCGACGGCGACGTCGATGAAGACTTCGACGTGGCTGTAGGGCCGCGCCAGGAATTCGGCGGCCAATTCGGCGGGTATGGTGCAGTTGACCGCTCGCGGTTGGATTTCACAGAAGACGAGGCCGAAGAATTTTTCCAACGCCAAGCCGCTCATCCCGAGCGAGGCGCTCTGCGCGGTCAGGCCGGCGGGCAGCTTGGCCGTGAGCGTGACGGGGGAGCCGTCGAGCGGGGCGTCGCCGAGGTCCTCGGCGACGGCTGTGATCTGGCCTTCGCCGCCTGCCGGCAGGTTGCCAGGCATCGAGCCTGCGGTCAGATGCCACCATGGCGAGCAGCCTTCGCATGTCACTTCGGCTGACGCGCTTGCCGCGACGATCCCGGTCGCCGTGAGCAGAGTGGCGACGACGATGAGGCCGAGGGCCCACCTGATGCTGTTGAGCTTGCCTTTGATCATCTCTCCTCCTGCGCTTTCAGCGTCCGCTCTTGGGGGGCCTGGACCGTGCGGGCGGCGGAGCTCTTTGCGGTGTGCTTGCGCCGCGCACGGGATTCGCACTTCCTGCGTGCTCTGCTGTGCGACCTGTGGCGTCTTCTGCAAGTTCGCAGGGCGGCCGCGAGCTGCTTCTTCGCCGACGACGACCTCGACGTGACGGCGTGTGGCGGCGGGGGCGTCGCCACGATGTTCCCAGCCCCGGAGAACGTTTCGCTGGACGGGGCCCCGAAGATCGCCGGCTGGGGTGTGGGGCTCGGCTTGCAGGCGTCGCCGGTGGCGCACGGCGGCGGCGGGAGCGGCGGCGACGCGGCGCACGGCTGAGCGCCGGTACATTCGTGCGCGTCGTAGACGTCATAGCTGGTGTCGTGGTCCTGCGAGGCAAGCTGCGAGGAGGTCATGAAGAAGATGTCGCCAGCGGTTTCGCTGGCGTCCATGAACGCCGATTCTTCGGTCGACGAGCCCGAGGAGATCAGACCTACACACCCACCGGCGCTTTCGCTGAAGACGACGCTTGCGCTCTGCCCGTGGTTCTCGCCCTGGCAACCGCCGACCCCCGAGGGCTCGTACTCGTAGACGTCCTCCTGGCCGTTGACGTCAGCGGGAACGAGAGCGTCGGAGCTGTTGAACAGGAGGCGCCCGCTGTCAGACAGATAGCGGGGCTGATAGAGACCGTTATTGAGCAGCTGGGTGTCCCATGCGGGTATGTCCGCCGCGAACCAGCGGCTCCTCCAGAGCCCACCGAAGTCGACGAGGCGATGATATGAGGACTCTCCTAGAACGCCCACGGGGCGCGCACCAGTGGGGTCACATGAGGCGCACGCCAGCTTGGCGGTGAGGGCGTCGTAGATGAAGACCTCTTGGTCGGGCGCACCGCTATTGGCGTCGCGATTGTCGTAGCCGGTGAGGCTTGCTTGTGACATGAAGGCGACGTAGCGCCCGTTGGGCGAGACTCTGGAGGTCATGACGTTCAGACCGCGTCCCTTGGAGAGTTCGTCTTCGGCTTCTGCACCCCAGCTGCGAAAGTCATCGCCCGACAGGGCAGCCACGAATACCGGCGGCGCCCACCGGCCGGCTTCTGCCTCGTAGTGCTCTACGTATAGGTTCGCGCCCGGGGTGGCGTGGTGGGCGCCGGCATCGCCCAGGACGCCATGCGCGACGAAGTAGATATAAGAGCCGTCTTCGCTGGCGCCGAGGACTCCGAGCACGCCAGCGGTTTCGCCGCTGCCGGCGACGCTGAGATCGGTAAGCCTTCCGGCCAGCGGCTGACCCGCGCCGCTCGTGGTTTCGAATACGTAGAGGTCTTCTTCTCGGCTGCCCTTGTTGTTTGGCGCCGTGGAGTCGGCGGTCAGGCGCTCGGGGCTGGTGAAGAAGACGCGTGAGTCGCTGCTGCTTGCCGTCTGGTATGTGGAGTCCGGCGCTGTTTCGGGCGCACCCTGTGCGGCGTCGAGCTGGATCGTTTCCCCACGTGTCATGTCACGCATGTAGAGAGCGGCGCCTTGACGTTCGGTCCACACCACCCGTGAGCCGTCGGCAGAGACCGCGTTGCGGACATCGACGTTGTTGCTCCCCTCACCGAGCTCTCCTTCGACGAGCTTGCCGCCCGGCAGCACGCCGATCTTCTGCAGGCGTCCCGCGGACCACTCATAGATCCCCCCGGTGTCTCCGGGCAAAGCGGTCAGGGGCACGCCTGATTCGAGGATTATGTCGCTGAGGTCGGAATTGGCAGAGACGAATCGCAAGGTGAACGCGTCCGGTTCTCCTTCGGGATCGAGCCTCGTGCCGGGCGGTATGTTGGCGGACGTCACGAGCGCCTTGTATTGTCCGTCCGCAGTGCGCAGATAGATGGTCTTTTCCGAGCCCGCCGGCAGCGGGGGCAGTGGCGTGTAGCCATTCGGTGCGACCACGCCGAGCGAGAGGTCGTTGGAGAACAGCTTGTATTCGCCTCCGTTCCCCAGGGTGAGAGAGGAGGCGCCTTCGTGGTAGGGAGTGGCGATGTCGGCCGTGTCCCATACGCCCGGGGCATTGCGGCTGGAAAAGATCTGGGTAACTTCCAGCGAGCGACTGCCCGCGGGGTTGGCCACGAACGGGGCGGTCGCGATGTAGGTGATCGCGCCACCGTCGGCGGCCGCCTGGATGGGGCTTCCCTCTTCGTCGCCGAGGGCGTCGAGACCGGCCCCCTGCTTGTCGGGCGGCGTCACCATTTCCCACTGTCGCCCATCGGGCAGCGCGGTCTCCGCGCCGGTGGCCTGCGTGCGGAAACTCTGTTCGGGACCTTCGACGCTCACCAGTTCGCCGCCGACTTCGGCTACGACCACAACCCGGTAGCGATAGGTGACACCGGCGGCAAGCCCCTGCAGATGGATGCTGACGCGCTGGTCGTCTTCCGTCTCACCGAGCGCGATACCCGGAGCAGTGGGAATCGTGTTTTCCGATACCGCGCCCGAGCCGTACTGGAAGTAGTAGCTGGTCGCGAGCCCGTGCGGATCGAGCACGGCTTCGAGCGTCGAGGAGTCGGCTGTCACGTCGGAGACCGACTCGCTGGGCACCCCAGGTCCTGGCGTGGTGAATGTCCGCGTCTGAAAGGCTTCGCCGAGATTGGTGGCGCCGTCGGCTTGGTTGGTCGCCTGGACGCGGTAGTAGTAGGTCGTGTCGGGCTGCAGTCCGTCAAGCACGGCGTGAACCGGCACCGGCGCATCGCCGTTGGCGACCACCCGCGGTTCGCAGGGCTCGACGCTGCCGAGCGCCGGGGTCGTGCCCCACGCGAACCGGCACGATGCTTCACCCGCTTCGTCGGGGTCGACGGTGCCGTTGAGAGTCGCGCTGTGAGCCTGTACGCTCGCGGCGGGTTCGCTCGTGACGTCCGGGACCACGACGTTCGGGCCGAAGGCGTATATGAAGCCTTCGGGCTGTCCGGTCACGCTGCCTGTGACGTTGTCGCCGTAGGTGAAGACTCCGTGAGTTTCGGGATCGGCGGCGACTCCGGTTGGCAGCACGTCGATCCTTCCTGACGTGGGCGGGGTCGCAATCGCCCCCAGATAGGCGCCGGCGAGGCTGAGCTCCAAGACCTTGGAGCGACCTTCGGCTTCCCGTCCGACGGCGTAGACGTCGTCCAGCCCGTCGTTCGCATCGATCCCTTCCAAGGAGATGACCCCCGGTGGTGGCGTGATGGTCCGCAGGAACGCGTATTGGCCGAACACCGTCGGTTCGAAGACGTCGATCTCGTCGCCGTCGACGACCAGCACGTCGCCGGTGACGCCATCGACGGCCACGCGCGTCGGATCGGAGAACGGTTCACCAGGAGCGCGGCCGGTGAGCTGCGCGACGTACTTTTCTCCTCCACCCGCTTGGGGTTCGACGATGTCGACCACGTGGTGTTCGCCGTCGGGGACATAGACGTCGCCGACGGCCCAGTCGGAGAGGCTGGTGGAGTCGTCGACGGCGAGACCGTCGAGCAGACCAAAGGAACCGGCGGGCGTGCCGGACCCGTTCCAGCTTGCCTGTTTGGCTCCAGCTTCGGTGTAGACGCCGACGGAATTGGCGCCTTCCTGGTATTCGGCCAGATATACGCGGGGTTGTCCTTCCAGCTGACCGACGGCGACGCCACGGTACTCCGGCGAGTAGTACGCCGAGTGAGCCATCTGGCTTATGAAGGCTCCTGTCGTCGCGCTGAGCTCGTCCACCCGGAACCCTGGCTGGCTGCCTCCAACCGCGTTTTCGGCGACCCAGAGATGCCCGGCCGCGACGGTCATCTGTTCGACACGTCCGCTGAGCCCCCCGGCCAACGTCACCTCTTCGTGCGCCGGCCCTTCGCTCGGCACTTCGTCGAGCTGAAAGAGGTATTCGTGCGTGTCAGCCGCCAACGCGGGGGCGCTGTCCAGCAGTGCCGATAGACACAAGATGGCCGCAGCGAGCAGAAGCGTAGAACATGAAGCTCTCGCGGCGCGTCGCACCATCTGAAGGGTGGTTTTGTCCCTGGGGCGTAGCGGTCTCTCGATCCGTGGGCGCGCCGCGGAGTCCATCGCTGCACCAGATGCTGAGCGGTGCGCGCCAGCGACGCCGTCTGCAGAGGACGAGAGAGAACGAGAGACATCTTTCAGCTTGCCGACACATCTAGCCAAGGCCGCGCGTCGGGGTGCAGCAATTCCTGTCACGCCTGCCCCTTTCGAGCTTGCGCGAAAATCAGCTCCCTCAAGCATTCCGCCAGGTCCTCCCTCTCCTACGTCGCTGGGCCAACGCGGCTGCCGTGGGCGTGCCGTGTCGTGCACCCCAAAGCCCGGCCTATGTTCGGTTATACGGCCGACTGACCCCTTGACCAATCGGACCGGGGTGTATCATATACACTAGTGGCGCAAGGCGTCAACCCCCTGCGGCGATTTCTTTTCGCAGGCCGCGTGTCACTCAAACCGGGAGGCGACGACATGCCGCTCCCCGCAGGGCGCCCGCGCACAACGCCGACGCCCGCCCAAGCGAAGCCGTCGAAGAGACGCCGGCCCCGCCGGCCGAGACTCAGCCGAGCTCGGCGTAGTCGAGCAGCCGCGCGACGTGGCGGGCGAGGATGTCGCTCTCGACGTTCACCCCACGCCCGACGGCGGCCTCGCCCAGCGTGGTCCGCTGCAGGGTCTCGGGGATCAGCGACACCTCGATCCCCCGCTCGCGCAGTCCGCTCACGGTGAGGCTGACGCCGTCGATCGCGATCGACCCCTTTTCGACGACGAGCGGCAGAAGCTCGTTCGGTAGATCGATGCCCAACACCCGCGAGCTCCCCTCCTCGCGCACCTCGACGACCCGCCCGACCCCGTCCACGTGGCCCTGCACGATGTGCCCCCCGAGGCGCCCGTCGGCGCGCAGGGCCAGCTCGAGGTTGACGCGGTCCCCGGCTGCCAGCCCGCCCAGCGTGGAGCGCCGCAGGGTCTCGGCGATGGCGTGGGCCTCGAGCTCGCCGGCGGCCTGCAGCCCCACGACGGCTTCCAGCTCCTCGGTGGCACCAACGGCGCCCATCGACAGGGCTTCATCCTGCACGGAGCTCACGCGCACGCGTGTCGCGGTGAGGCAGACCCCGTTGACCGCGATGGAGTCCCCGAGCTGCAGCTCCCCCGCGAGGGCGGTGGCGATCCGGAGCGTGGCGCCGTCATCGACGCGCTCGATGGCTTCGAGTCGCCCTAGGTCCTGGATCAGCCCGGTGAACACCCGGCCTCCGATGTCCAGCGGCGGCTGCCGGCGGCGGCCAGCCGCGGGGTGCTCGCGCCGCGCGGGCTCACCACTCGCGCAGCCGGGCGGACACCAGCAGGTCCTCGCCGACGCGCTCGCAGTCGAAGGTGAGCGCCCGCATGGCCTCGGATATCCGCTCGACGCCTTCCCCCTCCAGCGGGTCGCGGGCGCTGCGGCCGCCGAGCAGCAGCGGGGCGAGGAAGAGCCGGATTTCGTCGATCTCGCCGGCGTCGAGGAAGGCGCCGGCGAGATGGGGGCCGCCCTCGAGCAGCAGCGAGGCGACCCCGATCTGCCCGAGCTGGTCAAGGGCGGAGCGGACGCGGGCGGGCTCGTTCTCGCCGGTGGCGACGATGACCTGCACGCCGGCGCTCTCGAGGACGTCGACGTCGGCGCGGGCGGCGGCGCGGGAGACGACGACGATGAGCGGGATCTCGGCGGCGGCGGAGACGAGCTGGGAGGCGGCGGGCAGCCGGGCGAGGGAGTCGAAGACGACGCGCCGCGGCTGGGCCTCGGGCTCGGCGGGGGTGCCTTCGGGGCGGGCGGTGAGCTGGGGGTCGTCGGCGAGGGCGGTGCCGATGCCGACGACGACGGCGTCGACGGTGGCGCGCCAGCGGTGGGCGAGCTCGCGGCTGTGCTCGCCGCTGATCCACTGGGAGTCGCCGGCGCGGGTGGCGACCTTGCCGTCGAGGGTCATGGCCGACTTGAACAGCACCCAGGGCCGCCCGACGCGGGCGTGCTTGCGGAAGGCCTGGTTGAGCAGGCGCGCCTGGACGGCGAGCTCGCCGTCGGCGAGGACGACCTCGATGCCCTCGTCGCGGAGGATCCCGAGGCCGCGCCCGGAGGCCTTCTCGGTGGGGTCGTCGGAGCCGACGACGACGCGGCGGATGCCGGCCTGGATGATGGCGTCGGTGCAGGGCGGGGTCTTGCCCTCGTGGCAGCAGGGCTCCAGGGAGACGTAGAGGGTGGCGCCTGAGAGGTCGGCGAGGCCGCAGGCCTCGATGGCGTTGACCTCGGCGTGGGCGGCGCCGAAGCGTTCGTGCCAGCCCTCGCCGAGGACGACTCCGTCGCGGGCGATGACGGCGCCGACGGCGGGGTTGGGCCTGACGGCGCCTACCCCGCGGGCGGCGATCTCGATGGCGCGCGCGAGGTGGCTGCTGTCGGGGGTGCCGGCGTGGGGCATGTGCCGGCTCAGCATATCCGCGTGCAGCGTCCGGTCAGCGGCGGCGCCGCGAAATGGGGGGAAAATCCGGAGTCCCGCCGCACACGGGCGGGCGCGGCCGGCGGGGGCGGGGGCGGCCTTTCAGCCACGCGCGCAGCGTCCGCCGCGCAGCCGGTAGACGGTCATTTCCGGCCCCGGACGCTGGTAGGCGAGCGGGTAGTAGTCGAAGGTCCAGTCGAAGTTGAAGGCCACGGGGTGCGCGCCGGGCCGGTAGGGCGAGACGCGGTAGACGACCTGGGCCTGGCGTTGCAGAGCGCGGTAGTAGGCGATCGCCTGCGGCACGGCGGCGGGGTCGGCGTAGGCGCGCCCGGCCTCGGCGTAGCCGCTGACGACCCAGCAGTAGCCGTTGCGCTCGTAGTCTCCGATCAGGGCTGGGCTGAGGGTGCGCTCGTAGTCCTCGATGGTGACGGGGTGCGAGCGCAGGGGGTGCAGCTGGTAGGTGCGCAGGCGGCCGTCGGGCTCGATGAAGGATTCCAGCGCGGGCCAGCTCGGCCAGCGGTGGCCTTCGCGGGTGCTCATGGTGGGGTGTCCGACGTCCTGGGCCCACTCGGCGGGCACGCTGGGATCGACGACGACGGGGGTCCCGGCGGGCACGTGGGCGACGAGCCAGGCGCGTGTGAGGTTGCGGGTGTCGGCGCGGGCGAGGACGCGGTCGGAGTGGATGCTGTAGAGCAGGCCCTGCCCGCAGAGCGCGAGCGTGGCGAAAGCCCCCAGGCCCAGCGCGAGCGGACGCGGTCCCCGCCGCGCCGCGAAGGCCGCGCACTGCAGCGCGAAGAGCGCGGCCAGCAGCGAGACGATCGGGAAGATCGGCAGCAGCCAGCGCCCGAAGTAGCGATCCTCGGCGCCCATGAAGGCGAGGTAGAGCAGGGGCGCGGGCACCAGCACCCAGCCGAGCCGGCGCTCGCGCCGCCAGACGGTGACGGCGCCGCCGAGGGCGGCCAGGGCCGGCACCCAGCCGAGTCCCCAGGTGAACGACCACAGGTAGTAGAAGATGCCGCTCTCGTGCGGAGCGCCGAGCTTGCCCTCGGATTCGGCGGAGACCGACGACTGGTGCTGGATGCCCTGGGCGAAGGCGTGGAAGTCGAGCACGGAGTAGGGGTTGGCGGCGACGAAGCAGGCCAGCGCGCAGGCGCCGGCGAGGAGCAGGCCGAGGAGCACGCGCGGCCCCTGACGCGGGTCTGCGATGTAGTTGGCGGCGGCGGCGGCGAGCAGCGGCAGCAGGACGATGCCCGCGGTGTACTTCGCGGCGCAGCCCAGGCCGAGGCCGGCACCGGCCAGCAGGTACCAGCGCAGGCGTCCGCTGCGCAGGACCAGGGCGGTGCCGAGCAGGGAGAGGGTGAGCGGCGCCAGGGTGGGCACGTCGTTGACGGCGAGATGGGCGTAGAAGACGGGCAGGAAGGCGACGGCCTGCAGCGCCGCCGCGAGCAGGGCGACGCCGCGATCGAAGAGCCTGGCGCCAGCCATGTAGAGCAGCCAGACGGCTGCCGTGCCGAGCAGCGCGGCGGTGACCCGGGCGGTGGTGAAGACCGCGGTGGGGTTGGTGGCGAAGGCGTGGACGACGCCGCGTTCGCCTCCGAGCCAGACGGCGAAGACGAGGTGCAGCAGATAGGTGTAGGCGGGCGGGTTTTCGAAGTAGTGGGGGTTCCAGCCGAGCTGGAAGATGCCGATGGCGCGGGGGACGAAGTGGGCGTCCTCGTCGGCGTTGTAGGAGTAGGGCAGGCCCTGGCGGATGCCCCAGAGCCGCAGGCCGAGGGCGAGGGCAAGGACCAGGGCCAGTCCCGCCCATATCCACAGCCGTGCGTGTGAGGCGTCGCCGCGCCGGGCGGGGCCCGAGCGCGGGGGCCCCTCGGCGGGGGCGCCTGCGGGAGCGCCGGCGGCGACCCCGAGGCGGGCACTGCCGCGGTCCTCAGCAGTTGCCATAGATCGCGTAGTAGCGGCCGGTGTAGATCCGCCTGAAGCCGGGCGGAGGGGCCTGGACGAGCGGGGCGTCGCCGATGTCGACGATCGCCTCCTTGAAGACGGCGGCGCCGAGCGGGTAGACGCCGACGCTGGCGTGTTCGATGCGTCGCGCAAGCGCGGGCCGGCCGGCGTCGAGGTCGGCGCGGGCCTCGCTGCGGGCGAGGATGTCATGCTGGTCGCGGGTATTCAGGATCCAGCGGGCGGCGGGGATGAGCTTGTTGTCGGGGAGCGTCAACACCGGGCAGCGGCGCAGTTCGGCCCTGACGGCAGGGGCGTGCAGTGCGGCGGCGAGGCCCCTGGTGAAGTCGTCCTGGTAGGAGAGCTGGGTGCGGGCATTGCCGAGACTGGTGACCGATACGGCGGCGATGGCGCCGTAGAGGACGAGCGCGGCGCCGGCCGCCATCCAGACGCGGCGCAGCAGAGATCCGCGTTCGAGCAGCGACCAGCCGCCGATCGCCAGGGCGCAGAACGGCAGCAGCATGGCGGCGGTGCCGAGCATGTAGCGGTCGATGACGGACGCCCCGCCGGCGCCCTCGCCGACGTAGACGAGCAGCAGCAGGCTCAGTGTCGCGAGCGGCACCCGGGAGCGGCGCGGGGTGAGAAGGACGCCGATCGCGATGCCGGCGATGCCGCCGATGACGACCGGGGCCTTGTCGATGCGCACCAGGTAGCGCCAGGTGTCCGACAGGACGGCGCCGAAGCCCTGGGTGCGTTCGAGTTCTGCGGCGAGGACGGCGGTGGAGTGCAGCGAGTAGAGCGGATCCCCAGTGACGGCGGTGTCGCAGGCGATCCAGATCAGCGGTGCGCCGGCGACGAGCGCGGCGTAGCCGAGGAGACGGCCGAGCGACGGCGGGGAGCCGGCCGGGCCCCCGCGGACCTCCGCGCTCCGCGTCCCCGTGGCGCCCGCGGCCCCCTCGGCGCCGGAGGTTGGCGGCGGCGTCTCACGGCGGGCGCTCAGCACGGCGGCGGCCGCGGGCCAGGCGCACCAGAGCCAGTAGGCGCCGCTGAGCACCCAGGCGTCCGGGCGCAGCAGGCCGGCGGCGGCGAGGAGCGCGAAGACGGGCGTCCCCCACCGCGTCCGCTGCACCTCCAGGGCCGTGGCCCAGACGATGAGGGCGATGAATGTGATGTCCAGGTACCCCTGGGCGGCGAGGTTGGCGTCGAACAGGCGGCTGAGCATCAGCAGCGCGGCGAGCGCGGCGACGACGGTCCCGAAGCACAGGCGCGTCAGCCGGTAGATGCCGGCGACGAGGGCGACGAAGGAGAGGATCGAGCCGAGCACCATCAGGCGCGCCCCGCCCTGGCCGAAGAGCGAGCAGAGGACGCCGAAGGCGATCGCCAGCGGGTGCTCGGTGGGCCCGCGGTAGACGCCGAAGTCGGGCGGCGTGAGGTGCAGGACGTCGCGGCCCCAGAGCAGGGCGTAGAAGGAGTCGTAGGTCGGGTAGGTGGGGAAGGCGAAGTAGCCGGCGAGCGCCGCGAGGCAGAGACCGGCGAGGGCAATCCGCGCCCAGGGCAGGGTGCGCACATCGCGCCGCCGCGACGTCCGCACGTGATCGGCCCCGCCGGGCCGGGAGAGCGTCGCGCCTTGCATTCAGCTAGAGCCTATCCCGGTGCTCCGGCGGGCAGTCGGGATAGGCTTTGGGCGGTGAAGCTGATCATCCAGATCCCCTGCTGGGACGAGGCGCAGACGCTGCCGGTGACACTGGCGGAGCTTCCGCGCGAGGTCGCGGGCTTCGAAGCGGTGGAGTGGCTGGTCGTCGACGACGGCTCCAGCGACGAGACGATCGCGGTCGCCCGCCGCCACGGCGTGGACCACGTGGTGGCGCTGACCAACCACAAGGGCCTGGCGAGCGCGTTCCAGGCGGGCCTGGACACCTGCCTGAAGCTCGGGGCCGACGTGATCGTGAACACCGACGCCGACAACCAGTACTGCGGCGCCGACGTGCAGAAGCTGGTGCGCCCGATCCTGGAGGGCCGCGCGGACATGGTCGTGGGCGACCGCGAGGTGGTCAACATCGAGCACTTCTCGCCGCTGAAGAAGCTGCTGCAGCGGCTGGGCTCATGGGTGGTGCGCCAGGCGTCCTCGACGCAGATCCCGGACACGACGTCGGGCTTTCGCGCCTACAACCGCGAGGCGGCGCTGCAGGTGCAGGTGGTCTCGAAATTCACGTACACCCTGGAGACGATCATCCAGGCCGGCAAGCAGCTGGTCGCGGTCGAGCACGTCCCGATCCGCACGAACCCGCAGACGCGGGAGTCGCGGCTGTTCCCCTCGATGGGCGCCTACGTGCGCCGCAACGCGGTCTCGATCTTCCGGATCTACGCCCAGTACGAGCCGCTGCGGATCTTCTGGAGCCTGGGCGCCGTGATCGGCGTGGCGGCGGCCGGGGTCTGGATCCGCTTCGTCGTCGCCTACGCGGAAGGCAACGGGAAGGGCCACGTGCAGTCGCTGATCCTCGGCGCGGTGCTGTTCATCGCCGCGATCGTGCTGTGGGCGCTGGGCGTGATCGGCGACCTCCTGGCGGCGCAGCGGGTGCTTTCCCAGCGGACGTTCGAGCGGGTGCGGCGCGTGGAGCTGGAGATCGGGGTACCGCCCTCCCATCTGGCGACCTCGCACCACGAGCCCGGCGGGGCGCCAGCCGCGGCGCACCCGACGGGCCTCCCCGCCGCGCCGACGCAGGCACCCGACGGCGATCAGTCAGCCGGCGGCAGCGGCGTGTCCGGGGGCGAGCAGTCAGCCGGCGGCAGCGGCGTGTCCGCAGGCGAGACGGCCGAGCGCGCGGCGGCCGAGCGCGAGGCGGCGCGGGCGCTGTGAGCGGAGCGGTCACGCTGTCCGACGACGGGATCGTCACGGGCAACACCTACGACAAGTACGGCTCGCGCAACCCGCTGGTGCGGCGCATGATGGCGGGCTTCGAGGGAACGCTGGACGAGCTCTTCCGGGCGGCGGACCCGAGGTCGCTGCTCGACGTGGGCTGCGGCGAGGGGGTGCTGGCGCAGCGCTTCGCCCGCCAGATGCCCGAGCGCCGCGTCGTCGGGATCGATCTCGAGGAGGAGTCGATCCAGGCGGGCTGGGCGCAGCACGCGGCGCCGAACCTGAGGTACATGACGATGCGCGCCGAGAGCCTGCCGTTCGCCGAGAACGAGTTCGACGCGGCGAGCGCGATCGAGGTGCTCGAGCACGTGCCCGACCCGGCCCACACGCTCGGCGAGATGGCGCGCTGCGCGCAGCGCCACCTGCTGGTCTCGGTGCCGCGGGAACCGCTGTGGCGGGGGCTGAACATGGCGCGCGGCGCCTACTGGCGCGAGCTGGGCAACACGCCGGGGCACGTCAATCACTGGTCGCGACGGGCCTTCGTGGCGCTGCTGGGCCGCTACGGGACGGTGGTGGAGGCCCGCTCGCCGTTCCCGTGGACGATGCTGCTTGTCCGCCTCTGACCGCCCCCCCCGCGGCGGGGGCCTCGCCGGCTCGCCCCCACTCGTCCCATCGCCGCCGCCAGCCGCCAGCAGCCATGCCGCGGCCAAGGTCCCCACGCAGGCACGGCGCAGCTACGGCAGCGGCGCCCGGCTGCTGTCGGTCGGCATCGCCGCGACCGGCCTGCTGACGTTCGCCTACTTCTCGATCGCCAGCCACGTCCTCAGCGAAGTCGCGGCCAAGCGCCTGGATCTGCTGTGGTCGGTGATGTTCGTCGTGATCTCGGTGATCTACCGGCCGATCGAACAGCTGCTCTCGCGCACCATCGCCGAGCGCCGCGCCCACGGCCAGGAGCAGCACCCGCTGCGCGTCCCGCTCGCGATCCAGGCGGGCTTCGCGCTGACGTTCCTGGTCGTCGCGCTGCTCCTGCGCGAAGAGCTGATCCAACACGTCTTCGACGGCTACGCCGCGCTGTACGACGTCCTCGTCGTCGGCACGATGGCCTACGCCGGCAGCTACTTCGCCCGGGGCTGGCTGGCCGGCCACGAGTACTTCGGTCTCTACGGGGGGCTCGTCCTGATGGAGTCCACCTCGCGGATCTGCTTCGCGATCGCCGTCGCCCTGGGCATCGCCAGCGGCCAGACGGCGGTGGCGCTCGGCATCGCGGCGGCCCCGATCCTCTCGCTCGTCGTCGTGCCCGCCGCGTTCGCCCGGCGGCGCGGGGAGCATGGGCGGCGTGAGACGACAACCACGCCGCGCTCCGCGCGGCTCCCCCTCCCCTCCCTCTCCTCCCAGGCAGCCGACTTCGGGCCGCCGGGCATGGACGCGGCGCCAATTCCGGAGCTGACGGCCGACGAGGCCGACGCCGCCCTGGCCGGGGTGGGTGGGATATTCCAGACAAAGGGGGTGCAGGAGGCCGCCGCGCACCCGCCGGCGGCCGGCGGCGGGCTGTCGCTGCGTGGCGGCAGCCGCTTCGCGCTGGCCGTGTCGGGGATCATGCTCGCCGAGCAGACCCTGCTCAACGCCTCGGTGCTCACCGTCGCGGCGACGTCCGCCGACGCGGCGCTGGCGGGGATCGTGTTCAACGTGATGCTCATCGCCCGCGCCCCGCTGCAGCTCTTCCAGGCGATCCAGACCTCGCTGCTGCCCCACCTCACTGGCCTGGAGGCGCGCGAGGGCGGGGCCGCGTTCGCCAAGGCCATACGCGTCACCGTGCTCGCCATCGGCGCCTTCGCGCTGGTCGTCGCCCTCGGCCTGCTGGTGCTGGGACCGCTGGTGATGGAGCACGTCGTCTTCGGCCAGCACTACACCTACGGGCGGGTCGGCCTGGCGCTGATCGGCCTCGGCATGGGCATGCACCTCACCTCGGGCGCCCTCAACCAGGCCGCGCTGGCGCGCAACCGGGCGCGCGAGGCGGCCGGCTGCTGGCTGGTCGCGGCGGCGGCGTTCGTCGTCTGGATGCTGCTGCCGGTCGTCTCAGAACAGGTCCTGCGCACCGAGATCGGCTACCTCGGCGCGGCGAGCCTGCTGGCGGTGCTGCTCGGCCTGCTCTACCGGCGCGGGGGACGGACCGCGGCCGGCGACTGAGGCTGGCTCAGCCGGCGCCGACGGCGTCGGCGATCGCCCGGTAGGCCGCCGCCGGGTCGGGCTCGGCGAAGATCGCCGAGCCAGCCACGAAGACGTCGGCGCCGGCCCGCCGGCAGAGCGGCCCCGTGCGCGGGTCGATCCCGCCGTCGACCTCCAGGGCCGCCGCGCCACGCCGCGCATCGGCCGCGCCATCGCCTGCCTCGCCCCTCCCATCGCCTGCCTCGCCCCTCCGGCCGCCCGCCTGGTCGGTCGCGCCGTCGAGCAGCGCCCGCAGCCGCGCCACCTTGGTCGGCGAGCGCCCGATGAACGGCTGCCCGCCCCAGCCCGGGCTGACGGTCATGCACAGCGCCAGATCGATCGAGTCGGCCAGCTCCGCGAGCGCCTGAACCGGCGTCCCCGGGTTGATCGCCACCCCCACGCAGGCCCCCTGCTCGCGCAGCAGGCTCGCCGCGTACTGCGCGTGCGGGGTCGCCTCGGCATGGAACGTCACCGAATGCGCGCCGGCCCGCACGAACTCCGCGAGCTGGCGCTCGGGTCGCTCGATCATGAGGTGCACGTCGAGCATCCCCCCCACCTGCTCCACCTCCTCGCGCAGCGCCCCCACGACGACCGGCCCGAGCGTGATCGGCGGCACGAAGTGCCCGTCCATCACGTCGACGTGGATCACCCGCGCCCCGGCGTCGAGCACCTCGCGCACCTGCTCGCGCAGCCGCCCGAAGTCGGCCGACAGGATCGACGGCGCGACCCGCACCCCGCGCAGCACTAGCCCAGCGCCGCCCGTCTCGACCGTTCCCATGACCGAAGAGCAAACCGGATATGAGCTCGTCTGGCAAGCTGGTCAAGGACGCAGGAAGCGAAGTGTGCGCCAGCACATGAGCGACCGAGGACGCCGATCCAGCGCCAGCCAGACGCGCTCATATCGCCATCAGCATCGAGTCGCCGCAGTTGTTGCACTTGAGGATCGCCGTCGAGGACATCCGCACGATCGTCGAGTGCTCGCCGCAGTTAGGGCACACCGAGGCCAGCTCGAAGCGGTGCAGGCAGTACACGCAGCGGTAGCGGCCGGGCAGGTTCGTCGGCCGCAGCCACGGCTCCTTGCAATGGGGGCAGATCGGCCCGAGATCGGCGCGAGGGGCCGGCGTGGGGGCCTTGTCGTCCATCAGCGCTCCGCCACCCGGCGCAGCCGGGCGATGAAGAACCCGGCGGTGCGGTCGCGGTGGGGCAGCGTCAGCACGGCGCGCCCGTCCATCGCCGGCGTGCCGATCCCCCGCGCCCCACCCGGGGTCTCCAGCACCGGCTCACGGCTGAGGTCGTCGAGTACGAACTGCGGACTTGATTCCAGGAAGTCGGAGATTTGACGCTCGTTCTCGCTTGGGGAGATGGTGCACGTAGAGTAGACCAGCACGCCGCCCGGACGGACGGCTTGGGCTCCATTCGACAGGATCGCCCGCTGGACCTGCACCAGCTCGGCGACCCCTTGCGGCGTCGCCCGCCAACGCAGGTCGGCCCTTGCCTGCAGCGTCCCCAGACCCGAGCACGGCGGGTCCACCAGCACCCGGTCGAACCCGGACCCGTGCTGCCCACCCGGGCCTGTTGGCGGCTTGGCGAGGTCCCGCGAGGGCTCGGCGATGTCCCCCAACGGCTGGGCGGCGTCCCCGACCACGACCCGGACGCACCCCGTCCGCATCCGCCGCACCGTGCCGCGCAGCTCCTCCGCGCGGCGCGGGTCGCGCTCGACGGCGACGACCTCGCCGCGATCCTCCATCAGCGCCGCCAGGTGCGTCGTCTTGCCACCCGGCGCGGCGCACAGATCGAGCACCCTCTCCCCCGGCCGCGGGCCCAGGACGCGCGCCGGCAGCATCGCCGCCCGCGACTGGGCGGCGAACGCGCCGGCCCGCCACAGCGGTGAGTCGTAGACGTCGAGGGGGCCCTCCACGACAAGCGCCTCCGGCAGCCACGGGTCCGGGTGAAAGCGCGTCCCGCCAGTCTCCGCCGCGCCCGCCGCCTGCCCCGCCCCGCCGGGCGCCCGCAGCTCGGCGGCGAGCGTAGAGGCGTCCGTGACGAGCGTGTTTGCCCGCAGCGCCAGCTCCGCCGGCTCGTTGTCGCAGGCAAGCAGTGCCCGCGCCTGCGTCGGGCCGAGCTCCTCCCACCACATCCGGGCGATCCAGAGCGGATGGGAGTGCGCCACCGCCGCCTGCTCCGGCGTGGCGTCGTCGAGCCCGGCCAGCAGCGAGCCGCCCTCGCGCGCCGCGCGGCGCAGCACCGCGTTGACCAGTCCGTGCCCGCGGCCCGCCCGCTTGGCCAGCTCGACCGCGTCCGCGACGACCGCGTGATCGGGGGCGCCACGGAGATAGAGCAGCTCGTACAGACCCAGCCGCAGCGCGGCGAGCAGCGGCGCGTCCAGGCGCCCCACGGGGCGCTCCGCGAGCCGCGCGATCAGGTGGTCCAGGGTGCCCCGCCGCTGGATCGCGCCGTAGGCGAGACGCATCGCCAGCGCCCTGTCGCGCGCGTCGAGCTCCCGGGCGGCGGCGCGCAGCGCAAGATCGGCGTAGGCGCCGTCCTCGAAGACCCGGCGCAGCACCGTGTAGGCGCAGGCCCGCGCCGGCGCCGGGGCGCTCACGCCCGCCGCGGCCCGTGGCCGCGCAGGTAGGCGGCGGCGTCCATCGGGCGCTTCCCGGGTGGCTGCACCTCGAGCAGCTCCAGCGCGCCCTCGCGCGTCCCGTAGAGCAGCCTCCCGGCCACCTCGGCAAGCTCCCCCGCGGCCGGCATCGGGCGGGCGCCCCCCACCGCCGGCCCGCGCGTCGCGTCCTCGCCGTCCCGCGCCGGGGTGCCCTCGCCGTCCCGCGCCGGGGTGCCCTCGCCGTCCCGCGCCGGGGTGCCCTCACCGTCCGCCGCCAGCCCGCCCCCGCCGCTCTCCCCGTCGGGCGCCCAAATCCGCGCCCGCAGCACCCCGAGCGCCGTCCCGTCGCCCAGCGCCAGTCGTGCCCCGATGTGGGGGTGCAGCGCCCGCACCACCCGCTCCAGCTCGAGCGCCGGCCGCCCCGCGTCGAGCAGCCGGTCCTCGGGGCCGATCTTCTCGGCGTAGGTCGCGGCGGCCTCGTCCTGCTCGACGAAGCCCAGCCCGCCGTCCCGCAGCTCGTCCAGCGCGCGCCCCACGAGCCCGCCCCCCAGCTCCGCCAGGCGCGGCGCGAGCGAGCCGTAGGTGTCCTCGGCGGCGATCGGCTCGCGCGCGCTCAGCGCCACCGGGCCGCTGTCGAGGCCGGCGGTGAGCCGCATGATGCAGACCCCCGTCTCGGCGTCGCCGGCCATGATCGCGCGCTCGATCGGTGCCGCCCCCCGCCAGCGGGGCAGCAGCGAGGGGTGTACGTTGAGCAGCTCGTGGCTCGACAGCAGCGGCTCGCGGATGAGGGCGCCGAAGGCGCACACCACGAGCGCCTCGGGGGCGGCGGCCTCGATCTCCGCGCGCGCCGGCTCCTCGTTGACCCGCTCCGGCTGCGTCAACGCCAGTCCCAGCGCGCGCGCGGCGGCGGCGACCGGGGGTGGGGTCAGCCGGCGCCCCCGGCCGCTGGGGCGGTCGGGGCGGGTCAGCACCAACACCGGCCGGTGGGGCCCGCCGGCGAGGCGGGTGAGCACGGTGGCGGCGAACTCGGAGGTGCCGAGGAAGACGGTGCGCAACTAGGCTGCCCGCACGCCCTACGCGGGGGTAGGGTCCAGGGCGCGCTCGTCGCTGCGCCCTTCGCGCGCCTCGCGCAGCGCCCGCATCGCGTCGCGGCGGGCCTCGCGTGAGATGCGGTCGAGGATCAGCACCCCGTCGAGATGGTCGATCTCGTGCTGGATCACCCTGGCCTCGAGGCCCTCGGCCTCGATCTCGAGCTCCCCCCCGTGCACGTCGCGCGCCGTGACGCGCACCCGCGCCGGGCGCTCCACCTCGACGTGCACCCCGGGGATGCTCAGACAGCCCTCCTCCGCGGCCTCCCGCTCCTCGCTGACCCACCCCAGCTCGGGGTTGACGAGCACCGTCACCGGCTCCTCCGCGCTCGTCGCGTAGACCAGCAGCCGGTGCAGGATGCCGACCTGGGTCGCCGCCAGGCCGACGCCGAGCGCGTCGTGCATCAGCTCGCCCATCCGCCGTGCCTCCTCGCGCAGCTCCGCGTCGAAGCGCTCGACCGGGAGCGCCTTGGCGCGCAGCACCGGGTCGCCGAGCCGGCGAACGTGGCGCAGGGCGGCGTCGCGCCGGGCTCGGGTCTCCTCGTCGAGCTCCTCGGTCTCGCCGGCGTGCTCGTCGGCGTCGGTGGGGTGTTCGCTCTCGCCGCTCATGTGCGTCCCACCGATTCTATTGCGGGTCGACGTCCACGCTGAAGCTCACCCCGGCGTGGCCGCGGGTGCCCGCCACATCCTCCACCGCCGCCCCGATCGCCCGGACCGCGGCGCGCCGCTCCCGGGCCTTCACGAGCAGCATCCGCCGCTCCTGGCCGCGCAGGCGAAACAGACTCGCCGGGCCCAGCGTCGAAGCCCCCGCGTCGGCGAGGTCGCGCCCGTGCAGCCGCCCGCGGATCGCGCTCGCCGCGGCCTGGGCGCGCGCGGCCTGGGGCGCCGAGCAGACGATCCGCACCAGATGCCCGTAGGGTGGATAGCGCAGCTCCGCGCGGCGCTCGAGCTCGCCGGCGAGAAAGCCCTCGCTGTCGTGCCGGGCGGCGTGCACGATCGCCCGTGCCCGCGGCGCGAGCGTCTGGACCAGCACCCGCCCATCCCCGCCGCGCCCCACCCGGCCCGCGAGCTGGGCGATCAGCGCGAACGTCCGCTCCTCGGCGCGGAAGTCGGGGAAGCGCAGCGTGGCGTCCGCGTCGAGCACGACCCCGAGCCTGACGTCCGGGAAGTCGTGACCCTTGGCGACCATCTGCGTGCCGACCAGCACCCCCGCCGGCGCGGCGTGGAACTCGCGCAGCAGCGCCCCGACGTCGCGGCCGCCGCCCTCGCCCTTCGCCGCGGCGGCAGCCCGGGCGGCGTCGGCCGCCGGTCCCCCGATGCCGCCTGGGGCCAGCGCGTCGGCGTCCAGGCGGAAGATCGGAAAGCCCTCCCCCGCGCCGAGCGCCGCGGCCAGATCGTGCTGCAGCCGCTCCGTGCCCGCCCCGTGGCGCGCGATCGCGCTCGACCCGCAGCTGCAGCGCGGCGGCAGCTCCTCGCGATGCCCGCAGTGATGGCAGGCCAGGCCTCGCCCGCGGTGCAGCACGAGCGCGACGTCACATTGCGGGCAGCTCCAGACCCGTCCGCAGGAGCGGCAGGAGAGAAAGTTCGACCAGCCTCGCCTGTTGAGCAGCACGATCGCCTTGCCCGAGCCGCGGCGGACCTCGGCCAGCGCCTGCGCCGTCTCCGGGTGCAGCCCCTGGGTCTGGTCGCACATGTCGAGCACCCGCACCTCCGGCAGCGGCCCGCCGTCAACCCGCCGCGGCAGGCGCAGACGGGTGAGAGCCTCGACGCTCTCCGGGCGGGGCGTCGCGCTGCCCACCAGCAGCAGGGCACCGTGCCAGCGGGCGCGCCAGGCGGCGACGTCGCGGGCGTCGTAGCGGGGGTCTCCCTCGTGCTTGTAGGAGGCCTCGTGCTCCTCGTCGACGACGATCAGGCCGAGCCGCTCGATCGGGGCGAACACCGCCGAGCGCGGTCCCACGCAGACCCGCGCCTCGCCGCCGTGCAAGCGCCTCCACTCCTCGCGCCGCTGCGCCGGCGTCATGCCCGAGTGCAGCACGGCCACGGTGTCCCCGAAGCGCGCCAGGAAGCGCCCGACGATCTGCGGGGTCAGCGCGATCTCCGGAACCAGCACGATCGCGCCGCGACCCTGCCCCAGCGCGATCGCCGCGGCCTGCAGGTAGACCTCGGTCTTGCCGGAGCCCGTGATGCCGTGCAGCAGCCGCGCCGGGGCGTTTCCCGCTGGCGCCCCTCCGCCGCGCTCGCCCTCCGCGGTGGCCGGCGTGGCGCGCAGCAGTGCCCGCAGCTCGTCGAGCACGGCGCGCTGGTCTTGGGTCAGCGGCGGAGGCTGGGCCGGGGAGGAGCCCACGGCAAGGTGCCGGGGCCGGCGCACCGCTCGGCGCCGGCGTGTGCCCGCCGCCAGCTTCGCGGCACTGCCCGGCGGCAACACCAGCCGCAGCGCCCGAGCCACGGTCGAGCAGTACTCGGCGGCGATCCACTCCGCGAGCGCCACCAGGTCGACCGGAACGGCGAGTGGGGTGGAACGGCCCGGCGGCGCCGCGAGAGGGGATGGAGGCCAATCCACGACCCGCAGCGGGGCCAGCAGCTTCTGCTCGGCGACCTCGCTGTGCTCGGCCAGGCCGACGACGACGCCCAGGACCTCGCGTCGCCCGAACGGCACCACCAGCAGCGAGCCGACGTCCACCGCGCCGTCGCGCAGCTCCGGCCCCAGCCGGTAGTCGAACGGTCCGCGCAGCGCCCGCGCGGTCGTCAGGGGCTCTATCTGGGCAATCACCCCGTCAATCTAGAGGGTGGCGCAGTCGACCAAAGGTCGGCGAGCCGGGCCCCTCGACCAATCAGATCAGACGGGGCGCCGGACCAGCTCTCAGGCGCCGACCGGATCCTGCCGCAGCGCCTCCGTCGCGGCCGCCCGCAGCGCCTGTGCCCGGTCGGTGCGCTCCCACGTGAAGTCGTGGTCGTCGCGACCGAAGTGGCCGTAGGCGGCCGTCTTCTGGTAGATCGGCCGATGCAGCTTGAGCTCCTCCCGGAACGCCCCCGGGCGCAGGTCGAAGTGCTCCTTGACCAGCGCCTCCAGCTCGGCGCGACCGAGCTTGGAGGTGCCGAACGTCTCGACCATCACCGACACCGGGTGGGCGACGCCGATCGCGTAGGCCACCTGGAGTTCCGCGCGCGACGCCAGGCCGGCGGCGACGATGTTCTTCGCGACCCAGCGCGCCGCGTAGGCCGCCGAGCGGTCGACCTTGGAGGGGTCCTTGCCGGAGAACGCCCCGCCGCCGTGGCGAGCCATGCCGCCGTAGGTGTCGACGATGATCTTGCGGCCCGTCAGGCCGCAGTCGCCCATCGGGCCGCCGATCACGAAGCGCCCGGTGGGGTTGACGAGGAGCTCGCGCAGCAGCTTGCGCTCGTCGTAGAGCTCCGGCGGGAGCACCGGACGCAGGACGTGCTCGAAGAGGTCGGGCTTGACCAGCGCCTCGCAGTCGATCCCGTCGGCGTGCTGGGTGGAGATCAGCACCTTCTCGATCTCGACCGGCCGCCCGTCGCGGTAGCGCACCGTGACCTGGGTCTTGCCGTCGGGGCGCAGGTAGGGCAGGACCTCGCCCTTGCGCACCTCGGCAAGCCGCTTGGCGAGCTTGTGGGCGAGCGAGATCGGCAGCGGCATCAGCTCCTCGGTCTCGTCGCTGGCGTAGCCGAACATCATGCCCTGGTCGCCGGCGCCCGCGACGTCGAGCCTGTCCTCGTCGGCCGGGTCGCGGCGGCTCTCATACGCGGCGTCGACACCCTGGGCGATGTCAGGCGACTGCTTGTCGATCGCGTTGATCACCGCGCAGGTGTCGCAGTCGAAGCCGAAGGCGGCGTCGTCGTAGCCGATGCGGCGCACCGTCTCGCGGGCGATCTCGGGGATGTCCACGTAGGTGCTCGTCGTGATCTCGCCCGAGACCACGATCAGACCGGTGTTGACGAGCGTCTCGCACGCCACCCGCCCGTAGGGGTCGTCCTCGAGCACCGCGTCGAGCACGCCGTCGGAGATCTGGTCGGCGATCTTGTCGGGGTGGCCCTCGGTGACCGACTCCGAGGTGAACAGGAATTCGTTGTCGCTGAGGCTCATGGCGTGGGCTCCACGGGGATCGTTGTACGGGGCTGATCGTCGTCGGGACGTCTGCTTGGGGCGGATGATCGGCGGGACGTTTGCTTGGGCGGATCGTCGCCGGGACGAGTCGCTGTCGGTGGCTGGGCTTGCGGCGCCACCAGTTTAGGCCGCCCGGCGCTTGTCCTCGGACCTTGCGGCGCGCTGCCCGCGCTCGACGAAGTCGATCACCAGCGGCACGCCGTCCATCCCATAGCGCGCCCGCAGCCGGTTCTCCAGAAAATACGCATAGTCGCGGGTCACCCTTGTGCGCGAGTTGACCTGGATCGCGAAGCGTGGGGGTTTGGTCCCGGTCTGGGTCATGTAGATCGGCTTCAGCCGGTGGCCGCTGGCCCCGCGGCGGGTGCCGACGGGGGGCTGGCGCGCCTGCAGGGCCTCGGCGAGGAACCGGTTGCACTCCGGCGTGGGGATGCGCGTCGACATCCGGTCGCCAAGCGCCAGCGCCTCGGCCAGCAGGCGCTGCACGTGGCGGCCGGTCTGCGCCGAGGCCGTCAGCACCCGCGGGCGCAGCCTCAGCTTCTCGGCCACCCGGGCGCGCTCGTGGGCGAGCTCCTCCTCGCGGGGTGAGTCGGCTCCGATCAGGTCCCACTTGTTCAGCACCAGCGCCGTCGCGCAGCCCGTCTTCATCGCCAGCTCCGCGATGCGCAGGTCTTGAGCGGTGACGCCTTCGGTCGCGTCGCACACCACCAGCGCGACGTCGGCGCGCTCGGCGGCGCGGCGCGAGCGCAGCGCCGTGTAGTACTCGACCGAGTCCGCCACCTTGGACTGGCGGCGCATCCCCGCCGTGTCGATCAGAATCACCCGGCGCCCGTCGATCTCCAGCGGGGTGTCGATCGCGTCGCGCGTCGTCCCGGCGACATCCGAGACGATCACCCGCTGCTCGCCGAGGAAGCGATTGACGAGCGAGGACTTGCCGACATTCGGGCGGCCGACGACGGCCAGGCGCAGCGCGTCCTCTTCAGCCTCGGGCTCGGCGTCTGGCAGCAGCGCGACGATGCGGTCGAGCAGGTCGCCGCTGCCCAGGCCCTGCGCCGCCGACACCGGCAGCGGCTCGCCCAGGCCAAGGCGGTGGAAGTCGGCGGCCAGCGGGACGTCGGCGACGCCGTCGCACTTGTTTGCCGCAACTAGCGCCGGCACCGGCGAGCGACGCAGCAGATCGGCGATCTCCTCGTCGCCGGGGCGCACCCCGGCGCGGGCGTCGACGACGAGCACCGCCACCTGCGCGTCGGCCAGCGCCGCCCGCGCCTGGTCGCGAATCGAGCCCGCCAGGGGGTCCTCGTCGCGGAAATCGACCCCGCCGGTGTCGATCAGCGTGAACCTCCGGCCGTTCCACTCGCACTCGATCTCGTTGCGGTCGCGGGTCACCCCGGCGCGCTCGTGCACGACCGCGGTCCGGCCGCCGCTGAGACGGTTGACCAGCGAGGACTTGCCGACGTTGGGGTAGCCGAGGATCGCGACCTTCATGGCAGGCCAGTATGACGATGCACCGCGGCACTCTCGGCGAGCGCCGCTATCTGCCGCACGACCTCCTCGACAGCGAGCCCGGTCGTATCGACCTCGACCGCGCCGGCGGCAACCCGCAGCGGACTGTGGACGCGGCCGGCGTCACGCTCGTCGCGCTCACGCTGCTCGGCCAGGACGGCCCGCGCGTCCCCCCCGCTCTGCCGCGCCCGCCGCTGCGCGCGCTCGTCTGGGTCGGCGGTGAGGAAGACCTTCAGCTCGGCATCCGGCGCCACGACGGTGCCGATGTCCCGCCCCTCGGCAACCCAGTCGCCGGCGGCGAGCAGCGCCCGTTGCTTGGACAAAAGAGCCTCACGCACCGCGGGGTCGGCGGCGACCCGAGAGGACGTCCCGGACACCTCGGGGCTGCGGATCGCGGCTGTGACATCGCGCCCGTCCAGCCGCACGACGCCACCACCTTCGCCTGCGTCGCCGCCGGCGCCCGTCGCCCCGGACTCCAGTTCGATCGCGGCGTCCCGCGCCAACTGCCCCGGCTCGGCCCGCGGGTGCTCCAGGGAGAGCAGCGCGACGCAGCGGTACATCGCCCCGCTGTCGAGATAGGCGAAGCCCAGCTCGCGCGCCAGCGCCCGCGCCACCGTGGACTTGCCGGCGCCGGCGGGACCGTCGATCGCGATCACCATCAGGCGCCCAGCTTGGCGAGGTCCTCGACAAACCCCGGATAGGAGACGTCGGCGGCCTCCATCCCGCAGACCTCGACCCCCTCGCGCGAGGCCAGTCCGGCGACGGCGCCGAGCATCGCCAGGCGATGGTCGCCGTGGGCGTCGATGCTGCCGCCCCGCAGCCCGCCGCCACCGGTCACGGCGAAGCCGTCCTCGGTGGCCTCGATGTCGGCGCCCAGGCCGCGCAGGCCGTCGACGACGGTGGCGATGCGGTCAGACTCCTTCAGGCGCAGCTCCTGTGCGCCCCGCACGACGGTCTCGCCTTCGGCGAAGCAGCCGAGCAGAGCCACCAGCGGCAGCTCGTCGATCGCCAGCGGCACCTCCTCCGGGCCGACGAAGGTGCCCTCCAGGGCGCCGGCGGCGACGTCGAGGTCGCTGACCGGCTCATCGGCGGTGAGCGTGTCGGCCTGCTCCTCGAGGTCGCCGAGCACGATGCCCTGCATCCGCCGCAGGATGCGCAAAAAGCCGGTGCGGGTCCAGTTGACGCCAACCTCGCGCAGCAGCAGGCGCGAGCCCGGCACAAGCACGCCGGCGGCGATCAGGAAAGCGGCCGAGCTGGGGTCCGCCGGCACCGTGACCTCCTCGAGCACGAGCTCGTCGGCGTTGGTGACGGTGACGTGGCGACCGTTGCGGTGGATCTTGGCGCCGGCGCGCAGCAGCATCCGCTCCGTGTGGTCGCGGCTGCGCTCGGGCTCGGTGACGGTCGTGGCGCCGTCGGCGGCGAGCGCGGCGAGCAGCACGCAGGACTTGACCTGGGCGCTGGCGACGGGGAGCTCGTAGGCGATCGAGTGCAGCCGTGCGCCCCTCACGGTGAACGGCGGGTAGCGTCCCTCGCGGGCCTGCAGCTCGGCGCCCATCAGCCTCAGCGGCTCGGCGATGCGGTCGACCGGCCGGCGGCGGATCGACTCGTCGCCGTCCAGCGTGAAGCCGCGGCCCTCCTGCATCGCGAGCCAGCCCGGCAGCAGCCGTATCAGGGTGCCCGCGTTGCCGACGTCGATCGTCGCCGCCGGTGCGCGCGCCTCGCGCATCCCGGCGCCGCGCACGACGACCTCGCCGTCGCGCTCCTCGACGAGCGCTCCCAGGGCGCGCACGGCATTCAGCGTCGAGATGGTGTCGGCGGCGTGCAGGTAGTTGCGGATGCGCAGTGGGTAGGACGCCATCGCGCCGAGCAGCGCCATCCGATGCGAGATCGACTTGTCAGGCGGCGCGGTCAGCTCGCCGGAGAGGCCGTGGGCCGGCTCGAAGCGCATGTTCATGCCCGCGCCACCGGGAAGCCGAGATCGTGGATCAGCTGTTCTCCGCGCAGCGCCGCGGTCTCGCCGCGCAGCCACAGCGCGATCACGCCCTGGCTGTCGTCGGGCGAGGGCGAGAGCGCCATGTCGAGGATGTTGACACCGGCGCCGCCGAGGGCGAGGGCGATGTCGGCGACGACGCCCGGTCGGTTGGGCACCGAGGCGCGCAGCTCGCGGACGGGCTCGCCACTGGTCTCCCCCGCGAGACCCGCACCGAGCAGCGCGTCGCGCTGCTCGCGGGCGCGGTCGTTCCAGGCGGCGACGGCGTCCGCGTCACCCTCCTCCAAAAGCGCGCGGACCTGCTCCAGACGCTCGATCGTGCCGCCGATCTCTCCGATCAACGCGAGCCGGTTGGAGATGTAGATGTCGCGCCAGATCGCCGTGTTGGCGCCGGCGACGCGGGTGGCGTCGCGGAAGCTCGGGCCGGCCGCGGGCAGGCGCTCGCCCGAGCTCAGCTCCTGCGCGCGGGCGCTGCCCTGCGCGACGAGCAGATTCGCAAGGACGTGGGGCAGGTGCGAGAAACAGGCCATCAGGCGGTCGTGCAACTTGGCGTCGATCGCCGTGGGCTGGGCGCCGAAGCTCACCAGCAGGCGGTGCAGTCGCTCGTAGAGCACCCCGGAGGTGCCCTGGGTCGGCGTCAGATACCAGCTGGCGCCCGCGAAGAGGTCCGCACGGGCGTGCTCGACGCCGGCCGTCTCGGCGCCGGCGAGCGGATGACCGCCGACGAAGCGCCCGTCGTTCGCCGCCAGCTCGAGTGCGAGCTTGGTGGAGCCGACGTCGCTGACCACGCAGTCTGAATCGGCGTGCTCCAACGCCTCGATCACGATCGTCGCCAGCCACCCGATCGGCGCGGCGGCGAACACGACATCGGCGTCCTTCACCGCCTCGGCGATCGTCTCGGCGCGCTCGTCGATCGCCCCGAGCGCCAGCGCCCGCGCGCCCGCCTCCGGCTCCGGGTCATAGCCGCTGACACGAGCCTCGGCGTCCCGCTTCGCGGCCAGTCCGATCGAGCCGCCGATCAGGCCGACGCCGAGGATCGCGATCTTCACGCCGCGCTGGGCGCCTTGCCGGCGAGCACCGCGGTGCGCTGGACGGCGGCGGCGTACTCCGCGAAGCCGTCTGCCAGCAGCGCCTGGGGACCGTCGCAGATGGCGGTGTCCGGGTTGGGGTGCACCTCGACGATGATGCCGTCCGCACCGGCCGCGGCGGCGGCGAGCGAGAGCGGCAGTATCAGCTCGCGGCGACCGGCGGCGTGGCTGGGATCGACGATCACCGGCAGATGCGAGAGCTCCTTGAGGATCGGGATCGCCATGATGTCGAGCGTCGTGCGCCGGTGGTCGGTCTCGAAGGTGCGGATGCCGCGCTCGCAGAGCATCACGCTGGGGTTGCCCTCCTTGAGGATGTACTCGGCGGCCATCAGCAGCTCGTCCAGCGTCGAGGACAGGCCGCGCTTGAGCAGCGCCGGGCGGCCCGAGCGGCCGATCTCGGTGAGCAGCGGGTAGTTCTGCATGTTGCGCGCCCCGATCTGGATGACGTCGGCGACCTCCAGGACGGCGTCGATGTCGCGCATGTCCATCAGCTCCGTCACCACCGGCAGCCCCGTCTCGGCCTTGGCCTCGGCGAGCAGCCGCAGGCCCTCGCCGCCAAGCCCCTGGAAGGCGTAGGGGGAGGTGCGCGGCTTGTAGGCCCCCCCGCGCAACAGGGTGGCGCCGGCATCGCGCACGACACGCGCCGTCTGCAGCGTCTGCTCACGCGTTTCCACCGTGCACGGGCCGGCGATCAGCGCGAAGTGCTCGGCGCCTACCTTGCGGCCGTCGATCTCCAGCACCGTGCGCTCGCCGTGGCGGATCTGGGCCGAGGCGAGCTTGTAGGGCTTGAGAATCGGCATCACCCGGTCCACCCCCGGGATGCCTTCCAGGCCGAGGCTTTCGAGGTTGACGTCCTGCTCGACATCGCCGATCGCGCCGATCACGGTCAATCGGGCGCCCTTGATCGGGTGGGCGATGGCGCCGGCCTGCTCGATCTTTTCGATCACGGCCTCGATATCGCCCTCCGAGGCCTCCTCCTTCATGACGATCATCATCCGATTCTTCCTTTCAAAACTCGCGGGATCTTATTTGTTCCTGTCTGCGCTGCGCCTGCGGGGCACGCGCCGCGGCGCGTGGACGTGAGGAGGGCGTGAAGAGCCCGATGAGACGGCGCCCGACCCCGTATCGCATGGGGTCCGCAGCGGCCCGATCGCGTCCCGCTCACGCACGGACGCAGGCCGAGGCGCCTAGCTAAATCGCCAGGCGTAATAGGTGTTCGACCACGCGCAGGCGCCCACGGGCAGGATGCTGCCGGGGCTGATGCAGACGGATGTGTTTGCGTGCGCGGCCATGATCGTCGCTGCCTTCTTTGTAGCAGACCCGCAGCCCGCCGTCGAGCGACCGTCACACAAAGGTCACGGCCCGCCCGCCTGGAGCTGACGGCAGAGCTGGGAGGGCGCGATGTGAGTGTTCATTTGGCGAGGTGTGTGCGCGCGCACGCGCGCGTGCGCGCATGGGCACGCGCGCGCGCACACACCTCGCGAATTTGCAACACATCACCCGCCTCCTACAGGACCTCGGCGAGGGCGTCGAGGAAGCGCGCGTTCTCGGCGCTCGTCCCGTAGGTGACCCTCAGCGCCCCGGCACGCCCAAGCGCGCCGCCGCCGCGGACGAGGACGCCGCGCTCCAGCAGACCGCGCATGACCTCCTGCTCGTCGCGCTCGCCGAGCGAGAACCAGCAGAAGTTGGCCTGCGACTCGGCCGGATCCAGGCCGAGCGCGCGCAGGCGCTCGTCGACGGAGATGCGCTGCGCGATGGTCTGGGTGACGCGCTCGGTGACGGCGTCCTGGTGGGCCAGGGCCTCGGTCGCGGCGGCCTGGGCGACGGCGTTGCAGAAAAACGGCTGGCGCACCTGGTCGAAGGCCCGCGGCAGCTCCTCCGAGCCGCACAGCGCGAAGCCGACACGCAGGCCGCAGAGGCCGTAGACCTTGGAGAAGGTGCGCAGCAGCACGAGATTGGGACGATGGGCGAGCAGGACGAGCGACGCGTCGGGGTCCTCGAGCAGGTTGAACTCGCAGTAGGCCTCGTCGAGGATCACGCAGACGTGGGGCGGAACCTCGGCGAGGAAGTCGGCGAGGTCGGCGAGCGGCAGTGCCGTCGAGGTGGGGTTGTTGGGGTTACAGACGACGACCATCCGCGTGGCGACGGTGATCTCGCGCAGCATCGCCGGCAGGTCGTGGCGATCCCGGGCGTCGAGCGGCACGCGGATCTCGCGTGCTCCGGAGGCCGCCCCGAGATGGGGGTAGACCGAGAAGGATGGCCAGGCGTAGACGAGCTCGGCGCCTGGCTCCAGCAGCGCCTCGCCGGCGGCGAGCAGGATGTCGCAGGAGCCGTTGCCGATCGCGATCCGCTGCGGCGGCACCTCGTACCGCTCCGACAGCCGCCGGCGCAGCGCCGAGCTGGTCGGGTCGGGATAGCGGTTCAGGGTCCCCAGGGCGCGGTCGATCGCCTCGCGCACCGCCGGCAGCGGCGGCCAGGGCGACTCGTTGCTGGCAAGCCGCACCTCGGGCGCGGCGTCGGCGTAGCCGCCCGCGGCGGGGTAGGAGGGCAGGCGGGCGACGCGGGCGGAGAACTCGATGGCCATCCCGAGCAGGCTACTGGGCGGCCTCCAGGTCGGCGCGCAGCGTCCTGGCCTCGCCGAGGTAGACGTGCCGAGCGACGTGACCCTCGTCGGCGTAGTAGTGGATCAGCACGCGGATGACGCGCGGCAGCGAGCGCGGCACGGGCATCTCGCGGGCGCACAGCAGCGGCACCCGGTCGAAGCCCAGCGCACGGGCGGCGACGGCGGGGAACTCGGCGTTGAGGTCCTCGGTGGCGGTGAAGATGCAGCTGACGACGCGCTCAGGCGTGAGCTCGTTGCGCTGCATGATCGCGGTCATGAGCTCGGTGGCGGCATCCAGGATGTCCTGGGCGTCGTTGTGCGGCACGCTGATCGCGCCGCGCAGGGCGAAGAGGCGCATGGGCCGCGATTCTGCCAGGAGTCGCCCGCGTGGCGTTTCAAGCCTCGCGCAGCGCGCGCAGCTCGTGCTCTCCCAGCCGCCGGTAGGCACCCGGCTTCAGGCCGTCCAGACGCAGCGGACCGAAGGCGACGCGCTGCAGCGACGCGACCGGGTAGCCGACCGCCTCGCACATGCGTCGCACCTGGCGGTTGCGGCCTTCGCGGATCGTGATCTGCAGCTCGTGCTCGCCACGCCGCTGTACGCGGGCCGGGGCGGTGGGGCCGTCGTCGAGCTGGAGGCCGGTCCGCAGTTCGCGCAGGGCGCGCTCGGACACGGGGCTGCCGCCCAGACGCGCACGGTAGGTCTTGGGCACTTCGTAGCGGGGATGGGTGAGGCGGTTTGCCAGCGCGCCGTCGTTGGTCAGCAGGATGAGCCCACTGCTGTCGGCGTCGAGCCGCCCGACGGGGTAGAGCCGCCGGCGCTCGGGGACGAGCTCGACCACCGTCGGGCGTCCGTGGGTGTCGCGCACCGTGCTGAGCGTGCCGACGGGCTTGTGCACGGCGTAGACGACCGGCGCCTGGGCGCCCGTGAGCGGCCGCCGGTCCACGGCGACGCGCTCACGCCCCTCCTGGACGTCGCGGGCGGGGTCGCGCTCGATGCGGCCGTCGACCTCGACGCGACCGGCGGCGATGATCGCCTCGGCGGCCCGGCGCGAGGCGACGCCGGCGTGGGCGAGATACTTGGCGAGGCGCATCGTCAGGCAAGATAGGAGACGTGGACCTCGATCTCTTGCAACAGACCCTTGCCGCCCGTGGCGAGCCGGCGTTCCGCGCGCGCCAGGTGTGGGAGTGGACGGCGCGCGGCGTGGAGGACTACGCGGCGATGACGAACCTGCCGGGCGCCCTGCGTGCCGCCCTGGCCGAGGAGGTGCCGTTCTCGTGCCTGACGGTGCAGAGGCAGGCCCGCTCGCGCGACGGCACGGTCAAGGCGCTGTTCGCGACGGCCGACGGCCGTCCACTGGAGGCGGTGCTGATGCGCTACCGCGACCGCGGCGGCTCGATCTGCCTGTCCTCGCAGTCGGGCTGCCCGCTGACATGCACCTTCTGCGCGACAGGCCGGATGAGCTTCGCGCGCAACCTGAGCGCCTCGGAGATCGTCGAGCAGGCGCTGCACTTCCGCCGCCTGGCGGGCCCGGGCGCCTTCGGGCACTGCGTGTTCATGGGCATGGGCGAGCCGCTGCTGAACCTCGACGCGGTGCTGGCGGCGTGCGAGCGGCTGCCGGAGGTCGGGATCGCGCACCGGCACACCGCGATCTCCACCGTCGGCTGGATACCGGGGATCGAACGGCTGACGCGATCCGAGCTGCCGCTGCGCCTGGCGCTGTCGCTGCACGCCGCCGACGAAGCGCTGCGCTCGGAGCTGATGCCGGTCAACGAGCGCCATCCCCTGCGCGACGTGATCGAGGCCTGCCGGGCGTTCTACGCGCGGCGGCGGCGACGGATCTTCGTGGAGTACGTGATGCTGGCCGGCGTCAACGACCGCTACGAGCAGGCGCTGGCGCTGGCGCGGCTGCTGGACCGGCGGATGTTCAAGGTCAACCTGATCCCCTACAACCCGACGGACTCGCCGTACCGAGGCTCGGGCCGAGAGGCGATCGCGGCGTTCGCGGCGGTGCTGCGCGAGCGCGGCCTGGAAACGACGGTGCGACTCACGCGGGGGCGCGACATCGACGCGGCCTGCGGCCAGCTGGCGGCGCGGGCGACGGCAGCGGCCTGAGCCGGGCTAGCGCTGGTCGCCGGCGTCCCTCGCGTCCTCCACGTCCTCGGCGCCGATCCGACCGTCCTCGTCGGCGCCGGTGCCGCCGACGTCGCGCGCGGCGAGCTGGTCCTGCTGCAGCGGCAACGATGGAGTCCCGCCCGAACGGGCCTCGCCGGCGCGCAGGAGGCGTTCGCGCAGCTCGCTCTGCTCCTCGGGGGTGGGGTCCCACCTGGCGACGTCTGGGAGGTCCTGGAGCGAGCTCAGCCCGAAGAGCTTGAGGAACTGGGTCCCGGTGCGGTACATGACGGCCCCGAACTGCGAGCGGCCGGCCTCCTCGATGAGACCGCGCTCGAGCAGGGTGGCGGCGGCGGAGTCCGCGCTGACGCCGCGGATGCGGGTGATTTCGGGACGCGAGACGGGCTGCAGGTAGGCGACGATCGCGAGCGTCTCGGCCTGCGCCGGGCTGAGCGCGGCGGTGCGCGGCCGCCCGAGCATGCGCCGCGCGGCCTCCTCGGCGACGGGGTCGCTGGCGAGCGTGTAGCCGCCGGCGAGCTCACGCAGCCGGATGCCGCGCTGCCCGGCGGCGTACTGGTCGCCGAGCACCGCGAGCGCAGCCCCGATCTCCTCGGCCGGCACACCGCAGGCATCGCCCAGCTCGCGCACGCTGAGCGGGTCGCTTGAGAGGAAGAGCAGCGCCTCGACGATGCGGGCAAGCTCGGCGGTGTGGCCGGTCCTCGGCGGCTGCCCGCCGGCGGGCGCGACGGTGGCGTCGACCTCCCCGGCGGCAGCGTCGAGGGTGTCGGGCGCCTCGTCGCTCACGCAGCCGCTCCGGCGACGGCCGCCAGCGGCGCCTCGCCGGGGGCGTGCACGGCCGGCGGCGTCGATGCCATGACCTCGATCTGGCCGAAGCTCTCGGACTGCTCCCAGGAGGCTTCGCCGCGTTTGTAGAGCTCGAGCAGGGCGAAGACGGTGACGGCGACGGTGACGCGGTCGGCGTCGAGCACGGCCTCGTCGAAGCTGAAGCGCCCGCGGCGCAGCAGGGCGCGCAGGTGGGCGAGGCGCTCGCCGACGCTGACGCGGGGAATGTGGATGTGGCGCAGGCTGATCGCCGGCGGCATCCGCAGCAGCCGGCCGACGGCGGCGCCGAGCAGGGCGGGATCGAGGTTGGCCTCGCCCGACCCGGGCGAGGCAGGCGGCAGCTCGGCCTTGAGCAGGTGCGCGGGCGGGGCGGCCGAGCGGAAGCGCACGCCGTGCTCGCCGGCGAGCAGCTCTGCCAGGTGGGTCGCGGCGGCGCGGTAGCGGCTGGCGTCGAGCATCCGGGCGAGCAGCTCCTCGGCGGCCTCGCCGGGCTCGATGTCGAGCAGCTCCTCGTCGTCCTCGCCGGCGATCATCAGCCGCGACTTGAGCTCCAGCAGCGCGGCGACGAGAACGATGAATTCGGTGGCCGTCTCCAGGTCGAGCTCGCCGCGGGCCTCGAGGTGGTCGAGGTAGGCAAGCACGACTTCGGCGAGCTCGAGCTCGAGCAGGTCGATCTCCTCGCGCAGGACCAGCGTCAGCAGCAGGTCGAAGGGGCCGCTGAAGAGGTCGAGGTCGAGCTGGAGGGAGGCGACGCTCACGCGCTCACCGTAGCGGCCGGAGGAGACGGGGCGCACCGACGCCCATGCGCTCGCGGACGTCGGCGAGCGTCTGCCCGGCGATGGCGCGCGCCTGGGCGGCGCCGGCCGCGAGCACGTCCTCCAGGGCGTCCTGGTCGGCGCGCAGGGCGGCGTAGCGCTCGCGTACGGGCGTCAGCAGCTCGACAACCGCCGCGGCGGTCGCGGCCTTCAGGTCGCCGTAGCCGCGGGCGCCGGCGAGCTGGGCTTCGGCAGCCTCGGGCGTCTGTGCGCGGGCGGCGGCGAGGATCTCGATGAGGTTGCTGACGCCGGGCTTCTCCGGCGAGCGGGCGATCTCGCCGCCGGAGTCGGTGACGGCGCGGCGGATCTTCTTCTCGATCGCGGCGGGCTCGTCGAGGACGTAGACGGTGCCCTCCTCGCCGCCACCGGTGGTCGACATCTTGCGGGTCGGGTCCTGGAGGTCCATGATCCGGGCGCCGACCGGGGGCACCCGCAGCTCGGGCACGACCAGCACCTCCTCGCCGCCGGCGAAGCGGGCGTTGAAGCGGCGGGCGACGTCGCGCATCAGCTCGACGTGCTCGCGCTGGTCCTCCCCGACGGGCACCTCCTGCGCGCGGTAGGCGAGCACGTCGGCGGCCATCAGCACGGGGTAGACGAGCAGGCCCGCCGAGACCAGCTCGCGCTGGGCCAGCGACTTGTCACGGAACTGGTGCATGCGCTGCAGGCGGCCGAGCTCGGTGACGCTGCACAACAGCCAGGTGAGCTCGGTGTGCTCGGCGACGTCGCTCTGGCGGAAGAGGGCGCAGCGGCTCGGGTCCAGGCCGGCGGCGAGCAGGATCGCGGCGAGATCGTAGAGGCTGCGGCGCAGCTCGGCGGGATCGTAGGCGACGGTGGTGGCGTGCAGGTCGACGATGCAGTACAGCCCCTCGCCGCGGTCCTGCCCGGCGACGAGCTGGAGGATCGCGCCGATGTAGTTGCCCAGGTGCTTGGTGCCGGTCGGCTGGATGCCGGAGAAGATGCGCATGTGCGGGAGGGCCTGGAACGATAGGAGGAAGAGCTCGTCGGGGGTGTGGCCCGGCGAGTCTAACCGAGAGGGAATTACCGGTCATACCGGGCGCCTGGCCGTCCGACGCCGCTGGTGGAATGTCACGGATGGTCGACGCCCTGCGGCTGACATGCCCGATCCGAGGTCCCCTCAACACTCCCGCCAAGTCCACGGACGGCTTGACGCCCAGCGAGGAGGCGCGGCGGATCGACGCAATCAACTTCCTGCTCGCGCGTGGCTACCCGGACACACATATCAAGGTCGAGGCGACGATCAAGAGGTTCGGACATGGCGGGAAAAGCAGCTTCCGCGCGGACCTCGCGGCACTCGATGTGCCGCTCAGCTCCATCGCCCCGGGCAGTGTCGAGGAGCTGTTGGAGCATGCCGTCCTGCTCGGCGAGGTCAAGCGCGAGCACAAGCAGGCCGCGCGAGCACGGGAGACCCAGGTGCAGCCGATGCTGGACTTCGCTCACAACCCGGACTGCGTGGCGCTCTACTGGGATGACGTCGCGCAGCGCATCTACTGGCGCGAGACGAAGGGCAGGAGGCGGATAGCCCATGAGAGTCCGGCGAGCACCCTTCCGCGCTACGGGCAGCGGATCGCGGCTCGTCCGCTGACGGCGGCCGACATCAAGCCCAGCGAGTCGCTGCTGGACATGCTGATCCGCATCGAGGCTGTCCTGCACGCCGCCGCGATCGACGCGGAGGCTCGTTACGTGCTCATCCTTCAGCTGCTGCTGGCCAAGCTCTACGACGAGCACTCGCATGAGGCTCGTCCCACAGCGCCGCTGGCGATACAGGATTTCAAAGCGCTGGGCACAAGGCCGTCGGTCGCCTACGCGGATGTCAAGAAGACCGTAGGACGAGCTATCGACTACTACGGCAAGTACCTCCCCAGGGAGGTACCTGGCACTCTCGAGGTCGCCCCGGAGACGCTCGTCGAGATCGCGGCGTTGCTCGCGCCGGTGAAGATCATCGCGTCCCGCCAGGACGTCGTGCAAACGTTTTACATGTATTTTGCCAAGCACCTGTACAAGTGGGACCTGGCGCAGTTCTTCACGCCGGTTACCGTTACCGACTTCATCGCGAGGGTGCTCAACCCACAGTTCGACGATCACGTTCGCGACCCCGCCTGTGGAAGCGCCGACTTCTTGACAAGCGCATATCGCCTGGGCGCCCAGACCAACCCCAGCTACCACGACTGTGTGTGGGGCTCGGACAACTCGGCGAATGCGGTGCAGGTCGCAGTCTTGAACATGCTGCTCAACGGCGACGGCAAGTCCAACATCACGCTCGAGGACTCGCTCCTCAACGTGGATAGATATGCAGACAGGTATGACATCATCATTTGCAATCCGCCGTTCGGAGCTCGCATCTCGGAGTCCCGGCGACCCGTTCTCGCCAATTTCGACCTCGGCCACGAGTGGGGGCCGGACGAGCAGGGCCAGCTCCAGCCGACATCGCAGGTGCGTGAGAGACAGCAGGTCGGGATACTGTTCGCGGAGCTGTGCGTCCGGCAGGCCAAGCCGGGAGGGCGCATCGGGATTATTCTCCCCAACGGGTATCTCGGCAATCGCGGGACGATCTACCACGCGTTGCGGGAGTGGCTGCTGCGCCAATGCCGGGTCGCCTCGATCTGCTCGTTCCCGCGGTTCACATTCAAGACGAGCGGCGCCGATGTGAGCGCCAGCGTCGTGTTCCTGGAGAAGCGCAGGCGCCCTCTCAAAGCCTCGGCGGCCGACACCGGCTACCAGTTGCACGTGGGGCTGATCGAGAGCGTCGGCTGGCAGCTGGGAGACAAAGGCGCCAAGCCGATCTACGTTCGCGAGCCGGCGGACGGCAGCTACCTCACAGACGGCGAAGGCAACCGGATACTCGACGCCGACTTCGATGGCCTTCTCGCCGAGATACGAGACAGCGACGCGGCGAGGCGGTTCAGGTGGATCGCGGGCGGACCGTCGCGCGGCGCGAGGCGAGGGTGGAGCGTCTCCGCCGCACGCGTCGTCGAGGACCCGACTCGCTGTTTGGACCCAAAGCGGCTGAGCAGGAAGGCGACCCGACTGCGCGATGAGATCGCGGCGAAACCGCACAGGCGGCTCGGCGATCTCGTCGAAGTCCTCCCAGAGCTCACCGGGCGCTGGAAGACGAGCGTCACATATCGCTACGTGGAGCTGGGCGACATCACGGACGGAGGCTACGTCTGGACGACGCTTCGCGGCTGGGAACTGCCCGATCGAGCCCGCCACGGCGCGGTGAAGGGCGACCTGTTCGTCGGCAACGTCTGGGGAAGCGTGCAGAAGTGGATGCTGGCCGGAGGTGACACGTCCGATCTGATCGTCACGAACGGCTGTCATCGACTCCGCGTGCGCAAGGGTATGAAGCGGTATCTCATCGATGTCGTCGCCGCGCTCGCGACCGAGGCGTACGCGACGCAGATGCGCGCGTTCGCCCGCGGCTCCGACGGGCTGGCGGAAGTGAGCGCCGACGAGGCCATGGAGGTCCTGATCCCCGAGCTGACCGACCGGGGAGCCCGTGCGCGGCTACGGCCGTTTGTGACCCAGCTCGAGCGGGGCTACACCACGATGCGCTCGATCATGGATGACCTCATCGAGCAGGGTCTGGACGTCCCGGTGCCGGCGAGACGCCCGAGCCACAGCGTGCTTGTCTGATTCTCTGGGCCGGCGCCGTCACTGCCCAGCCCACGGCCGCCTCGCTCAATCCAGGCTCTGGCGGATCACGGGCCGCTTGGCCGCCCCGACCTCGTCGAGGCGTCGCACGGGCGTCGTGTGCGGCGCCTGGCGCGCGATCTCCGGATCGCGGGCGGCCTCGCGCAGGATCTCGGCGATGGCCTGGGCGAAGGCGTCGAGCGTCTCGCGGGTCTCGGTCTCGGTGGGCTCGACCATGAGGGCCTCCTCGACGAGCAGCGGGAAGTAGACGGTCGGCGGGTGGTAGCCGTAGTCGAGCAGGCGCTTGGCGAGGTCGAGGGTCCTAATTTGCAGCTCCCGCTTCATGGGGCCGCCGGAGAGGACGAACTCGTGCATGCAGAGCTCGCCGTAGGCGACCGGCAGGAGGTCGGCGGCGCTGCGACCGTCGCCGACGTCGAGCTGGCGCAGCCGGGCGAGCAGGTAGTTGGCGTTCAGGACGGCGTTTTCGGAGACGTCGCGCAGGCCGTCGGCGCCGAGCGAGCAGATGTAGGCGTAGGCGCGGACGAAGCAGCCGTAGTTGCCCTGGAAGCTGCGCAGGCGGCCGATGGACCTGGATCCCGCCCGGCCCGGCCCCGGGTCGTGGTCCAGGTCGAAGGTCGCGGGCGTCGCGGGCTGCCTGTGCGCCGAGGCTTCGCCCGACGCGATCGCCGTCCCGGCGCCATTTGACTTCGCGCCGGATGCCCCGGGCTCGCCGCGCCTGACGATCACGGGCACCGGGAGGTATGGCGCGATGCGCTCGGAGACCGCGATCGGTCCCGATCCCGGCCCGCCGCCGCCGTGGGGCTGGGTGAATGACTTGTGGAGGTTGAAGTGGACGATGTCGAAGCCCATGTCGCCGGGGCGGGAGAGGCCCATGATGGCGTTGAGGTTGGCGCCGTCGTAGTAGAGGGTGGCGCCGACGTCGTGCACGATCCGCGCGATCCGCTCGATGTTGGGGTCGAAGATGCCCAGCGTGTTGGGGTTGGTCAGCATGAGGCAGGCGACGTCGCCGTCGAGGTTGGCGCGCAGATCGTCGAGGTCGATCCCCCCGGCGGCGTCGGTGGCGAGCTTGACGACGTCCAGGCCGGCCATCGTGACCGTCGCCGGGTTGGTGCCGTGGGCGGTGTCGGGCGTGAGCACCTTTGTGCGGGTCTCGCCGCGGTCCTCGTGGTAGGCGCGGGTGAGCAGGACCCCGGCGAGCTCCCCGTGGGAGCCGGCCGAGGGCTGCAGGCAGACGTGGGGCAGCCCGGAGATCTCGCCCAGGGCGCGCTCCAGGCTCCACATCAGCTCGAGCGCACCCTGGGCGCGGCTGGGGTCCTGCAGGGGGTGCAGCCGGGCGTGGCCGGGCAGGGCGGCGACACGCTCGTGCAGGCGGGGGTTGTGCTTCATGGTGCACGAGCCGAGCGGGTAGAAGCCGGAGTCGAGATCGAAGTTGCGCTTGGAGAGGCGCACGTAGTGGCGCACGATCTCCGGCTCGGAGACCTCGGGCAGACGCGGCGGCTCGACGCGGCGCAGCTCCGGTGGCAGCAGCTGGTCGGGATCGACGGCGGGGACGTCGAGCTCTGGGCACTGGAAGGCACGCCGCCCGGGGGCGCCCTTCTCGAAGATCGTGAGAACGGGCTCCTCTCGCACGGCGCCCGGGGCGGCCGCGCTCCGGGCCTCCTCGCGCGCTCCAGGCTCGGCGCCGCCCGCCAGGGTCCGGCTCATGCGCTCACCGCTTCCGGGCGGCGTTCGCACTCCGCCGCGACGGCGGTCCCGAGCACCTCGGCGAGCCGGTCGATGTCGGCGCGGCCGCGACGCTCGGTGAGCGCCACGAGCAGTCCGCCGCGGTCGCCCTCGCGTCCGGTGAGGCCGTGGAGATCGATGCCCGGGTTGACGCCCTCGGCGAGACAGCGCCGGCGCACGGCGGCGACGTCGATCGCGCCGGGACCGCCGCGATCGTGCCCTCCGCCTCCCTCCTCGCCGCCACCGTCCGGCCCGTCGCTGCCGCCGAGGCGCAGGGCGAGCTCGCGCACGACGGGCTGGTGGTGCAGCGGCTGCACCCCGGGCAGCGCCGCGAGGGTCTGGCGGGCGTAGTGGGTGCGGGCGAGCAGCAGCTCCCCCAGCTCGACCAGCCCCCGCCGCCCGAGCCAGGCGAGGTGGACGACGCCGGCGAGCGCGTTCAGGGCCTGGGCGGTGCAGATGTTGGAGGTGGCCTTCTCGCGGCGGATGTGCTGCTCGCGGGTCT
>Ga0335072_10000516_pt1 | contig 75019 bp, 71 predicted proteins | sample Lox_Sample_21_FD_206725 | JGI IMG/M metagenome (GOLD analysis project Ga0335072, IMG submission 206725) | Soil microbial communities from Loxahatchee National Wildlife Refuge, Florida, United States - Lox_Sample_2.1 | ecosystem: Environmental > Terrestrial > Soil > Wetlands | place: USA...
CGAGGGTGAGGCCGCTCACCTGGGGTGGGTGATGGCTCACCCGGCTCGCGCAAGGCGGAGGGTGAGGGCGGCGAGGGTTTTTATATCGCCCAAAGCGGCAGGTCCCCCGATTTACTTGTAATCTTGGGGGAGGGGGGGGGGAGGGAAGGGGATCCAGTAATTCACAGGTTACATTTCCAGCCTCAGCCTCAAATAGATAAGTCATCTTCTAACTAGTTCATTCACACTATACTTCGTAGAAGTCATCCCAGTAATAGTATATGCGAGGGAGAAATGACTCCGAGAAAAGACCAATTGAACTACCCTTTGATCTCATTACAGATTCACTGCCCCGGCAGAAAGTTGACTAAAATCCTTTCCCCTTAAGGATGCCACGCTTTCCACTTGGAAGCAGCTCCCATCCAAACATCAATGCCACTTTGGGCGGTTCCTAAAATTGCCAAATGCTGCACTCCTGAGATCCGTTGAGGTGAGAGCTCTAACAAGAATCTCTGGCATGAAGGGCGTATAATACATCGTATATCTCCTGCTAAGGAAGTAATCCGTCTTCTCTGCTATCCTCGTTGCTTTATTCCAGTCATTGATTTACACTGAAATCACTATTCCCATAAGCAAATCACAATCCACCTTATCTCGTCCCTGCCTCCCGCCAGCAGCGGCTAGCAGAAATTTCATTCATTTCCTTGACCACAGAACCTCGAGGTCCGATAATTGTACTGGGACTAATGGACCACTACCCATCACTGCATGACAATCTGGCGTGAGTTGTCCTCTCCGCCGTGTTCGTGCACATTCAATTCGATGGTTCAGGTTAGCCTAGCTTGAGGGTGGAAATGTACACTAGCTAGTTATTTCGAAAGGGTATCATGTAGTCTAATCTGGTCTAAGAAGTAATCCACCATTCGATTCTCCGAACCCCATTTTCCCCGCTGCCCACTGACCCTAGCACTTTCTCTAGCCTTGTCTTTGCTTCGGCCGAGCCATTCGCGTTGTAAATGTGCGTAATGGTGCTGTTGACATTCCTAGGCCGCACGGCTACGACGGGAGATCCAAGGCCGCTTGCTATCGGTGCTAAGAAGTTCAGTGTCAAGGATGATGAGAGGTTCGGAGTATCAACCGTCCTCGCCCAACTGTGCCGATTGTTCATGTAGAGCCTTCCGATACCTCGCCGTGGCGTTCCCAACGGCTTTCGTGATAGGGCCAAGCAGCTGCTTTACGACCTCTGCCCCCCCGCCGATACGCTTGTAATCAATTCTTTGCTTCTTCCCAGTCCTCTTGAGGATATCATCTGCCTGTTTCTGAGTTCTTCGGATGATCTCATTCCGCTCTTCTTCGGCAGCATCTGCGACAGCCTTGATCCTGTCCATGGCACGATCCAACGACTCCACCAACGACGTGATCTCACTCACGCGGCTGGCATCGCCTGACAGAAACGCTGACCAGAATTGGCCCAAGAATTCTGTTGTTGTGGCTTGTGTCAGGACCAAACGATCGTAGACTTCCTTCGAAAGACCTGATGAGGCTGGGATTTCTTCTGTCTGAGCTCGGTGTTGGCGCACCAGCTCCAGGATGTGGGCCATTGCTGTTGAGGAGGCGGATAACGCGTTCCTGTCTTCACCAGTAGGGTCTTCCTTTTTAGGATCATCGAGCCCAAAGGTGATAGTTCCAGCGCCAGCTTGCGGAAATGTTTTCGTTAGATCGGCGCAGACTTTCTTGACCGCCATGGAGGCATTTATCTGCGAATGCCCTGCATCGCTGTTGTCCGCCTGCCCAACCCGTTCATTTGAGAAGAAGTGGCTCTGATCCCTGATTTTGAGTCTGATCTGATGCTGCTCAGGGTCATTTTGAAGATCTCGCAGGCGAATGTTGTTGTAGGTCTCTTCATCCATGCCAATCGGCCTGGAGGGATCCACCGCTGAAGGTACCACGTGCTCCATAAGTTTCTCACTCAGAGCATTCAAGGTGCGAATGATGGGTGCCTTGCTCAATGCTTGAGGTCTGAGATCCATTTCGGGCATGTTACCCTTCCGTTGACTGTGATGCTCTTCATTTCCTTCTAAGTCGATGATGCGAGGTACGTGCATGGCTTGTGTACCCTGGCGAAGCCCGGTGAGCTCTGGAGCATCAAGATAGTGGTCCAAGACTCTGTCCGTTGGATCCATCTCGTTCCTGATCCTTTCACCGCGGAGCTTTATGTACAGCCTGCTCTGAAAGAACCTAGACCAAAACTCGATCTCGTTGTACTTTTTTGGTACCACTTCGTCATAAACTCTAGTCATTAGAGGGTACTGTGCAAATATGAGGTGCACATGTTCCTTGGTCAGGCTCATTTTCGTTCCGCCCTCCTCTCGTTTCAGCGAGGAGAGGACATTGTAGGAGCCGCGGTTCTGGCCTTTGGCGATGGCATGAGCACGTAATAGGTGAACTCTAGAAGACCAAAACTGTGATGTGAACTGGGTATTCGAGATCGATTCAGGCTTCGTCTTCTGGGCTTCCAGGAATGTCTTTCGCAGAGATGGATCTTCACGCATCAGGGACTCTTGCAAGGCGACGTCCAGTTTCAAACGGTTGTCGTCCTCCCATACATTCCCTGATTTCGGTCCTGAGATGGCATTTGCAATGGTCATAGCAGCGGACGAGCCGCTTCCTTGCGCAGCTGCCGCGATTGACTCGGCTTTGACATTCTGGATAGCGGTTGCGAGAGCATCTTTGATAGCATTTGCCTCAGCTCTGGCATCTTTCGAGGATACAAAAGTGAAAAGGTGAGCCACTGCCTCTGGTTGGCCTTTTATTTGCACAAATATCTTCAGCATAACTTTCGGATTGCTCTCGGGCGTCTGTTGAAGATTGGTGATTGTGTCTGTCGTGATCACCAGGGCGTGTGACGCATTCGGTGGCGATGAAGGACTCCATGTGACGGACTTTCGATCCTTCGAGATAGCAAGGACGCCTTCTTGCTTCTTATACAGAGTCACTCCTTGAGGAGGCGGCGCCATGGTCAAGGTGACGCCAACTTACAAAAATGAATTTGCGAGGCTCTGCTGTAGGAGGCTGATTGCTTGGAAGAGTCGTAGTGATAGAATGCTCGTTGGCGGAACGGTCCGCCGTCTCGCGGACTTTCATCAGTGCACAACAGCACCTTCCTGAGCAGATCTTCCAAAGACATGAGGATGATCTACTCGATACTGAAGACGAAGCGCTTTAGTCACGATTTCTAGGCAGTGTTTGCTCGGCCAACTCTATTAGACTGTCTACGGCTATGTGCAAGAACCAATAGTGCAGAACCGAGATTTTTGCCCCGTTCCAAGGCCAACACTGGTCTTCCATGACCACCTCGCTGCCACGTCTGTGTCTCCTTGCACTCCTTGTTCATGCTGTATTTGCTCCTGAGTGGCTGAACTATCTTGGCAAACCATCAACGTTTGGCGAAGCTCTTAGATGGAACACGATCCAAGTCCCTTCCCTTCTGCGTTTGCTGGTACAATGGCATCTCCACGTAGTCGGCGTCGAAACACCTATGTTGCTAGAGGAAACCTCGTATAGAAGCTCAATTCATATCGTGATTCTGGCATAAGCACGCTCTTCTAGGATCTGACCACGCGCAAGCGTCATTGTTCACCTTAATGCACCGACAGCCTCCCCCAGCTCCTCAAGCTCGACCTCGGTGCATCAAGAGCCTCATGGACAGCCAGCGATGGTCGTTGTAATCAAGACTTGAGAGCCGCCAGCGTCACGCTAGCAAAAAAATTGACGAGGGAGTTGCAATGCTTCGTATGCCCAACAGCATGCTGTTCATCCGTGACTATCCAAGCATGATAGTCTGCATCGGCATGTCTCAGACTGTGGGCGGTGGCCGCTCACTCTCGTCCTCCGTCCTTCCTGTTGTGCTTTGTTCTTTACTGAGCGTTGGCGTTTCCTTGAGTGACTTATTCGCACTGCGTTGCGATCGTGCTTGCTCATCAAGTTGTCGCTGATATTCGAAGACGTGGTCGTACTCGTTGATGTTTTCTCGTCGCCATTGCTGCAGATATTCCATTCCATCGATGAGCTTTGGTGTGAACGTAGTACCATCTGGTCTAGTTTGCGTGCGCTCGGTTGGCTCCATTTGTTGCGTCACGAAGGGTGTTAACTAGTCAATCTGTTAGCTGCAGGAAGGAAATATAGGGAGAGCAAACCAGCGACAAAATCGCTTTCAGGGTCAGAGGCAGTTGAGGAGGTTCCTCTAAGCAGGACGCCTAGCATACCTGAAAGTCGGTCAGGTCGGGACAGTTGAAATGCCTGACTTTCCTATAATCGATAATGTATCCGCCATATTCCGTATGAGCTCCCATGGAGCCGGTGCGGTTGCCCTTGTAATAGCCCCCGCCAACCTGTTTCGTTGTGAGACGGAGGCGTGCTCCTAGGACTGGAGATGGCTTGAACATTGCGTTTTAGGGTATGATCAAAGAGATGCAAGAATGGAGTGTGTGGAACACTTAGTAGAATGTACAAGGGTGCCTGCTTGAAGAGCGGTGCAACGCTCAAATGCGCAACGAAAATCGATGAAACGGTAGCTTCTTGTACGCTGCGCTACCAGCTTTGCCCTTTTAGCTTTAACACATTGAGGTGCCGCCAAAAAGAGCAGGTTTAGCCGCCCGCACCGCGAAAAATTTACCTTCTACGAGCGTTAATTTTGCAAGAATGCTGCCGGCGCAAAAAGACCGGCAACAGTGACAAGCGTTAAGTCACCACCAGAGCAGCTGACTAGAATGCGAACATGTCACGACTATCGAGCGGACGTTCTCTGCTACCCCAGACACGCCCACGTCCTGCAAAGAAAAAAGGTCGGCGGAACCATTCTCTAAGTGCTCTGGCGATCGTAGAGAAGACCAACCCTGAGAGGAACAAGATCCGCCGAAGTCGATTAGGAGAGATAGAAGAATTTGGAACGGGACAGCGAGGTCGCAGCCAAGGAGAGGATAAAAATGGCGAACGAGCCTCCAAACGACGGAAGACTGGGCCTGCAGAGGATGATGAAAATGGAGAGAATACTGGTAGCGACAGTGACGGTAATAAATGGCATGTTGGTATCGATAGCGGCGATGAAGATAGCGACCTCGACAGCAACAACGCCCTGGGCGAAAGTGACGAGGAGCGATTTGAAGGTTTTGCATTTCGAGGGAGTACTTCGCAAGGGTCTCAGAAACCTCGGAGACGCAGGGACTACAAGCAGGCTAGCAAAAATAAGGATATAGATTTGTCAGAAGGAGAAGACGATGCTTCTGCGTCCCAAAATACCGATGAGGATGATGATCTAGGGGAAGATGCCGTAGATCTGGCTACGGCACTGGATCTTAACATAGAAGAGGAGGTGGGGGAGCAGAGAGAGAAGCAAGATCGCAGTTCTACAAAGGATGCTGCGCCGCTGGGTGGCGATTTTGAGAGCTCGAAAAGTGCGCACAGTGAGAGCGGCGAGAGTGAGGGCGAGGATCCCGACAGAGACGTTAGCCTTGACGAAGATACTGAATCCGATCTAGCCTTTTCCGCCGCCGCCGATGACGACGACGACGAGCCTGCTGATACTTCCCGACTTCTTAAGTTTGTGGAAGATCTACAGGGCCCGGTTGCAAGTTCGTTGCCCGAAAAGCGCGGGCCCTCCAACGTGCCCGACAAACCTTCAGATTTTGGGGTCAAGTCATCTCGAAAGCTTACTTTGGCGGACCTACAGCCAACTGTGAAAGACCCTAATCTAATGAAGTCACTGAAGATGCTCCACAACAGCGAGAAGGCGGGTCCCCAAGCTTATAACGGAGGCATCCCAGGGAAACTTGAGCCTCCTCTGGCAAAGCGACAACAAGATCGCCTAGACAGGGCGGCAGCTTACGACAAAAGCAAGGAGACCCTAAATCGGTGGGTCGATACTGTTAAGCATAACCGAAGAGCAGAACACATTTCTTTTCCATTGCCAGACTCTGACGCGCTATCCGCTCCTGGGACGAAGGAACTCATTCCTATGACACAATCACAGCCTCTGACATCACTCGAAGCAACAATTCAGAATATAATGCAGGAGAGTGGACTCGCACCTGGGAAGAGTCAGTCTGCGGATCATCAGGAACAGCCTTTCGAAGAACTTCAAGGAAGAACTGTGCTTATAGAGGAGGTACAGGCTCGGCGAGCTGAGTTACGGAAGGCACGAGAACTGATATTCCGAGAAGAAGTAAGGGCTCGGCGCATAAAGAAGATCAAAAGTAAGAGCTATAGGCGCGTGCACCGCAAGGACCGGGAAAAGATGGCTCATGAGGAACATGCGGCTCTGCAAGCTGCAGGCTTTCTCAATTCGGATGAGGAAAGAGAGCGCAATGATCGCCGCCGGGCGGAGGAGCGAATGGGCGCTCGACATAGGGAGAGCAAATGGGCCAAGGGAGTGAAGGCAAGCGGAAGGGCTAGCTGGGATGAGGAAGCAAGGACTGGTGTCACAGATCTCGCAAGAAGGGACGAAGAGCTACGGAGACGAATAGAAGGCAAGAAGGTTACGGATTCGGGCGCATCCGAATCTGAGCTATCTTCATCAGATTCAGAGGACAACTTGAGCTCGTTCGGCTTGGACAGCGGTTCAGGCCGGAAATTGTGGGAGAAGGTTGAAGAGTTAGATGTGCCAGGAACCGTCTCTTTGCCACAGTCCAAATTGGCCGGCATGGCCTTCATGCAGAAAGCAGAAGCACACCGCAAAGCGGCCAACGATGCCGAAATCAAAAAGCTTCGCCAGGATCTTGGAGGTGATGGAATCGAAGAGGTAGAGGCTACGTTGCCAGAAAGCGCAGGTCGGTTGAAGTTCGGATCTCAGAAGAAGCCCCAACAGAGTCCAATAGCCCAACAGAGCAGAAAAGCAAAACAGGCTGGTCGAAATGAGTTCGAAGAGCGGTTGTCAGAAGATGAAGAGATCAGTGAACAACAGTCTAGGGCAGAATCCCAGGATATTGAATTTCAACTCGAAGAGCGTCCTCAGATTTCACGACCACCAGCTCAGACAAAGAAGAGCCTGATAACATCGAAACCCGAGACCTCTACCAATCCATGGATAGAAAGCACGTCCAGTTTCAAGAAAAGCGGTATCAAAAACAGGAAGTCGATAGGTACTGAGCCTGGGGGTGAGCAATCTCATCAAAAGACGAAGCATGAGGCATCTAAAAAGAGGCAAAGTGCTCCTGTCGTGATGGTAGATGAAACAAGCAGTTCCGGTTCGGACGATGGAGGTCCAGATCCAAGCTTCGAAGTGCCGCGGACGCTGAGTCGGAACGAAGAAATGGTCAAGATGATGTTCGCAGGAGACGATGTATTCGAAGATTTCGATAAAGAAAAGCGTGAAACGATCAAGGATGAAGGCGACCAGGTTATAGACAACACATTGCCTGGTTGGGGCAATTGGACAGGTGCTGGCGTTAGCAAGCGAGAGCAAAAGCGTGGTAAAGGTCGTTTTGTCACGACAATCAAGGGCGTGCAAGAGGACAAGAGGAAAGATGCCAAGCTTGATAAGGTCATTGTCAATGAGAAACGCGTGAAGAAGGTTCGTGATCACTGTTGACAAGGAGTCATTTAACGGCCATATTAACGTGAATCTTAGAACATGAAGTATCTGGCGTCAGAGCTTCCGCACCCCTTTGAATCAAGGCAGCAATACGAACGCTCTTTGCGACTTCCTCTTGGGCCTGAATGGACGACGAAGAAGACGTACCAAGATGCCACTAAGCCTCGTGTTTTGATGAAACAAGGCGTCATCCGACCGATGCAGAGGCCTCTCATCTGAGGTTTGAGCGTCATGCTGGACAACTCCACTGGTCTACTTTCATTGCGCTCGGAACTCCAAACCCTCAGTTACCAAGACGAAGTGTACATGTAGAGCGCCATAGAGGCTAAGAACCTTAGGAAAGCTGCACACTATGTGTGGCATTGGCCCTGGCCCGAGGGTTGGGATGGTTTGAATTTCTGAGCGCTTGAATCCATTGTGACCTCTTGCAGCAGACCAAAGCTCATACTGACATTAGAGGATCCAGCGGCCACGCGGAGTACTAATCTTTTGAGCCTCATCATGTTCCTTGACGTCAATTTTGGATATGCAAATGGTCACATCCACAGATCTGCTGTCAATACAAATCCCTACAGCCACCGCCTCGGTGACTCAGTCTGCCCTACCTCAAGTGGAGTGAGTCTGAATACCCCTGTCCGTTGGTAATAGAAAGGCCGACAGCCCGTATAGATGCCGCAGACCACTCTTGAGACAGCTGGGAATTCTCCATTGCAGCCCTTTGCGACTAATAAACCCAGCGTGTCTTTCTCGACCTTGCAACCATTGAAACAACCTCGTCCTTCAATAATGCCACATCATTTCGGGAAGGGACAACAATCCAGACGGTTTCGATTCCTATCACGACCTTAGAGACGATCAGTGTGTCATCAACTGCGACAACTATCCCCGTGCCAACCACATTCACGATTACCACATTGACAAAACGTGATGTCATCGCTACTGCTAATGGATCCGCCTATACAACAACATTGGAGAGCATAGCTACTGTCGCAACGACTGGACCGAGTGTCCTTTCAATGATGGTTACGTATTTGAGTACTTCTACCGCTGTGTTACGGACAACCTTGGCCACAAAGGGCGTGCCCAGTGTAGTGCCAACCTCATCGTCGCCTTGCCTGAGCGCTATGGACTGTTCAGGCCAAGACATATTACTGCTGAGAAGTCGGCCGCGCTGGGATTGGGGCTCAACCCCCAAAGTCGAGTCCAAAGCCGGGCATCCAGTGCCTCGCTTGGGTATCAATGGTATGATTGGTCTGGTACAGACCAATCAGTATCTATGCGAACTTCTTCTTGGGTTTCGCAAAGATCCAACAACTTTGTCTTACCTTACAGTCTCTCCTGGCAGTCTCTCATGTTGATGCTATCATGAGAGTCTATGATCCGGCGAACACTGCCATCCCTGGTTCACCAAGTCTATACTACATTAATCCGATTGGTATTCAATCTATTACCCTCTCTGTGGTGGAGCTTGGGTCTTCAACAGTCTTGACGTCGGACACCCTTCAAGCTTTCTCGGCTAACATCAAACTCCAACCGCAAGCTGAGTTTGCGCCACCCATTAATTTCCCCATGGTGCAGGGGATAGGCTTTGTCACGGGTTTTTATAGGAATCCCCAACCTGCCATACAGGGTAGCGTCTTCAACGATGTCGTGGCAGCTGGATCTCTTCAGCCAGGCATCTTCAAATACTAGATGACGCTCTAGGATGATATGGTTTGGCTTCTCTACACTATCCCCGCAAGCGGAGTTGATCCGAACTTCAACTTGGCGTCAAGCACTCTTTTGCAGGGAATGCCTAGCTTTCTCAGGCACCACTCAAATTGCAAAGATCCCGTGCGGGTGCTGCGGAGTCCCTCTACGACGTCGCCGCTGGCGTGTATGCTACAAGTGTGACCATCTCTAGCTTTGCCAACGGTATGACTGCCAACTACAACATCGCGTGAGACAAAGGAGGCCTGTATGAAAACGATACGAACCTTCTAATTTTGCCCTACCACATCATCTCGAATCCTTTGATTGCACGACCATGACCCTGTAGTCGCCTCAACCAGCCACCGAACTTCATTAGCAATAGGGTTCCTGGTATCACGCTTTGAGAACGAGATTGACCGCAACAAATACTTCGGAAGCAACCTGGAATACGTGCAAGGATGACGCGTACCAAGGCTCTTGGCCATTCTTGTACTGACGCTGTACAGAATCCACATGGATCCCGTTGACGCTGTTCTCGACACTAACACAGAGTGAGAGGTTCATGATAGAGGAATGGAATACCTATTTTGCAGACGGGCAAGTAAATCAGACACAAAATGTGGTTGGAGGTTGGAAAGGCGTCTTGTAAGCATGTTCTTGGGTAGCTTCGCACGCTGACACTGACTTTATTATTCCAGGCACGCTAATTTAGCCATTGGAAATCCTACGGCACCTTACGACTTCTTTGCTCAGCCCAATTTTGATAGGACTTGGCTTGACGGTAGTGCATCTCTTACATGGTAATATGGCAGGGGTTGAGGCTTGCTTCAATTTTGAGCTAACAGAATTTGCCAGGTGCGTCGCGCTGGCGGCAGGATTAGGAGCTGCCTCATGGGGAAATGATGATACAATAATGGAAGTGGTTTCACGAGAGGTATAGTGTAGGCATTGGTGCCGGCGTCAATTAAAGGGAGATGCTCGCTAGGAACACGTCGACGAACTTGAGCATGAGTATTAGAGACTTGGTATCAAGTACCCCGTGGGTGCGGCATCCTTCAACAGGGCCTGATACCCTAGTAGCATCGTAGAGTCAGTTTTGAATGGTAGATTGATCTGCTGTGGGGTTTCCGATGCCCCTTGACATCTGAGGTGAACAGGGAGGGGCGGGGAGGTCAATGCCAAGCCTTTGCTTTTGCGGAATTCAAAGGTCAATGAGCGTCAGTCACCCATCGGATCACAAGCACTGACGCGGATCAGATTAGATGGCAGCGCATGCCAGAGCTTCCAAACTTTTTCCCACGACGTGTCGCAATTTAGCGCTTGGGCATTTGACCCTCGACTGCCATGGATCTGCTTCCAAGAACCTAGGCCCCTCTGGCGCCTGCACAGCCACCTTCGTGCCAAGGACCCGTCGCTTTTTGTCCCCATCTCAGAGGCGGTAGTGATTGGCGCGCTGCACGAGCTCCCCACGGGTCTCTCGGGATCTTCGCTTTGTTGGGCCATCGATATTATGTGACACGGTCGCCTCGGTAATGCTCGACTCCCGCCGTCGACCGCACTTCACCTTTTCGTCTCCAGACAATTCGTTGTGGTTGTCATACGCCGCTGAGTCGAGCAATTACCTCACTCGAGTGCGTTGCCAAGCTTGTACCAGTACCACCGATTGTCTGGGCGCCGGGGCTTCCTACGGGTTCCACTTCCTCCGAGTTCCACTTCCTCATCCCAGACTCTTCCGTCTCCCAAGGAACCTCTCCACACAAATGTGTAAGTTATATCTCCCTCTCTTGCTGCGCACTAGCTATGCGGACCTCCAAGAGCACCGAAGCACTAAGTTTCCCCTTTGCATTTTTACGAAGCTGTACTGACCAGTGACCGCCATGCTTCATCATGTAGCTGCCACCAAGTAAGTGACTGCACAGGACCATTGTCCGGTGATCTGTACTGACTATTGCAAAGTCTCAGGAAGGAACTTCGCCGAAGGGCGTCTGGCCCGAAAATTCCTCCTCTACCCAACTTGGACGGTCCGGCAACCAACACGGATGGTAATGGCAGCGCTGAACCCAACGAGAGTACCAGCTTGCTCTCTCGTCGCATCAGCAGGATAACGACAAACGAAGAAGGCCATCCGTATTACAAGGACAACAGACCTTTTGTGCGCTGGCCATTCCTGATCTTACATCTTACCTACGAGATTCTCAAGACTAATTATGTCAACGTATTACTCGTTTTTGTGCCGCTGGGCATCATCGCAGGCGCTCTGGGATGGAATGCGACGGCCGTCTTTATACTCAACTTCCTAGCCATCATCCCTCTAGCTTCCCTACTAGCTTTTGCAACAGAAGAGCTCTCTGTACCCTTGGGTCAAACAATTGGTGGCTTGTTGAATGCGACATTTGGCAATGCTGTTGAGCTGATTGTACGTCACGCAACATCTGCCAGTGCAGATTGTCCCGACTAACGCCATGCAGGTCAGCATCGTTGCGCTCCGAAATAACGAGATCCGTATTGTCCAGGCCAGCATGCTTGGAAGCATTTTGTCCAACATACTCCTTGTCCTTGGATGCTGCTTTATTGCAGGTGGCATCAGGTACAAGGAGCAAAGCTTCAACACGACCGTCGCATCCACCATGTCTTCCCTGATGGCTGTTTCCACCGCTTCCATGATCATCCCAGCCACCCTATACGCCAGTCTGCAGAAACACTCGGAAGAATCTCCTGAGCACAACATTCTCATTCTATCCCACGGAACAGCGATCATCCTCCTCTTCATCTACGTTATGTATCTGATCTTCCAGCTTCAGACGCATTCCCATTTCTTCGAAGCAGAAAACACTGGAGAAGAAGAAGAGGTAGAACTCCTGACTCCCTGGGCAGCTGGCGTCCTTTTGGTCGTCATCACTATTGCCGTAGCCGTTTGCGCCGAATACCTAGTTGACAGCATCGACGCCATCGTTGAGACGGCGCACGTTAGCAAAACGTTCATTGGTCTCATCCTCATCCCGATCGTGGGCAACGCCGCAGAACACGTCACAGCTGTCGTGGTCGCGTACAAGGACAAGATGGATCTCGCCATCGGTGTCGCAATCGGGAGCAGTCTGCAAATTGCGCTCTTTGTCACCCCTTTCCTGGTCGTGCTGGGCTGGATCATGGACCGGAACATGACTCTGCATTTTGAGACGTTCGAGACCGTCGCCTTCTTCCTCGCAGCCCTCGTCGTCACTCTGCTGATTCAGGATGGCAAATCCAACTACTTGGAGGGTGTTTTGTGCATCGTAAGTTGCCGCCCCGGCCCCGCCCTTCTTTTAAGGCTTTATACAAACCATCAACCCTATTTCCACATTGCTAATCCCGTCGTTGTAGGGAATGTATATAATAATCGCTCTCGCCTTCTACGTCTACCCCGACGAAGCAGACCCAGCCAACCCTTTCAGCCTGGGCCGTACCTGATATGCACCCCATTTGGCCCTTGTTGCAGCATTTACAAACGCGCCAATGTTTTTCCTTTTTTGCCCCGCTTTGTAAATAACACGATCTGGGCTTTCGATATATTGGTAAGAGCAATAAGTAATGAAAGGCGTTTCGGTTTGAGGGAGGGAGGGGAACCAAAAATTAGCTCCTAATTCGGAGGACCCCACCACTGTTCATTGGGGGAAAACCTCAGGGCGGCTTCTATGGACCCCGCAAATTGAGCAGAGAGACGAAGCAATCTTCGGCATAATCTCTAACCAGTTCATGCTGCTGCTGCTGCTGCCTCTATCGGTGGTATCCTTTTCTACTAGCTGTGAAGCTCCAGCTGGACTAAGATAGGGTCCCAGTGTCAATGTACTCATGTATCTCACCACCACCACTACCAGCGGGATAGATATCGGCGAGGATATTGTTGACTTTGCGTATTGTAAAGTTCTCGAGTATGACGTTGTAAATAGGAGCGCACAGTCTACGCCTCAAGTCCCATTCCCCTCCCAATCTTGCCCGCCAACCACCTCCTCCTGAATCCCTCCCTGCTTAGCTCCCTCGTCTTCCGCGCCCAGATCTCCAGACTAATCCTTCCCCTCACAAAGCCCTCCTGCAGCGCCCAGATCCCTGCCTCAATCCCCCTTTCCTCACACACGACGTCATACAGCTGCTTCCCGACTACCGTCGGTGCGGTGAGCATCTCGTCCACGTTCGGGATATCGCCCTTTGCCGCGCGGGACTGGGCCGCGGCAATCGCGGCGTTGGAGCTGTGGAGCGCAGATTGTAGGATTGAAATGTTGGAGCTGAGGGTGGTGGAGAGGTTGGTGAGGGCGTCAAGTTCGGATGAGAGGCTTTGCTGGGCCGACGTCAAGGCGAAGTGTTGAGACTGCAGGTGTGGGAGGGCGGAGGTGTTCTGTGCGATAGCGGCGTGGAGGTTTTGGGTTAGGGTGGAGGAGAGGGTGGAGAGGAGGGCGTCTTTTTCGGGGTTGCGGGGAATCGGGGGAGCGGGGAGGTTGGAAGTAGAAACTGGGAGGGCAATGTCGAAGGGAGAGTCGAGGAGGTTGGGTGGTGGTTTCGGTTTAGGCTTTGGTTGTTGGGGAGGAGGCTGTTGTTGCTGTTGGGGTGTTGGCTTTGTTGCTTGTGGCTGTTGCTGCTGTTGCTGCTTCTGCTGCTGCGGAGAAGGGTAGTATTGTTGACCTTGTGGATATGGAGGATTTTGTGGAGCTATGTATGGAGGGTACTGGCTTGGTTGAGGATGTCCCTCTGGTTGGAAACGTTGCTGGCCTGGTTGTTGCTGTACGGGTTGATGAAAGTTCCCGTAACTCTGCACAGCTGGCGGAGGTGGGTGTGGTGGGGCTGCTGAAGTTCCTAGGGGCGACATAGACATCCTAGGATCTCTGCCTTGGTCTCGCTGGTATTGGTCAGTAGCTGAATTGTCCTGCGTCTGCTGATGAGACATTGACTGTCTTAGGCTGCTGTTTCGGGCAGGCGGGTATTGTGAATTGGCACTCGGCCTTCCTTGCATCCCACTGGAATAGGACGAGGCAGGCATCGGCTGAGAGCCGTTCGCTGCGCTTGGCTGTGGAGGCAATGGCGGAGGGGCATCATATCGACTTTGGCGTTGGGGCCCGGGCGGCGGTATGCTGTTTCTGCCTTGAGCAGACTCTTTCGGTGGTGGTGGAGGTGGACCCGATTGAGTAGGGCTAGCGGGTGTTGGCTGTGGCGGGGATCGCTGAAGCTCTTGAGGCAGTGGAGGAACTGGTGGTGGTGGCCCAGGTGCTTGTTGTTGCACTGGAGGCATCGCCGGTGGCTGTTGCCTCGAGACGACCGGGGGCTCTCTAGCGAAAATGTCTGATAGAATAGACAGCAGCTGCACAATGTTGGATCTCTGTGAATAAATCCGTTAGGCCCAATTGCTTTTCGTAGCGAAAGTGAAATCTGGTTAGGAAAGGGCATTGCTCACGTCCCAGGCTTCTCTCCAATGTGCCAAATAATGGTGATAGACTCTACCGTCGCCGCTAACGTGCTGTCCAGGCCTCACAGTCATCTGATCTGTTGGTGTGACATAGACCAGAGGCGCCTCTTGAGGATAACCGTACGGAATCCATAGTGCAATCGGGAATCTGTATGTTGTGCCGCGAAATACAACAGGTATGGTTCCGACGAAGCGGACAAGAAGCGCCGAGCTGCCATTCTCAAATGCTGACACAAGTCAGTTGGGCCGCATGGTCTGCGCTATGTATCGGTACGTAGCATACTGTAGACATCGGTTCGAGGAGCAAAACTGGGATACTGGGAAAGTGCTTGGGCGCAGTCTGAATATGTACGGTTGGGATCACGGTAGCTCTAAGTACTTAGATCAATATTTGACTTCTAACGTTCATAGATGTAGTATCGTACTTTACCGAGAACACTGTAAAGCCAACTCAGGGTCCTTTGAGGAACAGTGGCCATTTGTCGCGTGGAGGCTGAATCTAGCGATTGCGCGAGCTTCAAAGGGCATACTCTAGCCAAGCCTGGCGATCAAAGGCACCAAAGATTCGCATCAGGTTCCCCCCCATTATCACCCCATCTTCTTCTGGCTGGTCTGAAATGACGTAACGGCTCACCCACCGCAGCCACCAATATTCATCTACATTGTCTGGGGTCTCGGAGAAATACAAACTACAGGCGGAAACGACCAAGAAGTATTGCGAATTATCTTCCATTCCGGTGCTCACTAGGCGATGCCAAAACTCAATGCTAAAACTCAGTGCTAGACTACTACGGAATGCTCGTAGGGTCTGTGGTATCATAACACACAAAGGACAAGGCGACTCCATAATCATCAACCAATCGCTGCCATACTGCCATGCTCATCTTCCCCTTTTTCCCTTTAGTCATTCCCGTGTCTGGCACCAGGCTGCAGACCATAAGGTAGCCTCTTATGCCTGCTTGTTAATATCAATCTCAGCACCACGTTGTCGGCTCTTTCCTTCGTCGTGCTGATCGGCATATTTCTGTTGAGCCGCTCTGTCGCCTGTGAGGCCTGCGACGGCACTCCCGACAGCTCCGCTAACGCGATCTCCTATTCCACTGCCGAAATCGCTCAGTTGGCCCTTAGCTTCTTGAGCTTGACCAGATGCGTTCTGCTCGCGACCCTGGCGCTTGAGGTCCTCGCTGCCGATCAAGTTTCCAATTGTTTCTTTCCCACTGCCAACGGTCTGGTCCCAAGCGCCTTGACTTCTGTCGGCGGATTGTTTGGCAGGTACGCCAGACGAGCTAAGCGTATACGGACCAGCCTTGACAGCGGCGTGGGAGGCGTCCTTCTCGGCAGCAGCTTTGGCCTTGCTTTGGTCGGCGTTGGCCTTGTCTCCAGCGCTACCAGTAATAGCGGCGATGCCAGACTGGACGGCACCTACATAGACAGCCATATCAGCAGATGACGGAAATTAGAGTGCAGTAGTACTCACCAGTAGCAGAGTCGACGTAGGACTGGAGAGTCGAAGTGTTTTCATTAGACATCTTGGCTGTATTGAGGTATTTTGGGATAATTTTTGTGAGTTAAAGATGGAGTGTATGGTCAAGAATCCGAGAAGTGCACTTTGTAGAACAGAATGTGGTAGAGGTTGTGAAGGGTTAAGTAGTTGACCAAGGGAGTGTTTGGGCGCAAGAAAGAGCCATGAAAAAGTAGGTAACATATGACGTTTTACTACGTCACTTGGCGAAACAAGAATGCGGGAAGGGTTCACAAAGGAAGCGCGCACGAGTCTTGCTGGGGTCGAGATGCCTCATAAGCATGTGAAGGAGTGACGATCACTGACTGCTTCCAGGTTTCTTCAAGTGTGGCGTTGGAGATCCAGGTACGAGTGATGCCTGTCAAATGTACCTCATGCAACGGTAGATCGGCGGGCAGAGGCCTGACATATACGTAACCTGCCCTCTTGCACATCCTTGAGTCCTATTCATGCCAAATCAGCATCGTCGAGAGGCGATGCTTCTCCGGATTTGTTATCCTTTTCATTGCATCGTCTAAGCAGACGACGCACAAGAGTACGCCAATTGATGCCACACGTGCAGTTCAGAGAGGCTCTAGAGTGTCCTTGAAGCATCTCTCTCGGCTTGTTGAGTGACAAGGCAAAGGAAGGGGAAGAGAAGGGACGGTCTGCCGGCTTAATGGGGATATGAGAGACGGAGCCGTGAGTGAAGAGAAGGGATCTCAACGAGTGGGCTAGAAAGATTGCGCCAGAGACGGGATCCTCGAGAAGTTCAAAGTAGCATTAGTCCATTTACCCGATCAAGAATACCGTCCATCGTCTCATTGGCCCTTGCTCGAAGATGAGATAGAAATGCGCAATGGCCTCGACCTTGGGACGCGAGAAGTGTATATTGAGGCGAGTTTCGGGTGGAGAGACCCAAGATTCAGGAGACTGAGATCCTTGCCCAAGCCGCGGAAGCCGGAGTGGTGCGATAGCCATAGCGTCCCATAGCGTCCCCCAACTCAAAAAAGTGTTAGACGTGCAATTTCGCTTGCCCGCAGAAAACAACAGCTCGGAGGGTCAAGTGTCTAATAGTTCCTATTACACAGATCCACCCCTTCACCCGCAGTCCAGAGCTGTGAATGCCAGCAAAAGAACTGCTCCGCCTCGTCTGGCAGTAGCATCTCCCGCCGGACTCAAGAATTTGTATGTTCCAGTAGCTCTCCAATTCTTCCATCCAGGAACAGCGCCGCGATTCGCTCGTCGGCGCCATCTCGGCAGCGCAGGCAATGGACATACTCGTCAATACAAGTTTCGCATCACCGCTGGCCAATGCGAATCTGAAAATACCCGTCAGCGGCGGCGATGGAGGATTCCTTACGGCATTTTACAATGGGTTTAATGCGTGGACAGTGGCCCTCACATTACTACTGACCCTTGTGGCTTATGATCAAAGTGCGCCTCATACCCTAGATCTCGCCAAATCTTGTTCCTACATTGACTGACAGTGGACAGTCAAATACATATGGCTGAAAGGGTCGATTGTCGGTCCAGCATGGAAAACACCATTTATTGGACCCTTCCTCGAGTCCGTCAACCCAGACTTCAACAAGTACAAAGCGAAATGGGCAAGTGGAGAGTTGAGCTGCGTCTCCGTCTTCCACAAGTATGAACTGTCCCAAATATCCTAGGGACCACACCCTTACTGACTACGTCCAAATAGATTCGTTGTCATCGCCTCCACCCGCGACATGGCGCGCAAAGTTTTCAATTCGCCCACGTTCGTCAAGCCTTGCGTGGTGGATGTGGCGCACAAGCTGCTCCGTCCAACAAACTGGGTCTTCCTGGATGGCAAAGCTCATATTGAGTATCGCAAGGGGTTGAACGGCCTTTTCACCCGTCAAGCATTGGAAATCTATTTGCCTGGTCAAGAGGAGGTTTACAAGAAATACTTTGCCAAATTCTTGGAGATAAGCGAAGAAAATGGAGGCGAGCCCAAGCCATGGATGCCTGTTTTCCGCGAGTTGATGTGCGCTGTTTCTTGCAGAACCTTTGTTGGGCACTACATGTCGGAACGCGTGGTGAAGAAAATTGCGCATGACTATTACCTGATTACTGCCGCTCTGGAGCTGGTCAACTTCCCCATCATCATCCCCTTCACCAAGACATGGTATGGCAAGAAGGCTGCAGATATGGTTCTCGATGAGTTTACCAAATGTGCAGCTAAATCCAAGGTCAGAATGGCTGCTGGTGGAGACATCACATGCATTATGGACGCTTGGATCAAGAACATGCAAGATTCGGCAAAGTACAACGAGAAGATTGCGAAAGGAATCCAGGTCGACGAGTCAGAGAAGCCGGCAATTTCACTGCGCGACTTTTCGGACTTCGAGATTGCCCAGACCGTCTTCACTTTCCTGTTTGCCTCGCAAGACGCAACCAGCAGTGCCTGCACTTGGCTTTTCCAGACCATGGCGGATCGTCCAGACCTACTCGCAAAGGTTCGAGAGGAGAACTTGAGGCTGAGAGGTGGAGACAAGAACGTGCCATTCAGCATGGACCTACTTGAGTCAATGACGTACACCCGTGCCATCGTGAAGGAGACCCTCCGATACCGACCGCCAGTCATTATGGTACCTTACCTGGTGAAGAAGGATTTCCCAGTCACAGAAGGGTACACGGTCAAGAAAGGTTCCATGATCATCCCGTCTGTATGGCCTGCAACACACGATCCCGAGGCGTATCCAAACCCAGACACCTTTGACCCAGAGCGATGGATCACTGGTGATGCGGAAAAGCAGGTCAAGAATTGGCTTGTTTTTGGAACTGGACCACACTACTGTCTTGGCCAGACCTATGCCCAGCTCAACTTGATGGCCATGATCGGAAAAGCGAGCATGGAGTTAGACTGGGTACATTACCCTACCCCCGTCTCTGAAGACATTGAAGTTTTTGCGACAATCTTTCCCCAGGTAAGCTTCTATCCAGGCTCTTAGATCGTATTCCGGATGCTAACTACGTACAGGATCATTGCAAGCTCGTCTTTACACCGAGACCATAGACTATTTTTGGTTGAATATGTGTCTGCTTAAGCGTTGAATATGAAGATAGCGCGAAGATAATTGGCCCAGGAACCGAAATATGGCCTGGAATGTGCTCTCCGAGAGCATGTCAGGCATAGTGAAGGTTGAATTTGGGGCATAGATATGGCTCGGAGTGATGTACATATGGCTACCATGTCTCAACATGCACATACCAAAGCCCGTACCAGCACAGTCGTGTGCGGCTCGCAGGTCACCCTCGCCGATATATAGACTTGTACGCCTTCTATCTATGCTCGTCTTCAGCTTTTTCTTGCCGTCTCCTTGCTCTCCACACTTTCCTAAGCTGCTCCGAAACCACGGGAAGAGGCAGAAGCCATAATCGAATATGTGATACACGAAGCCAGCAATCCAGGAAATAGGCATTATGGCAATTCCGCCCTTACATGGTCTCGTGCTACCGACAAGACTTGTTGCGTTTCTTAAAACGCGATGAAATGGCTGGGACGCTGTATAGATTATGCTGGCCACCGGACGTGACAAGCGAAGCTGGTAACGAAAGGGCTTCCCCTGCCTGTCGGATTCTTCGCATACGCCGATGAAGATTGAAATTACTGGATGATCCCTGGGAAGCTGATACCGCCTGTTGGAATTACGGCAAGGGATATGGACTTGACTTGACTGATTCGCGTGACCGAGATGGGCACAAAGGTCTTCCGGCAGAACGACGGTCCTGTTGAAGACTGCGGCTTTGTCGACGCTCTTTTACGCTTCATTAAAGCATTTGACTTTTTCCTCCAACGACCTCAGCTTCGGTTGGTCCACTTTCAAGGCACGGCGTTCGGCAACTGCTATCAGTAACGACTTCAAAACATCACCAAAGTATCACCAAACAACAAGCCCATAATCTTTAAGATGCACAACATAGACAGGGCGGTTCCAATACCAATGAATTCGCTGGCCGAGTCACAACAGCAGCAGGTAGCCACCTTCCTTTCCGGGGGGGGGGGTGGAATGGTCGACTTCTTTATGCCTTTCATCTGACTAGTCTGGAGAAAGGCTCGCCCTGTTGACAAATATTTCACATAGCCATCTTAGTAAAGCAATATACACCTCATGGTCCCGTTTCAACACAACAATCTCCGTCAAAGTGGAGCGCAGAGTGCCTTGTGCTCCTTCCAGTCAGCTTTCTGACACTCCTTGGAACAATATTTGGCAACCTTGCAACGTGTGCATGTCAGCAGCGCCTCCGAGGTGCTACCTGAAGCCGCCTTTTTCTTATCGCTACCACAAGTGCTGCATTGCTTCCTCCCGGGTGAGAGAGACAATTCCGAATCATGATTTCCGCCAACGCCTCGTAGCATGTCTCGCAGAAAACATTCCTCCACATATGGGCGCCCATCCGCTGCTACGTTTACGGAAAGTGTACAGTTGAAAGCAGCTGGGGCGCTAGATAAGGGTGTTCGTGGCTCATTGCTACCAGCAACAAATATCGGATACTCTACCATATGTGGCATGAACCTGGTGATATGTATTTTGTCGTCATCTCCTAGAGTCGTCTCAAAGATCCTGAGTTCTGGGCCCAAAGTCTCCCCAAATGCCACGGCAGCATGGGGAGTACTCTAATGCCCACATGCGACGAGCGCCGTTTGCGGTTCCTGGAGCAAAATCCAGGTGGGAATGAAGAAGGACACGACGAGTGGTGATTTGCCAGCCCAGCTATCCTGATCTTCCCTTACGTCGACGTGGAAGCTGGCATCATTCTTGTTACCCTGCAGGTCGATGTTACCAAAGGCAACTTGCGAAGAGTACGGCCGCCCGCACGGAGCTAACCCACCTCCCGCTTGAGAGTTTACTAACTCACCTGGCCTTGCTCACCCTAGGCTGCCGCTCTGCACCCACTCACCACACCTCGCTCAACTAGACAGGGTTATGGGGTTTCATTTCGCATCTAGTCTGTCTACTACTCTCTGATCTCCTCGCCCTTTCAACAAATTCCTCCTTGTGCAGTGCTGGTCGAGCGCAAACACGACGCGGTCCAGAGGCGCTATTCTCGCCGCTGCCCTCGATGACTTCCCTTTGCCTTCCCACGTCCATCTCGACCGCTTCTGATCTCACCTTGTGCCTACTTCTCTCAGTCTTCACTTTACGCTGGCTTGTTCGATACCTGCAAAGGTGGAAGTACTTCCGACGCAGCGACCCTCGCAATCCAGACTTCAATCTACAGAGGACAGTCGTCTTTGCCGTCACGCTAATACCGTGTCTGCGGCAGGCTGTTGGGATCCTGCAAAGCTGTGATCAAGCACCCACAGGTGAGCAGGTTGACCGCAGCGAACGAGACGACGGTTCGAACGTCACGCTGACTCTCACTCGCCCGATGCTGTGAGGCTTCAATTGGTTCATTTTCGCCAGTCTGGCTTGGGAAGTGATCCGGCAACACAGCCTCAACCTTTATCGCTGCAACCTGTCCCCCCAAGAACAGCCCACGCTCCGAATCTGCTTGCGACGAGCGGGCGGTTCGGAACTGTCCTGGCCTCAATGGCTGAGTCGTCGTTCATTGAGGAAAAACCAGCACTGGATCATCGAGCTGGTGGCAGCGGACAACTACGAGCGTGGGCAAGACGGTCACTATCAACTGAGTCCCAACGCCGTATCGGTCCCCACGACCGCCGCCGCTCCTGCGGCCTCACTCACACCCTCGTACATCACTCGTGACGATGTCGTCATCGGCTGGGATCTGACGGGAACTTCGTCTCCTCATATCTTCCGAGGACTGGGCCACTTCCGCGTCACTCGCTCAGGGCGACCCTTGCGCTTCTGCAAATCTCGCCACATCCAAGTCGGGGAGATGCACCTCAGCGAAAGGAATCTGCGATACTTTGATGACGTCATGGACGAAGCCGAGAAACTCCTGCTTCCGACTCACAACGACAACCAGCGAAAGGAGTTTCAGTTCCGCCACTGGGGTCTGGTGTGCCAGGGCGGAGCCATCTTTGCTGCTACCGCTGCCGATCGGGTCCCCCTTCGACCCTACCTCCTCGGCTCTTTCATCAAATTTCGGAGGGCCCGCGTCGTCGTCTTCTTCCTCGCAGGCATCACAATCTACGTTGCCGGGTTCAGGGCAGCTTCCGCCACGGTCTCCATTTGGATCCTGGGTCTGACCATCGACTACTGGCAAGCCACCCAGCTCTTTCCTCGACGGGCAGAAGGTCCTAGCAGAGGCTTGCCCGCACGACCGGTGCAAGACCTCGGCAGATTGAGGGAAGAGACCTGGTTGTCGGCCGCCTGGAATTGGGTCTGCTTTGCCATCGCGTGGGGATGCGTGATGGTGGGCAGAGAGGACAGGACGGCAACGGGGCTAACGAGTAGCCTGCTCTTGTCGTTACCGCTGGTTCTCATGCTTGTGCGAGCAAGTTTCGATCTATCCGGATACAGCACGGACCGAAGAGAGCCGCTCCGCAAAGCCTTCGCAGGAGTCGGGCTTGTATGGTGGGAGCGGAAGTCATGACAAGCAGAGCGCTGAGCGTGAATTCGTTTGTTTGTCCCCTTGTGATGACCACGATGACTTCGCTGACCCCTCTGCTACTGCCTTTGCCTCGTAGGCCAAGAATGGCTGCTCGACGGGCGTACTGCCTCCGCAGCCACCCGTCGACGACCCTAGCGAGGCGGACGAGAGCGAGTGGGACAGCGAGTGGTGATGACGATGTCCGCCTAGCGAAGGAGCAGCAGCGTTGGCTGCCGCCGTAGAGTTGCGAGATTGCCGCCCTTGAGCTGTTGCGGACCGCAGCGTGCTCGAAGCTAAGTCGTACACTAGCACTAGGGCGTTGCCAGAGTTCCAGATTTTAATATGCGCTTCGTGAAGCCTAGCTCTAACACGCCGGTAATCGTCAAAGGTAGGGAAGGCGATGCAGATGTGGCGAATAAGGCTTGCTTGAGATCCGATTTGGCTAAGGAATGGGGCGATGTGAGCACTGTCCCCGTGGCGGACGGTGTCGAGGTAAAATAATCAGGGAATCGGAAGCGGTTGTTGGAATAGAGTAGTGGGCTGGCTTCGCTGTGCGCCCTCTTGTTGACGTGGAGAAGTGCCGGACAAGAGACCGTCTCTTTTAGACCGAAAGAGGGGCGGCGACGAAGGGCCATAGTCCGCTACGAAGACGATGGGTTCTGAGTGAACAAGGAATTCTGAATAGATCTTAAGCCGGGTCTCGGTGGGGAAGCCGAAGAAATTTATTGCCGTCATGGTGTTAGAGGCTTGTCATGCCATGCCAAGCTATGTCTATGGTTGTGGTCAATGTTGCGAGTTCCGCTCGCAACATTCTAGTCTTTTGGGCCGCATGGCCGAGGCTATGGGCCACGCCTTACAAAAGTTCGCCTGCTTAACACGCTTACATTTGTGACAGCTTCCTCTTTCTTTCCCTCAACGTCCCCAGACGGTTTGCCTGTATGAGACCATTCCTGTAATTCCGGATATGTCCCATCTTCGCCTTTTCCACCAAGTCCGCAGCTAAGCACAGTGGCTTGAGTTCGCATCTGTACCCGACTCCAGACGAGCTCGGCCGTTCATCGAGGATCTTCGCTGCCGTAAAGTTTGAGATATCGACCATCACAGATATCAATGAACTGGTCGTGTCTTGCCTTCAGCAGTCCCTTGGTCAGTCCGTCTGCAATCATCTCCTCCGTTGGCACGTAAACGAAGCCCCAATCGATGTGATGTATTTGGTGCGGCTCTTGCGATTTAGGTGCAGCCCAATTGATGTGATGTATTAGGTGCGGCTCTTGCGATGTAGGGTGCGTAGGGTACGACGTACGACGTAGGTGCAGCCCAATTGATGTGATGTAGGTGCAGCCCCAATCATTGTGATGTATTAGGTGCGGGCTCTTGCGGGCGTAATTATCACTGCGGCCTGTTGAACAACAGACTGACCAATGGGGCAACAGGCCTTGCCGATATAATATACCAACGTGTAAGAAGGTCGTATGGGCCGGCCCATTGACGAACAGGTCAATTGGTTGATCAACGCGATTTGTTGAGTGGTGGGTCGGAACAGGCACCGGAAAATTATTCGTAGTTGAGAGGGCCGTTTCAGCCGCAGCTTCCCAAATGAACCCCTTTTTCAGCCAGCAACGCGGCTGGAGTGTTGAAGACGTCTTGTCATTAATCGCTCAGGGAAACTTTCAACCTCCAAATCGCAAAAAGCTGCCTCGAATCTAGAAAGAAACCCTCAGTATCTCATTCTTTCAGAGAGTTTTTACAGAAGACTACACTTCAGCGTCCCAAACACGGCTTTGCGGTTTCCAAGGCCCAAAGCTGGGGATTATGGCGGCTACAAATTTGCTCCGTGAGGCGTGGAGATTTATTATTCCGCTCTACAATGTCACTTCTGGCGATTCTATTCGACTCATGGCCGCGGCAGTCTCCTCCCTCCTAATGGAACCGAATTTTCCTGAGGATTTTCGAACGATACTTGCAATATCAATTATCTGCGAGCCTCGTCTCCGACCACCTACCCCCTCTCGCTTCGTCACACTGGCCCTGATCATCGCCATTGCTTCTTCTAAGGTCGTTTATCTCCCTGGAGGGACTCTGACCGCTATTGGCCTGTGGTGGCTACAAAATAGGGTTCTTCCCTCAGCAAAAGCCTACATTCTGTCTGACGATTCCGAGATAGAAGTTTGGGCAGAGCTCTCATCCCGTGTTGTGCCCCTCCTTTGTTTTGGTCTTACGATTGTCTGCATCAAGTATGGAGTAGGGTTTCTAGGATTCCTCTGGTCGTGGCTCTGTAGCCCTGTGATGTGGACAACTCTGGTCCTTGGGGTTGGCTCCGTGATGCTCTGGAACAGATATGGAAGCGAAGTCTTGCGTTCTTGGACAGAGTTCAACAGTTTTGCACATGTTGTTCTTTGGTTTGGGGGAGTCCTTCTGCGGGTTTCGATGTTTCCATATCGACTTCTCGTTGAAACCGAGCAATTTATTATCAGGAAACACGACCTGAGAATTGAGCAAAGGACGCCGTACGATTACAAGAAGCGCAAGGAATTGCAGAGTGGTCATATCAGACTTCTAGAACTGTCAAGGAGATTGCCTTTTTTAGGGCTCCGCTGCCGTCTAATTAATGTTCAACTCTCTAAAGCCCCGGCCTATGAAGCGATTTCCTACTGCTGGGGCACTGGCCCAGCGACCAAGACCGTGATAATAGATGGACGACCGCTAAGAGTCCGGGATTCAGTATACGAAGTTCTTCATTACAGACACTCGTTTTGGCAACCCAGAGTCCTTTGGATTGATTCGGTCTGCATCAACCAAAACAATAAGCTCGAGAAGGAAGTGCAGATTCAACTCATGAGAACGATCTTCTCCCAGGCGACTAGTGTGATTGCCTGGCTTGGAGACACGGAGCGGGCTTGGTTCGCCCGGTACTTTATATTCACGCTATACGTAAAAAAGCAAATGTTTGGTCAAACCGCTAAGCAGATACTGAATGAGTATAGTGATCCGCTGTGTTGGAAGTACCTTGGGATCCTTCTTTCCAATCCATGGTTCACAAGGATCTGGATGTTACAAGAGATCGCCCTCGCCAGAAAAGTTCGTCTCGTTTTCGGAGGTCCCTCAATGGATTGGGAACATTTCGCGGGAGCGCTCCCTATTATTTGTGACCCCTTGCTCTCCCGCTTTCTCGGCGCCTCTCTTGACGCCGAACATGGAATAGGTCAGCCAATAATAGGAGCCATAAATGCAACCATTATAGCGTCCTATCGAAGTCGAGTCCAGGAAGGATCACGTGTGACTCTTGACGAGACCTTAAGCTTTACCCTCAGCTTCGAGTCAACACGTAGGCACGACAAGATCTACGCAATACTTGGACTCCTCACTGATGAAAGTGTTCGGCAAATTATACCGAACTACAGCAAATCTGTCGAGAAAGTCTTCACTGAAACAATGCGACACCTGCTCCGAACCCCTACCGCGCCCTCCACTTTCCATCTTGCAGGAACTGGCATCGAGCGAAATCTCAAACTGCCTAGCTGGGTGCCAGACTGGACGATTTCCAAAAACCGCTTTCGGTCAATGGGAAATCAACCGCTGTATAACGCGGGTACCGGGTATGCCTGGCGCGTTCTCATGCCCCCGGACGAAAATGCTTCTTTTATCAGAGTTGCAGGAAATGTAGTTGATGAAATAGTTGCAATAGGAGGAATTTGGGATCTTAATTCAGGTCCAATGCTACCTGGTCATCGGGTATGGATACTCGAAGGCAAGACCATCGCCTCGAAGTTTGCAAAGGAGCCGTACTTTGGCGGCAGTGCAACGCAGAGATATCAGTCTCGTGAAGAGGCCTTCTGGCGAACTCTGATTGCCGATCATACAGCAGGAGTACATCCGGCCCCAATAACATGGGCAGAGAATTATGCCGCCATGGAAAGGTGGTTCACTAACTTCACTTTACCCGAGAGTGAACGAACCATGCCCACAGAAGTGCATTCTGAGGAATTCGAGGCTGCATCAGCGTTTTTGTTTCACGTTGGGGCGGGGTCGGGTGGTCGCTGTGTTGCTGCAACTAAAAACGGATTGTTGGCTATCGTTCCGCCCATGACTAAGAAGGGTGATCTGGTTAGTATTATTTGGGGAACTCAGACACCTTATCTTTTGCGACCTCATCAAATGAGAATCGGCGGAGAGAAATGCTGGGAACTGGTGGGAGGTTGTTTTGTGCATGGCCTTATGAATGGAGAAGGTTTGAAAGAGGTTGGGGACCTATTCACATTAGTGTGAGCTGCGGAGGAAGAAGAAAGTCCCATTTCTCAAGCTACGGAGGGAGGTAAGACTTAAACAATATCGAGCTATTTCTTGACGTCTCTCGAGAGATAGAGGAACGTAAACTCGGTCTAGTCGAATAAAAATCTTTCGGACGAAACGACATTGTTCTTTCTTTACGATGTCTTTCGCGGTTCGTAAACTCTAGCTCTCGAGCTTGACTGGTAAGACATAAAAGCACTTCTCATCAAAAGCATGCTTGCCATTGCTGTAAATCTGGCGGCAGCTCGACAAGAAGTTACGGGCGCCTTCGATAGGCATATCGACTGGCGGTGGCAAGATCACAGAGGCCCTGCTCGCCAAACTCGCTGAAAAAAGGGACCTCTACGCTGGGCTCGAAGCCGATCAGGAGGCGAAAAGAATGAGCTCTGTATCTAAGACGCTCTGTCCCTGCAGGTTTACCCCCCCCCCCCCCCCCCCCCTTCACAATACTGGCAACCTATATCCAACCTACCCTGTGACCCTCTTGTGGTACCCCCGAATGGAAAACACAGGTCCCAAGAGCTACGGCGGGTATGCCTAGGCCGAAGAGTCAGGCGGCACCTCCCCACTCATCATTTCTAACAAAGGCAAGGGCAGACCCTGCCCCTGTGGCAGCAACTGCCACTGCCGTCCCCGCCACGGGTACCCACAAGCGGCAGATCTCGAAGGCTGTGCCCCGGGGTGAGCGCCCAAATAGGCCTGAGAACCGCCGGCAACAATAGGCTTCGGGGGGGGCCCAGGAGGCCCAGGGGGCCAGATACAGGCGCAGGCACAGGCGCTGGCGCAGCAAATGACACCCCGGAAGCCCAAACGGCGCAATTGAGGTACAATTGCAGTATTCCAATGCAAACGATGCCTAAGAATAGCTAGAATAGCGCAGTCAGTCACGCCCGTGATAGTCATTCAATCAACTGCAAATGCTCAATCCCGAGTAGCTACCCTGTATCTCATTGTCCATGAATTGCTAGCATTTTTGGTGGTCCCAGTGGTAAATAACTAGGTGTGGCCGACACGTAGCGGCATATATCAATGAGAATGGGATAGCCATCACAGACTATCTATCGCTCCTAGCAGAGCAAGAAGAGGATGTTGTCGACCTTAGTAAGGAATTTGAGGACGACTGGAGATATCGCAATGTAAAGAACCCAGTGGCCGTGAACCGCAACCGCTCTGTCGTCACACACTACAGCTCCATCCGTAATAAGCTTGGAATAGAAAACCTTCGCAACTTTCGCACAAACAACATGCCTGAACCCAGCCACCTGGAATCCACTGACCACGTGGAGCACTTCATCTACCAGTCTTGCAGCTCGACCTTCCGCCGTAGAGCATGCAGAAAGATATGCAATCTCGGCGTGGGTGCGTCTGAGACACTTGACGAACACTGAGCGTTTCTAGTCTTGGTTCTTCACTTGCTGTCCTGGCTGTCTGTAGAAGTAGGCCACTACCGGATGGAAGGTACACAGGTTCATGTGGACTGGGGCATTGACGCCAGCATTTCGTTGCCCAGTGGTGTCAATTCACCGCATGACCTCGCTCACTCTCCTAGGTGGCGCCGTCTACGGTTTGAGTACTCCCTCCGTGATACTCCTTACCTAAGTTCTATCAGTCGCGGTCGACCAGTGTCCATATGCATAAGGGGGGTGTATTACCGTCCTCCACACCTTTTCGAGGGCGGTTATTGGTGTTTCCGGAATCTCTGGGGAATTTTCGGGCCGTTTGGTTACGAAAGCCCTAGAGTCCTTCGGCGCAGGCTCGAGCTCGGTCGAGGGGGATCTAGAGCTGTCCGTGCTGGTGTGCAGCGCATCAACACTCAAGCCATCAAGAGGCTTGTCGGAACATTGTTGAAGTTTGCGGTATAATGGGGACCACCAAGGGATATTAACCCAAGGGTGTTTCTTCTTGCCAGGTGTGGCTGCTGTAGATGACGTTGTGAAAAACGTGGTTGGAGGCGCGGAGTTTGGCCGTGGGGACGGCCCTCGGCTTGCCGTTACTGGAGGCATTGTTGGAGTAGCTTTCACTCATGTACTAATCCTGAAATACTTCACCATGGATTCTGTTCTCCGTTATACATTTTGGTGGCGTGTGGTGCTTTTTGTCTCTCTGCAACGAATAATGCTTTTCAAGTCGGCGCATCCAGATATCGACTGTAAGTAACACTTCAGGCTGTCTCACTGGCGAGCACTGACACCTCTCTTTCAGTCCCGTCAGACCTGACAGTGTGGGAATGGCTTTTCGAGTCTCACAAGCATTCCCCATTATATAGTCATCCCTCTGATCAGCTGGCTGGTTACACCAACGCTAGTACCAAGGAGCGTATCAATTGGGCGCAGGTCAAAGAATGCGCGACATACTTGAGTACCGCGTTGGTGAAGCAATATGGCATGCAAGAGGGGTATACGGTCTTGTTATTCAGCCAGAATACGATCTGGTATCCGGTAACCATGCTTGCGGCAATTAGAGCGGGTGGGTTGAATAGTCGTTACGCCTTTTCCCCTTCTCAATGCCATCCCCTGGGCTCTGTCTTCGTTCGACATTGCACTTGGTCCAAGCCTTATATCCATTCCCCCACCTCCCTCTCTGTCTTCGCAAGTGGCCGTTGCATTAATCGTACGGCTCTTCAACAGGCGGCAAAGTATGTGGTGCCTCTCCAGCATATAACATTGAGGAGATGTCATTTGCTCTGAAGACTGCCGATGCCAAATTCCTCTTTACCGTACCAGACTCAATGCAAGTAGCGACCGCAGCTGCAGCAAACGCCGGTATCCCTCGAGAACATGTTTTCCTGCTTGAGGGTAAGGCGGAGGGCTTTGCGACGATCCGGGAGCTCATAGATATTGGTAAGAGCTACGGTCGGCATTGTCAGTCATTACCGTATTCGATACCTAAGAGCCAGAAGAACGGAGACGTGTGTGGCTTTCTGTGCTTCAGTAGTGGGACGACTGGCCTCCCGAAAGCGGCGAGTTCACAGTCCGAATGCGTGTGGCGAATATGGACTAACGGCGGAGTAGGTAATGCTATCACACCAGAATATAATCGCTCAGGCCTTCCAACTCAAAATGATCAATCCTCCAGGCCCCCGCAAAGTAATTGCCGTCCTACCAATGTTTCATAGTATATCCCCTTTCTCTACGTCCCTGTCATGCCATATCATTCCTCCAAGCTAATCCTTCGATAGTCACCGGACTAATACGCATGTGCATCACTCCGATCTCAGACAATGCGGAATTGATCCTGCTCCCGTCATTCTCCATGTCGGCTATGCTCTCGACGATTGTCGAGTACCAAATCGAGGAGGTCAAAGGCGTGCCACCCATCATGATCCGTATGGTGCGCGATCCCGTCGTTGACAACTTCGATCTTTCCTGCATCAAGCGCTTCGCCTCCGGTTCCGCCCCTCTCAGCGACGAGATCATCAGCCTTTTGCAGAAGAAGTTCCCCGGAAGGGGCTTTCTGCAAGGGTACGGGATGACAGAGAGCACGGCGTGTATCTCGTGTCATCCGCCCGATAAGTATCATTTCAAGTATGCGGGCACAGGTGGCACACTGGTGGCGAGCACAGTGGTAAAGATCATCGATGAAGACGGGAAGGAGCTGGGTGTTAATGAGTCTGGGGAGATTTTGGCGAAAGGGCCCCAGATAGCGATGGGATACTTGGGCAATGCGGAAGCTACAAAGGAGGCGTTTGACAAGAATGGCTTCTTGCATACTGGAGATATTGGGAGGATTGACGAGGAGGGCTTCATACACATTTTGGATCGCAGAAAAGAGCTAATCAAAGTGAAGGGGATTGGCGTTGCACCGGCCGAGCTGGAGGACCTACTTTTGGGCCACGTTGATGTGGAGGACTGCGCGGTAACGAGCGTGAAGGATGAATATTCCGGGGAGCGGCCGAAGGCTTTTGTGGTGCTAAAGCAGGGGTTACACCCAGAAGAAAAGATTGGTCAACAGCTGATGGCGTACGTTAGGGAGAAGAAGGTCAGGTACAAAGCGCTTTGCGAAGTTGAATTTATTGACGCTATTCCGAAAAGCGCAAGCGGGAAGATATTGAGAAGAGTCCTCAGAGATGAAAAACGCATGGGCACGCCTAGGATGGTAGTTAGAGAAAGAGGAGAGCATGCTCGGCTTTAGATACCCCAATCGAGCCCCTTTACGCAATACTTTTGAAAAGAACTTTAACCAGTATCAACCTCGGCAACTGTGGCAAATGTGGGCATCTGAGTATCTACTCCCATGGTTCATAGCCGTCTTCACCCTACCAGAGGCGACGATTAAAATCTTTGGATGCATATGAGCGCTTCGCAGTCTATGTGTTCCCAATTCTCTCTTGACTATCTAACTTGTACTGCTCGAGGAGTACTGCACCTATTCATTATCATTTGGCTCTGTGGCTTGTCTCCAAACTAGCCAAGCTCGCAATTCCAGAACCCGTACTTTCTCGGACGATGGCCAGCGGAAGAGCGACTCCCGTCATCGTTGGTGTTGGAGATATTGTAAACAGGTCTCAGAAGCTCGAAGAAGCCATTGAGCCAATGCAGCTCATGCTCCAGGCAACGCTGCTCGCAATCAAAGACACCAATTTATCTACTTCCGCCGCTAAAGAGCTTCAATCGAAGATTGATAGCGTAGATGTCATCGCAACTTGGACGTGGCCCTATCCCGATCTCCCTGGACTGCTCTCAGAAAAGCTGGCGATAGAGCCTCGGCACAAGTTTTACAGTCCTCATGCAGGGAACCAGCCAGCAAAGTTGCTGGACGAAGCTGCCCGCAGAATCTCATTAGGGGAGAGCAAGGTTGCCATCACGACAGGTGGCGAAGCCCTGGCTTCACTGAGTGCCTGTGCAGCGGCGAAGAAGATGCCTCCGCCTGGCTGGACAAAGCTGGACCGGGACATCAATTCTGTCTATTCTCCGACCACTCGTGAATTGGCACCAAGTTTGGGTGCCATTCATTCCATTGGCGCGCCCATCCACATCTACCCGCTTTTCGAAAATGGGTTTAGGGCCCATCGTGGGCAGTCGATGCAACAGAACAATCGAGAGTCGGCTCAGCTGTACGCTGAGTTTGCCAGGGTGGCTGAGCAGAATCCGCTGGCCTGGAACTATGGCAAACCCGCCGAAACGGAGGAGTCCATCGGCACTGTCACGAAAAGGAATCGCATGATTTGCTTTCCGTACCCTCTTCTGATGAACGCGTTCAATACCGTCAATCTGGCTGCCACCTGTCTCCTGACTTCGACCGACTATGCCAAAGAGCTTGGCATCCCCGAGAGCAAATGGATTTATCCTCTAGCAGGCGCGGGTACCAGAGACAGCAATTACTTCTGGGGGAGGCCAAATTTCCACTCCAGCCTGGCCATTTCACGGTCGCTGGACACATGTTTAAAGCTGTCTGGTCTGAGGAAAGACCAGATCGACATTTTTGATTTTTATTCCTGTTTCCCAATCGTCCCCAAACTCGCCTGTCATCATCTGGGCTTGCCGGTTACGAAGGGCGTAAAGCCCATAACGCTCTTGGGAGGGTTGACTTCTTTTGGGGGCGCGGGCAACAATTACTCAATGCATGCCCTCACAGAGATGGCGCGACAGTTACGGCAAGGAAAGAGCCAGTACGGTCTAGTACTGGCGAGTGGCGGAGTCGTGACATACCAACACGCGATCTGTCTTTCCTCTCAGCCTAGGCGCGACGGATCGCCATACCCGGACACGAACGCTCTGCCAGAGGTCATCACTGACGTGCCGGTACCGCCGGTAGACGAGCAGGCGGAGGGCGAAGCGACTATTGAGACGTATACAGTGGAATTCAACCGGGATGGCACACCCTTACGAGGTTATATTGTTGGTCGGCTGAGGGCCAATGACCACCGTTTCATTGCGAACCATGGCGATGCGGAGACTTTGAAGCAGCTCTCGTGTTGGACCATGGAACCAATCGGTAGGAGTGGCTGGGTGGAGAGGGAGAGTGGGAAAGGGAGGAATTTGTTTAGCTTTGGAAGGCGAATTAAACTCTGACCATACAAGGCCCCCCGCAGTGCTTTGGGCGCATCCGTCGAACCGATTAACTTTAAGCCGGAAACAGCCCATAAGCCTAACATTCCCGGTTGATGTGGGAGCTACTGCAGCCGTCTTAAGCAACCGACGTCATTTGCCGATGAACTGTCTTCGAACGCGTTGATGATCTAGCTCTGCATTAATCTCCACGATGTAGTCGATAGTGGGCTCAGGCTGTCCCAGAAGCCTGCGCCGCAAACATGTCCCTCAAGCCCCTCTCAAGGACAGCAAATCTCAGGCTAGGAATCAGACTTTTCTCGACTACCCGCCCGCAGAGTGCAGACTACACTCATGCGGTATGCCTGCCTTACACATGTAGGGGGAAAGATGATAAGCTTACTTTGAGAATATCCAGGTAATAGGCGCCGGAGTAGTTGGGCTTGCGATTGCCCGCCAACTGGCTGCCAGAGATAGAACTTCAACCGTCGTGATTGAGAAGCATGGCTCTGTCGGACAAGAGACCAGCAGCAGAAATTCCGAGGTAAGGCTTGTAAGCACCGTCTAGACGTTCTCGAACTAACGCACGATTGCTGTTATCCAGGTCATCCATGCAGGCCTCTACTATGGCCATGGCTCCCTCAAGGCAGATCTTTGCCTCAAGGGCAAGCGAATGATGTACGACCTATGTGCGAAGCAGAGCATCCCTCATCGGAACACCAAGAAATGGATCATAGCACAAGACCAACAACAGATGGAGGAATTGGAAAAGGTCCACAAGCTCGCCTCATCGATAGATGTCCCCACAAGATTCCTCTCAAAGGAAGAGATCAAAGCCCGGGAGCCAGACGTGCGCGCTGAGGCCGGCGTGCTTGAAAGTGGGTCTACTGGCATCGTCGACAGCCATTCCTTTATGCAGTATCTTGAAGGAGACTATCAAGACAGAGGTGGGGACTGCGCATTTCACTCGACAGTGACTCGCATTGAGCCGATCAATAGCGGTAAGGAGGGCTATCGAATATACTTTACGAGCGATGAGCCAGGCGAACAGTCCGTCGAAGTGGAGACTCTGATCAACAGTGCTGGCCTCTTTGCAATACCAATAAGCAATATGGTACTACCGAAGGACCGACACCGGCAACCATTCTACGCAAAAGGCTCATATTTCTCCTATTCTGCGAGCAGCCCCAAACCCAAAACACTACTCTATCCAGCACCGGTCCCTGGATTTGGAGGACTTGGCACCCATCTCACACTTGACATGACCGGTCGAGTCAGATTTGGCCCCGACGTCGAGTGGGTAGATGATCCGACTGACCTGAAGCCGGACCCAAAGCAAATGCAGGACGCTATAGCCATGATTTTGTCGTACTTGCCAAGCATCAAGATAGACGCCATTGACGTTGATTATTGTGGCATTAGACCCAAGTTGGGAAAGACTGGATCTACCCCAGGAAAGAACTTTGCAGACTTCTACATCAAACAAGAGGATGGCTTCCCTGGATTCGTCAATCTGCTTGGCATTGAGAGTCCTGGGTTGACGAGTAGCTTGGCAATTGGCGAGATGGTCGAGCAGATGCTCTACAAATGAGGGATATTTGCGAGACGACTATATCACGTTGAGTTGGTCCAAACTACATGTTCAGCTTCTAGGAGTTATTTGGTACTACACTTAGAAAAAGACCTCCAATTGCGGAGTGAGATTATGATGCCATCTCACAGGCCTAACAGAAAGTCCGACCAAAAGTTGCAAACTCGGACCAATGAGCATGGAGAACTGCAAGCGTTTGGAATGGCACTTGTCTTTCAACGATTGTTCTGAGTGTGTTGCACAATGCGTCTTTCCTATGTGCTGGCTCCTTTTGCTCGGCCGACGGATTGGGACCACAAAGGGTCGAATATTTCCTTTGATACCACTCGACAAAGCGATTTCGAAAAATTCCCAGGGCAGTGATACTAAATCCGCCACTCTTTGCAATGCACGAACTCTGCGGTTCTCATTTCGTCACTGCGAGCCAGACATGGGTCTCAAGAAGAGCATGCTAGATATTTCTTGCGGCCATTCCATTCCAAATTCGCCCCTTTTCTCCTATTCGTCCGTGTCTCGACCCGCATTCCTCGGTCCACCACGTCGCACCAAGCTTCAGAACAATACTCTCGGAAAGAGACCTCGTTCCTACCGCCATTCACCGTGGTTGAGTGAAGAACGGCCTCATAAACGACCTCGGCGCAATGCATCCGAGGGTTATGCTTGTAGCAGCCATGAACTTAGGCCTTCTCTGCCGGCTCCTCAAGCCCAGCCATGGCACCAGAACGACCGCTTCGTGCGCAAATTCAACCAGGAAGAGCTCGCAAGAGCTGTGACGGTAACTCCGACCTTTCCACCTCAGATTGCTCACTTCCCATTCGGCAATGACACCGAATTCCCCGTCCATCCCATCTTCCGCTCGCTAACCGGCCTTATTCTAGAGCTCTATCCATCACTCCGTCTCGCGTCCCGGCTGCTCTTCTCAAGCCAAGCCCTCCCTTTCTTTCACAGTCTCATCACATCTCCTCTAACCTTTCTACAGTCTGAAAGCCAATACTACAACGTCCCACTCACTCACCTCGCAGCTTCACCCTACCAGACCGCTGGCCTCCCGGGTCCCGAATGGGATCTGACAATCCAAACCATACTGTCTCTAGTCCCGCATATAACCTTCCAGATATCTCCCGATCCGCGCCTCGCTGTCCGTTGGGCCTACACAGAGCGCACCTCTCCACCTCAACACTCCACAACGGGACTGGCGTCCGCATACAGAATCTTACCCCAACTCTTTCCTACACCTGCCCAATTACACGACTGTGGCAAACAACCAAACTCAGCCTCTCCATCGAGCAACCCGCTCCTAGCACTTAACTTCCGTGGCACGAACGCCCTGATTAATATCTCTCCCTGCTTCCTCCGCACCCTGCACCCCCACACCTTTCCCCCTCCACCTCCCGCCCAGAAGCTCCGTGCCGCATTCATGCTCGCAGTGACGTTGGTCCACGAGCTCGCGCACGCGGTCTATATGTGCCGCATTCCCGGTGCACCACTAATCCCGCAGCCAAGTTCAGCGCCAGCCGAAACATTTCCACCTCCCACGGTAGAAGAGGGAGGCGTCATCCCTTCACCCTGCCTACCTCCTCTGCGCAATGCAATCAGCCTCGACAACGGTAAGCCATTCCCGCACCCCCTCCGAACAGCTTTCATTCGTCCGACCACGTCCTCTGCCTCAGCCACTCCTCTTCTCCGCCCAGCCTACGACGAACAAGAACCCTTCTACGCCACGCACCGCAAACCCGAACTTGGCCACGCGTGGGAAACCACCATCCTCGGCGGCGGCAAGCTGCTCTCCCTCGTGTCCTGCGACACCTTCTCTATCGGCCTCGGCTGGCAGCGCTGGCCTGACGCCGACGAGTGCTATGTCCGTAATTATCGGGGAGAAATTGTGCCGTTGTCTCGAATGAAGACCGAGGCCGGCGGAGGCGGAGCGCCCAAGTGGGAGACGGTGTACGTAGTGAGCGATGCGTGGGTGTGGAAGTGGTTTTTGAGGGAGTTTTGGGAGAGGGTGGAGGTCGAGGGGTTTGAGGGCGTGAATGGTACTGGGCTCGGGAGGGTGGAGAAGGGGTTGGGTGCTAGGGTGAGGAATTATGATTGGATTGAGGGTGGAGGCGATGGGTGGAACAGTGACTGTAGTTCGAGGGGGAGAGGGGCGGATGAGGAGGGAGTTGTGAGAGTGGGGCAGGCATGGGTTGATAGTGAAGGCGAGGAGGACGAGGGTGAAGATGAATATAATGGTTAATAGGAAGGTTTATGTCGATGTATTGGCGATGGAGCAAAAAGGGAGCAAGTGCATGGACTCATATTCCTACGCACGCTTCTAGTTTGACGTCGTGAATGCCGAAATTCACCTTTTTACCCCCTTTTCACGACATATATTCGTGAGTTGCACAGGAGATCCGTTGTAGGGCTTGGTCATTGCTAGCAGGCTCATTGGCACGCTTTCCTACGCAGCTTCTTGCAGCTGGTACAATGTCGTCGATTGCTTCATGACATTTCTTATGGCTGGAATGATAGCAGATCCGAGAAATGAATGATCAAGAGTACGAGGGCACAGAGGCTCCTTAATTTGACGTTGCTGAACTTGCTCTACTTGACTACTAAGCAATAACAGTACCAGTCATCTCGCCTCAGGACATCAAACATGAGAGTTGAGAACCATGCTCTACAATGTCAAACACACCCCTGCCATGCATTTTCGCCAATTCCATGATATGACGTTTCCATTCCGCAACACCCAATGCCATGACCCGTAAAGCAAAATCTGTACAGGTAAACCGCCTTCCAAGTAATACCTTACCCAGCATCCCGTTCATGGGATGTCAAAAAGTGGCTTCAGCTTCTTGATCAACGCCCACTCGTCCTTGCTGACTTCGTCTCTGTAGAACTCCTTGAGCGTATCGATCGATGCTCGCGAGATCATGGAATAGAGTGTGTCTTTCTCCTCAAGCTGTCGTCCATAGAGCGGCTGATTTGGCCCTTCAATCTTGACCGCTACTGACGGCTGGCCCTTTTTGCAGATTGGAATAGCTCTGTGCTCACGTTCAATTGATGTCACTCTCCCAATGCTGACAATCTCTTTTACTCCAGTCACTGGATTTGTTCTCACGGCGGCAATTGGCGTAAGCGGTCTTAAACTACCCTCAACAACATCCACACCCACCACAATGGGGTCTTTCTTGTTGAACACCTGCAGCGGATTGAGCACACAGGGGAAGACCGCCAGAAGCTTGCTCTCTTCTTTCTTCTGGGCCTGTAGCTGATCCATGTGCTTTGTAAAGTCATCGAAGAGGTGATAGATGATGTCCGCCGTGAAGATCTTGACCCCAACCTCGTCGGCATAAGCTTGCGCTTCCTTGTCGACTTTGACGTCGAAACAAAGCATCACAGCGTATTGCTTGGCCTTTTCAAGCATCGTGCCTGCCATCATCACATCACGTTTCCAGACTGGTCCAATCGAGATATTGGCCACAGGGATCTTCATTTGCTTGAGGAATTCCAGCAGTGCTTCCAAGGACCCGAGAGTGGACGCTTGCACACTCACACCACGATTGTCTTTGGAAACTTTGTTGAGTAGCTGAGTCAGATCGGACATGACTTCCTCTTCAAGGTCTTCTTCGTCGTCCTCGGGTCCAACAACCAGCAGACGTGAGCCAGCAATAGCGCCTTCGAGTCCATTGGCCGCAATCTTCACACCAAGAGATGCCTTTACTTCTTTGTTGTGTACGTATTGTGACTTCAGTCGGAGTTCTTTCAAGGGCGCTGGCGTCAGCAAAGCTCGAATTTCCGTTGTGATCGCGCCGTTAAGCCCACACAGCACAATCTTATCGCCCTCACGAAGGACACCATTCGATAGGATGACGTCGATAGTAGTTCCAAGACCCTCAATGATTTTCACTTCCAAAACCGTACACTCAACTTCTGCCAGATACATGAGCTTGTTGGTCATACGTTCCTGGGTGAGTTGCACGAGAAGCTTGATCATATCAGGGATGCCCTCCCCGGTGTGTGCAGATGTGGGAACCAAAGACACATACTTAGCCATAGATTTGTTCTCGTAGTACAGCTCAGAGTTGAAGCCTTGCTCGGCAAATGCAACCTTGGTCTGCTCAAGTCGAGTCCTGAACTCGCCTTGGACAGACTTGTTCTGCATAGCTAGACTGTCTTGGAAACCGTTGTTGTCAATCTTTTTCCACCCGTACAGACGATCGATCTTGTTCAAGGCGACAATGAAAGGCGTCTTGCGGTCGCGGAGAAGTTTCATCGATTCCAGCGTCTGTGGTTCCAATCCGTGCATAATATCCACAACAAGGATAGCAATATTACAGAGAGAGGAGCCGCGAGAACGAAGATTGGAGAATGACTCGTGGCCAGGCGTGTCAATTACGAGAAGACCAGGAACGTTGAACTTAAACGAACCGTCCTTATTGACGACTTGCGTCTTGGCTTGCAATGCGTCCACAGGGAAATATGTCGCACCGATCTGTTGTGTGATGCCTCCTGCCTCGCCTTCCTGGACATTAGTCTGCCTGATTTTGTCAAGTAGCTTAGTCTTGCCAGTATCGACATGGCCGAGAATACAGCAAATCGGAGATCGTAGATTGTCCTTTGATCTTGCGGCCAATGCCTCCTCGTGAGCTTTTTGCCTTCTCGCAGCAGCCTCGGCTTTCTTCTGGGCAGCAGCTCTTTGCGTTGCGGTGCCTTCTTCTTCCGAAGAGTCATCGTCCGAGCTTGTGTCAGACTCGATAGGTCGCTCCTTCATTTGTGGCCGCGACTCTCTCACCGGAAGCTCTTCCGCTTTCTCCGACACAGCCTGGACGTCGTTTGTGCTATGTTTCGACTCAATAGCTCCATTGGCCTTTGGGTTGGGCTGGGGAGGGGCGGCTTCTTCCTCCTCGTCGGAAGGAGCGTCCCAGCTGTCTTTAACATCTTCCGCTTCGGCAGCCTGCTCCCAGTCTTCCAGGCCATCACTTTCGTCCTTAGCAGCCTCTAATTCGGCAGCGGCTGCCTTGGCTCTCTCCGCCTCCTCAGCGACTTTCCGTCGCTCCTCTTCGGCCACTAGGGCTTGGAGTCGCGCTCTTTCCGCTGCGGCCTCAAGATCTTCTTCCTGTTTCTTCGGGGCTTTCTTTTTCTTGTCGAATGAAGCCTTATCCTTGGTCTTTTCGGTTGCGGGGCCTTCCAAACCCGCAACTTTGACACCTGCATCAAGCAGCTGTCTCATCCGTAGATCTTGTTGTGCCTTGCGCCTTTTCTCTGCCTCTGAAAGAAGCTTGCCTTCCTTCTTCAACTGCTCCTTCTTCTCTTTCTCCTTTTCCTTCCTTCGAGCCCGAGCCTCTTCCTTCTTCCTTTCCTCCTCGGCCTCCAGCCTCAGTCGCTCTTCTTCGGCAGCTTTTTCCTCAGCTTCTCGTCGGGCCTGCTCTTCTCGTTGTTTCTGAAGAAGCTCTTGTTGCTTCTGAAGAGCTGCAATGTGTGCTGGAACCTTCTTCTTCTTCCCTCCAGTCTCCGCCGCAGGAGGTGCCTCGACTTTCGCCTCGGGTACAGGTTTGGCTGGCTCATCTTTGGGAGCGGTAGCTGGAGTTGCAATGGCCTTCTTCTTCGCCTGTGGTGGAAAGGAGTCAGCGTCAGTGGGAACGCAAGCATCTGAATCGGAATCTCACCTGTTCTTTCTTCCTCTGCTTCTCCCTTTCCTTCTTCTCCTTCTCCTTCTCTTTCTTCGACTTCAACCCACCACCGTCCTCTCTATCGCTATCGGCGTCCACCGATACAGGCTTCTCCGGTTGTTTCTTGCCACCTTTGCCCTTCTTGCTTGGTCCAGCAAACACGTCCTCGTCATCAAGAGTAGCTTCCTCCGGGGCCTTGGCGGCGAGGTCGACCTCTGCCGGAGCAGGTTCTGGAGCTGTCGGGTCCTCTCCTTCAACAAAATCCTCGATAGGTTTGCCCTTCTTCGCACGCTTTGCTTTGTTCTTCTTCAGCGCTGCTAAGAGCCCCCCACCTCCTAACTCTTCGCCATTCACCTCAGCGTGTTGCCCGTCATCGTGCTCAGCTTCTGTGGCTTTTGCCTGTTCGGTGGCTGCAGCAATAGGGTCGGGTGTCTCGCCCAGGTCATTTTCCCAGTCATCGGCCTGCTTCTTGCCTCCCTTCTTTTTCGGTGCCATTGTGCTCGACTTTCACTGTGGTAAAGTGAAGATATTTGGATATCTTTCTCGATTCAGTGGTGGCAACATGAAAGCCTGGGCAGTTTTCTGGAATATCGCAGGGGTATGTGTTTGGTTCGATTGAACAGAGTATGCTTCACGCTCTAGTTTCAGTGTAGGAAAATCTAGAAGATTCGGGGGTGCGAACAGTTTGAGAGGCGAGGTTGAATTTGTGAATGGCCTGCAGAGGCTGATATTTCGTGGGGGTGGGGTCCATCGGCGTCATTTGCTTGGAGTTTTCTTATCTCCGAAATGAGCATCGCGTGCGCAAAGAGTACGCTCGACCTCTGTAGTCTGCCTGCGTTAGATAACGACTCTATTCTCAATATGCTAGCTCCTTATGTCCAGGAAATAAGTATTGTACAATCGCAGAATTTGCTAACTGATCCCCGCAACACACTATCGAAATAGGGCAAGAAAGGGAAGTAACCGTGAAGAAACGTCGCGATTACACACGAGAAAAAGATAGAGAAAACGGTAATGGGTTAGATGATGATCGAGTGTCATAATAACCTTACTGGGACTTTCTAGCTCTCGTCAAAGCTGAGATATCCAACTACTCATGGTCCTAGCAAAGTGAGGACGGTTTTCTGTCAATGCTCTCCGGAGCCCATACTTACTTCATTTTAGACCAATACTGTACTAATGTTGTCCAGAATGGGAAATTCTTCGAGGCGAATATCAACAGATCGATGACGTCCGCTTCATGGAACATCTCTTTCATCAGAGGCCTAAGAGCCGAAGAAAATTGAAGTTACCTTGCAAACTGCCACACAACCGTCAACAAGCATGATCATTGGGATTTTGCACTGATTCAATTCCAAGGCTGTGATACTATGCATTTTCCAGTCAACGACAGACATTGCTTGACTATGCCTTGCGCAGGTGGGCGCTGTACGCCTGTTTGTCTGATAGCCTCTGGGTTCCCAACATGTCTTCTGCTACTTCAAAGCTACAAGCTCATGTTATCCACTGTTCTCTTGTCCCAAATTCCAATCGCCAAACCCCTATGAAGGTTGATGTTGCTATTCAGCATCTGATCGTTTCAGTTGTATCGGGAAATGATGAGAATTCGTGACTACTCATATCCTGAAATCCCAGAGCGTTGACTTCGTAACACATACATAATACATGGGTCCGCATCAGTTCCGTATCAGAGTTCTCAACCATGTCGTGACGCCTGCAACAGGATCTTCTGAGTCCCCGATTACTGCTTGAGCCAAGGTGCTGAAGACTTTCTGGCGTTCCTCCGCAGATCCGGGTATCTCTCCCAGAAAATCCTCGGTATCCATTTCCTGTCTAAGCAGATTTCGAACCCATTGTGTCCCGCGACCGAGCAGCTGAGCCACAATCTCTCCGTGAATGTGCATGTCTTCAGGACTTGGTTTTGGTGGTTCTGTATTGGCCCTGCGTTGTCTTCGTCTTCGGCGAGTCATGACTATTGCTCCCTGGTTGATCAGACACTCAAGGAAGTGAAGAAGTCGCCACTCGTTTTGGTTCAGAGTTGTGAGGTAGTACATTGTTCCATCCAAAGTGCTGGCGTATACGCACTGGCGGGACGAGTCATTCGGAGGAAGGGTAAATCCAGCCTTGAGATTGTTTACTATCAGAGGCAGGTCGGCTTGGAAGATGACCCGCGACTCGCGGTGAGTAGCTTGGGCAGAGAACCCAGTAATTCTACCGCCTCTTATGTTCGTTGATGTGGAAGACACTATCGCAACGCCATTATCGCATACAATGATGCTGTTAGCATTCCTTGCCTGCAGGTCAGATGAGTGCATAGCGAGCTTCCCCTTTATGCATTCTATGATTTCCATAGAGTGGTGCATCGTCGCCGCATAAATCAATGACCCGCGAGTCGCCAGGGCCGCTGCTGGCGAAGGGAGGGCGAATTTCGCGACTTGCTGCCATTTTCTTGCTCCAACATCCAGATGCATCATGACAAGGTCGTTTCCAGCGCCGACCAGCAGTGAAGATAGATCATAGGGGCATAAAGAATAGATCGGTTGTCTTGGAAACTTCTTGACGTATTTTGGCTTGACATCAAGGGCAGCACTCGAGCTTGCTTGTTTTGCACTCATGCACAGAAGACGCCCAGAGCTGTGCTCGGTATCCGGCGAGTCAGCTTCAATACCAATGACAATCATCTCGTAATGCTTCGTGCCATCGCTTGGTGTCCAGTTCATGATGCTTGTGACCTTATCCCCAGATTCGCCGACCGCAGTCACGGGCGCCTCAACTTTTGTATTTGTGAAGTTCTCTTCTGGGTCAATGAATTGAAGGGCTGGGCGCAGTTTCCGCCTCGTAAGCGGCTCTTCGAGAGTTGCCCCTCTCTCGAAGTTCAGTTCGTCTATCACAACGATGATCTTGTTTAGATGTCTCGAGTATGTCAGTCGCTGTGGATTTCCCTTTGTTTCAAGCCGGCGCGGTACTGCTTGACTATCTAACATGAAGGACGAGATCAAGATTTGTTCGTCCGTGACGCAGAGCAACGAACCACTCAGGCCCAGCTCCTGAACGAAAGAGGAGCTGTCGAGACGTAGGATGGCGTTGACATTGGGCTGCTGGTATGATGGCTGTTCAGAAGTCAGCACATATAACTAACAGGTAGAATGGGACCTTCTTACGTTCTCTCTGCTAGTAAGCCATACTGGACTCATCGAAAATTCAAGCGGGCTGAAATCTGCAAGGACTTTCAAACGCCTTACTTCTTTAGCACAAAAGACGAGTGCTGCACCTTCATCGGTAGTATCAGGAACCACATTCACGGATGTGCGACCAAGACGATGCTCGCGAGTCAAAGCCAGTACTGGCACATTTGAAGGTTAGATATCTGGTGTTTATCATGGGCTGAGCCCGGTTGTGACAATCTTCCGGCAGCTTACCTGGATTCGTTGTCGGCTTCGCGTTCATTTCCATCGTAAGGCACACGAGCGACCCAGTCCGCAAGCCGCACAATATCCCACGTTCGACACCACCCGCGCGCTTCAGAATAGCGAGGCTGCTGATCGTGCACGGCTCTGGGCATTTGAGAAGACTCGTCAAACTGTGCTCAGCTACCAGCCTCAACCCTGCAACTTCTTCCAGGGAAATGATAAGTAAAAGTCCGCTGACAGTTCCGACAAGCACGAGGTGAGTCGGGCCGTTGTCGGTGGAGGACAAGGCCGTTGGGGCCTGTGAAATCTCGATGGCTTCGCCAACCTGTTCAACTTTGATAGTGGAATCATTAGAGGTCACTCGGAAGAGCCTAACTTCGAAACCTGTTGGTCTTTCGAATCCCATAGCAAACATGCGAAGCTTCGAGATAATGACTGCAGCGACGATCCTAGAAGGATACGAATTTGAAATTGCTGGCGCATCGGGTGAAAATGCTGTAACGTTTACAGCTGTTTGGGTAATCTGTACGATGAGGCCCCCAGGCAGCATAGCAGCAGCTATGGTTGGTGTCGTGAGGTCGATTCCCCGACAACTTTCTGAATCGGCGACTTCCAATTCGAGGTCTGTCAAGTAGAGTGACATTGCAGTGCTGTATTGAGCGTGGGATATGAGGAAGACCAGTCTGCCATTCTCGGTATCAGGCAAAGTCCAGACTTGGCTCACGCTCGACAAGTCGTTATAGTCTGCTGTCAAGCCAACCTGTGCCTCAAGGCCATAGCGAATTTCGCTGACCGCAGTATGCCCGGTGCCCCTGCCTGAGCAAACAAAAATTCGTTCTTGCCTGTCAGGGTCACGTAAAGCCTTTGAACCGTTGTGGTCGTGCGAATTGATCGTGAGCATATCATGTACCGGAGATATGTTGGGGATTATTTGGGTGCAGATAGGAGCATTCTTCGCGATACACTGAAAGACTCCACCATCCGTTAGATCGCCTCCAACAATGAACGAATCGCCACCCCCGAGAGCTGCCGGGCCCTCCATACTGGCAAATGCGGTATCGACGTTGATGCCTAGGTTGCCAGGCCGGAAATGGGCGTCGATTTTGGTAGGTGTAGTGCGGTCGATAATATAGTAACGCATTTGACCATCCTCTCTGACCAAGCATATATCGTCGTGTGTCTTGTTGTAGACGGCATGCCGGCTAGGCTTGGTCCATTGCACCCATAATGGCGTTCTGGTAGAATTCTCGTATTTCGGTGGGTATTGGTCGGTGAGCGGGAGGTTGATACGCTTTGCGTGGGGTGAGAGGATGTCATCGTATACCACTATTTCGGTCTCCGTGACGATGATGAAAGAGGTCCACTTAGTAGAAGGAATGAGCATCAGCGGATGGCCATCTTCGGACGGCAATCTCTGGCCACTACATCGGCTTGGTTTCGCGTTCCCTAGGCCAAGGCGCGTGTCCCAGGAGTATAGATGCATGTATGTTCCATTTCTCTGCGCAACTATTAGAAGCAGCATAACCTGGGTCTTTACGTTCGCAGGTGGTGGAAGAAAATCCATCTTTAGAACTATTCCGTCGATTTTTAGGAATCGTTCCTGGTAAAGGTCAGCATCAAGTCAAGGACCGGAGGGTTCGAGTCCTACCTCCAAAAATGGGGTGAAGGATGTGGGATGCGCGGGATTCGAAGACTCGACCTCCCTTGCGATGTCGTGCGCTTCTTTCAGACTAAAGATCGCACAGAAGCCAAATAGAGATGCAACGGCCATGGCGCGTGATCTGGGACAGGTCAGCCTTCTTCCTACGATTGAGGACTGGGAACTTACTCATGGTCAACTGCGATGTGCTTTGCGTACTGCTCCTCCACTTGCACATCTGCTAGTAGTTTTCGTTTTGCGAAGACGAATTCGACTGACCCAGGAGCGCGATTTTTTGCGAAGAGAAAGACAACATTACAGGCGGCAGTGCTGACGACCAAGAGCTGAGGTGGGAAGCCGACCTGGTCTGAGCTATTGGCGTCGTAGTATTCATCGTCTAGCTCTTGCTTGATGATCTGGTCTACCACGGACTCCTGCTGGCCTTTCGATGAAATGACCTTAGCTGAAAGTATCTGACTTCCGAGATCGACCTTCGCAGTTACATCGGCCAGCTGACCTGTTGGCAGGAATTCTCGGAGCTGAACGAAGTTCTCGCCCACAAAGATGACGTCGTTCTGGGCCTTGCAACGAATGCGAGCTGGTAGAATCAATCTAATGGTGGGGCTTGGATGAAGTGATTGTGAAAGAATGCCGACCACCTCAGGGACTTGGAATTTGGAAGATTTGGTAGTTGTCGACAAGGGGATTTGCGATTTGACCGTCGGGGCCATGCTCTTGAGCTCCGCCATGCGCGAGGAGACACTGTCGCTGGGAGAAGGCCGCTGTCGTCGGCCGAGCACGGAGTGAAGTTTTCTGGAAAAGGGTCCGACGAATCTGAGTCGAGTCGTGTGAATTCCAACTCAACAGATGGCTGAAGGGTTAGCAATAAGCCGGCGGTAAATAAAAGGCTTTTGCACGCTTAATGGACGCGCAGAGAACACACGGTACGCGGCCAGGCCCTGGTGTCCAATACTGAGACGGCAATGTCATCGACTTCAAGAACACCTGCATACAGACATACAGAGTAAACCTTAGACATGTTCTTCAACCTAGGACCTCAAGGGGAGAGCTTGTATTGATTAGCGTTGTCCTTTTGATGGTCAAACAAGGACAGCTTGAGAATTGCAAGGCTCTTCGAGGGGCACTTTGCGGGGCAGGATTCGTTCTGTATGGTTGAGTCCCTGTCGGTACTTAACCTTCATGAGAGAACTGTGCATGCGGCCAGGGCGATTCTCAGAAGAAAGGCTCTCATTGTAGCTGCGTGCCCCCAGAATGGTGGTTTGGAATGAGACGGCAGGCCCCTGTAGCAGCCAATAGTGCTTTCCGGCCCTGCACAGGCCGCTAAAGAAACTCGCAAAGAGGACCGCTAAGCTCGTTCAGTGTCCTACAAACAAGGTCCAACGACACATCTTGCTGTCATCTGTGATTCACCAATAGTCGGGGCTTTCAGTCGGAAGCTTAAGCGATGATGTGATTTCCGTTACCTGCTGCATGGCCTGCGAAGAGCGGATGACAGACCGTGACATCGGTGTGGCACGACCTCTCAGAAGTGCGCTACCCTTTCAATTTGTCCTGAGCCATCCCGAACGTGCTCAATGACAGGTGGCGTGCGACCACTACCTCTACGAACAGCCGAGAGTATTGCCAAACCAACCGAAGTGGCGGCGAGGGAGTCTGTCAAAGGGAGCCAATCAGCCTTGGTCAGGCAGCAGACCACACGGGCAAGTGGCAATGAGCCAAGTATTTGACAAAATCAATGAAGCTTCAGAGCACGAAGAAGGCCATCTTGCACACTCGATGTCCTTCAGGCGGAGTAGCGCGCAAGATCTGAAATGGAATGCAATCCATCAAGCCTGCCTGGATCGTGACATTGATAAGTTGATACGCTTGACGGAGACATCCGGCGGTTTGCTTGATGACTCTCTTCGCCAAATAGCATGTAAGCACTGCATGCCGTTGGCTATCTCATCGAGTACTAACGCAGACGAAAAAGGGCCAATACTGCTTGGCTGTGAACAACCACACTCTACAACTGGTACCAGTGACACGTCGTGGAAAGCTCTCCCAAGACATCGTGATGAAGACCAGGTTCAGCTTGACGTAAATCGAGCATTTGTATACTACCCAAATGGTAGCGTCCTTGTCTCTCTTCCTCCACTGAATAACGCTGACCCTCGCTTAGATGAAACGGAGAAGGAGATAAACAGCAGGAAGGCTAAACTATCTGATTTGATCGTTCAAGTCCTCAGACAGCATCCTATGCTATGCTACTTCCAAGGGTATCATGACATTGTTCAGGTGTTACTTCTCGTTCTCGGCGAGCGTGCTGCATCGGCTGCAGTGGCACGAATTTCTCTCCTCCGCATTCGGGACTACATGCTCCCCTCTCTGTCACCAGCGTTGAAGCACCTTCAGGTTCTGCCTGCGATTCTGAAAATGGCAGATCCACACCTCGCAGCCCATCTGGCTAGTACCCGTCCGTTCTTTGCGTTGGCCGCAACATTGACGCTATATGCGCATGATATTCAAGAGTACAGCGACATTGCACGATTATTCGATTTTATTCTAGCTCACGAGCCCGTCATGGCTATTTACACCTTTGCGGCTATAATCATCTCTCGCAGGTCAGAGCTGCTCGATATACCCGTGGATGAACCCGAGATGCTTCATTTCACGTTGTCAAAGTTGCCTCAGCCACTCGACTTGGAGGAACTGATCTCAAGCACATTAGGCTTGTTTCAGAGACACCCACCAGAGCACCTGCCGCACTTTGCCTGGTGGAAGATTTCCTCCAACAGTGTACTCAAGACGTCGAGATCGCTGGACGACAAACAGTCTCTTGAACGAGGAGAAGCTTTGTTCCGCAGTCAGGCTCGGCGGCTTCAGAGGGAGGAGCTACAACAGAAAGTGCTGGTTTTAGCTTGGAAATATAGGCGGCCAGCAGGCTCTGTCGCAACAGCTCTTCTTGTTGGCGCAGTTTCCCTTTGGCTGAGAAGAAGCGGACAGGACAAGTTCATCTGGAATTTTCTTTGGAAGGCGCAAGGAATGCTCGGTTTCAAGACTTCATAGACCCTAGCAGGCGCAAGCGGCGCGATCTGCCATGTAGAAACAGAATAAATCGTCCCTGTCTACCATTATGAAATCGCTTGTAAAGCTGCGAATGACCCACCAAACAACTTAAGATGACTGCCCAGGGGGCATCAGGACCGTCTGCCCTGACCTCACTTGGTACTCACCCATCCGGCGCCGCTTTCGGGATGCTTCGGGGTTGCACTCACAGGCAATTTCGGCAATTGAAGAGGCGACCGCACACAGTAGTTGCTTCTGGGGTTCCGGAGATGCCTCTAGGGTAAAAGTGACGTCGGCAGGTGCTTGTAGGCGTTCCAGTGTCCTTACAGGTAGAGGATCCACAAAGGTAGTGTTCCCACCCCTGAGATTCATCCACCACAGGAGGTGTACCAAGTCCTAGTATACCCTTATCGTCGCTCTCTTCAATCTGGGTGCTGGTGGGGGATAGAGCCGCCTTTTATTCCCTACCTACCTCCTTTTCAGCAGCTTTGGCACCCGCAGTTAACCGGTTAGAGGCCTTATCGTGAGATTTTTGGGCTTTAGCCATGTTGCCTTTTTTACCTTGTCTGGGAGTCGGGTTGGTAGTAAACCATCCTGTGCCAGTTGCCACGCGTAGTTAGCTAGAGCCCTATTGGCCTTAACCAACTGGCTCTCGAATCTCGCTTTTGCTAGGTCTGTGAGCCGCTCACTCGCCAACCTAGGTTATAAGGTAGAGCTCGTGATGTTCTTCGCTCGTTGCGAAGTGTAAGTAAAGGTGCTGGAATAAGTGTACTAAAGGCTTCTACAGTGTAAAAACTCTTAACAATTGGCGGCAATGTTCACCATTGCCGAGCGTTTATTCTACCAAGCCCCTTCGGCCTGCCGAGTCGCTTCTCAGGCCTGCATATGCCAACATATGAAACAGATTCGAGCGGAAAGCGTCTTGTATTGTTGGGCCCACAGGATCAGCTCCCTGAGGAGGGCAATGACAAGTAGCTGCGCCTTTGCGTCTCAGTCCATAATCCCGAGTCGAAAATCATAATCGCCGTACTGCGGTCATTTACTAACGCAGACGGTCAATGAATTCACTTCCTCACAATTTGTGTGCAGTAATCGTAGTTATAATAACGGTCTGTGCAAGGTGTGTAACTATAACGGTCTGAGTCGATCGTTGCGTTTACGATGACATTGTAGGAACGCCGCTCTTGTCATACGACAAGCAAGGTGTGACACTCGCAGATGCTGAGTTGTGTGCGTAGCTACCGGATTTCATGAACATCTAGGCCGCAATTGAGCATGCAAAGATATCTCTTGGATTAATGCGTCTCATATGTCCTTCTCATATCCATTGTGGCCTTTGGGCCAAGCCATTTCTCATTTCCTCAATCAACACTGTTCTCCTTGGAAAGCTGTCTCCCTGGAAAAGGGATGAATCTGTTTCTTCGGGCCCAGGATTCCGCTCAGGTGGTGACATACACGCTACTCGCCTTCAACCACATGCTGTACTCCGCTGGGATGACAACAGAGCGTACTACCCAAACAGCGGGCTCATGAACGGCGTTGTGTCAAGAGTCTGGCCAAAGGGACGAGCTTTCCCTTGACAGGTCTCCTTTCTCTTCGTTCATTTCGACTAACAGGGGCACCTCAGAACATTGGTACTCTTCGAAAGCCTAACTACGACTGCTGCGTTAGCAAGCGAGAAGGCGTCTTCCAGGAGAGTGCCGAAGCTTCTTTGACACCTACAGGCCCTTGGCACATCCGATCGCAAGACTGGACTTTGGTCGAAGGGCCCAACCACAGGTCACCGTGGAGCAATTCGCTGTATTAGACTTTCGCCGTCCTCTAGCTAATGCACACTTGCAATTGGATGCGCGAAGGCCCTGTAGAGATGAGGGATTGCAAAAGATTCAAGTATAAAAGAGACGAAAGCAATGGGCTCGATCAGAAATGCGGCCCCTGCCTTACTTAACTCCGGCGCTAGTCGCGTTATGGGGGTGGTCTGGAGGCATCTTCCTTCCCAAAGCCTTACAAACATTATTGCGCATCCTGTTCCACAGCGACACTGTCCGCCACTGATACTGACGATGGCCAATCGAGGCTATGATGCGGTAATCGATGTAGATACCGAGGTAAGGATACTATCTTCACGGCCGCAGACAGCAATGCTGACGAAAGCTTTTCCAAAGGGAGATCTAGGTCATACAGACCTGCAAGACGACGATCTCGAATTTCACTCCTCAAGTATGTCCTGCATGGCTACCTGATACCGATTGGTGCAGCTTTCTAATGTCGACCACCGTATTCTAGACTTCGAAGCAAATCCGTCGTCACGCAAGATTCAACCTGACAACACACCCTTCCTCTCCGGTGCAACAAACCCAACCAACCTCCCCAATGCGTCCAGCACAACAAAGCACATGCTATGGAGCCTATCTTTCTATGCCCAGTTCTTCGATGTCGATACTTCCACTGTCATCACGCGCTGCCGACAAGCATTGCTCCCTTTCCTACCGCATACACCTCCCTTCCTCGATACCCTCGACGGAAACCCTGATCTCTATGGGCCATTCTGGATTGCAACGACGGTCGTGGTAATTCTCTTCCTCCGTGGAACAATCAGCCAGTACCTGGCGAGCCAGCAGAGAAAGACGTTCGAATACGATTTCAAGCTACTTTCTGGCGCAGCAGGTCTGGTCTACGGTTACACCCTTTTTGTACCAGCAGGACTGTGGGCTGCTTTGCGCTGGTTCGGCGCTCAGGGTGTGGAGCTGGTTGAGTGTTGGGCATTGTACGGCTATGGGAATCTCTTCTGGATTGGGGTTGCGCTTTTGAGCTGGTCGCCACTGGATGGGCTGAACTACGTGCTGGTTGGAGTCGGATACGCATTGTCGGTGTTTTTCTTGATCAAGAATTTATACCCGGTCATTAGTGCGACGGACAAAAGAACAAGCCAGATTCTACTATTGGTGGTAGTACTGCTACATGCGGGCCTAGCGGTTGCGATCAAGATCCTGTTCTTTACACATAAGAGCCCAGCAAGGAAGGACAAGGACAAAGCCGACGGAGGTGATGGGAAATTGATGTTCTTTCTAGGTTAGACTCTAGGAAAGATCGTGGCGTTTGGAGGAGTTCAGCGGGATCGCCGGAGGATATCCAGACCAGATACCCATAGGCATTCACTAATAGCAGGCTGCCAGGTTGAATTACGTCCTATGCTGTTTCGATTTGATCCATTGAAGCCGTGACCATAGCTGTCGCATTACCTAAGCTGGAATTTATGCTTTAAGCGTTGAGAATTCAGGCATCAAACCGTAGCAAGCTCCCTTCTTGACTTCCGCTCCATTTTCTCTCCATCGCACATACAGCCATCCATCCACATCCAGCACACCACTACTTTATCTTCTTCTTCGGTCTCAGTTGGTTGCTATGTCCGCACTTCTTCTTTCTGCAGTTCGTCGCACGCGGCGGTAGACGAGCGTAGCACTTCCGACAGATCATCTTCTCGCAGTTGTACTTGCTCGCCAGGGCCTTGAGGGAGGGTTCAATGATGCCGCCACGGAGACGGAGGACGAGATGGAGCGTGGATTCCTAGAAGATCGAGTCCATGTCAGATCTAGGCATCCGAGAACAAACCATTATATGACTGCGACGTCTTGTGATCCTTTGCGGAGCATACCTTTTGGATGTTGTAGTCAGACAGCGTACGGCCGTCTTCGAGCTGCTTGCCGGCGAAGATCAATCGTTGCTGGTCGGGCGGGATTCCCTCCTTGTCTTGGATCTTGCTCTTGACATTGTCGATTGTGTCGGAGGACTCGACCTCGAGGGTGATGGTCTTGCCCGTGAGGGTCTTGACGAAGCTGCAGAGCGGGTTAGAAATCGGCGTTGAAGATGTGGCGGGGTTTGTAGTTTTGGCGTGAGAGTCGTGTGGAGAGCTTACATCTGCACTGTTGATTGAGAAAGTAGTTAGCGGCCGCGATTTAAAGGGATCTAGATGTAGAGGCGCGGGACTTACTCTTCGCTGTGATTTATCGTCAAATGTTTGTGGTCCGGTGGAGCAGTTGATAGCGGCGGCGAGATTGATATTCGTTCACTAGAAGCCAAGCCGAGCCCTTTTTTTGCTTTAGCCCTAATGTTGCCTATTTGGGCGAAGGCCGTTACGCGTATGACTCTTCACTTTGGACGAAAAATCGCTTCATGAATATGTCAACTTCTTTGTTATTCGTACAGGCAATTCAAAGCTCTTAAATCCAAAGATAGAGTCCCATACTAATGACTTCTTGGCCACTACTACCCCTCTCAAGTCAACTCTCGACCCTAGAGTCTCGAATCCACCGATATTTCTGACAGTGTATTCTACGGGCGACTTGGCAAGTAACTGCTCGTCCGCGAAAGCCTGGACCATATTCTTGAAATACGATATCTCCGAGTGTGCTTCACGATGAGACATCGTTGCATATCTGCGCCGACCGCTAGCAGACCGAAGGCATCCAGGGCCATGTCCTTCCCAGGTGTCTAAACGGTAATGAGGTATTGCTTCAGAGGAAGCATGGGATGCTTACATCTCTGCCATAACTATTTCCGGGCCAGCAATGTTTCTAGCCACGTGGTACTTGAGACGTTCTTCGGATTCCTTCTCGTGGACCGTTGACCTGCAGGATAGTTGTCAGAATATCATAAGTTCAGATTGGCGTGTACTGCTTGCAACGATGCATGCACATGCGAATTTGTCCTTCATAGACGTAATAATAGCCACGAGGTGGACTCTTTGGTCGGTCATTGCTCCGGAAATCCCTACCCAAATTCTGCAAAAGCTGTAGATACGCTCTTGGAATATGGAAGCAGGAGATGCAGTGGTGGGATGTAAAGAAGACAGAGCGACATTTATGCACTTATGAAGATAGCAGTGTCGACCTCTCGTGTAATTTGATGACAGACAGTCTGAAGCATCGCTAACCAGCCAAAATGAAGGAATTGTTACGTAATCGAAAAATTTCAGACATGACTGCATACCTTCCCGTTATGGGAGGCAGTATATAGTGATGGGTCTGCACACCTCAGTGGTACCACAAGGTCTGTATTCTTTTCTCTGAATTCAAGTAGTATCCCCCCCCAAACGCCACACATTCAACAACTTTCAAGGCAAGCACCGCAATCATGTTGCCCAAAAAGGGCCTTGGAGTAAGCAGTATCAAGATAAGTCGAAGACGTGAAGACATATTGAAGGGAGAAGGCGATGTGTTGCTTTCGACCGCGGGCCCAGTGGTTAGCAGTAACAAAACTTGGGTGTTAGGCGGCATCACCTATTGTGTAGCATGGGGATGGTTCGACTTCAAACCCGAAATTGCAGCAGGAACGAGCAAAGCACTGGATCTACTTTGGGCTCTCGCGATCAAACTGCGGCGTGGTGGAGACCTTTTTTAGGGATGAATTGTGCGAAACGCCAAGTCCCGTAAAAAACTCCCGCTTCGTCAATCGAAAACGACAAGGGTAGGCACGTGACGTAACGATTCTGAATACAGTGCCGAAGGCTCTGGTGGGGACCAATTAGCGTGCTTTGAACTGCGCTAACTTTGGCGTCGGTCTCTTACCGCAGAACGCCAGTTAAGAAACAATGCTAGTGAACTCGTAACGGTCTGATAGGGTCACCATTGCCTGCAGGGGACATATGCAGATAGGTCTAACAAAGGACCTCAGCCTCGTGGGCAGCCCCACTAACATGCCGCTCCGGACTTCATCTCACTTCTCTTGCGCTTCAACAAACTCCCATCGCTGGCGGAGGGCATTAAAGTCTCTCAAAAAGCCCTCACATCCCACCCCAAAGACCTAGCAGAATGTCGTTTGCATTCTCTCACAGCACCCAGGAGAAGCAGAGATTTGCCACTCAACAAAGGCAGGAGCAGGGCCAGGTAGGACTCATCATCCTAAAGACTGATAAAGAGAGTCCAATCACTAATACGGCTTCAGCATAACACAATCTCTAACGATAACTCCACTTACTTTTTCAATCCTCCCGGTACCTCTGCCTCCCCATCGACCTTGTTTTACAAAGTTTCCGGCGACATTGCAGGCGGTGTAGCTTGGGGAGTGGGAATGGTAGTCGCATTCGCAGTCTGGCTCGCAGTCAGCGGTGCTCAAGCCGCTGCAGGAGCGGCAAAGGCTGCCATGGCTCCTGATAAAGATGATAAAAAGGTCTGAAGGGTGGCTGTGAGAGTAGGGCATGTAAGGTCGAAGATTACGAACGCTTCTGGGAGTATGGAGATATTGGGAACCTGCTGTTGGATAATTTGTGTGTTAGGGATCGCCACTGAGCTGCCAAAACAAAGGCAGTGTCAATCAGTTGTAAGATTGATTGACACATGCAATATAAGCCTTGTTCGGGGATGTTTGGGCATCCCCTAACGTTATGATGATAGGTGTCCGTCTGGCTTTTTGAGATGGGTTTCATAGTTGGACCAGAACAAATGAGTATGTGGAAAGGGAAGCCATCATAGGCCCTAATGCTTAGTATTCGTTTGGGTCGAACTATCGGCGTCAGCAGAGCCGAAGGACTAGACTGGCAATAGACTTCTCTACAGGTTGTGCATGCGTCTCGCATGCATCTGACGTGCTAGGCGCGTGCGTAATGATAATGTCAGCTCTACACTCGTACAGAAACTGAACGCTGGAGAGAGGAACTCACCTTCTCTCGTTCGGTGGGGTCTTATCAATGAATTCTTGGCAGGCTTGGCGAAGTATGGCACAGGATAGAATAGATCAAGAGAAACCATGTTAGAAATAGAGCCCGAGAAGCCAAAGTAGATCGCTCCGAGAGAGAGGAAGGGGGGGAGACATGGATGTCGAAAGCGTGAGTAATAGTAAGGTGAAGATCTTTGAAGCCTTGAACGCTCGGCGCGAGAAGCTTAAAACGGTTAAAGCGGCTGGGCTCCGGTGGAAAAAGGGTGCTGGAGACAGACTCCCAAAACCGCCGTTTTCTGCTCCCTAGCCACAGGTACAGACACTTCTTTGATGCTGATAGCTTCTATGCAGTCTAGATATGCCTGCACAAGCTCGTGACAGGCGTAGTCGTCGTTCTTGTACGCAGCGGTGGTTGATGCGGCCGGCCACGCTGTCAATCTAATGTTTCACTTCAGGTGAGTCTCCAATTACACAATCTGTTGGGAGGGTGTGTCTCGAAGTTATATTCCAAAGACAATCAGTCACACAAAAACGTAATGTGACCCTGGTTTTTTCATGATTGGCGTTTGATGTGGGCCTGGAGGAACCCTCCAAATCGGCATTGTTACCCCGTTCTGGCGCTACGTCTATGCCTCTCTAGGAAGTCAGTCCACAGGCAAACTCTCAGGCCATATTCCTCATCAGGACTCCTCACGCACCTAGCTATTTGATTCTACGATCAAGCCTCTTTGGACCAGCAGCGAAATATCGCCAAAGACGGAGTGTTGGACCGAATTGTGCACGACCAGGTCGTTCAAAGGCAAAGGACCGATCTCTTTAGATTCAAATTCAGAAAGGCCCCATGGATGTGTTAGGTCTTGTGAAGAGCGATGGAATATCGATGATTTGAAGGACTACGAATGCAATCTCCACTTGGGACATGCACCTTGACAAGAACGATTCGACGGTATTTAGGGTCATGGGGACAAGCTCGGCCGGCCGTCCGACAGGAATCTATACCGTCATTAAAAACCAAGTATTTCAACTTTCACGGCATGCAAGTGCAGTTGGGAAGCTTCAGATCGCTGACTCAAGACTCGTGTGCTGCAAAGCAGAAAGACAATGCCCAGATCGGCGGACTTCTCTCCACCCCTTCCCAAAGCGAAATCCAGTGTCCCTTACCGACCGCCGTCCTCGTGCGTGGTGGTCTCCACGACCGCATCAGAACCTTCTCCACTGGCGCCGCTTATTCCAACTGGGCACCCTGGCTGGTCTCCGCCGGCTATGCGGTTCTTTGCCCGAACCATCGCAGCAGCAGCTCCTACGGCGAGGCCTTTGCCACTGCCACTTGAGGCGACATCATCTCACTAGTCAAGGCAGGCAAAGCAGAGGACTTCACCGACGGGCAGCAGCTGGGTATTGCCGGCTGGTCTCGTGGCGGATTTCTGTCCTATCTCGCAGCCACGTGGGCCCGACAAGTTTCACTTCAAAGCTGCGGTCTGCGACATAGGCGTGACTGACGGGGATTCGGCCAACACGACCTCTGTCGCGACCTGGTTCGACCCGGAGCCAGTAGGGAGTGCCTTGTAGGAGGCAGATATAAACTCGATGTCGGGCAAGGCAGGCAAGTCTCGTCTAGCACATCAAGGATGTGAGAGATACGCCTATTCTAATCCTTCATGGCGAAGAAGACGACAGAGTTCCCGTGTCACAGGCAACTGCGTTCCATCGAGGCCGCCTATATCACAAGAAACTATGTGAGGTACTGCTATATCCAAGGGATGGCCATATGATAAGTGCATGACAGCACTACATTGAGATGTTGAAACGCATCCGACAGTTCCACGACACACATTTAACATAAGGAGTATCATGAGCCTCAGGGCCTATAACACCATCATCCTTCACGCTCTGACCTGCTAACCAAGCGGCAAGAAAAGGGCAAAAAGCTCATGATAATGCGGTGCTACGTTAAGGGCTGCTGAGGATGCTACCGGGATGCTCGTCGAAGAGCCAGCGGGTATATGCTTCAACTCTAAAGTCACAGTCGACCTGGGGGAAAAAATACAGCTTCAAAGGGGAGAACGCCTAGTAGCGTATTTGCCAGGTTTACTACGAATCCTGTCCTTTAGACGAGCTGAGACAGCGGCGGGGACTACAGATAGCTCGCTTTGAGATCAGGACTTTGATGAAGGACTTATACATCTTGACAGTATTTGACTTGTGGGAGCCACCGGACAGACCTATATAGGAGACTGTTCAGGTCTCGCCCATGAAGTCAATTACACAAAGCCAAAATTGCTACAATGTATCTCCATTAAGTGTAATGGCTGTGGCCAATCTATACATACTCTGTACAAATCAGAGAGCCACTAATCAGTCCACTGGATCTTCCTCCAGCAGCAACTTGAAACTAAACGGCTGGAACATTAGTCCGTCGCCTACGAAGTGCTTGCTCATAGCCTCCACCCAATGTAACCGCAGACTGTGCAACATAGCGCTCGTACCCTCCATCACACAGAGAATAGCTATTGTGAGGAAGAACCTGGAAGATTGTTAGTCTAGGTAGTAGAAAGCTAGGCACTACAATGGGGTGAGATGCTTACCAAAGGTAGAATGCAATGACGGTTGCAATGACGCCCAAGACACCCGTCATACCATAGCCAATTGCAAGTGTCATATCCCACAAGACAATTGACAGCTGTTGGTGAGCGAGTGAAAGAGCCCAGAGACGGAGATATGAAGCTGTATGGGAGACGCAATTGAGACAGAATTCGATAGTATGGATGGTCTATTCTCAAAGTCAGCAAGTGCATGTTGCCTTCACATGAACGCGAAGGTCAGACTCACCTGGTGTATCATGACCTCCGAAAACTCAAATTCTTCATGTTCTTCGTCGTCGCCTCCAATGTTCTCCGTGATCATGGCGCCTTCGTCGTCTCCCATGCTATCGCGGCCATTGGCATGCGCATCGGGATTCGATTCATCATCGTCGTCGTCCAATGCGTGTGTGATCCGGCTTGTGTCACCGATACCGCGATATCCTTGTTTCGCTGTCTTGTTGTGCTGATGCCGAAGCCAGAACGGTTTCAGTAGCAACAAGATAGGAACATTGACGACAGCGAGCAGCAACAAGAAGACCTGTACCTTAGCCTGGCCAGGGTAAAGTTCCTCGTCGACAGTTCCAGGCTGCAAGAACATGTAGATCAGCATGTTCAGGAGACCTGGTGCGCTCTTGCCGATTGCTTCCCAGTCGACGCACCATTTGTAGATAATGCAAAAGACAAGATAGCCAAAGATGGACTGGAAGAAGATCATGCCTGGCACGAAATTTCCCCAAATGTCGACCCGCGATTTGAAATAGCGAGCATTGACGAGCTGGAACATGAGCGCGTAAGTCATGTGCGTCCAACCAAGCAGTATTGCAAGCTTCATCTTGAAACTGTTGCTCATCAGGAGTTCGTTTTCGGTTCCGTGCCATGCCCAGTCCAAGCCAAAGGGATAGCGATAGTTTTCTTTCAGCAGCCCCTTAATTGACTCTCCCTCGTCTCTAGGGTAGTGCCATTCTGAAGCAAAGGGAGAGAAAGACTTGGAGAATACGTCATTATAGACGAAACCGGTGTACATCGAGAAGACTCCGAACATCAGCATGATGTAACGGCCGTAGAAAGCCATCGCAAAGAGTTCGTCCTGCTTGGACCGCGACAGCGGCCTCTCCCAGTAGATCATGGCACAAGCCGCCAAGGTCATCAGAGTACCGTGACCAAAGTCGCCAAACATGACGGCGAAAAGGAAGGGGAAGGTAACGATAGTATAAAGGCCAGGATTGACTTCTTGATATTTGCCGGTGCCGTATGAGTCAATAATGGTTTGGAAGCCTTCGGTAAATTTGTTGGTCTTGTAATAGGTAGGTGGAGTCTTGTTCGTCTTGATTTGATTCACAATGGTAGGAACCGAGAGGCCAGCACGATCATTCACGTCTTGTAAGGTGGCCCTGACTGTGGCTAGAGAATTGGTTGGACACCATGCTTCAGCGATCAGGGTCTTCCGAGCTTGGTCGTATGAACACATATTGAGCGCGGAGTAGACTGCCTTTTCTTTCTTGATGACGATCATCCAGGCGGCCAAAGACTGAGCAATCTGCGTCAGCTCAGCATCGAGCGTGTTTATTGTGTTCCGTAGGACACTAGCCAGATCGCTCAGGCGAGCATTGACCTCGTGAAGCTGGTCTCTTCTCAAGTCGCTGTTCTCATCCACGCTGTAGAGGTCCGCTCCGAGAGACTCTGAGATCTTCCTAATCTTCGCAATGATTTCCTTGCCATGGGCGAATATGACGAATACGTTCTTGTGGGTTTCCTCATTGTTTTCAGGGTTGATGAGAGGTTCGGGGATCTCCGACTGGTTCATGTAGAGATTGCCTCGTAATGTACGCCACAGGATCCTTTCGAAGGCTGCCAGTCGCTCTCGTGGAATGACTCCGGCCACGAAGCCGATGTTCATAACAGCCAATGACTGCTGACCTTGGGCATCGCCGTTTACTCTTTCGGCTCCTCCCTCGACGTCTCGGAGGAGTGGGGCATCGTCATCTTCCTCAAAAGATTGCCGAATATCGTCAGTCGCACCGTGAGCCTAGATGGAAGAAGTCAGTATCGTCGAAGGACATTGTTCTCTCCACGGCAACCACATACTCGATCAAAGAAACCACCGGCTTCCTTCAGCACCCATCTCCACTCTGTCAACTCGACCTCCCTCTTTTTCAGCGTCTCATAGCTCTCATTCAATGAACTGATCCTCTGTTCCAGCCCCTCACTCCTCTCCGCCAGCTCATCAATCTCATTCGCCCTGGGTGCAGCCAATAAGTCCCCTTCAAAATCATAGCTGCTCCTCATCTCGATCTTCGACTTGTCCATCTGCGACTTGAAGTAGACCAACTGCCGCTCCACGTTGTCGAGCCGTCGGATCTCTTTCGTAAATGTGCGTTGGAAGGCAGAGGTCTCGGCATTAAGGTCTCGAAATTGGATGCAGCCAAGTTCTCCAAGAGCCGAGACGACTTCACGGCCGATTTCATTGGAGATGTAGAGCTGGGTTAGGGACATGGTCGCCGACCGAAAAAGTGTATCCTGTGACGCCATCGTGGTGGACCGTGAATGAGAGTGTAGGCCACCCAGGCCCGGATGGTGTCGTGGACAAGTGTAACGCTCGACTCGACGGCTGTTGTTGACGGACAGCAGCTATCTTGAACAACAGGCAATGACGGGCGAGATAGCCGTAGTTGAGCTGCAGATTGATTAGATGCCAAGCCACGACTTCAGTAGTGCCTTGGCGTATCAAGGGAACAAAGAAAGCCTTACCTACTCCAAGCAAATCCTTGACCCTGCAAATGGGAAAAGACTATAAGCCACCATAACCTGCCCATTCAAAAGGTCATGAAGCTGCTAGCTACTGAAATGAGCTAGGAACGAGAGCATCCCTATTCTCATGCGGTGACTCACATACAATTTGCATTCTCACCTTCACCACTCACAATGTCCGTCCTCAGCGTCTCGCGCTCCACATCCCACAATTTCAGCAAAGAGCCGACATCCTCAATAACCCTTATAGCAGGCCTCGGCATTGAAGATGACTGCCACGCCGGCGTTACAGGTGAGAGCCTCCGTCCCATATAAACTGTGTTCCTCAATGCGATTTTCCGACTTTCGTTCTTTGGAACATTCCTTGTAAGAGTTTAGGAAGATTGTAGGTTTTGAAGCTCAACTTCTGCTATTTTCATGGTCTGTTCTAAACCACCATCACTGATTCTACGCAAAATGTGCAGTCCAGCACCGCTCGCGTCTGCATATCAAGCCCCCACCTGCGAATCTCCGTCAGGTCCATCTCATTGAGGACGAGATATTGAACCACTATGACCTTAAACCCGGTGATATTGGCGAGAACATCACCACACATGGCATTGATCTACTTGCTTTGTCCAAAGGAACAAAGCTCCACTTCTTACCAGCCGGAAGCAGCAATGATGTCGAAGCAGTTGGAGCGCACCCAGTGCTCATGACGACGGGACTAAGAAACCCGTGTCCGCAGATCGAAAATTTTAGGAAAGGGTTGCAGGAGAAGTTCATCGTAAGGGATGCGAACAGGAACATCGTCGCACGCAAGGCGGGCGTCATGAGCGTTGTTGAAGTCGGAGGGAAAGTCGACGCGGGAATGAAACTGGTCGTAGAGAAGCCTGAGACTTTCGTCGCGCTTGAATGTGTATGAATGAATTGAGGCCTGATATATATTGTGCAATAATATCTTCGAGTTTATCATGAACAAGATGACGCATCGAAGTCTTACTAGTTATCTTTCCCCACCTATTCAAACGCCGCCGCCCATTCACTAGATAGGGGCAAAAGAAAATGGTCGAGAACCAAATAATGAAGGCTTCAAAATCCGCCCTCTGTCCCAAACACCTCCCAATGCAAATGCTTAGGTCGCGTCTTAGATGCTCCTGATATGCTGGTTACGCAAAATAGCTCTTCCATAATACTCCGGAAAGATCTTCAATTTGGTCGGGCTCAAAGGCCTGTTTGTTTGTCAGCTTTGGTTCGGCAAGGGAATAGACTCTCTTACCTTTACATCTATATGCCAGGTGTCCTGCCTAGTTTTCTTGAAGTCGCTAATAATGCTTTTTACACTCGAGCCGACAATGCCAGGGTCATTTGCAGCTTTGCTGCTCAAAGTGATCAGAGCTTTTGGCATCCAACTTGGAGGTGGACTAGCATATGGAAATGCTTGAATCAGCGCTCCTAGGCCGAGCACTGCACCATGTCGTACAATGACTAAGCGCTGTTGCTCTGGTGTTGGAGTATTGGTTCCTGTTGAACGAGCTGACGAAAGCCCCGATATTGGAGTCTTGGGTTTCTTTGGCAGCGGATTGTCCTCAAGCGATTTCGTAAACTTTTTCTGCATAGAAGCAACCATGCGTTCGCGCATGTCGACTGGGGAGCATCGAATCATGCCCGAAAGTGTCGTGGCAGCACCGGCTCTGACTTCATGCTGGTTATCACCTAGCATGCTTCCCACACAGTCGATGAGCTTCTGTTGGTTTTCCGGCGAAAGGAGGAAGAGGCGCCTGAAGTAGATGATCTGCATGTTAATCATTACCCTCAGGCGCTGGTGCCATGATCTCGCAGTCAGGCCAATGCGAATTAGAGCATCCACCAGCTTCTCATCCTCGCCAACGCGATGTGGGATGTTCGGAAGGTGTCGGAAAACATGGTATGCAAGCGATTGCAGCTCCGGGTCTTCTTTGACGTCCATCATGTGGAGGAAGGCGTCCATGAAGATATCAGGGAAGTAGTCGAGTAGCTGAGTGCACTCGTAGGAGGACAGCGCTGAATCCAGCCAAAGCAAGACCGTCTTACTGCCCGATGTATAAGATGACGGTGCTTGCTGACCGTTCGGACGTTCATGGCGCCACTTTTCGATCCGTTCGAAAATCTCATGGATTGTATGCGCGAACTCTACGGGCGGTAGATAGGGTGGAGCTCCGATTGACGAAGAGGCCTTTTGAGTCTCGATCAGCGTATCGACATCCTTGAACGACTCGTGGTAGCGTGTGCGATAAATCGTCGCCAACGTCGAGCCCATCGCCTCCCGGACACCCTTATAAGGGTGATCAATGTGGGCGAGAAAGTCATCGACGATAGGCTTGTCAAGCTGGAAATGCCAACCTGCATCACCGATAGTCTGATGCAGTAAGTGAATCTTCGAACTCTCCTTGAATGCCGCATTTGACGCCATGTCAAGCCTGAAGCTGGTCAGCCAGTCAATGAGTGGCCACGCACGTCGAGGATCTCGGCCTTGCAGAATCATATGCAAGAACGTGGTCCAATAGCCAGAGTTTTCCGGGGTCAAGCCATCCGAGAAAACCTTGCGGATGATGGGGAACGCAAATTCCCAGACCAGGGTCCGCTTTTCTACAGACGCATCCATCACACTGCTAATGAGGCCACCTAAGATTTCTGCCGTTGCGCGGTGCTGATGCTTGTCGCTTCCGTCTTCGAACACCGCAAGCGTCTCTTCCTTGATGTCCTCGAAGGTAGCGACAGTCAGACCATCTTGCAACATGAGCTCGAAGACGTAGAGAAGCATCATCGCGCTCGCCATTCTGAACTTGTCGGCAGAAGAGTCTCGTGGCTCTTGCTTCAGATATTGAAAGCAAGTTTTAAACCACGCGCGGGTCATCATCTTTCCCATTGCCGTACGAACTTTCAATTCCAATTCGTCGTACTCTATGTTCTTGTTGACATCCGCCTTGTACGCAGGCATCGTCTTGCCCCATACGAGCCAGCCCGGGTAGTCATGATCGACGTAATATTCGGCAAAAGGCTGGGCAAAGTCTGCTAGGTGCTTCTCGGTCCAACCTGGTTCTTCACTTTTGACCGTGACCTGCAACTTGGCGGGGAAGTGTTGGGTGCCTTGTACATACTGTGCATAATCGTGTTGGCACAGTGCTCTGACATCCACCATCGTGAAAAGAGCCATCAGGGTCTGAGAGTACATGCCACGAAGGCCGGGATGTGAGTCAATCGTGCCCATCGTGATAAGGTTGATTAGGTTCTCGGAAGCCACATGATCAAATCTCATTCCAAGTGACATGACGATCGACGAGGTTCTGATTGCCTTCTTCCAATGAGACGCTCGCGCTAGCTGGATCAACTCTTCTGATAGCTCCGCCTTCTTCCTTTCAATATTAATACGCTTTTTTATGATGAACTCCTTTTTCTTGGCAATACTCTCGGCAACATCGGCCTCGGGTGCAATAGCCTCCACGACAGCCTTGTCTAGAATGGCCATCCTCTCCATTGGCCGGCCATAGTCCATAATCTGATACAGGCCACCGGAACAAAGCTTCTGTATAGACGGCTTGTCAGCACTGCTTGCCTCGATGAATGTCCTGATTACTGTCGGCGTGTACTTCCAGTGGCGCCCTACAGTCTTGGCTAGACTACCGAAGAGCAGAGAAAAAAGTCCACCTTTGATTCGAGGATAGTCATTTCGCCGCACGGCTTTCTGGAAAGCCTCTAGAAGTGGAGGGATGACGAAAAGTCGGGCACCGAAGACGACTTTGAGAGCAGACTCCCCGGCACTCTGCGCATGACGTCTGACATCAGTGTAGAGGGAGACTGATGATTCGGCAAGGTCCATAAGCAGCTGCTCATCAAGGTCAGATCGAGGTCGCGGAGCTGCATTGTGTCGAAGTCGTTGGAAATGGTACACGTGGGCGCGGCGAACCAAAATAGACCTCGGATAGTCTTTCCTGACACCGCTGATTTTGTAGGGTTGTTCATCTGCTTGAAGAAGTCGCGTCACCCGGTCAAGCACGTGTGCCGAGCGTTCAATGCCGACATCGGTGAACCACGAACGAAATGCCATATATAGCGGCGAGAAGGAGGAGACCTCATCTTCTCCCTTTTCTGTCAGAAAGCGATGTACTTCATGAAGCATATAGCCTGTCTGCTGGCGGATCTCATGGATCTCATTGTACAGGGCGTCGCCGGGCTCTAATGGATAACCGGCAGGATACTGAAATGATGGCTTGATAGATGTCTCATCAGTTCCATCGAGAGACGAGTCTTGGTCCTCCGGATCAAAAAGCTCTTCAGGAGCATGCCCATTTGCCCGGGACATAGAAGTTTCGGCGTCGACGCCCGCTTCCATCGTCTTCAGCCCTTCCGATACGCCCTTGGCATCGAAGAGTGCAGAGACACCAGACAGAAGAAGTCGAAGGAGCATCAAATTCCTCGAGAGTTCGTCGGACCATTCCTTGCCACTACCGTCTCGTTTGATGTTGGACGAGCCATCGATCAGAGCGCGAAGTTGGTTCAACGCATTACTTGACTGAAGACGGAAGAGTTCGACAGCGAACTCGATTTCACCTCTGCTAGGCACGTGCCATCTTATATGGAGACTCGCAGGGTCTTGGACCGTGCCCCACTGCTCGGCTGTGACGCCGTTCTTTGCAGTATCAGGCTCATAGAGAGCGTGGTCTCGGGTAAATGTGACGGTCAAGTCCAAGAGGAGGTGGTGGATGAAATTCGAAACGTGTGTTGTAACCTGACCTTTGCATTTTTGCTGCATGAATACAGCAATGCCGAGTAGCTCCTCCTTGTGGATCAGAACAGCATCGCCCACATGTACAACACACATGCTAAGTAGGCTGACATACCAGACGAGACCACGATCCCGAGGAAGTATATCTGAAGCTGCATGTCGCGTCGTGCCTGCACCGTTGTCATCAATTTCTGTTCGGATTGCTCTTACCAGTACAGGAATGAATTTAGCCAGAGCTTTTTCGGGGTCTACTTTGCAAAGAGCATTGCAGATGAATGCCATTGCATCTCGGGCTTGATGAATGACGTGATTCGACACGAAGTCGACGATCTTATTCAGCGCAACGTCGAACAGCTCAGGAGACAGTGAGGCAAAAAGAGGCATAAACGCGGCAGGCAGCGTATTGACGATGTTCTCCTCAGGGGCGCCGCTTCTCACCCTCGCTGCATCGGGCAGATTTTCAAGCAGCGTGAAAACTCTGCCGAGAAATGAGGTCACGAATTCTCCAAAGCCGGCCGTGGACGAAGCTAGTATCTTCTCTTCGTCCTGTGGGTCCATATCCCGGTAGTGACACTCAACGTTTGCTCCTTCCTGTTCCATTCTCTCCATTTCGGCCGTAATCCACTGCATAGCAAGCATATTGCCTTGAAGGTCATCTCTGTTCTGTGAAAGATCGGCAAACGGAATATTGTAGCAGACTGCTGCGAAGAACGATAACGTGATCAGCGTTTTCTCCAGATCGTTAGCATCGATGCCTGGCAAAGCCAACCCCAGAAGCGCGGTGATGTGACAGCGATAGCCCTTCGTCCGAATCATCGTCCTTGCTAATATCTGCAGTGAACGCAAGGACGAGGTCGTGCGATGCACCTCGACAAGGCCTTGCATTGAGGGATATATTCGTTGCAGAGCTCCGGGCAAGACTAGATCTGGCTCCAGGTAAGCGAGACTTTGAAGGGTTGATAATGAGAAGCTCATAGCAGTCCCGCTTTTCGCATAGATCCCCATGAAGATCACTTCCCGCAGACAGATCACAAAGCGCTTTCTAATAGCCTCATTCAGTCGCCGCTCGGGAGGGACGTCCATTTCACCATTTCGCTCCCGGTTCCACCGCATGACGAAGAAATCAGCCAAGTAGTAAACCAGTTGTGCCAATGGCTTCGTCCATGAACCAGAGTTGGACGGATGGAAGAAAGTTTCGATGGCCTGTATGAACCCTTCAAGTAGAGACAGAATAGACTGATCTGATTCTACACAAGCAGGTGATAACGACATGACGATCCATCGCGCAATGTGATGTGATACAGGGTGCTTGCGCGAGTCTCTTTCGAGGAGGATGCCCAGACCAGACGACAAATCAACGACCGGACTGTAAGGCGAAATCGATTGGCCGACTGGAATTTCGAACAGCCGGAGAATTGCAGTGTAAACTAGAGTGGTCTGCTCTGAAGTGAAAATGCCAAACTCCGAAAATGGTACATGCTTAGCTGTGAGGGAATCTCTCGCTAGTCGTGAGAACAAGTCGAGAAAGGCTATATCAAATGTTTTAGACCTGTTGACCAAGGACCAGAGGTGAAAGTACGTCGGCAAGTAGTGTTGCGGTTGAAGATCACATGTCGGCGGCGGGGGGGAGGTGGGTAGTAAGAGATTCATCAAGCCGACAACCACGAAAGCAGCCTCTGCGAATGACGTACTGAAGTACGGTAGTATTTCCTCGAGCATGTCATGAGTTTGTTCGGGGTCGAAGTAAAGCTGTGCGAACGAGCAAAGCTTGCATAAAGTTTTGATATTGCGCTTCACGGTTGTGGTCTGTATCAACCCCGACTCAGAAGGCAGTACGAAAACCTTCATCTCTCTGAATATAGGTCTCCAATCTAGAGTAAGGTCTTTGACCGGGCGGAGGTAATGTTTCCGTCTAAATATACTCGTTAGATTCTTCCGTGGCTGGCATGGGCAGTAGATCTCACTTGGTCAAGAGCATGAACATGCTTGAAAAACGTTCTGCTACGGAGGGCTCAATGCCTGGTGCAAGAGCCAATTCGTAGTAGAGTTTGACTAGCTTAATCCTTTGCTCTTTTGTAGGGTCGAACTTCAAGGATAACCAGCTTCGCAGCTCCCGAGTCCAGTGTATAGCACCAGGTGTGAAGTCTCCTGCCTCAACGGCGATATAAAGGTATTTGAGTATTTCTTGCAGATCATGTTGTCGCCTGATCTCGTCCTCAACTTCGTATGGAAGGTGTTTGAAGTATGGGTACGTTCTTGGTCGGTTCCGACTTCTCTTGTAGCTATCATCTGAAGTGGTGCCATTTGTCTCTGGAAGCTCTCCTCCAGGTGAAGTGGCTCTTGACATTTCATTGCCATTTCGACCGTGTGCCGCTGGCGGCATCAAATCTTCGTAGGTCTGTCTGTTGGACTCCATGACGATGGTCTGTGAATTATGTGCTTAGGCAGCTCTTTGAGCACAAGCTGAGGTGGAGCGGTCGCGGATGAGGCTCAAGGGGGCTGGGCGCAGGAACGGTACGGGATGATAGGATGAAGTGATTCACCTATCAGTTTCTGCGGAATGATTCGTCGAAGGGTTCCTGGGCGAGTCGAGGGCAAAGATCTTGCCTAGCAAGTTATTCTGCAGCCTTGGGTTTGCAGCCTTTCTGCCTTGTAGATTAGAAAGCCGCAGGTAATATTGGGCAGCTATGAGCGAACGACAGTCTCTCCGGGCGAACACTGACTCGATGTGGGTGGTCTCGTGCAGTCTACCAATCTACATCCCAAAACACTTTGATGCAGCTCGCGGAAGGCGGCGGCGTGTGATTGGTCACCTTCGTTATTGGGGAGCTTAGGAATTTGGAAAAAGCTGGAGCTTCTATCCAAACTTAACGTCAATCAATATGTTTATCGTGTCAGAAATGCCAAAGAAGCTATCGAGGATTTAGGTCGCAAATCACCATTTATGTATCCTATTGTGGACTTTTCTACGAGTCAGAAAAGTTTGGTCCAGGCAGATTGACTTGCGCAATGGGCTTGGCTTTTTGCTCTGAAGGCTGTCGGCTTACCAACAAATCCCGAACAGCCATCTATGGGAGAATCGAGAACCCAGGCAACACTTGTCCTACGCAGGCGGGAGAAAAGAGGCAAATAACCCGCCTTGAACAATGGCGTAGATTGCGATTGATCTCACAATTAGTTGAGCCGTTCCCCCTCTCCTGATTAAATTGTCGTGAGGTTGCTTTGCTGGCACAACGATTGCTGAAGCAAGCCAAATATACCACAGTGGGTACCCTGACGAAAGACGGTTGATGATCTGCACGTGGTAACTGGTGAAGGCCGCCAATGCTAGAACAACTTGGGGCATCGCCAGTCGAATTAGACTGCCCTTGTCGAGATTGGCGACAGTAATAGAGTTCTTGGGAGCTGCGGAGATACTTGAAGTAGGGTATGTGCAAGCCCAAGCTGATGAGACTAACAACATCCACAGGCAAGGCATAGCCAACAAGAACAGCGGCAGATTTGGTGCTGTCCAGTATCTGAAGAGACCAACGTCCCTGCACAGTTCAGCAAATGTCACAGAATGTTTGCACTCATACGAACCAGTAATGCCATTGAACCCATCCGAAGATGCTCGGAAACCAAGAGTCACACCAAGGTCGTCTATCCTGTTCCACAGCACCATCGCAAAACTTCCTGTAAGCCTTGTACTGTGGCGACAGGGCTCCCAGTGCAATCAGCACTCCACCGACGCCCAAGGCTAACAATCGGCGCACTCTCTTGGCTGAAATGCCGTCTCTGAGAAGGTGCAGACTTTGCAAGACAGCATCGTACAGAAAAGGCAAGCCACCCAAGATGCCGTTGCTGCGAACTAGGGTTGCGCAAGCAAAAGAAACGCCAGCAGCAACAGTTTTGAAATCTCCTAAACCTCCGCCAGTGATGTGTCCATCGAGATAGAGATAGAGTCCCAGGAAATTGAGAGTCGAGAATAAGCTCTCAGAGTATGGAGCTGAGAGGAACGCTCCGGCAGGGGATATTATATGTAGAGCTGCTGCTATGGTCGAGGTCGCCATGCTTGAATCCCTGTACCTTCGCGAGATAAGTTGGCTTAAGGCATAGAGGAGCAGAACCGTTAGAAAATGCGTGAAGTGCGATAGCACAACTGCAACGCTGATCTCGACGAGAGCCGAGCCAGTCCCAGCCGATCGAGATATTACTGCTTAGTTAGTTGAAATTCAATACTTGGGCCAACGTTCGCTTACATGTAGAAATGAATGAAACAGTTCCAGAGAGGCCAACGCCAAACGCCCATTCCTGTTCGAAAACATGGCCTCGGTGGGAGAGCTGTGAGAAATAGATCGCATCCCAGCGAACCAATTTCAGAAGCGAAGGGCTCAATGTTGGCGAGCTCGAAAGGAGGCCTGTCTGATGATTTGGTTTTGAGTCCGTAAGGTCGAGCAGGGTCGTCGAAGTGTCATATCCAGGCCCTGGACTACAGAGGATTACGGCGAATAGAATGGCTTTCCAGCAGACGTAGAGCAGGAATAAGAGGAGCACAGGCCTGCGTGCTGGCACCCAAGACTGACCCCAGGCGTCCATATTGCGTAATTTTGGCGCACGAAGTCTTGGGCATCAAGCACATTTCCCACGGTTTGCGCTGTGCAAATTAAGGTGCTTACCGTGTGCAGATGGGCGATTTGGTGAGGTATTTGGGGATCCGAGCGCATCCTAGCCGGCGACGCTACGCTCGCATTTCTAGCCAAATCCATTCAAGTTCGGGCTCTACTGAGAGATCGGAGGCTCCTTGGGCGTCTTACTGATCAACCCAACGCTCGCGGGTTCTCACCTAATTCGTTGAAGCAAACAGGCCTCCGCTGCAGCCCTGTGCCGGGGCGCAGAATATCGAGCACGTATCCGCAATCCGCAAAAACAATCACAATTACTCGGAATCGTGAGCATTCCGATCCCCGGGCCTTTGGGAAGGATGGGCTTCAGCTCGTACCACTCGGTGCACCGACATCTATTGGAGCCGAAGCGAGGGGTCAATTCTTTCGCACCCTCAAGCGACACGTTTGAGATGTTCAATCGTGTCGTTCTTGCAAATTGACAACTCGTAGCCTGAGCCCGCAAGCTTTGCTTACGGTTCCTCCCTGCCAGCGAAGCTTCTGACTGTTGCTTCCCGTTCATGCTCCTTCTATGCAATTGTGAAAGTTTTCTTTTCCCAAATCACACTGACGGAAAGGCCGGCCCAGCCCCTCGTATAACTGCAACTCTATTGGGCATGAATTGTAAAATGCCTTCAGCCACCTGCACTACACGCGAGTACGAAATCAGTTCAGCAAATTCGATAAGCACGATATAGCTTTCATAGCATGGAGACGAGTATGGCGCATTCGACATCGCAACGACTTCCAAAGGCGAATTCAGTTAGTAGTCGAACTCCAAGGTCTAAAACAATCTTCCAAATCGCCCAACCTCCTCCAGGCAGGAAGTCTAGGATACGACGTCCTCGGATCTTATTACAACTCCAGCAACTCTCAGACACTAACCGACCCACACCTGTCCTAGATGTCCTCCCCTCGTCCTGTTTCGCACCTCGGCTAGCGCAACGCTTCCCTAAGATTTTCAAGGGCAAAGACGCATTAGGACCCAGTGACATCATTGTGACAAACAGCAACTCTTCAGCAAGCGTTCCTAAGGTTGGTGAAGATTCAGGGCTGTCTTCGGACGATGAAGCATCCGATTCGCGAGAAGTAGTTGGAACGATATGCCGGCAGACCAGGAAACCTCAAGAGGACATAGCGTCAGCATCAGTGGAGATATGCTTAGGCCAAGGACTTGTCTGGAAAGCGACGCCTTTGCCAAGAGGTGGCTATGAATTCAACGCAAAGGGTGCCGATGGGTCGCCTCTCCAAGCTCGATGGGTGCGACGAGACGGACGTCATCGGCGAATAAGCAGCCCACCAGATGCGGCGTCGCAGGCTGCCAAGCGCTTCACCTTTAGCATTGTCAATCCATCAGCAAGACGGCATCCCGTCATTGCCTCGATGACCACTGAGAGCATCGAAGTCTATGACCAGTACCCAGCTACGGTGCCGCAAAATACGCCGCAACTCGCGCCTGCCTCACCTTCTTCGATACTCTCAAATGAGACGTCATATTTTGATATCCAAGATCTCATATCAAAGCCCAAGGAGCCTCTGATACACACCGACCACCACCTAAGGTCACTTATTGTCATCACCGGGATATATGTTTCATTGGAGGAAGGCTGGACACAAGATGCTCCTCGTAGCCAGCAACGGAGGCAAGAGCACGAAAGGGATCCTATCTCTCCCGTCGAAGGCAAGGCGACAATTGCCAAACTCAGCCGAGCCAGTACTCAAATATTCCATAGACGGTCCGCAGTCTTACCAGATGAAATGCATGTAGAGGAAATCAGCGCGACAATCGATAGACCACACTCAGCCAGAGCTGCATCCACTGAGAGTGGCAACACACGGAGTCTCTCAACTCAGATACGTGGTGGCAAAGAGGATCACAAAGCTGCTCTCACCTGCGACGGAGTAAATGATTGCTGTGATGATTCTTCTCGGCCAGGCTCTCAAGGCTTACCTCTGTATTCGAAGCCTAGGAAGGGCGGCGAGTTGCCATTTGAAAAAAGCGAACTTGCGAAAAATTATGTCGCTATTGAAGAGGCTAGCACTGTTGTTTCCGCTTCGACAAGGTCCACCGGGATGTCTGAACTAAAAGGCAGGTCGGGACGAAGTATGACAGGGTTTCGACGTTTCTTCAGCCTGCCTTGTATTCGCTCTCTTCAAGCACCCAAAGCAAGGTGAAAGGGAAGCATCCGGTCCTTGTATGATTGATGTGAAAGGATCGCCAGCCGTATAGTATAGCGTCCAAATTGCGCACTTATGAAGTGGTCTCCATAATCTGACCATTCCCGTACATGTTGTAGCAGTGCTCGAGTGCTCGGTTAAGCTGAACGGGAAATCTCACATTTGATCATTGCCAAGACATTCAGCCACTAGCGCGTCCTCCCCCCGGCTCGCGTCAAGGGAGAATTCTTTCTTAGCAAACATGAGCTCAAACCGCAACTCATGCTCCTCCAATCTCACCTTACCATTCTACTCATTACAAGTTCGTGGTGCGGGGCCTAGTTCAACTGCTACTGACTGCTCCGGCAATCGTGGCAAATTAAGAATATGGACTGAAGGCGCCCAACTTTGCTCTCTGCTTCAAAGGCCAATTTAAGCTCGACAACAGGGACAGTAAAGCTCTCAATCGTCGACTTTGGGAGTAGACTAGTCGACTATGGCCCAGCAGAATCGAGCTGAAAGTGATAACACTGACTTCTCAGGACTAGCAAGTTCTTTGCTTCCTCCAAGCGACGCCTTTTTCTCCCGATGGACTCCGCAACAATGGCAGAATCTGGCTCAGAGCCACAATGCACATGTCATGCAAGGTGTTCCCCAACCGTTTACCAATTCATATCACGGCACTTCTTTTCCAAACTATTTACCAGATTCTTCGGCAGCTTATCAGCCAGATGATCCGAACGAATATGGGGTGTCAGATCATGTTTTTAGCTCTGGCGAAGCTTCCACACCTCCTTCGGTTGCACCGTCAGATTCTTCTCAGGTTCAGTTCTACCAAGTGTGTCTCGGACGCTGCTGTAGTGCGTTGCTAACGCAGACTACAGGATACGCACAGTAGAGGTTATGGAACTAACCTGGCCGCTTCTTATGGAGCTAATCAGATACGCCCGACTTCTGCAGCACCCCTAGACAGTAACGCCATGTCATCCCGTAATGCTCTCAGCGGCACAGCAACTCCTCCAGGTTCTCTCGCAGAACTCAAATTGAAAGCAAAGGAGAGCATCTTAGCAAAGAAGGCTCAGAACGTTCGATCTTCCTCGCATGAAACTTCGGTGCAAACCAATGGAACAGACTCAACCATTGTTGCCAAGGGTGAACCACTTACCCGAAACGACACCTCGAAGACTCCAATGGAGGCCCCTCAAAATGATTCACTACACTCGGAAGAGGGATCCTTGGATGCTACTAAATCTAAACTGAACCTCCCGACAGCCACAAATTCGCAAAATTCTCCAACAGATGCTTTCAAAGTGCCTTCACATTCTGTGGTCAATCACAATCTAGTCCCACCAAGGGATAATAATTCGGGTGGAGTGAAGGCTTCTAGCGTCGAGCTCGAGGACTTACTCGCAGAAGGCAGGGCAGCGGCGGAAAAGAGGTCTCGAGTTGCACCAGGATCGACTGGCTTCCGGAGCGGCCCCGAGCGTCGAATCCAAGCAACATTCGCTGACACCGCAATGCCGCCAGACCAAACTGGCACCGAAACAACAGCAAAATACTCTACCGGGTGGCCGACCTCTTCCAATGAGATTCCACAGCGACGGGAGACTTCTGATGAAGACCATAACGAAACAGGTGCAAGAAATGAGCGTCTTCCCGAAGAACCAAGGACGAGACAAGTCCCAGCCAAATCCAACCAAGAGAAAACCTCGAGAGACGTGGATAGCGCGCAAGAAAATCCCAATGTACGCAAACTACAAGCTGATAGGGATATAGATATGTCAGATCCTCCAAAGCCAGAAGCCCCTGCCCCCCAGACCTTGCAAGTCCAATTCGACAAGCCATCTGGGCCTCAAGAACAAGTCGAAACCCATGAAAACGGTATGGCGAAGGGTCAATACAACGTGGAGGACGTTGAAGAATGGCTTCTCATGACAGGCTTCTACGATGAGGTATACCGGCAAAAGGTACTTAATCGCCGGAGACGTATGAAAGCCATTGAGAAGGAAAGATTGCAGCTGTTACTTGAGGAACAGGCAGATCATGAGCAGAGAAGCCAATTGGCTCGGTCCCACTCTATACTTGCAGCGAACACAGCCCCCGTGTCTCCCTTTCTTGCCCGTGCCTCTTCGGCTCTTCCAATGCCTGCGCCTCTAATGGCCCCGTCCGCCACTCAGGATCTGGGCCTCAGGATCAAAGACTCCGCTCTGAAGAATGAGAAACCCTTAATGGCAACCAAAACAACAGAGACCTCAATTGCGACAGGCTCGCTGAAACGACGAAACAGTCTCTCCAGTCTGAAAGATGAGGAAGGCCTACCCCACAAAGCTGTGCGGACCGAGTCAGATGACCGCGAGGCCGCACCTCCCCGTCGCATCAGCGACAAAGCATTTACAGACTCGCCACTGACCCACCAGCAATCTCCTCTGGCTCGGACAGAGAGCTTTGTGGAAGAGCAATACATTTCTGCAGATACGAGACGAGAAGGAGACGTGAGCGCTAATCACAGTACGAAACGAAAGTACGACCAGTGGGTGCCGGACAGGCCTGCCGTGTACGAGGATCATTGGCGAAGTTCACACGATAGCCGTAATGTTCGGAGCTTTGATTCGGACCGCCGAGCAAACCGGCTAGTCTTCAATGGCGGACACCGTCGCCCTGACCACCAAAACCATGACCACCGACCTGCTCGATATGCCGAACAGGACCGATTTCGAAGGGAGTCACTGGATACAATTAGTCCTACCAAGGCGGGTATCAACTTGAGAGTCGACAATGCCCGATACTTCCTCATCAAAAGCTGGAACTACGAGAACATCGAGACAGCACAACGGGAGTGCACCTGGTGCACGCAAACCAAGAACGAGGAACTCTTTGTGGATGCCTTTAAGAACAGCAGCCATGTCATACTCATCTTCTCCGCGAACAACAGCCACGCCTTCCAAGGCTACGCCAGGATGCAATGCCTCCCCGGTGAGCCCGGTGTCGCGGATCCAACTTGGAGGAAATACCTGCACTGGCCAACAACCAAACCTTTCAAGATCCGGTGGATCACAAAATGCGACAGTTCATACCGTGTTGCTGGAAACCTCCGGAACCCACTGAACGACGACTCGATGGTGTTTGTTGGTA
>Ga0335072_10000517_pt1 | contig 75016 bp, 86 predicted proteins | sample Lox_Sample_21_FD_206725 | JGI IMG/M metagenome (GOLD analysis project Ga0335072, IMG submission 206725) | Soil microbial communities from Loxahatchee National Wildlife Refuge, Florida, United States - Lox_Sample_2.1 | ecosystem: Environmental > Terrestrial > Soil > Wetlands | place: USA...
AGGCTACATGTACTCCGTACTTTGCTCTGGCTCTAACTCTCAGCTGTCCAGCCTTTTGTTTTATCCAACGTATGATGTTGCGATCAACCACTGCATACGCCGTGCATCCACGCGCAGGCAAGCTCTTTCCATAATTAGCTCATTCAATCCATACGCGGTCACCTTCATATCCACAACGTAAAACTCTATGCAAAACAGCAGAGCGAAATCCGGCAGTGCCACCTTGTGCAAAGGATGTAGGGAATACATTGTGCTCAACGACGAGCTGCTTAAAGATTACGTTAGATGTAATGAGGAAAGCACGTTTATCCGCATGGATCCAGAAGAAGACGACCCAGTTGGCATCGGACTCAAGCACGAACTGCTCGACACGCTACCCGACCTACCTGCCTTAAGGAAGTCAGCCTCTCTTGGGTGCGAATTTTGTGCGGTTCTCACAGAGGCTGTGCGTACAAGAAGTTCCCACCCACACTGGCCCCATAGTGCTAAAGTTCAATTTCTTTTGGGACGGCAATTTCCAATGTTATCGCGGCCTCAGTATGTTTAAAGTCGAAGTTGTTTTGCCGGATATTCCATCACTTCCAGTGGAGAAAATTCCATTATGGTTTCAGATCGAGACATCGCAAAGTATGATAACGATGTTCACTATCCCTACAAATATCAGCATCCTTCTTCGTGGCTAACGAACCAAAACTAGAGAAATGTGCCTCATGGCTTGGAATTCCACTCGCACCCGAAAAAGAGACCCTATCTCCGAAGAACATTAGGATGGTGCAGCGTATATTAACGCATACGCTTCATGACTGTTGCCCCATCGAATCAATGACTCCACATATTCCAGCAAGGCTTGTCTACGTTGGTAACCATATTGATAGTGTTCCGCATCTTGTCTTGCGTGGCACTCTGCGAAAGAGAGGCACTACAAGAGGCATAAAATATGCTGCCTTGAGCTATTGTTGGGGACCTGAGACTGAGATTCAGGTGAATGCTAAGACGACAATAAGTTCAGTCGCCGATAGGATCAGAGCTATCGATCTGAAAAACTTGCCGCAATTCCTTCAAGATGCAATCAGGATCTGCCAAGTGCTGTCTATCCGCTATATTTGGATTGATATGCTATGTATTCTTCAAGGTGACCCGGTTGATTTTGAAAACGAATCCCAGGATATGGCCCGAATCTACGAGAGTGCGTACATTACAATTGCTGCGCTCGCATCTGATTCTTGTACTCAAGGTTTTCTATCACGGCCATTTCAGGCAATCAACATACCTTTCCAGTCTCGGATCAATCCTCGGATTAGAGGTACGTACACGATGACATATCGGCCCCGTATTCGCGGGAAATGGCCTCTAGGAGGCAAATATACCCCTTTCCGCCTCGACCTAGAATCGTCTCAGTGGCATAAAAGAGGATGGATAGTTCAGGAAGAAAATATGTCCTCACGGCTACTCTATTTTGGAGAATCAAGAATCCACTTTCGTTGTCGACATCGTCAGTTTCGGAGAATGCTGATTATGACATGAAACCCTATGCTCCAAGTCTGTTGGCCGAGCTTTCCGATTTCGCAGCGAAACGCCAAACTCGCAGGTCGACTATGATACTTTGTGAAACATGGCACCATTTATGTTCGACATACAATCAGAGCCTTCTTACGCTTAGAGACGATAAACTTCCCGCATTGTCGGGTATGCCAAGGTATGTTGCTGACGCTACTGGAGATCAGTATGTGCTTGGTCTATGGCGCAGTAGCCTCATACGAGACCTCCTTTGGAGTTATACGCCCGATACCTCTTGGAATGAGCATTTGGAGGCATTGTCACTTGCAAATGGTCTAAATGCGCCTTCATGGAGCTGGATGATCCACAACAAGTACTTCGAGCGAGGAACTGAGGAATTTCCTCTGAACTATGATCACACATTCGTCAATGAATGCCAAATATGTCGCATCGAAATCAGTTATGCAACCACGAATGAGTTTGGTCGAATAGGTAGATCTGCACTGACCATTTCCGGAAGACTCCTGCTATCCTCGCACCATTTTGTACGAAGCCCAAACCAGAATTCCACGGTTACCGTGTGGTTAATATATCACGAAGGGCGGCCAATCTATACTTGCCATCTGGATTGGGCGCATGAAGCAGCCGTGGTTCATCCTCCAGATGGCCTAATGATGTTCAAGCTTGGTACCTCTCCCATATATACTATGGGAGAGCGCTCATTTCGGAATGCAGTATGGGGTATCCTCTTAATTCCAACTCAGGTAGCCATGGAATATCAAAGGATTGGGATATTCAGTTCATGCTGGGATGTACCAGACGCAGTTGATCTGTTTAAATTTGCTGAACTACGTACAATCAAACTTATTTAATTTCATCTGATAAACCTTACTAAGTTACTGTAATCCGTATTTGATCGGTAGATAAATAGTGGGAAATGGCCTCACAAACCACCAAAAACGGAGGTCAATCTGCCATCAAGTTGTTTAAAGGGAAATGTACCTTATCCCTACATTGCTTTCAAATCTAATCCAACGATACTACTTTGGTGTGGCCTCGCCTGTAATAAATGGTCTTGATGAGACTGCCTTTGGTATCCTTGCCAAAACTGCGTGGCTTCGCTCTTTCGCGTCTTCGCTCTTTCGCGTCTTCCAGCTTTCCGATCTCGTGCGCGCGAAGCCGACCGAAGTTATTTCACGTGAGTTCGTGAATCGACTGCTACACGAAGTCGGAGCCGCATTAGGCCGCATTTTAGCTAATCAGTCACCACCTTTCCGCCGACTCGGCGGAAGGCCTTTTCAATCGATACACCCCTGTGCGAAAAGAAAGAACGCTCAAAGGAAGTGAGTCAGCAACTGAAATTGACGTGTTCAAGCAATTAAAGCCAATGCTGAAAGACTTTGCCACTGTGGATGAAGTCAGACTTCGAGCTGTCGCTAAAATGGACGTATGAACATGGAGCAACCGGAATACGACGACGAGGCAAACTCAACAAGCCCAGAACCCGACTCAAAACGTAGGAAACTTCGGAAAGGAACGCGAAGTTGCTGGGACTGCAAAAGACGAAAAGTCAAATGCACTTTCAAATCAACAACAGACACAGTATGCATTTCCTGCCGTCGACGTGGAGTAGCTTGTGTCAGCCAGGAGCACCCTGAAGAAGAGTCTTATGCAGAAGACAATCGTGGTCAATTGTTCGATCGTGTAGTGAGGGTGGAAACACTCCTAGAAGACCTTATTGGAAAAGTCGATCACTTTGTCGAGAGAGATGAGAATTCAGTTGGACTTGGTCTATCCGAACGGCTAAAGCCTACTGTTTACACGCCTTTTAGCGATATCCCATCTACAGAGTCATTCGTGCTGGCGGTAAGTGTTACGGACTCTATGCAGAAGTCAAAACCCTCACTTGTTGAGATCATGCATCAAAACCGTTACTGACCAGTTCTGACAGCAACGCCCTTGTCAGGGACCCAAGGAATCAGCTGTGTGCGAGCCACAGCTTCCTACGCCAGACTCGTCGTCTGACATATCACCTGGAATCCCAGTTCCTGAAGCAAACGAATGCACAAAGCTTTCGCAGGAGCTTCTTGAGGCTTTTCCTTCTCAGGAAGACATCGACATCCTTTGCAAGTCGGACTACGAAGCCACGTTGTTCTTTCATCAGGTCATCACGAAGGAAGAGAATGGTCTCGGCCCTGAAGCACTCGACTTCGTCAATCAACTGGCAAAAATCCCAGATCCCTCGACTCATCCAGTTCTGGTAGCCAAACGCATGTTAATACTTGCTTCCTTTTTGCAATGCTTTCCTCCTCAGCAAGTGGTTGGTCTCGTAGAGCAACCTGAGGTGGTTAGGAAGAGGTTGACGGACACGGCAATTCGCTTAGTCACAACAAACGAAGGAATGACTGGATGTATGGAAGGCCTCGAATGTATCATCCTGGAAGGTATCTTTCAAACCAACGCTGGAAACCTTCGACGGGGATGGCTTGCTTTTAGAAGAGCAGTGGTAACAGCCCAATTGATGAGGATGGATCGTGACAATCCACCGCCGGTGAAGACTCTCTGCCCAAACACCAGAACCAACCCGATATTCATGTGGTTCCGTCTCGTGTACATGGATAGATTCCTCAGCTTGATGCTTGGCCTCCCGCAAGGCTGTCCAAATCTGAAATTGGACCACGAATTTCCAGGAGAAACATCGCTGTGTAAGCTTGAGCGGGCCCATACGGTGATTGCCGGACGCATTGTCGAACGCAACAGGCAAGATCCATTGTTTCAGGACCTTGCTATGACGCAGGAACTCGATTTACAGCTACTGAACGTTGCAAAAAGCCTACCGGACAAATTTTGGCTTTCTCCGAACTTTGCCAGCTTGCGAAAACATAGCCGAGATGCCTTTTGGGAAACGATGCGTTGTGCCGACCAGGTCCATCATTACAATCTTGTCCATCTGCTTCATTTGCCATATCTACTCCGCTCTGACCAAGAAAGTTATCACACGTATTCAAAAACTACCTGTGTGAATGCCAGCCGCGAAATTCTCAATCGGTTCACTGCCTTTCGAAACTTCAACACTCTTACGACTTGCTGCCGGATAGCCGACTTCTTCGCACTGATGGCAGGAATGACGGTACTACTTGCTCACATTGATAGCCATCGGCAGCGCACGGCGAACTTGCTGGCCCATCAGCGACTAAGTGACCGTGCCATGGTAGAACAAGTTATCATGAATATGAATCATATGGCCAAGGAAAATAGAGATCTTCTAACACGTCGAACCTCTGACTTACTACGCTGTTTGATGGAGGTCGAGAGCAAAGCTGAGGAGCAAGAAGTTTATAATGCTCATAACGCCCTTTCTTGTCTGGAACAAGAGTGCAACGTGTTACAGCTTCCCATACCATACTTTGGTATCATCAAAATTGGACGGGAAGGCATCTCTAAGGATTGGTCAACGCAGCACACTTCACAGCCACTGGGCTTTGACGAGAGTCCTGATTCAGTTCACGTCGCCAATCACATCTTCTCGTTCGGTTCCGGATCGATCCTTCATCAAAATCCGGAAGCTACTCCTCTTCTCACAATACCCGATGGACACACGGTGCAATCTCAGATGGAGGCTCAACTTGCTATTCCACCAGGAGACGATAGTGTTCAACAGCAGCAATCACTGCATCCCAGTTTGACGGCAGGCGTTAATGACTGGGCTTTTCAAGGTGTCGATACGGCTTTCTTCGATAGCCTGATGAGGGGATCATAGATATGAATGGTATTGTTGCTTGCCATGAGTAGAAATGTCACGATTGGATGATCTTGTTAAACTGGAGGACGAAATAGACCCAAACACTCCACTTTTATTACACAATGTATGAAAGACTAATTTTGGAGTCGAGATGACACCACAACTCTTGAACAATCTATGAGCCGGTTGCAGTGTATGAAAACAAATCTAGGAGCAGAGTGGTCACTTGTGTTGGAAGAAGATCCCACTGAAGAGTGACCTCGATGCCGTTCCTAGCCCTGATAACTCCACTGATCAAGCATCGAACTCTGCGATTCCAAATCTTAAGCAGCGCCACCATCAGATTCCCTCGGCGGCTCCCTATTAATCGGTTTCCATGGAACCAACAGTGCCACCAGGCACGAAAAGCCAACAAGTCCGATCACAAGCGCGAAAGCCACTTTCAGTCCGGCCATGTACGCAATCACAATACCTGGAACTTCATTGGGAGCAAATACCTTCCGAATGTTTGTGGCACCCGTCGCAATCACCATTTGCGGATTAACACTAGGAGCGCTGGAGGCCAAAGTGGTTATGATGCGGTTCACGAAGCCAGATTGCGCGGAGGAGACGGCATAGGCACCGCCTATGGTTTGGAAAACTGTGTGCAACAATGTTAGTTGTCTCGTATTCTAGATCGATAATGTTGGGTAGTGGCACTCACAGAATACGATTGCGCTCACAGAAGAAATGTCTTGTGGTTTCGAGCTTGCTTGAGCGATGTTGATGGCCATCTGGAAGTTCAGACCAATAGCAGCACCGTAGAAGATCTGATAGCCGATCCATTTTCCCGAAGCGGTACCAATGTCGAGAGTATATATCAACCCAGAGGCGACTGTCAACAATATGGCGCCTCCAAGCATGAAAGGTGCAGCATGACCAGTTTTGGTAACAACCACGCCGCTAGCGACGCTCCCAAAGGCGATAGCAATCACCAACGGCAGGTTACGCACGCCTGATTCGATCGGGCTGGTATTGTCGACGCTCTGGAAATATATGGGAAGGTAGTAGAGAAGTATGAAGTAAGAAGACGCGAGGAAGAACTGAAAGAGACCTGGCTGCCAAACTGGTCGCTGGCGCATTAGTCGTGGCATGAGCATTGCGCGTTCGCCTTGGAAATATTCCCAAACTCCAAAAACGATCCAGATGACGACGGCACCGACAAGTAGGCCAACGACGGTACTACTATTCCAAGGATGTGTCTGGCCGCCGTATTGGACGGCAAGGATGAACGAGATAATGCCGCCCATGATGAGGATGATGCCGACAGGATCCATCTGCAGGAACTTCTCCATCGCGCTTGCAGGAACGGCCTTTGCTTGAGGAGGAGTCTTGAAGAATAGGAAAACCAACACAGCTGAGAGGGCTCCAACGGGGAGATTGATGTAGAAGCTGCTCAGGTTAGCTTTGTGACCTCAACGAAGCAGCGATTTACTCACCACCAACGCCAGCTAACCTTGTCCGAAAACACGCCTCCAAGAAGAGGACCAAGGACACTGGAAAATCCATACATGGCACCGCAGAGTCCCATCAACTGAGGACGAAGCGCCGGCCTGGCGGCGAAAGCAAGAATGGTAAAACATCCAGTGGCGGCGCCGGCAGCACCCACACCAGCAATCGCTCGGCCAACGATGAAGGTTGTAGGACCTTGGGCAACGGCGCATATTAGACTACCCAGTTCGAAGACGAATATGGTGCCAAGGAAGGATATCTTCAAAGGAAAATATTTAAAGAATTTACCAGATGCGGATTGGAAACCGCCAAAGGTCATGAAGTATGCCGATCCGTACTGCAACCTCTTAGCATCAGGTCCCTAATTGGCGCGATGTACTTACCCAAGACACCATACTGAGGCCATGGAATTCATCTGTAATTTTGGGGATTGCCGTGCCTACAATGGTCTGATAGACAATCAGTATCTTATCGAAGTTGAAAATTACGAACTGACCATGTCGAGTGCCACAAGAAAGACGGCCATCAGTACAGAAGCAACGATGGGGATAAGAGCTGTTCCAGTCGGGTACTCCTCGGTGAAGCCCGGTAAAGTTTCGACCTTTTCCAATTCATTTTCCGTGTTCTTTTCTTCTGCCACAAGATCTGGAGTGGTGACACCGCTTACGGATTTTTTATCTATGTCCGGTAAGGGATTGTTTGGGGATTCTTCTGCAGCCATTATGAAATGTTACAAGCTAAACAAATGTTGGAATGAAGGTTCGAAAGTGGTAGAGTGAAAATTGTCAGAGAAATGTTTAACATAGAAACTCAACGGGTAGTTCGATGCGAAAATTGTCGGACAGGGCGGAGATTTATAGGCAGACATGTACGATATCGAATTGCGAATTGGCTCTCGAATGAAAACAAAAGGGATTGAACGAGTCAACAGATGAATCAGAGATGCAGGCCAAGAGATTTGGTTTTCCACCGAAGCTTCGGCGGAGCAAAATCTTCGCAATGACTTCAGCCTCCCGTATCTCACGTTTCAGCCGGGCTAACTTTCACCCACTAGAGTACCAAATTGGGGTCCGAATTCGTACGTGAGTTATCGTAACTACTTTTTGAATGGAATCTATGTTTCAACTGGTCGAAGAGAGACGTGTATTACAGTTTCCTCCGCGAGGTAATCCACGTTCTTATGATAACAGTAGCCCTTCAGCATTGTCCGCCTGTTATCAAATCAACAGCTTAGGAATGGAGAAAGTGGTTGTACTTACTTTCTTTCTCTCAACCATTGCCGCTACACTAGTAATTCGCAGGTATCCACTTGAGACTCCTTCAACTTTCTAGTAAAGGTTCCCTGGACCAACGTCTTTCTAGATCTTGAAAACTTTTTCCACCAAGCTATTTGGGGGCATTGGTCGTGGAGATGCTTGACGATCCGCTTACCAAGCCGCCGATGAGAGTTAGCAGCATATCGGCCCAAAAAGCAGTACAGTGTAACTACTCTGCGGGTAGTGACGAAACTCCTTTTCACAGCAATGGTGCGTCCCAGGAATTTGGAAAGCAGGAAAGGAGGAGGAATGAAGTCGAATGAACTACAAAACGAGCAATATAACATACAACCCGCATTGAATTCAGTTTTTCTATTTCGGTGTGAATACGAAAGCAATCATTGCCGCCGATCGCCAAGTAGTTTATTTGCTGATCAGCTCACTGCACTTTTCCGACGGTCACTGGCATGATGCGCCTTCTTTTGATAGGTTAAGGCGATTCTTCGGTCCTACGCAGCCTTGGTTACTAAATCAAATTCACGGTTTCGTCTTGATTGTAGTCACTTGACCGATCTTTAATTCTACTTTCGGTGTCTTTGGCGTTACAATCGCAGACTTAGCAGAAATAGCGTCTGATTCCCATGCAATGTAAGCGTTGGAGTACCAAGCATGTATATACCTATGTTCCGCAGTGGTCGCAGAGGAGATCCAAAACAGCAGCATAAACCATCGTCCTTGAATTACTTGGAATGTAGTGCTATCAAGTAGCATATCCATGACTCAATTCTGCTTCTTCACAACCTCCGACGAGGCAGCGTTTGCGCTGTCCTCCCAGATCAAAGGCAAAACCGGTACGACCTTCTCTGATACGCGCAACTTCGCAAGGTCTAATATCCTCCAGTCCTTATCATCGGCACAACGAAAGGCGGTCTCGGCTTCGAAGCCGCGCGCAATATCGCTGCACTCGCCGGAGCTGCTCATCATCATCGCGTGATCGCAATCCAAGCTGGCCCAAAGCACCGTATTATTGAAAGAGACGGCACCCTCCGTCCCAATCAAGCAACTCTTCCTGGACCTCTCCTCACTAGCATCGGTCCGCGCCACCGTCAACGTCTACCCCACCTCCCTCGCCATCTCCGCGCCGGTGCTCAACGCTGCGATCTACGGTCAGCCGCAGTCACGACGGCCGCCGGCTTCGAGCGGCACTGGCAAACGAACCACCTGGGCGCTTCCTGCTCGCGAACCTGCTCGCGGGCGCATCGTGAGCGTGGCGTCGCGCGGCCACCGCGCCCGCGCCGTGCGCCGGACGACGCGAGCTTCGACGCGCGGCCCGAGGACTTCGACCCGGTCGTCGCCGGCGCCCAGAGCAAGACCGCCAACGTCTTGTTTGTGGTTGCGCTGGTAAGGAGAGGCGCGAGCAGCTTTAGCTTGCATCCGGGCGGCATTCGCACCAACTACGTTGATGCGCTGGCGGTGATGAGGAAGCGCGGCGTTTTTGGCGCGGATAACGAGCCGGTTGCGAATGGCGAGATTGTGTGGAAGATGGTTGAGCAAGGTGCCAGCACGACTATCATTGCGATGTTTGATCCGAGCCTTCAGGGGAGAAATGGCGCATATCTTAATGATGGGAGAATCGACGATGATGCCGTCATGCCGTACGCTGTGGATCAGGCGAAGCTGAGCGGCTTTGGAAGCTGAGTGAGGAAATGCTCGAACAGAAGTTTGACTATTGACTGCCAATGATAGAGCATCGACAGCTATGGCGCGATCATTAAAGAACCATAGAATGTACCATGACTAAGTAAAACATGAAAGCACCTACCTGGCAGTACGTCTCTGTTTCTTTTTTCCATACATGGTATCACAAAACCGCGTCTCAGGGATATTTCTCTAGAGCCGGGCGATATGCATGGTTTGTTCTTGGTGAAAGTGAGGCGAGAGCAGCCACATAATTACCTTCCTTGTAAGGAATATGCGAGCCTAGTTGAAGTAATGTGGTATTCTTCAAGAGTCGGGCCAGCTCGCAAGCAATTGAGTCATGAAATGAATTACGGCGTTTCCATGGCCGGCTCCTGGAACCGACGTCGAAATTTCGGAACTCCATGTCCGGGCAGGGCGGTCCGACGATAGTTCGATTGCTGCGTCTTCCAGCAACACCTTGCAGGCTTGCTAGAGGGCAACTGTACACGTGCACGGTTGAGATTCGACAGATCGACCGTTCCGACCGTTCCACAGTCGGCCAGATGCACCGGGAGGGATCTTTTACTTTTGCGGAAAGCAGTGAAAAGTGTGTGGTCTGCCAAGTGGCTGGCTTGGGCCCAGTCTCGACCAGCGCAATTGAGACATGCAACCAACGCTGCAGGCGGACGGGAGGGAGGATGGACGACAAGGATCAAAGAGCGAACGTATCCACGCGTGCGGCAACGTTTTAAACGACAGAGCAATTTGCTTGCAGATTGGAATTGTCGAGGTACGTGTAGGCGCGCACGGCGGGCGGGCGGTAGAGTGGAACAATGAAGGGGCGAAGAATTATCCTATGGTCACACGAGTCGCCGCAATGACAGCTGTGGCTTCGCGACTGCGAACAGCGACCAAGCCAGCAGTCGCCATTGCCGAACTATTGATGGGCGGCTGACAACAGATGACCGTCAATCCCGTCAATCCGCCGTGGAGCCACCGGACTTGGGTTCAAAGTTGCCCGCCGGGATCTGGATGCAGATTGCGGAATGGCAGCACCGCGCAGGGCAACTTGAAGCACTGCCAGAACGGTGATACTCGGATCATGCATGAGCCTTGACGCAGATACTCACGCAGATTCTCGACGCACTGCCGGCCTTTTTTGACTTTTTGCCTGGCCCGCCCGCACGCACCGAACCAACGCCTGCGCCGTCCTGCAACCAGCGCATCCACACCCATTTCCCCCTCCCTAAAACCCCAATCGCTTCAGGGACCAGCAAGGCCGAGGCGCTGCGCTTCGTTACGTCCGCCGCCAACAACCCGCCTAGCCTGCCAGAACCCTACCTGGCTTTTACTAAGGGAGGCTACGCAAGCACGGTAGGCTTGTCTTCCTATTAATTACTAGTGCCCGTATTATTCACTGCCTGCGCTTGGCTGTGTGACTGCCAGTCTTTTATAGCCTTGCCTTCTTCTTCCGCCCGCATCTCCGATATCTTCCACCTACTTCCATCCATCGTCGTCTCTGTGACCCTCACTATCCACGCCCTACAACTTGCCACTTTCGATTTTTTTGCCTGCTACCTACAACCTTCGACCTTGTCAGCTTCCATCACATTCGACTTCTCTGCCGTTGGCCTCGTCGCCAAATACGAACCCAGCAGTCCCAGCACGGCATCTTATCACACGACCAACCCAAATCTACCTAACAACCTCCGCCATGCGCTCCTCCCGCTCTTCTTCTGTTTCCTCCGTTTCCTCGACATCCTCGGACTCTGCAGAAACACTTCAGATCTTCGTTAAGAACGTCGCCAGTCACAGTAAGCGCCGCTCGTCCAGCGACCTAGTCTAGGCGGCACACTCACATAGCCACAGCCATTCCGCTCTCAGTACCAGCAACCACCTCCATCTTAACACTTAAGTCCCTCCTCGCTCTCCGTACCAACCTGCCGTCATCAGACCTCCGCCTCGTCTACGCCGGAAAGCACCTCACTTCCAGCGACAGCACACTCTCGGATCTTTGCATCGGGCGCGAAGCAACGCTGCACCTGGCGCTACCGATCCGCGGCGGCATGGCGAAGAAGCCAACGTGTGACTACAAGAAGGAAACGCCGGACAAGTGCAAGGAGCAGGTGCAACGCATCGTCGGCGACTGCGGCTTCTGTGGCGGCCACTTCTGCTCCAAGCACCGGCTGCTGGAGTCGCACAACTGCCCCAACCTCGAGGACTGCAAGAAGGAGAGCCACGAGCGCAACGCCAACAAGCTGATCGAGGAGCGGACCGTCGCCATCAAGGGCGTCTGAGGGCTATGCATTGTTCGACTAAGCGATTAGCGTCATTTGGGGGTTTTTGGGATGGCGCCGAATCTTGCGGGTCGATGGCCCCGTGAGGTCCGCTGACCGCTTGACTGCTTTGATGTTTTTGGGGTTTTAGCTCGGCGTTATGTCGTCCGCGGAACCATACTACCTTGTATATTTGGACCTGCATAGCGGGATATAATCGTATCGAGCCTTTTTCAAAGCTGTGTCTGATACTTTCTTCAGTCTACGTAGACTATAAATGCGCGCGTTTCTAGCGCATAGATCAATCAAACTGTAGAAATGTGAAGCGAAGTTCGTAGTGAACACTTCGATCGTCAGGGCGACAGGTAGGACCTCTCCTCTGCTCTTCACTTTCGAGATGTTACTTTAGGCATGCCCTCGTGCGCATCGCAGGTGACAGCGCTGCGGCATCATGTGGTAAAGTTCGTTGCTGTTGCATGAACTTGAGCAACCAAGCTGCTTGCTGTTGGATATCATTGCTGCACGGTGATGGAAAAAATGGACGACTTGGGACAGCCGGTGATAGAGGGAGCTTCATCTTAATTATCTGATGCTGACAACGGCTCCTGGCTCCTCGCGTGGAGCGAACCAATGAAGCCCTCAGTGAGACAGCGCGCCACTTTCTCCGCGTATATATCTTTCTCCTCACTCTTTCATTGACTGGATCCTCACACAATGGCAGTCCCTCGTGGTTCCACACCGTTTTTGCATGGCTTAACCCACGTGCCGGCCTTGGACGAGATATTTAGCGATGCCGTTCAACGGCTGTGAGCGCGTCCGAAAGCTTCCAGTGCGAGCGGCGCATCGTGGGTCTGCGCCGCGCTCCGATTCGACGTCCAACGTTCCTCTTTCGTCCAACACTCAAAGTCCGTGAGCCACGGCAGCCGCAGCCCTGAGCTTTGGATGTCTCAGGAGTCATTTGCTCCCAAAAAAAAGGAGGAGTGGACGTGTCGAAAAGCGACGGATGCCAGAATGGCCACTTTATTGGCGGCAGGTTGCCAAGAGTACCAGCGGAAACCGCGGAATCACTAGCGGACACTTGCTCTGCGCGATGATAACTTGGCCGCGCGTGCGGTCATGTATTGGTTATTGCTGCAACCGATTCCCTAGCAAAGAGATCCAGCACTCTACTTGATTTCTTGTTCGTCCTAGCGGCTAGATTGTTGGTCACGTACGTCTGAGCTTTGAGTCAATATAGCTTCGCCTCCACAATTCACCTTCAACTACAGTCGTCCACCTCTTTCGTCTTTGCGCAGATACAGCTTTCTAGACGGTTACAGCCATGTTGCTCTTTCTCTCTTTCTCCTTTCTGTTCCTATCCATACCTATCCTGGCGCTTCCGAACCTCTTTACCAACTTCCTAGACCATCGATTGAATCCAGCTCCGCGAATCCTATCCACCGCACTTCCATGTCCACAAGCGCCATACCATGCTTGCTGTCTACAGTACACTGATCGCTGGCACGAAGGATCATCGTGTTAGTTTGGGCTTCTCTGGACCACGAGTGAGACAGATCTAACGCGGCATCTATACAGGCATAGTTACGCTTTCGGGTCAGAGCAACGGGCCATGTAGAGATACCATGGCGCGCTACCCACACGATGTGTGTTGCCATAGCTGGGTATGTGAAGACTACTGCATCACGTCAGCATGACAACTGACGCAGAATTAGCCATCCGACAGCATCGTTAGAGAATGCGAAAGATCGAACATCTGAAGCGAACGACGAGAATACGAATATCAGCGTTTTCATACAGAGCTACTTCATTGCGTCGGCGTTGTATACCACAGTAGATCGCATTCAGCATGTCTAGAGTAACCCATCGCGCAGTGTTCCTCCAATACGTCTTGGATTCAGTTTAAGCGAATGGATCAGATTTTCTTTATATTATTTGAAAGAGAATGCTTAGAGTTCTGCTTGAACAGTCTCCTACCGCTCTATGAAATCCCGCAGTAATACGTCAATTCCGAGTTCCTATCTCCCGTACTCGTTTCAGAATGTCAGGTCTACCGTTTTGGCTCTTATCCGTACTAATAACAACTTTTTGCCCGACAGGTTGACCAAGTCCTCTGGTTAGCTTCAAGAACATATTCGATGCTGCGTTGGCTGTGGCAATTGCTAGAGCCTTTGAAGATCTTCACAGCCACTAGCAGCGTCTTCAGCGTCGCTGCAGATTGCAGACAACCACGTTATTCGTTCTTGGCGATTTGTCGTCATACGTGATGCGGCAATGTATGTCCACGAACAAGGGATGGAGGTAAGGCAGAGCAATAGCAGAATTTTGTTAGGAATATTGTTTAATCAAAAATCTCCTTTGTCGGAGATGCCTTGGATGGGGCTCTCAGAGGGGCGAAATGGAATAGAATCTGCTTCTTTCAATTTTGAGCTCCATAGGAATGATTCCGCCAGGATTGAGTTCACACCGTTCGAAATATTGTAACATGACAAGCTCGAAGACCATCCGCCTTTCCTCTCAGCCGCTCTTACGGTGATCTACTCCCATTTTACTTCGATACCCTCGGCCTGACATTCCTTGATCACTCTCTCGGCGACCTTGAAACCTTCAATCCCCGCAGGCATTCCCGCGTACACGGACGCGTGCAAGATGGTCTCTCGAATTTCCACCTGGCTGCAGCCGTTGTTGATGGCGCCGCGAACATGGACGCCAAGTTCCGCACTCCTGTTCAGGCAGCACAGCATTGCGATGTTCAGCAGGCTCCTTTGCTTCCGTTCCAAGCCCGGCCGCGACCACACCGATCCCCAGCACGCCGCTGTGACGTACTCTTGCATTGGACGGGCAAATTCGGACGAGCCGTTGGCGAGCGACCGGTCCACATAAGCCTTGCCGGCGACGGCATAGCGGTTTTGGATCCCGACATCATAAAGTATCTGCTGCGCTTTTGCAATTTCCTCGGCGCTATGGCCAGACGCTTCAATTGCTTGCTGCGCTTGTTGTTTTGATGTAGAAGACATTGTGGAACCGTAGCTGAGTTCTGACTTGTGGAATTACTAGGAAAAGTATTTAGTGAAGCAGTGAAGATTACGGAAGACTTTCCCAATAAAGTTTGATATAACTATCGATCGGAAACAAGACCGCGGGTTGATGCTATATTACAGCGCCGAGCAAGGAAGAGGGGTAGCTTATGGGTTCGATTTGGTGCTGCTTGAGATCTGGAGGCATATTCCCGATAGCTAGAGAAACCCGGGGTTTCGGCTTGCGGAAGAGAATCGCCCGGTACATTTATTCGATTGGGAGGGTTGCGTGGTGAAATTCGGATTTAGACACTACATTGACATTTTAGAAATACGCCTCTGCAGCCTAGGATCGATAACCTTGCAATGGCTTTTGAATACACGGCAGTCGGGTGGATAGGGCTAGGATTGATGGGAGTACCAATGGTTGAGAATCTGCTTGCCAAAACACCAGAGTCTTGTCAATTCTATCTTTTTGACGTATTTGCGAAGCCAATGGAAGACTTATGCAAGAAATATCCGAACAGGGTGCATCAGTGTCAAAGCTCTAAAGAGGTGGCAGACAAGTCGGTATGTATAATAAATCGTGACTCATTGAAAGATGAAGCTAAAAGAAACATAGAAAATCATAATCTCCATGGTACCCGAAGGATCTCACGTCCGATCAGTGTACTTGACACCAGACTCTGGAGTCCTAGCGAGTGATGTCTCTGGCAAGATGCTCGTTGACTGTTCGACAATCGACACCGCGTCGTCTCTTGCCGTGCGCAATGAAGTACTTAAACGGTATCCATCAGCATCTTTTTTTGACACACCCGTTTCTGGAGGAGTTCTGGGTGCGCAAAAGGCTTCATTGACGTTTATGATGGGCTGCGCGGAGGACGATCCCAAGTTGCCAGTGCTGAAAGACTTGGTCGGCAAGATGGGAAGGCGTCTTGTCGCATGTGGAGGCCCAGCTCTTGGCTTAACGGCAAAGCTCTGTAACAATTACTGCTCTGCAATGATTGCGATTGCTGTTTCGGAAGCGATGAGCATTGGCATAAAGTCGGGTATGGACCCAAGGGTCCTAGCCAGCGTATTCCATTCAAGTACGGCACAAAGCGCGATATGTGACGACTGGTGTCCGGTTCCCGGTCTCTCCCCAGAAGCACCAGCTAGTCACGGCTATAAAGGAGGCTTCAAGATACAGTTAATGCGGAAGGATGTAAATTTGGCGGTTGAAACGGCAAAGAGAGTTGGAGCGACCTTGGCTCTCGGTGACAAAGGACTGGAAGTGTACACAAACACAATGAACGATCCTAAATGCAAGGATCTTGACTCGAGAGTTGTATATCGATATTTGGGAGGCGACGAAGACTGGGAGGAGAAGTTGAATACGAGGAAAGCGAAATAGATCCGTTCGAAGGCTCGAGAAACAGGAATTCCGAGATTTTCTTGGAAGGCCACATGCTATCGTATATTCCGTCTGCAAGGTGTGATCCTGGAGCAGTATCGTACCATTTATAGCGATAAGAAGGCCGGCCTGGATGCCAGCAACGTTGCGTGGAGTGATTTGAGGGTTGCGGATGATTCCGGTCACGCCAGAAACATGCGGAAACAGTCTACGGCCGATCCTTTGAAATCGCATAGACGACGCAAAGTCAAACGAAAAGCTGTCAACTGGTATTGAAAGTATGTAATTGGGCTCACACATAAAAGGGATTGTGACAAAATGAATCGATACAGAGAATGAGATCAGGAGAAGGGCAAGTCGAAGGCTGATGGTGATGAAGTAGAAGCGAAATCTACACCTTGCGAATAAGATCATGTTCAATAAATTTTGGAGGTGTCCAAAGAGTTATGGCCCAGTGATAGAGTTATAGCATGCGGTTACTGATTTCACTATAGTTCTTCGCCTCCTTCATCTTTTGTTTCTTCTCCTTTGCTTCTACCTCTATAGAGGCAAGCTCTTTCTCTTCGCTAGGAAAGAGACCACTTGGGAAGAAAGTCCCGACCAAGGCACGGCCAACTGTAGGAAAAGCTCTTTCGGCTTCCATGATTGCTGCACTTACTTTCGGACTTCCAATTACTGTCGTATATTTGAGAGGGAGACCGAGCGCCTCCGGTTTCCTGCTCCAGCCAGCGACAAACATGTTCTGTAGCATCCCTAGGCCTCCAACCGCGATGAGAAACCAACAATGATCTGTAAGGGCCGAGCTTGTAATAAGCAAGATCACCCACAGCACACCCAAGCAAATCATACCGAATCGGGTCGTTTTTGATATGGACGGAGAATCGAGGTTATCGAAGCCTGTACACAGATCTTCCAGATTCAAACCAAAGCCATCGCATTCGATGACGATGGCATGCTGTGCGCCATTTCCTCTCGTCATAATATACGTCTTCTTTTTACCAGGTGCGATTTGCCGACATGCCCATTTTTCCCGGCGCCACTGCGGCTGCCAACCTGTCAGAAGGCAAAGCATAATTGCGCAAGCCGTCACAAGAAACACTCCCCAGTCTCCATAAATCCCCAGAGGTATCGCAGAAATAGCCAGTTGTAGAATTGCAACGATGATGCCAGACCAGAATAGGATATCCCTTCCCGGTCTTTGAAGCTGGTGCTTCTTGTCGGCATCGAACTTCCAGAAGCTCACAATCAGACCAGCATGTTCCGGGAATTTGATTTTGTCAGGATCTTCCCCTTTCAGTTTGGCTTGTTCTTTGTCATACTGCCATTTGCTTTTCTTCATTTCCGTGGTTTTCTCTTCCACTGGATCGCCCATCCAGTATTCGAAATCGCGCATTACACGACCCAAGACCCAGGAGCCGTTTCCGCGTGACTGACCGTTCTCTGCGTTGATGATTGTACATGGTGTGTCGGCACCGGGCATCAGCTTATTCTCTCCAATTGCGGAGTTGACTGCGGACGTGGCATAAGATACCCAACCTAGCGCCCATTAGTAAAGGCCAACCAGTGATGTTGCGTGATGACACTTGGATAAGGCGTCCATCTTCATAAGGTGTGTGTTCGTCACGAAGAAAATTAAAGCTGCAGAGAAGCGGAATATTCTGTGGTGAAAGTCGCGCAGATACCAAAGAAGGACATACCAAATGAGAAGGCTACCGGCGTGATGTGACCTCCAGCAAGCTGGGCGAGAGCTCGAGAAACAACATCACCGCCTACAAGGAGAAGAACTGTGAATGCGTAGTTACTTGGACTAACCCACTCCTCCTTGAATGCAACGGATGGTTCATTCAGATCGAAAGTTCGAGGTTGAAGAAAAGATTTGAGAAGCGGCGCCATTGCACGCTCAGAGTGTGAGTGAGAGAAGCTCCGCGGTGGGAATGGAAGGAGTGTTACAACCACTCCGTATCTCTGTGCGTTATGTTTTCCAAATCTCAACGGTCACAAGAGCTGTCGGGCACTCAGACCTCGAAAGCATCTTCCCGTGATCGGCCGGTGTTCAGCTAGGTAATGGGCAAGCCACATCCGAGAGATTGGTAAACGTGGTGGAGTACAGCTTCGACAAGAGACGTGGCGTCTCCAACCTCAATTCAGTCTCCCGCCTCGTCTTCGGAGGCCACGGGAAATACATTGTACATATGCTCACAAAGTCGCCAAAAGGTTCATTTAATTAGACATTCCAAGGGCGATAAAACCTTTTAACTCGAGGGTGGAATTGTCGTTGAAGCCGCAAGAGGATGCAAATTGCAATTACGGAGGGGTGGCAGCAAAGTCGCCTACCCTAGTCTTTCGAAAAGCCAACGAGCAATCGCTCAGCTGGAACTTCTGCCGCTCAGTCCGCTACCAATCCACTTGTGCCACATCGTGGCCTCTACAGACCGTGTTGGTGCATCTATGCGTTCATTTTGGGGGGGGCAGGCTGCATTTCGGACAACTATTTTCGGGCATATTCCCCGAAAATGAAGTCTTTGGAGCCGAAGCTGTCCACATGCTGCCATGGGTTGCGTTTCATGACCTCTCACATCGACGCAATCATAAATACTTCCCTTCCAACAAGGCCATCACGTCTTCCGTCTCTTTTTTCAATGCTTTCTCTTCTACCACCGCAGTGAATCTAGTGTAGACCTTCCGAAGAAGTTAACTACAGGCCATGGACCATCTCCTTCCGGAAGGGGGAGAGCCCTTCATTACGTTGGCCTATGATTGTGAAGAGAATGAGTATTACGAAAATATACCCCATAAGGGTTCCGAGTACTCTGAGTTCTACAAAAGAGTAGACTGGGCCTACGACGAGGCATGGGCGCAGCCTATTCACAGTGAGGACCTCCTCGGAGGAGTCGAAGAAGGCGCACAGGACAAAGCTCGCAAACCTTGGCAAATCGAGAAATTCTTCCAGACTTGGCTCTTCTTCGGTCTCATCATCGAAGTATTCGACCTCAGCGGCATTAAAGTAAAGACCACCGATTTCCTGGCTCCCATTGTTCGAAAGACTGTCCAAAAGCCTCAGACAGCCCGCCTAATCACAACCAGCAAGCTACCAGATCTCATCAAGGAGTGGAGACGAAGGCATGAATCCTCAAGCAACGAAGCTATTTTTGATGGGACTCAAAAGCTTCTTGACCATGTCGGCAAGATCTTAGATTACCATTGCGTGGGCGGGAAAGACCATCGCTCCCCTCGCCAATATGGAAAGGTTCTGTGGTCCGTCTCGGACGAAACAACAACGGCTATTATCGCAGTCGCTTCTACACTCCGCAAGGCTTCATTCCTCATCTATGAAAAGCGAGGCATTGAGAACCGATGGCCAGTCACCAACTCTCTACTCTTGTATCAACGCATCCAGAGAAAGTGGTGCAGGTCCGATGCAGCGATGATAATGGAAGATTTTGATATCGACGGCCAAGCTTACATCGCTGCAGCCCCGGGCCGCACGTTAGACCAACTTGACAGCCATTATGCCTGCACTGATCACTCGTGTGAAGCAAGAGTAGGTGATGGGACTTACATCGTTCAACATGATCCCGAATGCCATAAGGATGACTACGACCCCGAGCCCAAATTTCTAGGGCATAAGTTTCCAGAGTACGGCCAAAGTCCTGTGTCTCTTAGAGATGCGATTAAACATGTCATGACCGCCAACCATTTGCCCGTCCTGAGATGGAATTCCAACCCTGATCCTGAGCAAGCTGGTTTTACGACGTACGGCCACCGTAAAAATTCGTATTCGGAGGAGAGTTCCAAGGTTCCCCCGTTTGTTGCCATCTCCCACGTGTGAGTTCAAATGCTTCTATTTGGAAGAATCCTTTGCTTACTGTCGATAGATGGTCAGATGGAAAGGGTAACCCTTTCGACAATTCTCTTCCGTATTGTCAACTAGACAAGATTCAAAGCGTGGTTGACGATCTCTGCGCTAACTACCTGTCACCAGAAAGGCGACACTCGAGCCCGGGATTCTGGATGGATACCCTATGCTGCATTGTTGGCGATGATGAAGAAAGCAGACGCCTCAAGAAGCAGAGCATTCATTCAATGCGGGAGATCTACGGTGAAAGTACAGCAGTGCTGGTCATAGATCCATGGTTGATGTCAGTCCCATCGACAGTTTCAGTAAGCGAGATATGTTACCGAATATACGCGTCGGGTTGGTCTCGCCGTCTCTGGACCCATCAAGAAGGTTTCCTTGCGCGCGAAGTTTACTACCAGTTCAAAGACAAGCCATTGAAGCTAGAAAAAGTGGATGAGATGGCCAAAGACTATCAGAAGAGGATGGCATATGAAGGCTACCCTATCGCATTTCCATTTCAAGCTTCAGGAAAAACGAGCCTCTACTATACCACCGTTAAGACAATTGTCAACGGCATCAGAGATGGGCACATTCTTCAAGACAACAAGTGGATATTATATGGACATTTGGCTGATTCACTTGGATATCGATCAACTTCGAAAATCGATGATGAACTCCTCTGTGTTGCTTCTGTCATCGGGTCAGATGTCAAAAAGTATTCTGCTGTAGAAGTCAAGGGTAATCGAAAAGCCACAGCAGAGCTACGGATGCAAAAGTTCTTGGAAGAGATCGGCCGCTTCCGCCAAGGAATCATCTTCAACAATTACAAGCGGCTTACAATTCCCGGTTTCCGCTGGGCTCCGGTATCCTTACTGGGCAACCGATCCTCGGGTCTAGGTGACCTCGGCGATTCGAAAGACTCCAAAATCGAAGACTACAGCAATTTGAACTTAGACGACATGCATGTCGAGGTTAATACCTTGAATGTGAAAATCAACATCAACAAGTACATTCCTCGCAGCCTTGGCGTAGATCGCCAGTACATGTCAGTGCTCCTGAAAGATAAGACGATTCTGCTTCCGACGGTCGGCCTGCCCATCGACTATTCAGGCTATGTTATCAGATTCTCTTCAAAGGCTCATGGACTGACCATCAATATGGCTGAACGAAGATTCGGCGTCGCCTACAGTCCCCTCCCGACTGCAGCGGCACTTTTCAGACCACCGACAATGCCAAAGACTCCTTCCTTTGGCAAAGTTCCAACTCTTGGCAAGGGCCCAACTGTTGGTAAAGTCCCATCGCTTGGTAAGGTCCCAACTCTTGGCCAAAGCAAGTTGGGTTCTTTTGGAACGGCCGCTCCCGTGCAAGCTGTCGAGCAGCTTCAGAAAGCTCCGGTCGTCGAGCAAGCTGCTGAGGTTTTGACGTACAAGTATGTAGTCTTTGTGGCTGAGAACGACGTTGAGTGGGCGTATGATAGAGATTACGTCCTCATCGTGCAGAAACCATTGGGAGACTCCACTTCTCAGGAATTCCTGGCAATGGTTGGGCGCAAATCCGTCGGACCTGGCAAAAGGTACTGGGTACAATCCTTGTGCTCCGCGATTGTACGTGCTAGGAGACCAAATGATGACCCCAAGGTTGATGCTGGAATTGATTACGTCGATGTGTCCTCGGCGAATACGAATTGGGTGGTGACTTGAGATTGCTATTTCAAGGCGGTAGGAAGATCTAGGTCTTAAATCATCTTGGTAATACAAACATTTCGTAAGTCAAGATACAAACTTTCTCTCAACAATGAATTTGTGACCTTACTGAGGGATTTCGCCCCATCCCGTGGCAGTGTGGGACTTCAATTCCGACGTGCTAGCGCGAGTGAGTCGACATCACGCCACATCACATCACGAGTAAGGTGACGTCCCTCACGCGCCCCTTTATCCCAACAACCGACTATTACTGCCCGATTTCGCATTATTCTGACCATGGCGATATATAAGAAAGGTCGGGGACGGCTTGGCTATGTACTTTCTCTCATCAGCAAGACCAAGATCATACAATCAACCGAGTATTCAAACAAACAACTATCAATCCGACATCAAATCGAACCGAAATTCAAAAACCAAAGCACCAATCAATGAACTCCAACCAGAACATAAAAGAACAATTCCAACACGATCCCACCTGCCCAGGCCATCTTCGCGCCCAGCACCACGAACTGCAAAGCTGCTGCCGCGCCGCTTACGAACAGGAGAAAGCCGCCATCAAGAGCTACGAAGACGGTTGGGATCGATGGGATGGCCCGATCTGGCCGACCGAGAATAATTTGAGCACCGAGCAGGAACTGCATTGGGATGGTTGCTGTCCGGTTGTTGTTGAAGGAGGATATCCAGCGATTGCAGGTGAGTGACTTGAAGTTCCTTCGGTTGGATTGCAACATGGAGCTAACAACCGTCTAGAACCAGTGAAATTGCCGATGAAAGTGTCTCAGAAATTAGCTCCGAGCACTGGGAGTGAATCTGAGAAGGCGTTGTGGCATTCGAGACCTGTATCGCCCTGTCCCTCATGTGGACGGCCAACAGCTATGTGACGAGTCGATGATTTGTGTGAATTTTAGGGAGTTGTTCGTATTGCTGAGAAGCAGCAGCTAATTCGTGGTGATTGCTCTGAACTCTCTCAAGGAGAATGGAAGCAGCGCTAGATTGTTAATGGTAGAGCGATGGAGTCACTTTTGGGAGGAATAAACTATGCTCATGTAGAAGATATCATTCGATATTCAGACGAAGATACTAGACCTAGGTAGAAGATTTAAATATTGATGAACTTCAAGCCAACCCATGATTCCATGTACGCAGCTCAGAGCGGTGGCAGCGCGGCGATGTGCAAGGTAGATTCGGGATCGCAGACCATACGAGTATGTACTGCGAAAGCTATTATCACAAGTTATGTCGAAGCTCTTCTGGAATCAACCTCCTCTGTACTTTATCTCGTAGCTGTGCCTCTGCGAGCCGGATTTGTCAACTCAATATCAGCGCTGGAAATTGTTCCAAGTTGTGGTAATGCAGAGGGATGACGCTCAGGCGAACTTATACAAGCCTGTCGAACACCGCAATGTCATCCGTCACTGAAAATTCCTATGTTCAGCCTCATTCGGGCTTGGGTATTGATAGAATGCACCATTCGCCATGCCAATTTTGATTCTCATTATGCGGAGGTGGGCCTTGGACTTAATCGACTCTGATAGGATAATGCTGTGTATATTGTGGTAGCTTTGGAGTAAGACGAAATGTTACAAGTTCTGCCGCGAGTTCACCAAAATTGGCATTGGAATTGTGAAAGAGGATTTGGATTGGTTACCTTGAAAATCGCAATTCGTTTAGAGGACCTTATACTGGCAAGAACCGTCTTCTCATTTGGCGCTGATGCTACTGACTTCGCCTCAAGTGATGGCTCTCTATGAATCTATTGACGAGGACTCTTCAGCCTGCAGCATCGCCATCCGTCATGAACCTTTGGTGGGCAGAAGCGAAAAGTTAGCCATGACGCTTGAAAGGAAAAATAATGTGGACTCCATAGTTCAGAGGACTGGATTTGATAAATCAACTAGATCTACTACGCTACTCTACTCGTTGCAGTTGAGGTCGGAAACTTATCAACTGTAAACCGCCTTTTTGGAGCTGGAGCGAATGTGAATCTTGCGCCAAGGAAAACGTGAAAGGTAGGGAGAAAATCGGAAGAGCAGCTGTTACCTTGGACTTGAGATAATCGACAGATTGAGTTTTTCATGGTGATAGAAGCTGAACATAATGTGAATAAACGCTGTTAGGAAAAAAGATGTGGGGATTCAAATCCGATGTTCCAGAAGTCCAGCAAGCCCATTCAGGCGAGTTCGATATCTGGACGAAAGTTAGGTAAAGTAGGTGTTGGGCAGAGCATGGCAATAATTCTATAATACATTGAAGTTGAATTCAAAAATAAATCCATCAAAGCGTTGCCGTTTTCCTTTCCAAGTAGTGTTTCGTTCATAGGACCGTCATAAGCCTCGTTAGTCTTAAGATGTGACCAGAGCCATGTGTATATGAATCAAAATAATCTAGCCACTGTGCTCAAAAGGTCGTGGAGAAGTCCTGGAAGGTGAAGTTGGGAATATTCATGTCACCGAAGTTGACATCAGGAGGGAATAGCCTATCCCATTCGTTCTACCCAAGTGTTAGCACTGCATCAAGCGCGTTGTAATTATAGTCGTAGGACCAAGACATCTGAGCAGAATGTACGAGGTGTCGGCAATTGTGACATACCCAATCAACGTCCAACACCATCTCTCCTGAGCCTGCGTCATACCTCATAGGAGCCTCTGGTCCTGTTACAAGGCTTCCAGTGTCTGAGCTTTGAGCTGGTGATGCATTGGGAGCTAAGTTTGGCTGGCTCGCATAGAATGCATCGGCCGCCGTTGCATGATAGTTTCTATATTCGGGTCCTGTAGAGGACGGCAAGATGTTACTGAGCGACGCCGTGACTATTGGTGGGGAAATGCTTGTAGCGGATGTCGAAGGACCCTCTGGTGAACCAGAGTACTGGCGGGAGTTGGTTGGTGTCGTAAACATCGGCGGGACCAAGTCCTCGAGCACTTTTGGAGCTCGGACTCTACGTAAGTTGTGATAGATTTCACTCTTCTGTGCGACTTCCGACAATATTGAGCGAGCTTTGGAGCGGCGATCCTGATCTGAGGGGAGTTCAAAGACATAGTCGAGGCATTTCCAGATTCTGTCAATATAGTATCGTTCCGGAGTGGCATAGACCTCGGTGATGAGCAGCAGGCAGGTATGGTATTGATGCAAGGCGCCTTCATTGTGTCAGCATAAGTCTGGGCTGTGACTTAAAATTTAGTACATACCACAATACCAAGCCCAAAGTCGCAAGGCAGGGTTTGTCTCGACGATAATAGCACACTCAACTTGTTGTGTCCCAGCGCTGAGCATTATCTTTCTTAACCGCTCCGGCATCTGCCTCTGCCCGTTGCTGTTATATCTGTGCAATAGCATGACGTGCATGCGCAAAGTCATGAGCTTGTATACCAGAAACGCCATATAATGCTCCGGCTTTTGTTTGTCCATCCATGGAATGTACTTTGCTTCAGTCACGTTCAAGAATTTCTGAACTCTGCTCAGAACTGCTGTCAAGGTGGTCTTCTTCTTTTCAATCCGAGGTCTTTCGAACCAGAGATATCGTTGCATTTCGTTAGCTTCGAATCGGATGAGAGAGAAAGTCATGTCCGTCCAGCGATTGGCGTCGGAGGTTGGTGGATCCTCACCCTCTAGGTCAGCGTCATCAACATTGAGAGGAAATTTCGTGTCAAAGTCATCCTGGTGAATTTGTGGCCTTGGTCCCGTAGCTTCACAAGTACGCAGGTCTAAGAAACAGAGTTGATGCCACACCATACGCCGGACGTGGATTTCGACGGGAGATAGATCGTAGTGCGAACCGTCTCGGTGTAAGCCCATGCATTCTGCAAGTCGGATTGCAGTTCCCGTCAAGGCCGAATGTGCTCGAGATACTTCCCTACGACATAGTGGAATCTATGGCTGTTCAGTACGGGAACTACGGAGTGAACAGAGAAGAGTGCCTACCAGATACATGACAAATGCCTGAAGCGTCTGAAGCTTGGTAGTTCTCAGGAAATTTGCTCGGTAGAGAGCCGTCTCTGTGCCTCTTTGGAAATTTTCAATCAGCTCTCTTTTTGCGACGCCAAATTCAAGAAGTACATCCTCTTCTGGCATGCTTATCACGGCTGACAGCATCGCAGCGAGAATCAGCGCTTGCAAAGAAGGATGGGGCTCTGCGCCGCTGGCTACGTTCTGCCAAAATGTGGCGTATTGGCGCTCAAAAGACGGTCGGTGAACAATTCGACACATGTAGTGGACAGACTGCCAGTAGTGGGTCAGGAGTCTGTCGGCCATGACCTTTGATGGAAGGAAACGCATTATCGAAGATCGTTCGGGCTCAGGTGCGAAGAAGAAACTTGAAGTTGGAGCAACATAGTCACTCCCTGGAGCCGCGAAATCCTTTGGTGACACGGTAGGTTGACTGGTTGTTGCGATAGGAGAGGAGCCTGTTGGATCATGAAAGTTTGGATTGTGTTCCATCACCCACTCCATCTACATCCAAAGGTTAGGTTACGCACGAAAAGAAAGACTGTGTAAGGTTACTTACCTCACGATGAATCTTCGGCCGTACGAAGCCACCAATCCTATCAGTAAGACGCATCTTCCCAATCTTGACGCCCAAATCCATCAGTACATCATCATCAGCATCCTCATAATATGCTGCATCTGGTACCGCTAGTGGCGTTGGTTCCAAGTCTTTCTCATCATCGGCGGGGGTGGCTTCTTCCTCGCTAGAATCACCCCAATCCAGTCCTTCGAGAAGATGAGCTCCATCCTCGCGTTTCAAGAGTCCCGACGCTGTTCTTCGCTTTGCAACATCCTCTTCCAGGGTTCTTTCGAGCGATCCCATTTTCTCTTTGATCTCGGCTAGCTTAAGTTGGGAAGCGGGATCAAGTGCGGGTGCTAGGAAGACGCAGTCGCGGACGAACTTGGTGCAATTGCTACACGGATGTGTCTTGTCGCACTTGAGTTTTCGCCTTCTGCATTCCAAACATGAAGTAATGAGCCGGTTGCGTCGGCGAATCTTTGGAGTGGCTCCATGGCTGTTGGACGTCTTCCGCACGGCTGAAGGAGCGTTGGCGATACCACCGGGAAGTGGGTTTGCTCCCGAAGTGGAAGTCGACGGTAGCTGCAATGAATCATACGCGGGATCCATGTAGATTGAGCAGCGCAGAGCGCAGAGTTCCTGTGTGCGTAGCTTACGGACGTAAACGCCAATTGGTGACGGAAGGGTTTATAAAGCGGATCTTCCGTCCTTTGCGTCGCAATGAAAGCAAAGAACCGTCCAGAAGGCAACAATCCTCCGCAAAAGTGACTTTGAGGAATTTTGGCCTCTACTTTCGATTGTAAGGTTTCTGGGACAAAGCCGCGGGAAATGTCGCTGCGCGTGAGATTGCGGTTAGGTGAACACTTGCCTGTGAACCGAACCTTAGCCGCGTTAGACGGAACAACTCGAAGTCGACAAGCCACACGAGAGGTCCTAACCGGTGCAATTACAACCGCCGAGATCAACTGAGCCTGGAGCCTGGAGCCAGGAGGTGGTTATATCGGGCGGTGATACCCTCGTCCTCTCCACCCGCGTCGGGCCGATCAAGTTGCGCTCATTCTGACCAGTGTTAGTCATCAATGCTATGATCGCTCATTGGCCGCGGCAGCAATTGTCACTGCTTCCAGAACGATGGGACGTCTTGGACATATCTAAAACACCAAGCACCTCGCTAGCTGTAAGAGGAGGAGCTACGACAAACCATGTTTCAAGGGTGCAAGCTGACTTTCCGTTGTGGGTCTCTATAAGCTACTTACGCTTTCACATGAGACGGATCGAAATGTAGATCAAAACATGCGGATTTCTGTGAAGACATCCAGCCTTCTCTTACCAGCGTATTCAAGCAGTACTTCTGAGAGACAAAGATTGGTTGCGTTTATTACCGTACTTTCACGCACAGGTAAGCTTCTGGTGAGCTGTGAATGTCAAAGGAGACGAGAACATCACAAGGACCGTAGGATTCACAACTTAAATTTAGATCACGCACTCTCCTGTATCTCATCGTGGCAAAGCACTGGCTCTGAGGTTGTCATCCTGAGTCACATACTGTTTGATACCTTTAAGTCGTGGGGCTGTCCTTGTCTGTTGGCATTGTTTATTGCCTCTCGCCGTTCATGATGAACACGGATATCTGGTTTCAAGTTGTTCCACGATGATAGAGAGCTATTCAACAAAGCTGTAAAACATTGTCTGTCTAACTCTGGCCGAGTCATGTGCTTGAAACTTGTGGCTAAAGGCGAAAAGTATCTCATTTGTAGTTGCTTTCTCAAGCAATACGAATATCTATTGTAGTCGTCCAAACCGGACACTGTATTTCGGCTGGGTACTTTATAAGTACTCCTGATATGCCATAAAAGAAATGGCTAATAGCTTAGTCTACTGCGCTGATGCAATATTCGGTCCAACTTGGCTGGGTTATTGAATTCGTCCAATCCATATCTTCGTCAAGCAAGACGTTTCGCGTACACTTCTCGGTGATCCTGATTCTCGATACAAGCTGAGTTGCGCGCAGACAGCAATGTTAGTGATTGGGTCTAAGTCGGGTATCTTCCCAATACAATTCCCAAATGCCACAGATATGTTTCAGTTAGTGGCCGAACTATCATACCAAAGTTCCTCGATCCTTCCGGCCTCGCCTTTCCCCTGACTTAAGCCATCGATGATATCGGGCCACGTGAGCCTCGTGTCCTCGTCAATTTTGACGTTTTCTTTCAAACCTTCCATCACTTCGGCCGCGTCCCCTATGGAGCCAATCGCTATCCACCTCATAGCCACCGTCTGCTTGGCGCCTTGCAGACTTCTGCCCTCACCCTTAACCAAGAAATCCTCAAACCACTCCTCCTCCTTGTCGTTGAACGGCAAATCAATCAACTGAGCGCAGCGCTCTACCCTCGCAGCACTGCCATTCTTCCCCGCGGTGATCGGCGTGCTGAGCGCAGATTCGACCATAACCTCGAACAAGCCCCTCTTGTCAGGCACGGCCTGCTCCTGCAGGAACGCGTAGGCATTGGCGATGCCCGCATCCGCAATGATCCTAAAGTAGCTCCTGAAGACGTCCTCCAGGGCCGCGACGTTGAAGGCGGCGCCCAGCGTGCCGAGGTACGCCACGGCCAGGTTGTGCCGCCCGTTAGCCATCAGCACACGCAGCACGGCTTCGGGGAACGTCGGTAGCAGCGATGGCTGGCAGAGGTAGTCGAGCGCCGGCTTGAACTGCGTGCGGTCCATGTTCCATAACCCTTGGATCGCGAAACTGTACTTTTGTGACAGATGGGCTTGTCGCGCAAAAGTGTCGGCTGGATTTTCCGTGGCGGTAGTCGAGGCGGCGGTAGCCTGACGTTCGCTGGCTCCACGGCGACTGCGTGAAGACGAGGTAGAGTGTGTGAAGCAGTCGAGAAGGATGTAGTAGAGGAGAGAGAGCTTGTGGTGGGTTGCTATCGATGTTTCGATAATCGATTTGTGTAGCTCGCGCAAGTCTTTGTTCGATGTTGACGGGTACGTCTTACCTGTGTTCTGAGCATTAGAACTATTCTTAGAGGTGAATTGGGTCGCCAAAGCCGGCCGTAACGTACATTTTACTTTCAAGACTTCAAGTAGCCGATCAAAAAACAATTGCCCTCCTAGTGACTGCCGATTTAACGCGATTTGTGATTGGCTATTGTTGGAGAAAGAGAACTTGGGATCAAATGCAAAGAGCACATTAAAGTCGGTTATGTCTAACATCGCGTGTATCTCGAAATGGTTTAAGAAATCTGGCGCGAAGTGGATTGTCTGTTGACCTCGACGTAGTTCCGTCAAGAAACGGTCTCACGCCACTTTGTGGCGCAGTCATGGTCGCCCTTCTATATCAACCACCTGATGATCGAAGATTGCTACACTAGAAACCCACCTTTCTGTGCAAATCTGCGGTTAACATGTAGGGCAGATTGATCTAAACAGATGCTAAGATCGTTCTAGGGGTTTCGTTGGCCCTCGGGGAGCATCGTTCATCTCAGAGGCGTCCTTAGGACGATCTTGGAATTGCAACTAGCTGAGAGGAACTACGCAGCAATATGCGAAGAATTCACTTTATCGTGCACGGTCTAGACTTTCTATCAAGCCTTCTTGCGTGATATCTGGGCCGATTCAAGACGCTTTGAACCCTTTGGAGCTTACTTCTGCGCCTAGGATCTGATGGTACGATGGCTAAAAGTCTTGTCACACGTCATTCTAGCCAAGTTCTAAGAGAGAACGCGTGGAATGGGTCCGAACTAGTTCTATAAAGCTCTAATGTCAGTCCCTTCTTGAGGTCTGTTGTCCTGTTGAAACCGGTGACAACGTATATCTTCAAGTCTAAGAAACAAATACATTAACTCCTCCTCCCAATGGATCAACTTAAGAATCTTGCCAGTAAAATTGGCACCGGCCAGCAGCAGCAACAGCAGCAGCCTCAGCAACAGCAAGGCGTCGGCGGCCAGCAGGAGGACTACGTTGATAAGGGTACGATAATCCTTCCTTAATCCTAAAATACTCCTTCGACTAGGAACTGACCGCAGTGGTTAGGTCTTGATGCTGTTGAGAAGAAGCTCGGCATGCAGCAGAACCGGGACACAAATGAACGGATCGTAAGTCACCCACAAACTTGTGAAGAGCCATTGGAATACGGTCAACCTGGAGACTAACCTTACTCAAAGACTGATGGTGCCCGCGAGATGTTTGAGAAGGCTACCGGCAAGCACGTCCCGGACAAGGTCTCTAACTGAAGCCAAAACTATTGAGAGCTGCGTCTTATCGGCGACTATGAGCTGGAGTAACGTAGTATAGAGAGCTTTTAGCGAGAAGGGAATTCAAGGATGTACATTTTCATATTAATCCCCCAAGTCCTCAATCGTGATAACGTCAACTTCTAAATGGACATACCCAATATCATCAAGTTCCTAAAGCCACAGCATTCCGATGCCGGGAATGACGAGCACAACGGTCAGAACCGCTGCTAGCCACTTCCCATCTCCAAGGCGCATCATACTACCGGCATGGCTTTGCGAGGAACCGGTGACCGTGACCGTTTGACTAGCGACTTTGCTCGCCGAACTTGTCTTGGAGCTGGTCGCAGTGGATGCAAAGTTCGACTGTGATTTGACCTGGGCAACAGACTGTAGGCTCGTGGCTGCGGGTGGCGTGTACTGCACGACCGAGGAAGATACTGCGGAGAGAGAAGATGATGCTTCTTCTTCGTTGTTGGCATATACGCTGACCGTGGTCGTCGTGTAGACTTGCGAGGACGTCACGGATGAGGTGGTTGCTACGACGAGGTCGACGGTCCAGTAATAGTACCAATACCACCTAAATATCAGGTTAGTGGAGGCACTGCGAGCGCGTGAGTCACAGGAAACCTACCATGTAATGGACCACGTGTAGTAGATGTACTCCTGTTGCGTGACGGTAGCTGGCGGTGGAGTAGTAGCAGGTGGTGTATGCGTTGTAGTTGGCGGTGGTGCCTGGGTGGTCGCATAGATTGTAACTCCACTGCTAACGTACGCAGTACACTGCAGATTGGTACAACATGTAAGCTTGCCGGTGGCGCCAATTATCACGCATATGTTCCCAGGTTCGCAATAGTTGCCATTATCACAGCATTGGCCGCCCAAGGGATAGCCTAAGGATGATGAGAAGTCTGAACACAGTCATAAAGACGGGATTAAGACGTACATGTTCCCACTGAACAGCAGCTCCAACCGCTTGGACAAGCACCGCCGTCGCAGCACACAGAGCCTACAGGGTTGCAATAACCGTAGGAGCAGCACAAATCTGACGATGGACAGCACGCTCCGAAGTCTATTACACTCCTTCGTTAGCGGGTATGTTGCGGAAACATAGGGACGCGAGTGAATTTCTCTTTACTATAATAGAGAGATTAAAATATGAACGGAGACGAAACGTTAAGACGTGAAAGGACGCGCGCGTGAAGCTGTCTCTTGGGAGATGCTCTAACTACAACTTACCAGCACAATATCCATACCCGGGATCGCAAGTTTGCCTCTCGAATAGTCCGAAGAGAGACCTCTCTTGAAATGAGTTTCGAGATTCCGAAACGTTTCCTGCGAGTTTTCTCTGCGCCCAGTTCTCGATGTATTCAGGGTTTGCAAAGTTTTCGGTCTCGTCTGCAAGTGAAGCGGTGTAGAAGAAAGCAGTGCCCAGCAATGGGACCAACGTTGAGAAGGGAATTCGCATCATGAAATTAACCCGTGTGGTAAGACTGTTGTTAATCTCTAAGTAGAAACAGAGTGCAATGCCGGAGAAGGTGAATCACATCCCATCGCGACTATCGTATGCCTAATAACATGAGAGCTCCCGCGGAGCCATCCGCTACTTGGGTTTCCTTCCTCTAATTGCATATACGAGACTTCAAGTCCAGTGGCTTGAAAGGCTAGCCAACCTGGTAGAGTTTTGACGTGCATCAGTGGGTAGCAGTGCGCCAACTCTCGTACTGTTACATGAAGAGGTTGACAAGGCTGCAAGGTGGAATGCTACTGCCGAGCCATCTTGACCGGTCAAAATTTGTCCAATGGTAATAGGCAATCGGAGGTTGGTGGCTTGGTGTACTTTCCCAAGACATGGAACAGCGATGTTGATCGGACTGGGGCAGGTACTCTCGGACGAAATCGCTTGGGCTCTTCCTCCAAGCACAGCAGCTTAGCGTCAAGTTCTCGGCTGCTGGGGGCCTATATTTAGTGGCCAAAGTTAGCCTCCTTTCCCAATTCTCCACAATCAATACAAGAGAATCCGCCCGTGACAAGGAATACACCTGGAACTCCTGGTGTTGTCGTATTGTTGCCGGCCGTTGTGGTCGTTTAGATCTCCATTCCCTGCGCTTCTTTGCTGCGCCTTGCGATTGTACTGCGATTGTGATTCGTTGGCAGCTTCAACTTGTTCCTGACAGCTGAAAGCTCGTTAAGCTCTGTGGCTGGCGCGGCAATTACCGTACCTTATGTAAATCCTCGGCTTTCTCGCTTTCATCGCACTCATTTGGAGAGAGCATGTTGTCCCGAATTTTGCACGAGTTTAAGCCATCTCTCGGATCCTAGCTTGGCTGATTGAGATCTACCAATAAAGAGGACAAGTTACTAGTGAAGTAGGTTTGTTTAAGGCTAAGTTGCAATGAGATCTGGGGAATTGCAACGAAGTCGGAGGAATAAGTTGAGCCGCAATGTAAAGGATCACATATTGTTCGTCTCGTACCATTTGACTAGCATGGCGCACGCGGCGCGTTTCAGTTTTGGACAAGCTTTGGCTTGAAATGACAAAACGAAACATGCTTTGGCGCCGCAAGGCAGAATGTCAATGCTTATTTGACCGCGGTTGAAATGGTTGTTGACAAGGCGTCTCGCTCTCATCCAGCAATGCGAGAGCTTGGACAACGCTGGGCAGTGACATGAGTTTACACACACAAATTGTAAGACGTGACTTCGCAGATACGGAGAGTTACAAGAGATAAACGGTAATTCGTCAGATGTCACGATTGAGATTTCAACTTTGTAGGTTGCGGCTCCAGAACGATAATCTGGATCGCGTTGACTGCAACGCGAATTGCTGCCTCTAGATATCAAGATGATGGTCAGCGCCATGAATGCCACGAGTGATCTATAACTCATCATATGTATTTGCGCTCTGGATCTATGCTGTCCAGGATATCCATCGTCTTTTCGTACCTGCTGAAAGTTAGTACATATCTCCATTTTGGCATGCGGTTGAACGGACATTGCAAACACAATACCACCGCTGAACATGAGCCTTCCTAGACGTGGTAACGCGCCGCTCCAGAATGCAAGCAATCCTTCTTCTCTGAATATTCTAGCGGCGCAGTTGAAGCTGTTTCTATACTCTTTCTTCGCTTCAATGGACTGCATCCTCGTTTTCACCGTGTCCAACGGCATTGTTGTATACACCGTAATCGTGCCTGCCGCCGCTCCTAGCGCAAACGTGCTGATAGTCCCTAATTTCTCTCCCGGTGCAACATAACTCTGAGCCATCTGCTTCATGCTGGTGTAACTGCTGAATCGTACCGCACTGTTCGCGGCCTGCCGCGCCGTCGTTGGGACGAAGCCTTGGAAGAAGCCACGGATGCCCTTTTCGCGCCATATCACGCCACTACCGTGGATGAAACCTTTCATACGTGGGTTGGGCGACTTCCTGTCGTCAATAAGTTGTGTTTTTATAGATTCGAAGGGTGTTACTGCGATGATGGATTCTGTTGCGCCGGCGGCGAAGCCTGCCAGCACGGTAGCGGGTCCGGTGGGGATGATTTGAGAATCAGTGAGGAGAGTCTTGTATGTATCAAAAGCTACGAATCCTGTAGCGTCGCGATAGTCAGCAAAGAACCGTCCATCATATGCAGGTGTTAACGTACGGACGCCGGCCTTGACCGAGTTACCAATGATCATCGTTGTACATCCTGCATACCATTGAGGGCCAAATGGCGGCCATGGTAGCTTCTTGCCATCAGGTAATCTACGATTGAGCTGCGATCTGGTCTTTGCGACTAGGGGATGTTAGATGTGCACGCGACACCGACAGTCCAGCGACATACATTCGGCAGGATATGTGATTGCTGTTAGCATTGTTAGCAATTCATCCTCTTACGATCTGACCTTGCAATTATTCTCACCAATTTCGACTGCACCAGCAGTCGAGCCTGCTATTATGGAGCGGAGGGCACTTGGCTAGCAAAGGATTCAGTAATTGTCGCATTTGAACAACAGATTGACTGATTTCTTATACCTTTCTCTGCTCTGTGTTCTTCTTCTCTACCGCAACAGCAGCCATCTTGTCTCAGCTTGAATTCTCGCCGAATCTCGCCAAATCTCATGCACCGGCGCGATGTGCGAATCCTACGAATTTCGTGCTCGATGACGGCATGCGGACCATGAGGCTCCGTCGGCGAAGAAATGAAGGGTCGATAAGCTTCGCGTAGGCAATAGAGGGAAGAGGAAAGAACGAGAGGTAGTTTGCATACAGGCAGGACTATCCAAGCCGCAAAGTTTGGTGACTGGAAAACACATCCAAAATCCGGAGATCAGGACTCTTGACTACCCATTAGGTATTTTCAAGCCACACACGTGAAAGCGTGCACCCGTTCAATGTTCGTCAGGGCGTGGCTTGACGGGGAGCTTGGACTGCACATTTTCATTTAAGTTCAACTCTAAAAAGTTTCGAAAACATCACATCATCAATCCCATTATCCTTTCCTCTATCTATACACATAATGCTCTCTATCCGATCATTAAGCCGTTTGGCTCAACGCACAGCGCCGCGCATCGCATTGCAATCCTCGCGACAGCTCAGCATCGCCACTCGCAGACCTGTCCTCTCGCAAGCAGCATGGCGACAACCTGTTGTCTTGCGCCCAATCGCTGCCTTTTCGTCGACCACATTCCGATCACAAGGTAATCAGATACCTGTTCCTTAAGATTTCCTTTCCGCACTGGCGAAAAGCGTCCCACTAACGCCTTCCCCCAGCAGATGAGCTAGTCGCAAAACTAGAGTCGGAGATCCAAGTGGAGCGCGACATATCGCAGCCAACGTCGGCTCAGCCAGGCCCCAGCATCCAAGACTTCCTCGACAACTCGGGATTCCAGCTGCACGACACGCCGGGCGTGGAGGAAGTGCTGCTGACGCGCACCGTCGGCGACGAGACCATCGAGGTGCGCTTCACCATCGCCGACCTCGCCAGCCCCGACGTCGAGGGCGCCGGCCGCAGCGAGGACCTGGACGAGTTCGACGACGAGGACTTTGATGCCGTGCAGAGCGGTGCTACAAATACAAAGGGTGCCATTAATCAGGGCCGCGCAACGACTGACAATATCAAAACTGCGCCGGAGGATTCCGTCGCGCCGGCTGATAGGCCCGAGGTCGAAGAAGATGAAGATCTTGAGCATGGCCAGGCTCCTGCGTTCCCGGCGCGCGTGACGGTCAAGATTACAAAAGAAGGCCAGAAGGGTGCGCTCACGGTGGAGTGTGTGGCGCAAGACGGCGATATCATTATCGAAAATATATATTACTTCTCTGATGGTGAGCTCGCCGACCCGAAAACCGCAGAAAGCGATTGGAAGAGGCGGAATGCGTATGCAGGACCACCGTTTGGCAATTTGGATGAGGGATTGCAAATCGAATTCGAAAAATACCTCGAGGAGCGAGGTGTCAACACGTACATGGCTGTGTTTATTCCAGATTACATTGATTTCAAGGAGCAGAAGGAGTATGTTAGGTGGCTTGAAAGTAAGTGCTACGTCTACCAATCAGTGAGACTGTGATGCTAACCATCTCAATAGACATGAAGGACTTTCTTGCATAATCATTGGCATAACCGGAGATGAGACAGCTTAAACTGGGTGCGACAGAGGGCGTACGGAATGCCATTCGGTCTTGTATTTTGCTTCACTCTCCTCTTTGGGCATTTTGTGCTCCTGCTGGCGATGCACGACATATACCTAGTGTACAAAGCTGTCAGGAATAGTAATTGGAACAATGTGGTATAGAGAACTTTTGAAATTTGTTCCTGCGATTTGACACCACGATCCCAATGCGACGCACTTCAAAATGCGGCCCGATCCTATTCTGCTGCGAACCGCCTGTCATTTGTAGTGAAGGTGGTTGCAAGCTTGGAATTCGTGTCGATTCCTTGATGCTCGAACATCAATACGAGTTCCCAAAGGTGTCGCTTTCTAACCATTACATTCCTAGTCCTATTCACGTCGACCCTCTAACGGCTTTCAAAATCTCTTCCAAGCCGACTCCTGGTTGTCCGGGTACAATTTCTTTCCATACTCGTTCATCAATCCTCCTATCCTCAGGCAGAATACTCCAATGAGGACTGGCTTCGGCTTTTAGCCACTTGAAATCATCGACTTGATCCCACATATTCTTGAGCTTGGAACTATTTTCTGTGGCGTAGCATTCTGGCAATGGCGCGAACCGAATCCTCTCGCAGTCCTCGATGATTGGCCGCGATACTGTCTGCAAGTACACATCAACGCTCTGCGAGTCGTGCATCCGGAATTGGCGTGCCGCCACTACCAGAACGGAGTCGTGCACCGAGGTGATGTGGATTGGACCAGCGACATGGCCGCAGACGATGAGAGAGTTGTGGACATCGCGGAGGGTGAGGCCCGCGAATGGATGGCCAGTTGAAGTAGGCGTTGACATGTCAACAATGCAGTTTCGGAGATGTGAGAGTGTGCCTGAAGTCGTTGCGTGGGAGGCGGAAGAGGGTAAAATGATATGGAGACCAGTGTGATTTGACAGAGACACTTTCGACAATTTGGAGAACGAAGGTTTGCGGACGACGCCATAATCTTGCACACTGCGGAGTTGCTTATTCACGATGTCTTCGTCTACCTCGCTTGGAGCAGGGTTCTCGACAGGCTCGTTCGTTGGACTTCTCAAGTTTGCTGGCGTGGCGGCAACGCTACTCTCTGGCGACGTAGATGCACTGCTATAGCCAGGAACTTTTAATCTCTGGCTAGCTGCAAGTTCTGCAGCGTCTGTTAAACTGATCGCGGACGGGTTTTTCTTGACGCCACTGCTAAATGCAAATTTGGCCTTAGGAGCGAAGCTATTCCTCGTATTCTGCAGCTTCTCAGACAGAGCCTTGATAGCATCTGCATATGTCCGTTGGTCATATGGTGGAACATAGACTGACGCATCCTTGACCTCGGCGGAGAGTCGAGCTATACCGGCGAGACAGTGATCGATAGCATCAGTCCGTTCACCTCCTGTAGTTGGAATATTCGAGAGACGATCGATTTGTTCTTGTAAAGCTAAAGCAAGAAATTAGATACTCATAGAGAACGGTTATTTGCATGGTGTCTCGGACCTGTGACCTCCTGTTGGAAATATCGAAAGAAGCGCTCATTCAAAGCTTTCGTCGAAGACTCCGAAGAGCCGGTTGGAGCCATAATGATTAGCCAGGTCTTGCTGATGAACTTGGAACTTCGAAGCCTTATAAGATGTGAGGTCGTAGCCTTTAAACCAAACTAGCGCAATGGATCGCGTGCTCGAGACACAAAGTCTTGACGTACTACCTACTGAGAAGCTCAAACTCGTTGGTCGAGCCGAAGCAGCCTACCGTATATGAAAACGTTCCATTCGCTAGACTACCGGCCGTACTTTTCACTGTGCGCCCGTCGAAGTCATCAAAACGCATCTTACGCTTGCGGCAGTTGAGGGTCGGAACTTGTGGTCGGCCGAATGATCAAATTCAAGCCTCCATTCAAAGCGGAGGCAAAAATTGTGGGGAAAGACAACATGCGGTTGAGATCAACATCGAACGCCTTTCCTTTCTCGATCAATGGAATTTGCTCCAATACCTCCGCAAATTCGACTTATAATACCTTCTTAAACAACCTGATGGCGAACTAAACTTCGTTGTAACGGGTTCGGCGCAGATTTCTGTGGCCAATCTACCCGTGAATACGGAGTACGACGATTGCAAGAGCCCAGCTGATCATTGACATTCTGCCACAGCTGCTCGGTGCAGCCTTTAAAAGGCACCTCTACTTCTCTATTTTTCGATACCTTAGTATCAGTGCTTGCACATCTTTCTCATCATGGCGAGCTTCAATGCCTTCAAATATTATCACCCACTGAAAGGCAGGAATATTCCATTCCTGGAGATGGCTGTTGAGTACATTAGAGATCCGCCTCATTCAAAAGAATCTTGACGAAGCAGAGTTCAAAGCGCTTTCATATCGTATGTGTGGGGTAATCTAGCGAACAAGCAACTGGTCAAATGCAATGATCGTTGGCCTTTTCATTGGTTTCAACCTTCGTGATACCCTTTCTGAGAGGTGTCATCGCTCACACTCTACTCAGTGCCGCTCGGTACTCGGCGCTCGCTTTGCATCAAGTGTCGTTATTACTCTAAGGTTTCTACGAAAATCGCCGTTGCAGCGAACCTAGCCTCGGCGATGCCTCTATCTATGATCAGGTTTCTATCATTTTCAATGCCCTCTATATGCAAAGGTGCGCCATCTATTTGTAGATTAACAAAGGATATCAACGATTGTCCTCACTGTTGGCCTCCGGCCCTCCTGGTGCCACTCTCTTCTCATTTCGCTTCCCCTCATCTTGAGGAATGTCGGTAGTATCGTTCACATCAACTTTCTTCGCTTTCATCGTGCCTGTGAAAACAGCCCAGAGGAAGGACGTGTACATCACAGCACCCTTTGAAGCCTCTCTGCCGGTCTTCTTCTTTGGGCTAATCCAAGCGTTGCCCAACACACTTGCAGCAACAACGGCCACGGCCATAATAGGCGTCACACTAATGAAGCTATACATTACGCCTCTCGCAGCACCTTCTCGTAGTAAAGTCTGCGTAGCGGAAGGTAGGGCGTCGATCTGCTGAAGAGAGGAAGTTGAATTACGTGATGTCGTGCTCACAATGTTCTCGTCGTTGATAGCCGCTACCGCTTTAGCGAACTCGTTATAGAAAACAGACGACATCATAGCTATGGAGATGGTGCCGCCGAACGGAAGTGTGAAGTCCATCCTTGAATATGGTGAGCGCCAAAGCGATTGGTTGAATACAATCACACTCACAGACTCATGACACTTGCAATTCTGTCTCGCCAGATAGCTGCAGCGTGAAGTGTCCCGGGCATTCTGTCAGGATGTTAGCTCTGCCTGAAACATGGAGGGAAGGGAGTTTACTGTCGAGCTCCTGCACCACCACCCGCGATTGCGAACAAAACGCTGACGAGTGCTGCGCTCCTGGCTTTTGTGGCGTATGCAAGACCGCTGAAGGCTCCGGCTTCAATTACAGATCCCACGAAGAGCGGATAGAATGTTTGTCGAGGCCAATAGTTACATAAGAACATGGCTATATACGATCCAATACCTAAACCAATCTCAGTATACCATCGTATTGTTCCGTATCACTGACTTGCTTACCTATTCCGGGGATATAGAGAAGTATGCGCAAGCCGGCCATCCCAGGCTTGTCGTTTTGAACCAGCGTCCAAAAGATCCCGACAAAGTAGATTGCGGAGTAAAAAGATGCTCCAGTCGCAAAACCGATAACCGCGAGAAGGGCAACACCCCCGTGCCCGAAAAGTGACCAAGGAATCATAGGAACCCGGGTTGGAAGGAGGCGCCTGCCTTTGTCGGATTCGAGGAAGTATTCGTAGACGAAAAAGAGCACGAAAAGCAAGGATCCAATTACAAGAGGTAAAACGACCGAAGGCTAAAGACTCAGTAATTCAGCAGATTGCTACGCCAAAATGATGCCGGCAAACTCACCGAGTTCCATGGGTATTTTACACCACCGTATGATACTCCCAACATGATTAATCCCGTCCCGAAGATAAATAAAATCATGCCGCCATAGTCGAAGGTTGAAAAGGCTGCGAGTAGTGATTTTCTGTTGGGCCCGTTGAAAGGATACTCCCCTTTCACGAGTTCATCTCGCAGTAAGAAGAAGATAAGAATGCTAGCAATCAGGGAAATGGGTATCGACAGGACAAAGCACAACCGCCAATTGGCTTGCGTCATATAGCCACCGATCACTGGTCCTAAGGAGAAGCCAAAGCCTGAGACCAAAGAGAAAATGGTCGTGTTTTTGGACTGTTCGGCCAATGTGACCTTATCCGCAAGCACTATCTTGACCAGCTAACGGGGATGGTAAGCCGACATCTGCTGCTGTCCGAGAAATGAAACGTACATTGTTAATCCCAGCAGCACTAACTCCTTGAAATGCTCGTCCTAAGAGTAACATCGGGTAGTTTTGGGCAGCAGTGGCTAAAACCGACCCAATGAGCATGCAAATCATCGAAAATTGAAGTGCAGCATGGCGTCCAAAGACGTTTGCGATCTGACCGTACATTGGAATAAATGTGGTCGAACATAGTGTATACGCTTAATGCGCGAATATAGATTAGCATAGTGCTCGAAGGGATCGAAGGAGACAAGAAAAGGCAGGCATTGATTCGCCTCTGAAGCCGTCGAACCCAAAGCCACCCATCTAGCGATTCGAGCAGGGAGTGGTCTACCAGGAAGACGTGAAGCACAAAGTACTGGGTTTAACGTACTCGTTACAATCCAATCGAATTGATTGAGCTCGTCTATCCACAAAAATTTAGTCCACTGCCGCATCAGAAGCCGCGCTTGGACGTACTGAAATGCAAAGATATCTTGACCAAAGCAGTCGAGACAATAGTCGCATCGAGGGCAGCCAAGACTTGACAAGGCGTTAAACCGCAAATAATCTTCCAACGATAGATGCGTCGACGTCGGGCTTCGGCTCGTTCAAGTTCTCGATCCGTTGGTTGATCTTGTGCCTCATGAGGCTGTGGAGCATCTTCGTCGCTATCTCTGGGTACACCATCCTCTGCTGGTCCATCTTGTTTCTTGTCATCGCTTGATGAAGTACTTCTCCGCACGTCGGTCGAGTTTCTTATGGCGAAGCGATACAATGCGGACATTGCATTCTTGAACACACCTGGCTCCTTACTGGGGAGAGGCTTGCAGTGAGCCGGAGTTGTTCATCTGGAGAGTGATTCTTTTCGTTCCAAAGCATTTGCAAAAGACTCTACTAATAGGGAATTTCGACATCGTATCCAGAAATGAGATTGCAGGAATGAATGTGGCAGGTGAACACCATCGACGCGTCACCTTCATGTTTGCTCCATACCAATCGTCCTGCTCGAAATGCCCACGCTTGAGTCTTGACTTGGCGTCTCGTGGCGGAGTCCAGGGGTGTACGATACGATACTCTTATCGTATCGATAAGGTCGCCCGCAGATTGGAGATGCCCTAGACAACAGCACAGGCTCTGAGGAATTTCAATATCCACCGAATGCATACATATAGCGATAAGGTATGTTTCATCGACTGGAACACTGAATCCGGGGTTTGCGGAATGAAAACTTGAATATACCCCACTAGCATTGCTTCTTACTGCTAACCGACCTTCGACTCAACCGTTAGGCGTTCGTCACTAAATGAGCCTCTTTGATAGAAGTCCACGTACTCCAGTCTTCGCCGTTTTTTTTGGTTGATTTAGGACGACGAATTCGCGCTCGAGCTTGATATAGTACAACCATGAATAGATTAGCCCTTTCAATACAACGCGCCCGGTCAGGCCGAGAGTAAGAGTTATCACATCCATGATGATTTCCAATGCCTGGATGGCGAGTAAAATAAGCATTGTCTTTCGCATATGAACGGTCCACTCTACACGTTCACGTTCGTATGGAATTTGATACAGAGCTCTGATATAGAAGCTAAAGATGATGAACTCCTGGACTGTAAAGACGGTGCATTGAGCCCGCTCAAACGCGTATAGCACCCGTCTCCACGTTGCTCGGCTGGGGTTAGACACTGACGTTGCAGTCGTCCTGAACTGAATGATTATCAAAGAGGTGTGCTAGATTAAGCCCTTGACCAAAATCATTGCGAGGATGCCATGCCGGATATGACGATTCAAAACAACAATATTTAGACGAGACCATAGAACGATCGAGAATCCACTAACTATCCCAACCAAACCAACCTCGGGGAGTACAGTACATAGGACCCAAGGGAGCCAAGGCGTTTCGAATCTCGTAAGGAATCCGATTGCACGGATACTGAGAGACCATGATGTGATAAGTAACGACCAGAAGTAGGTACCAGTATGGTGTTTGAAGAAAAAGAGGACACGCGTAGTCAAGCTTGTAATCGACCAACGCAAGCGCTGAAAAGACAGCAAAGATTCTGGAGCCGATTGATTAGGACTCTGTATGACCTTCCTCTCCTGTCTCATTTACTCTCGCTTTCCTATCGTTTCTGCTCGCTGCACTGCTATTGTACTCTACCATCTTTTTGCCTCTCAACGCTCCTGCCCTCGCCACTATCAAACTCCACAGGAATAACGACGGCAAGCTAACAAAACAACCCTTAATAGAGGTGGACAAGATACTATTACGTCCAATATCAGTAGAAGTTGTGTTTTTGGTGATGACCATCCAATCAATTGGCACCAAACTTTAGCTGTCTTGTCGAGATCCAACTGAATTCTTAGAGAGGACGATAAACTGTTCAGGGAAGGTTGATAGCATATCACACAAGCCTTTCGCCGTAGGGTTTTGGCAGATGTTCGGTCTGCTTCACCAACACAATGTATACATCAACTCAGGGCCTACAATTCAATGCGAACCAAAATCAATATATAACAACTGAAATCTTCGCAAAAGGGACATCCGCTCTTACTGGCGATAACGTCGGCAGCGGTCAGCCAGGGCAGTGGAGCCAATATGTCAGTATTCGCTCAATGGTTCTGCGTTTCACGTCTCCAATGTCTACTCTGCTACTTCCGTTGCTGTGAATTTCTTGCGGCCAGATCATGGCGCCGCGGTGAATGTTCTCTGCTACGATCATCCCTCAAATAGGACACTCTAATGCATCGGTCTAATGCGTGTTTGTACATGCAGCAGCGTATTTGCTTCTAGATATTCAGGTTCAGTACATCGTGCTGGCCTTTGTGGCAATTCGGCCCTTTGTCAACTCACCAAACCGTATAGTCATGAGAAGGCATCAGTCTTTGTAGGGCGACTTGGCCTCTTAGCATATCGAATTGACGTTGAAATCCTCTTCTGCCTCTTGTCTTGAATAAGCAGATTGAGGCCGACGCATCCAAAATCGCTGATACGCTCCGCTGGAGCATATCAATAGTAGCATTGGGACACTGCACATGGACTTGGAGTTGGAACATTGCCGTGAATGTGATATTCCGGTGGCTGGAGCGTTTTAATGGACATCCTCCTGTTCAACCATGGCGTAGAATCCCCGCGGCGCGTTTGCTTTGTTCGACTTGATCCACTCCACAGCGTCGTCCCAGTCACCGCACACTGTATCTTCCATGAGATGCATGACTGCGCAATTGGCTGTACTAACGCCCCTTTCAGTAGAGAAGCGGACGTAGTGGAGGTTCCGCTCCACGGTAAATTTAATCTTGCGCATGGCGCGCTCTAGAGAAAGGAAGAAGATCTCTCCAGTCGCATCCAAATCGATGGTTTCTGAAATCTGAGATTGATTCCGTACAAATATTATTCGTGTTCGCCCAGAAGTTGGATTGCCGGGATTGGCAGATGAAGTTGTGTCAGTCGAAGCATGAATAGGCGAGTTTGATGCCCCAAATTGATCAAGAGATAGTGATCCGGAACTACTGCCAGACATGCTCGGTTGACGAAGTACTCCTGAGGAACTTAACCGCTGCTGGATGTTCGAAGGCCTGCTTTCTGATCCAGCAGACTGGACTCGGTGTCTGAACCCGCGTTCGAGTAGGTTGGATGAGGATCGCTGTGAGGACGGTATGATTGTTGTGGCAGGTGAACCCACGCCGTGGATGTCGTCGACGAGGGATGAGTCGTTGATCGATTGTGACTGGATCAAGTCCTGAAGTCGTCGTCCGTGAGGATTTCCGCTTTCAGGAACTTCGTACCCAACTCCGGATTGTCTACGTAGATGCGGTTGCGTGTTGGGAGCTTGTGGAACATGGTCAGCGCTCGGGAGCTTAACCAATCACAGTAGCACAGAAGGATACACACCATCATGTGGCTGCGCGAAGACATCTTCATGTTTCAACCCGCCCTTGACAAGGTCGACATCCGTAAGGGTTGAGACAACATAGAAGGTCGTGTAATGCGTTAGCGAGCCGTCATGTCGCATCCAAGTGAACGAAACCTGCTGAGAGGTCGTCAATAGCATGTCGTTATAGCATACCGATACAGGACTCGTCAGGTTCTCCAGGTTCAATTTCAAACGATCACGAACGACATCCTCGCGCACCAAGTTATGAGACCGCTCCGAGTTTCTCATGGTCAAAGGCCATTTCCCACCATTGCTAGGGAGCGCATATATGAACTCTGAGCGATGCAGCGGTGACTGCAGCTCGCTCCGTGGTAAAGAGTCGACGTGCGAGGGGGCTGGACTCGGGAGTCCCGTTACCCTATCCGGCTCGGATGCGTGCCGGCGTCGCACTTGGTGATTCGGCAGCTGAGAGGTCGTGGCATCTCCGTTTGAACTCATGACGTTATGGAAGCTTAGATCTTTGGCATTGCAAGCTACCTCGAGATGGTATTCAACTTCCCCGAGGTTGTAGCGATCAAGCACAAGTTCGATAGCTTTGTCTGGGAATCTTTGGACGAGAATTTTCGCTGTCTTGTATCTTTGCGACATCCCAGGAATGTGCTGAGGCGAAAGCGATTGATAATTTTGGAATGTACGCTCGGAATTCATTGGCGCTCACTGAAAAGACGGCCGGGTCTCAGCCTCGCAAGGCGTTCTAGGCATTGGAAATCATTGCCAGACGCGCATATGACGGCTCTCCAGGTGCCATCCAAAGCGCGGTTGGACTGGACGTGATGACGTTTTGGATGGAGTATGTCTGCGATAAGAATTGAGGCTGACGAAGGAAACGCGGTAGACATCCTACATTCTGCAGGTGTTTCGAACTGCGCCACGAGGGCGTCTAGCCCCTAGGATATTAAGGGAATGTTGACCGGAAGTCTACTCCGTACACGTTTGATGACGCCACTCAGCTCAAAGTGGGGAGCATCGCAAGGCCGCCCCCTGTGCGACATTCGACTCATGTGGGACTCCGAACAGCAGAATCAATCTGCTAAAACACGGCCACACAACAACGAATACGGATAGACAACTACAAGTTACAACAAGTTACACAACATTAGTAACCATATGTATACAGCCGCAGTGTCATTAACCAGAACCGCGGGTTTCAGATGAATGCTGAACCTCTACACTAGAATCAGGTACGGCCTTCTGGATCCACAGCATCAACTAGCCAACAGTCGTCTTTCTATTCCCTAGGACAACTCCGCACCGAACAGCAGATCGAACGGTACATGTTCGACTACGTAAAAGCGATGGCGGCATGCGCCATTGCTTGGTCCTTGAGAGCAGACGAAGTCCACAGCTTTGCCCGTCGATGTGAGACGCTTCCCTCCGTAATCTGCCTGCTTTAGCAACTCATCGCGGCGAACCTTGAGACTTAAGCGTCGAACTATCCTTCCAGAGATCCAGTTCGTTTCAACTTCGGCACAAATACTCGCGCAGACTGTATGCGAGTTGCCGTCCTCATTCGAGAATACTGTTATAAGTTGCGGGCTTGATGATTGAATGACTTTGGCCTGTTCATCGTCAGAGATCCAATCCTTTGACTAATATGCAGGTCGCTTGCGCTGAAGTTACCTTGACAGCGACGGCTGTATCGGAGGTTGTGTTTGATGCCGGAGGTAGCAGATCATGCCTCTCACCAGATGATACTCTGGGATTTGTACATGTGGTCACATGAGAGTGAAGATGAATGTCGCCAATGATATAATTACTGTGATTGAGTCAGTTCACTGGGGCATTCTATGGCCACGAGGTTTCAAGCTTGAAAATGCAGATACATACTGGTAAGTTTTTCTTCCGACTACCTGGTTAATCTGCTTCCCGACTACTGGAGCATTGAACTGCCACGAACGACCTGTTGACTTGTTTCCCTTAATTTCGGACACTATGCCTGTTTGAATCTCCTTGATGCGCTCTTCAGAAGACTTGACTGGAAGCGGCCGCGCGAACCCTTCATGCGAAGCACTCATTGCACAGAGAGTATAGAACGTGCTTTGGTAAAAGGAATTGGAGCTTGTGGGGATGCAAAAGTGAGTCACTTGCTTTTACTTGCAGACGGCGATCAAAAGCGCTCAACATGCTTCGACGCCCCGCATCGCTGTGCGCCAGCCCGTTCTCGTACCTCTACTCTATTCATGTCGCAACTTTCAGGGGCTTTGGACTCTAGAGTTGCATTAACGCCAGTACGTGTCCTAGGTTGATTGGAGAAGCGCCAATGAGGCCCAACGAATAATCTGTTCAATTAGAGAGGCTTTTTTTAATTGGGGAGTATAATCTACGTCAGCCTCCATGATTGTGTGATTAAGTGTGGGGGTTGTGCCTGAAAACCTTTCCTTGCGGGCCAAAACGACAAGATGATCCGAATCTAATTCGGATACTTGCAGGCACACTAGTTATACCTACTCATTCTATTAAATTATAGTAGGCGCTCAACATGGTTCTTTCTTTCGCATATTTTAGAGTGCTGCCAGATCAAATCTAGGGTGATAGTCTGTTGCCGTAGCACATGGTCAGTTTTTCAATGTACCTTTGATCCAATCCTGTCTAACCTTTGTTCTTAGGCCGAAGTCCTTGGGGTTGCCTCTGCTGTCGACCAATTGCTCGGTATAGCAATCGATCTGATCAAAATCCTTTGTCGGGCGTATGAGCGTCAGAAGGACCTCGCAAGACTTCTTGACAGTCACTTGACTGAGCTCACGAGTTTAAGAGATGTTATCCACATTGTCGAAGAAGAGGGGGCATTGCAGACGACAAACGTAGCTGCAACTCTCGCTAGGCTCAAAGCGTCTGAAAAAAAGCTAATAGCCTGGCTTAAGAGAGTAGATCCGGGTAGCAAAAGCTCCATGCAACAGTTCTCGCGTCAACTGGCGTATGGTTCGAAGGATCAGAAGCTGCTGACAGAAATTATGAATGAAATAAGCCGTGCGAAGACAGATCTCTGCATGGACATCAATGTTGCTCATGTAGGTGTGACGCGGACTGTTGAGAGTGGCGTGGTTGCAAATAGTAAAGCGGTACGTCGAATTGAGCGAAGGCCTGCACGATTCTCGAGCAAGGAGAGAGAACTCAATACCGCAAGACCACTTGAGGATCGTTCAACACATGGTGAGTTCGCTGCATCCGTATCTGTCGGAGGATGTGCTGACATTGTTCAGCTGATAACTCAGTATTGCGGAGCGAAGCCGAGATCATGTCCCGTTCCGCCAATGGCCCAGGGTCTGCTAATACAAACAGCCAGGCGGTCAACACAGAGCGGATTATCATTGGCAACTCTACCAAAGGCCACGCTCTCATGATTAACGCGCAGGTAGGAGAAGGCCTGGCGAATACTATCAGTCGTCGTGAAATCAGGAACAATGTCGCTGAGGATAAGAGTACAATGGTCAATGACGCCATCTCTTTGGACGCCCTCAAGCTGTTAGTAGACCGTTAGGGCGTAAGAATTGCGTGAGTGTGTTGAACGGCACCGCGGCGTACGGCTTGCCGAAATTATCTCTTGGGTTATTGTGAACAACTTGCCGGCCAAACTTAGGATCTAGCTTAGGATGATTAAATACACTCTGCCAATGGCTACGGAACTAAATTAAGATAGTAGTGAATGGTATGTTATGGTGAACGTAAATAGAGGGAAATGTTAGTGTGTTGTAAGGTAGATCGCACCCTCACTCACTGTTGAACCTTTAGTCTTGTCTTTCCCGTGACATAGTGGTTAAGGTGGGCAGATAAAATTGTATCTAGATTGTCTCATGCGACAGCGGAAGGGCACGAGTTAGTTGTTTAGCTGCCGATGGAGCGCGACGATGCTGAGAAGTGTGGCATCGAATGAGGTTGGTGAGAAGGCTGACGGCCTGAGGCGATATATTTGATGCCTTGTCCAGATCGCGTTTCGCTTCCACGGAACGCGTACTCGCTTTGACTCCGCCTCGTCCGAATATCTCTCCATCTAACCACCAATTCTTCACTTAAAGCTTGCCTATTGAAAATTCGATACCGCCCTAACACCCTACTTAGCTTCGTTGACGAATCTTCCCGAGTTTGGACGCCAACAGTGAACAATCCCGTCCGATCCTACATTGGAACGCCCGCCAGTCCTACGTCTGTTTACCAACGCATAGAGCGACGACTCGAAACCTACAAGCAGCAATGGCCGTCCAATAGCCAGAATCTCGTCTTGAAAAGCTCCAATTCTTCACAATGGGCATATCCGGCCTACTACCGCTGCTGAAATCGATCCACAAGCCGTGCAACCTCGAGAAATTCTCGGGCCAAACATTTGGCGTGGACGCTTACGGCTGGCTGCATCGCGGCACCGTCCCCTGTGCGATCGACCTCGCGCTCGGAAAACCCACGGCCAAGTATGTCGACTTCGTCCTGCACCGCGTGCGCATGCTGCTCCACTTCGGCGTTTCGCCATATCTGGTCTTCGACGGCGATTATCTTCCATCGAAGGGCGGCACCGAAGCCGACAGGAAGGCCAGGAGAGATGAGGCGAGAGAGAAAGGCCTGGCGCTATTGAAGATGGGGAAGGCCGCGCAGGCTCATGTCGAGCTGCAGAAGGCGGTTGATGTTACACCTGAGATGGCGGCTACGCTGATGAGCGAGCTGCGTAAAATGAATGTGCCGTTTGTGGTTGCACCGTATGAAGCGGATAGTCAGTTGGTATATCTTGAAAAGAGTGGCATGATTCAAGGCATTGTTAGCGAGGATTCAGACTTGCTGGTTTTTGGCGCCCGCGTTCTCGTTACAAAGTTGGACCAGTACGGAGAATGTGTGATGATCAGGCGCGACGATTTCACGGCTTGCAGAGAGATCTCCCTCGTAGGCTGGAGCGACACAGAGTTTAGGCGTCTGGCGATCATGGGAGGTTGTGACTATCTTGATAATATTCAGGGCATGGGATTGAAGACAGCATATCGATTGATCAGAAAGCACAAAACGATTGAAAGAGTACTAAAGGCAGTGCAGTTTGACGGAAAGTTCAAAGTGCCACAGGGCTACTTGGAAGCCTTTGTGCAAGCGGAGCTGACATTCCTGCATCAATGGGTTTACTGTCCGAAGCAAAAGAGCTTGGTAAACTTCTCGCCAGTGAACAGTACGAACGCGGTTGATATGCCATTTATTGGACGCTATGTTGAACCTGAAATTGCAAGAGGAGTTGCAGAAGGCAAACTACACCCTCATACGAAAGAACCTTTGGCCCTTGCGGCAGATTACCGAGCCGCACCACGCCGGTCATGGCCCTCTACAAAGCATAGTACGACAGAGATTCCAGATCTCAAGAAGAACAAGTCGATTGCTTCATTCTTCAAACCAGCACGTGTGCCATTGGCAGAGCTGGATCCAAACCTCTTTGCAACTACACCACACCAACAGCAAACTTTGCGCCGCTCATCAGGGTCATCATGGACGACGACGCCTGCTCCTGTCCATACAGTCTATCCTGCTCGGAGGACGCCAAGTTTGAGCGTGCAATTGTCACCAAGGAGAGCCTTGTCCGATTCTTTCCCTGGAACTACAAATCCACGTCGTCAAGTGAGCACTCAATCACCAGCGCCTAGGCCAGCGAAAAGGCAAAGACTTTGTAACGAAGCCTCCTCTCCATCCAGCGAAAAGCGTGGATCGAGGGTAATGGAAGGGACGAGCCCCTTCTTTAACGCTGGAACGAACAAGTCGCCAATGCCAAGAAGGAAGGATCTTGCAGACTTTTCTTCAGATAATGAACTGGAAGAGGCACTAATGGATCTACCAGATCCTGGCGTATTCTCGACCGACCCTCGAAAGAAGGTCAAGCGCACACCCATCGCAATATTCCAAGATGACGAGAGCGAATATGTAGCCGACGAGTCAATCTCATATGTGAAAGGCAATGAAAATGACAATGGTGCTGAGACCAGCCAGGACTCAGCTACAAGCGAAGATGCAATATTCTCAGACGTCGAAGAAAGGGGTTCTCAGACTCAGATCACCGAACTGGATAGTCAAGAAGAGACAGTGGTGGGCGCCACGACGAAGGGAATGTTCACATTGAACAGGCACCCTCGTACTTCGTCTAAAGGCCTCAGGAAACAATTTGGGTATCTTCCTCGAGACTCTGGGGTAGCCTTTGAAACAGATGCAGACGATAGTCAAGCTACCAACGGGAAAGAGGAAGTCGAGAAGTTAGAAATCGATGACAAGGCCTGGGCGCCGGCCAATTCCCATATCGTTGTTCCAGATTCTGATGGAATAGAACCGACTGCGTCTCCACGATCAACTTCACGTCAAAGCTCGAACGTGATGGTTAGGGGTAGCGAAGACTATATGGTTCCTGAAAGCGAAGAGGAAGGATCGAGTCCGGAGAAGACGGTGAGCAAAGTAAGGGTGTTTGACGTAGGACGTTTTGCGTTTACGCCGCGATGAGGAGATTGATTTAACACTGAAGGCATTGTTACTACAGCATACCGCATGGTGCAGATATAGTTGTCTGTGTTTCAATGGCAGACTACGCATTGATGTGCGCGAGGCGTTTGCATTGTTTATGAAGAAGCATAATAGAGCGGAGTCGTTATTTTTTGTATTGAAGCATTATCATACAGCCGAATGGATCGACGTCTTGGCTTTGACTCCTTGCTGTAACAAATGAAGCCGTTCTTCTTTTCTGTTCTTACGTTAATTTAAGTTACTTATGTAATTGTCGCGGCCCTTCCCGGCGGATTAGGAGTCACCGGTCACGATGCTGTGCGCGTTGCTGCTCCGTCCTCGCGCCGAAAAGGCTCCCATACTTTAGCCTTCCGTTTTAAGGCAATACAGACTCAACTTAATTGTAAGCATTGTACGTTGCTTAAATGCGCTGCTTGAACCATTCTTCCATAGGCTGAACATCCTCTCAAACTCCTGCACTGAAATTTCCACCTCATTGTTCGTTGTGAGGGCCATACGAGCGTATTTTGGCGAGCACTTGAGATGGCTCCTGTTCCTCAACCTCAGCCAGCAGACGCGGGCCAAGTTGCCTTTACAGAGGGAGTTACCGTCCGTTAGCTTGTTTGCGTGGGATAGATACGCGACTGACATGCAACAGGACCTGTATGAAGTACCGGAAATCGATCAGTTACATACGATACCGAGTTGGTGTCTAGGATTCGATTCCTATTACAACGCCTCACGTGTTTTGGGGGGGACCCAGCCTTGCGCCTCACGTTTTCGTTTCACCATGGGCCACGGTTTAGGGCTAATTATGTCTGCTTAAAGGTCAACAACGACCCAAGCTCGGAAGACTCTCAAGGACATTGCTATCCTTAGCGCAACCATGGCCTCCTCTGAGCAACAGAGCATCGCACTAACGCAGGATTACAGTTACTCCTTACTCCCAGCAGGCGAGTACATCCGAGTCCTAGAGCTCCTGCCTGGCGCTGTGAGCGATCCAATCCACTGCCATCTGAATATCGTGTCACTTGCCTCGGTCTGGCGGACTTATCACGCAATTTCTTATGTATGGGGTGACCCAAGCTCGCAACGCGACATATTCGTCGACAACAAAGCGGCTCAGAATCACGTCCAGCCTCTGGGATGCCCTGCAACGTTTCCGCGACGAGAAAGAAAAACAGCTATTCTGGGCCGACGCGATATGTATTCTGCAATCATATCCGCCAGAGAAAGGTGTTCAGGTCCAGCTCATGGAGAAGATCTACAGGGGAGCGAGCACGGTCAGAGTCTGGCTGGGTCCGGATACGCATGGCACTGCTAAGGAAACGGTGGATTTCATACAAGAAACCGTGTCAATTGCCCACGATTTAACTAAACACTATGGGTCCATAACCGCCATCCCAACTCTGTCGGATAGCGAGAATCTAATCAGCAAAGACCACCGCAAATGGAAGCTGTACGGCCAATTTCTGCAGCTGCCCTGGTTCAGCCGGGTTTGGGTGATTCAAGAGGTTGGCGTAGCCTGCAAGGCAACGATGTACTGGGGAGATGTCGAGCTGCCATTCGCTACCGTCATGAACCTCAACGAGTTCATACTTCTGGGTCAGCATTTGTTCAGCATCCACTCCTTGCCATGGCCACTGCACGACGCCTTCACCGGCATCTTCAACTACTATGACAATCCAGATTCATGGCGAGATCAATTGATCACCAAAATTCCGGCTCATTGGAAGTGGGTGTGTGCAGCACCATCCCTTAGCGGCGTCTTCATCCAAGGTACTCGGCGTGGAGTCAGACACCCGCGACGTCATCTATGCCTTCCTGGGTCATCCAGTTGCGAAGAGGGATGGAGAGCCGTTCGTCAAAGCGGATTACCAGAAGCATGTGGACGAAGTGTATTTCGACGCCACGGTAAAGTTGCTTGAGTGGGAGCTGAATCCGGCATTGCCCTTGGCCGTTGCTGCAGGGATGGGTAAGCGGCAACCGAGAGATTTGGATAGCGAAGAGGTTCCAACATGGGTTATTCGGTGGGAGCTTGGGTTTCTGGTGAACTGGATGAGTGCTCCTGGGCACTGGCATTATGCTGGAGGGATCGAAGACAATGTGTCGAAAGTAGACGTCGACAAGAAAATGAAGACGCTGACGATGAGTGGTGTGACATTCGACAAGGTGAGTTGGGTGAGCAAGCTCTGGACAAACACCGAATGTTAGTAGACAGTTACTTACGGTATATCGTATACGCCCGGGAACACGGCGCCCACGCCAGTACCGACGACGGCTCCGTTGCAGTGCAAGCGATAGAGTTGCTCTCGTCCGCACGCGATTATCAGCTCTTGTTCAATCATGTGGCTAGCAATAGACGGATGTTTGCTACTGAGAAGGGGTTCCTTGGGATTGAACCACCGTTGTTGACAGAGGATGACGTGGTCGCAGTGTTTAAAGTTGTCAAGGTGCCTTTTTGTTTGACAGATGCGAAGAGAGGGGAGGAAGGCCCATACAAGCTCGTTGGACCAGCCTACGTGCAGGGAGTCATGAGAGGGGAGGTTTTGGAGAAACATGATCCGCTGGGCCTGAGTTCCGGGCGACCGCGCGACATCACAATCGTCTAAAAATTGTACATCCCTGTGTTCTACCGGGCTAATTTCGGGAGCTCTCTACTTTATTCTCAGGCGTGGAGAAGGCTAAGGTATGGTGTGGTCAAAGGGAAGGTACCTGTAGTTGACAATACTCTTGTGGTGTGGTAGAAGTCGGTACCTTGAATGGGGAAACGAGCGGCCGGGCCCGCTTAATAAAACAGCGTCAAGGGCCACCAGATTAGGCAGCCGTAGCCGCCATAGTCAGCTTTGGTACGTTAGAGTTGGTATCCTACAGGGTAGATTTTGCTGAAGAATATGTTACTATGAGAATTGATATCGAATCAATTGATTTTCTTCAACTCTAGCACCTATGCATCATTGAGTTCATTACCCAGGCTCTTAACTCGATCGTGAATCCCATATGCATATTTGCACATCGTGTCACTAGCTAGTACTCTAATTTTGCAGCGTCTTGTTTAGTACCGTACCACCACAACGTTTAGGCTACCTTGGAATTCGTTTAGTGAGACGAAAGCTATTAAGCAATAGCTATCAGCTTCAGACAGTCAGATAGATGGTCCAACAAATTATTGACTTCAACCTTGTAGTTCTCCACGATGTTAATTGCTGAACTATCTGCGGCAGATCAACGTCGGGGTTGATGTGGGCGTCAATCCCCGGAACTCCCTCGTGCACACGGTACGGTACTATCGTCGTATACGGTTGGTACTCTAGCGTACACAAGTTCATCGTCGGACCGACTGGGCACCGCCCGCTGACATACGTCATTTCAGCACGGCAACCAGCATTCCGTTCGTCCACGCATTTCTCAGACCATCTGTCGCCTCCGCTCAAAGCCATCTTGAAATCTCCCAACGCGCAGGCGCAATTTTCTGGTTTGACCTGCTGGGCGTGTTGTAACATAACACCTTCACTGCTGTTCTTCCGCCTCCATCCGGCTTGCTTTCTCAAGCGATTAGCGATTATTACCCATCCGGCTCGATCTTCGGAGAGGGTCTCTCACCTCGCGTAAGCTCCGCCAATTTCGCCGAGCTCCTCGCCTTCACCGAGGTCGGCCGCTGAAGGCTACCATGGCCTCCGCGAAGCAGGATTACGCAGCGGTGCCTCCGCCAAATGACGCGCTTGTCAGCAAGGGATACGGCGCAGGCACTGACATGAGCGACCTAGCAAACACGCCAGCACACCCAATCGATAGCTCACCACTCTCCCAATCCATGCAGCGCCAAAACAGTGTTCTGGGCAGGTTCGACGACTTGAGTGATGATCGTGGGAGCACAGTGCAGCAGCTCGAAGGCGCTGGACTGCACAGGACTGCGAGTACCGCTAGCACACCCGGTTATGGCGCCTCTCAGACACCGGCTAGGAGCAACACACTCAAGAAGAAAAGCTCTGTCGGCGGTGGATTAGCTCGAAGAGGGAGTTTGAAAAGGACCAATAGTCGAAGAAGCGTTCATGCTGGGAGCATCAAAGGTGTGGCAGTCACCGATGAGGCGGCTAAGATATCAGACGAGAACAGTGTCTTTTACACGCCTGTACCGACCAGCGGGGCACCAACAGAAATTCTCGCGAATCGATTTCAAGGTACGTCGCACTCCTGAGAAATCAAAATGTCAAAGTAATGCGAAACTAATGGATTGTAGCCTGGCGAAAGATGCTTAAAGACCTTATTACCTACTTCCGCGAAGTACAATTGAGCTACGAACAGCGATCGAAAGCATTGTTGAAGGTCTCTAACGTCATCAATAACATGAACGCGCCAAATATTTTCGTGAATGAAGGTGGCATCAATGACGCGAATCACATTTTGAAGGAGTATCACAAACAGAGTTTGGCCGAGGCAAACAAAGCCAGGGATATCGAGCAGGATGTGATTACGCAGTTGAGCGGTCTGAGAGCGGATTTGGGTCAAAAGATTAAGGAAATCAAATCTCTTTCTGGAGACTTCAAGAATTCGGTCGAAAAGGAGAAAGAAGGCACACGTAAGGTTATACGTGCATTGGAAGAGTCGCTGGCTGCGGCAGAGCAAGATCCACATGCTGCCGTTGGAAGAGATGACCCATATATCATTCGGCTTGGTGTTGACCGACAAGTTGAACGACAGATTGACGAAGAGAACTACCTTCATCGCGCATATCTCAACCTGGAGGGATCGGGACGCGAGTTGGAATCAATAGTTGTTGGCGAGATACAAAAGGCATATAACGCGCTCGCAGGTATTCTCAAGCGCGATGCAGACAGTGCTTACGATACAGTTGAACAGCTACGTACTGGACCGATTACAATGGCGAAGGACTTCGAATGGACAACCTTCGTCGACCGCGATCCACACATGGTGAGCCCCAACGTAGGACTCCGAAAGATCGAAGAAATCGAATATCCAGGTAAAAGTCATCCCGCTGCTATGGAGATCAGGGCTGGTATGCTCGAACGCAAAAGCAAGTATCTCAAGTCTTACCAACCTGGATGGTACGTAATTATCAAGTATGCTATGCACTCGCATAGTCTAACCCCATACTAGGTACGTGCTTTCGCCGACTCACCTCCATGAGTTCAAGTCTGCAGATCGTATATACACGCAACCGCCAGTTATGTCGCTGTTCCTTGGCGACCAGAAACTAGGCAATCACTCTCAGCCTGGCAGTACCTCCCACAAATTCATGCTCAAGGGTCGTCAGACTGGTGCTATGCATAGAGGCCACACATGGGTTTTCAGAGCTGAAACTTATGATACGATGCTGGCGTGGTACGACGATATTAAGTCACTCACCGAAAGTTCTACCGAAGAGCGCCGTGACTTTGTCCGCAAACACGCACGTTCCGTCAGTGCAGGATCTGCTATTGCGTCCAGCGTCTCTGGTGATTCGGCACTGGAAGAAGATGAAGCAGACCAGATTCCCTACAGCGCGAACAAGAGTATGACGGCGAGCAAGGAGTTAGATGGTGGAGCTGGCACTGCGATAGGGAGACCGCAGAGGCCGAGTCCAGGTGGGCGTTTCCCATCTGACCTTCAAGTACCATTTGCAAGGGCTCATTCAGCTTCCAGCGGAGAATTTGACGAACGGCGTTTCGAGGGACAGGAACAGCAAGACGTACATGTGATGGCAGGAGGGCTTCGGCATCAAACCGAGGGTGAAGTTACCTTACCATCAGGAATATCGACCGGCGGAGCGATGAATGCGTACACGGCAAATCCCACGTATCCAAAACTCTCCCGAGATTCTTACGCAAATGAATCGACCATCCTTGATCCGACGCTACCGCCACCTCACCATCCAAACGGTGTTCTTGGAGATGACTACCCAAAAGTACAGCCCCAGCCTGATCTCACTGCGCCAGCCCGACCTGAAAGCCAATACGGGGAGTGGATGGCGCCTGCCGCCGTCGGCGCTGGGGTAGCACCAGCGGCCCTAGGGACGGAAGAATATTGGCGAAACCGACGCCAACATGCGGAAGATGAGCATATTCACAAGACCGTTCCGACCAGTCAACCAGTACGTGACTCTGCGGAGCTGAGTAGTCCGGCAATGACTGAATCCACCGCGCCTACTTCTGTATCTGGAGGAGATACGACAAAGGATCACGCTGCTCCTGTGGTTGCTGCTGCAATCCCAACACCCGTTGAAACGACGCGTACGGTAGATCCCATTACCGAACATGTGGCGGCGAACTCTGCCTTTGACGGTGTACATGACGAGAACCTCTCCGATATTTCTGGCACATTCTCAGGTGCAATCGCAGAACATAAGCACACAGCATACGACACTGATCCAGTCACCGGGGAGCCCAATGCCAAACTTACAGGCGCAGTGTTTCCCGCCGTCATTCGACATAACACTAACGTCTCTGCAAGCAGACTACATGTGCCCGGTGAGTTTCCTTCGTAGCTTTCGGGTGGGAGCGGGAATTCGTTTTGAATTTGTAAATTGGACAGCACTTGCTTTTGGTACAGTTATGAGGCGCATAAGAAACGATATACCATATACTAGCCTAGCGGATTCCATTTCTTTGGAACGGGAAGCGGTTGGCATACTGAGCCTTTCTACTTCGAGGCGCAATTGTGCATTCGTTTACAGCAATGCGCGAAGCTTTGTACACTATTGAGTTTAGGTACACTTTGGAAAGTTGAATAAATGATACTACTTGCCATAAACAACCTTTTCATCGATGCAACGTCTCAGAAAGCGGTTCTAGCTGTCGGTTTTGAATGTCAAAATAATCACGTGATTAGGCGTGGTCTGGCTTGGCGGACTTTTATACGCGACTAAGTGGCCATCGCGTCAGCCTTGATCAATTAAATCAAAAGTCACGATCAACGTCCACCAACAGCCAGTATGGCACCCTCATTGAGCAGCAAGCGAGGCAGGTCGGAGGATGATAGTGATAAATTCAAAGGGAGCGAGGTGGAAGAGGTAACCTCGAGTCTGCGGCGAGACAGCGTAAGTCAAACGAGGACTCTCAGTACCTCCTCACAACTTCAACGGAGAATGTTGGCTAAACCGGGACAGAGGAAACGAGTTCGCCTCTCCGAAGAGACAAATACAAACCTCCCTACAAACGCTGTCGTGGATATCTCAGACGACCAGGAATCCGACGTTTCCTCTGACACCGAAGACGAGACACCGGCGCCGCACAACAACGATCCGGCTCAGGTTGAGGAATCAGAGGACGAAGATCTAGGTGGCTTGGATGATGCTACAGCTACTCAGCGCGTTCGTGAACGATACGAGAAGAATGCCCAGCGAGAGAATCATGCTGCCGACAACGCCATCATAGAAGAAATTGAGTGCCGCAATTTTATGTGTCACTCACACCTGAAAATCAAGGTCGGACCTCTCATTAACTTCATCATCGGCCACAATGGTAGTGGGAAGAGTGCAGTCTTAACAGCCTTGACAATCTGTTTGGGCGGGAAAGCCACGGCTACAAATCGTGGGCAGGCCCTCAAGAGCTTCATTAAAGAAGGCACAGATGCTGCATCGCTTAGCGTGAAGATCAAAAACCAAGGACATACGGCCTTCAAACCGGACGTTTATGGTCGGTCAATCATTGTTGAGCGTCACTTCTCTCGCAATGGCGTAAGCGGTTTCAAAATCAAAACGGAAATGGGCCGACTGGTGACTACAAAGAAGTCGGAGCTGGAAGAGATTCTTGACGCCTTTGCACTACAACTCGACAACCCGATGAATGTCCTTACGCAAGACATGGCGCGCCAGTTCCTCAACAGCTCCTCAGCGAGCGATAAGTACAAGTTCTTCCTTAAAGGAACTCACCTTGAAGACCTCGATCGCGATTACCGGCTCATGGCTGAGACTCTCTCGTCAAACGGGGAGCGCATCAAGCTGATCGAAGAGACATGTTCCGACCTAAAGCAAGTGTATGAGCGTGCAGAAGAGAAGCTCAAGCTCTCAAGCAGGCAACAGAGTCTACGGGACACTATGGACAAGTACAGTAGGCAGATGGCGTGGGCACAAGTTGCAGAACAAGAAGGTCAGCTGAAAATGATCGACGAGGAGATTAGGGGTGCCGATGCAGAGATCCAGAAAAGGACGAACAAGTTTAATGCATTCGGCAACCAGCTTGATGAAGCACAGCACAAAATGGAGAAGATTGACGACGTCATCAAAGCTCTACAACTCGAACTTCAACCACATGTGTCGAACAAGGACAAGGAGACCGAAACTTTCACAGCTAACCGAGATACTTTGATGGAGCTACAACATGAACAGCGGGACCTAAAGGACCAGATAGAGGTAGCGACCTCTAAAGTCAAAAAGCTGCAAGAAAACATTGAAGAAGAGAAGAGAAAGCTCGCCAACGCCAACGATGGACAGCATGCACAACGACTTGAAGAGATTCAAGATGCCAAAGAAGCTGCAGATCAAGCTAAGATTCGCTTAGAAGAGCATAGAGCAGGCTTCATTGAAGTCAATAATGCGGTCAAGCTCGCCGAAGCGCGTCTGAACGATGTCAACCCGCAGAAGGAAGCGAAAGAGAAAGAAGTTAAAGAAGCTCAAACTGCCTTCCCTGAGCTTCAGAGCGGCAGCAGGGACTGGATGAGCTGCTATCATGCCAGCCTCCGCCAGCTCCTTCGCCTGATCAGTCAAGAGACTCGATTCAAGGAAAAGCCTGTTGGTCCATTGGGTCGACACGTTACGCTCCTGAAACCTGAATGGTCTTCGATCCTTGAGCAATCTTTCGGTGGTTCTCTTAACGGGTTTGCCGTGACCTCGAGACATGATCAATCCATTCTTTCAGAACTGATAAAGAGGGTTGGTTATGAGGGTCGAATATTTATCGGCAACTCTGCTCCGCTGGATACTTCAGGCCACGAACCCGATGCGTCTTTGCTTACTTGGATGAGAGCCCTCAAGATCGATAATGATCTTGTCCGTAATCAAATGATCATCAACCAAGGCATTGACCAAACGGTATTGGCAAAGAACCGTCAAGAGGCAGTTGATTTGGTCAATCGGAAGCCGCGGAATGTCAAGCAAATCTTCTCAATGCACGATGAGCGCCGCGAGGATGGAGGTCTGCGTTGGGGGTGGTCGATGTCAGGCGCTCCGAACTCCTCGCCAATCTCAGGATGGGGTCGACGACGGCCCCGTATGCAAGCGAATACTCAAGACCGCATTGAAATTGCACGAGAACAGCTTGACAGGGTGAAGAGCGAGCTCCATGAGTTGGAGAATCGCAGTCAGCAGGCGAGGAAGGAACTTACACAAGCCAACCAAACTTTGGTGCGTTTCAGAAGAGATACCAAGATCATGATTGAGGATCAGCAACGCCTGGAGACTAGAGTAAATGAGCTCCAGGACTCTCTTGAAGAAGACACACCGCAAACTGGTACACTCGAGCAGTACCAAGCAGATCTCGAAAAGGAAATACAAGAGCGGAATAGCCTCGCCGAACAGTTTGAGCTTGCGGTCGAAGAAAAGACACGTCTTAACCACGAACAACGAACTCTCAAAGACAAGATGGACGCTATCGGGCTCGACATTAAGGATTTGGAAGCTCAGATTGAGAAGAATAATCGACGCAAAGGGCGCTTCAGGACTGATTACGACAATATCCTGTTGCAGAGGAATGAAGCATCAGGGGAAATCGAGACGGCTAAGCGCCACAAGGAGGAGCTGCAAGAAGGCCGACGCAATCAAGAGACCACGGTAGCTTCGTTCACAGAACAGGCGACACGCTACTGCGAGCGTGTGCGCGTCGACCCGGGCGAAACGCCCAAGTCGCTGGACGTCAAGCTCGAGAAGCTGGCGAAGGAGATGCACCGGGCGCAGCAGGAGGTCGGCGGGACGCGCGAGGAGCTGCAGATGCGCTTCGCCGAGGCCAAGCATCACTGGAAGCGCAAGGTGCGCGAACTGGCCAGCAGCAGGGAGCTGGATCGCCTGCTGAAGAAGGCCATGGATGAGCGCCAGCGCCGCTGGAAGGTCTTCCGCAGCCTTATTTCGCTCCGTGCCAGCGGCAGCTTTACCTATCTGTTGTCGGAGAGGCAATTCAGAGGCGAGCTGATCTTTTTGCATACAAAGAAGTTGCTCGATATCAAGGTCCGTAACCGTCGCTCCGTTTCTCTGAAACGAATGGCAAATACTCACTACGCAACAGGTCGAGCCAGATATTACTCGCTTTTCTTCCGTCGGTCGTCAAACCAAGACTCTAAGCGGCGGCGAAAAGTCCTTCAGCACCATTTGTCTGCTCCTCTCGCTTTGGGAGGCCATGGGATCGCCCATCCGGTGCTTGGACGAGTTCGACGTTTTCATGGATAATGTCAATCGCGATGTCAGCATGAAAATGATGATTCAAGCTGCGAGAAGAAGTGTGAGCAGGCAGTTCATTCTCATCACTCCGCAGAGCATGGCGAATGTTCAATTGGGCACCGACGTTAAAGTCCATAAATTGAGCGATCCTGAAAGAGGCCAGGGGACTATCAGCGTGCAGTAGGGAGATGGGTGAGGTATTATTGCAATGGTTACGCGGATCTTCATAAGAAGGCTTCTGTTCTCACGGGAGAGACTTTGCATCACAAAGAAAATGTATAATTGCACCATCAAGATCAAGTGTATAGCGGAACAGATATTTAACTACAATTCAATGATCAAGATGCTGGATATCACAAGGACTCAAACGCCGGCGAATGCTCAATCCAGAATGATTCACTACACAATGAAATTCTTCATGGCATCAAGAGCTTCTGCTCCTTGCCTTTTGCTTTGCCCCCAGCCCTAGACGCAGAACACCACCGATCCCGCACGCTGATGACTTCGTACTGGCCCTCCTCGCTCGCCGCAACCTTCAAGGTCCTCTGGTCCGTGGTCTCGGTGCGCGTCTCTAGAACGGTGTTCTTCCTTCCGCGCTCCGGCAGCGAGCTTCTCGTGTACGTAAACTCGAAAGGCGGCTCGCCGCTTAGCTCGAACCTCAGCTCGGCCGTTCCGCCCTCGTGGATGTCGGTGATCACTTGCTTTCCCTGCGCGATGTGCGCCTGCGGCACGGCGTGGATCGCCTTGGTGATGCTGACCGGTGCGCGGCAGTCGCTGGCGCTGTCCGAGATCGCGGTGATGGTGAAGTTGCCCGGTACCTCCGCCCAGCGAGAGAAAGTCGTCTCGTAAACAACTGCCTTGCGGTCGCGGTTGGCAAAGTTGTAGTAGATTGTAAAAGGAGGAGATCCGGAGAGGCGGAATGACGGCTTTTCGCCGATACAGAAGTCTTCTTTGGGCTCCACTGAAGTGATAGTGGGCGGATCGTGAACGGAGATTTGAACGCGTGGTTGTGGCGACGTGCTGCGATTATCCGTGAGAGGTAGGCTTTGGCAGCCACGAGAATCTCGCACTTTGCGGATTGTGAGATGAGACTGTCCCTGGCGGAGATAAGGATGGTCGCGCGGAATTGGAAGGGACCATGAAGTAGAGGGGATCTTCGAATGCGTGAGGATATCCGTCTTGGAGCTGCCACTATGCTTAATTTCCACTTCAATATAAAAGGGTGGGACACCGGTGAAGACAATTGGAATGCGTTCCTCGCTCTTGTCTTCAATCTTGCAGAAGCTGTACGTCCGGCCTGGATTGGAAAAGCGCGCTGTCGGGCGAGCGTTGACTTTTTGCTTTACTATGACTGGGTTGAATTGCCTCTTTTGTTGTACATAGTGCTTGTCTTTAAGCTTGACGAACTCGTACTGATATTCTCCAGCATGGCTAGTGTCTAGGGGCAGAGTGGCAACGCCCATAGGAGCCGGGAGCTCCTTTGAACGTCTATACTTCGGGCCTTGATCTGGTTTTGCATCGACCTCATATTCGACAACGAAAGGTGGACTCCCTACAAATAGTTAGCACCCACAAAAGTCTCTCAACGAGATCGAGAACTTACCGCTAAATGCTATGTCCAAGTAGCCTTCATCGCCTTCACAAACATCGTCCTTGCGATAATAAGATCCAATCTTTTGCACGACCGGGCTCTCAGAAATGCGCAATTGTGGTCGATCAATCCATGAAACAGTGAATTTCTTTGTTCTGTCGTCTACTTGACCGCTGCAGACACTATCACGAACGCTGACGATCTCGTAAGTGCCTGAGCGGTCAATGTTGAAAGCCGAGTTCGGCGAGCTGAAGTGAGACGATAGAGGTTGCGAAGGATCGTCAATGTTCTTAATTTCAACAGTCCACGGTTGTTCTCCGGTGAGCTTCAAGGGGAGAGTCTGCTGAACACCTTCGACCGCTTGAATCGTTTGCTTTCCGTCAATAAGTCCAAAAGCTGCCTTTGGCCGCTGATGCTGAACGTGAAATTTCAAATCTTCGTTCAAGGATTCCACACACTTTCGCGAGTCCGAAACACTGATGAGGGAAATTGCATACTCTCCTCCACTATGCAGCTGGTTGGTTCGAATCGTACGCTCATTCTCTGAAATGTTCTCGATCTTTGACTTTGTTTTCTTCCCACCATGAACAACTTCATATTCAAGTGTCCATGGAGCCTCTCCAACAAATTCGACTTTGAACTCCGCTTCGTCACCCAAGCATAGTCGCTTATGCGCTCGCCTGCTCCAAGCCGAGAATGTAGCCTGTGCAGAAGGTTGAACGTCCACTTCTAGAACATTGTCCAGCGGTTTGCTCTTGTAGTACTTGTCCTCGATCGATGTGAACTTGTAGGTGTAATGGCCAGCCTCTCTGGGCTTGAGTTGAAGCTGATCTCGACGATTGCTGAAAGTGTTTCGAAGAAATTGCGACCTTTCGCCCCTTTTCTCACACACATAATTCAACTGGAAGGGAGGAGTTCCGACGAAATCAAGCTCAACAACTAGACCAACAGGCATTCGATCGCATTTATCCGTAATATTCCCAGCGCTGATTGACACCTCAGGTTCCGGTGCATGTTCTAGCATGCAAGAAGCGGGTTCTGCAACTTCGCCGTCGCACCATCCTGCTTTTACAGACTGAACAGTATAGAGGCCGGCTTTCGAGAGTTCAGGATTGCGACCAGGAATCTTGATATCTGCAGTAAGAAGCTGCTGCGCTGTCTTGTTGTGCTCTCCATTTGCCAATAGGGAATTTTGTGGGGTGAAGAGATACTCCACTTTGTACGTAGTCTGTAGTGGCTCTTGTCGACCGATTGACCGCAAACGTAAAGGGAAAGCGACCTTGTCATCTTTTGCGACTCTAAGCGGCGTCTCCATGTTACAACCGAGACTGATGACAGGCCTGTCCTGGACTGAGACTGTTTGCATAATGTCTTGATACTTCGACTTGGGTCGTCCGTCGTCATCGAACAGGTCAGCATAGGATACTACATTTCCCAAGGCATCTTCTACCGAATCAATGGAATAAGTCCATTCGCCTGGTTGATGCAAGACCTCGTTCATAGGAACAAAGACTTTTCGAGAGCGTGCCCAAGACACATCAACCTTGCCCGCTTGAACCAGTGGCCCTCGGTCAAGATCATTTCTGAGGAGTGGCGAAACAAAATCCTCGGGCTGAATGCTTTGAAATTGTGCTGATGCGAGGATATCATTCTGCGTCTTGCTGTATTTGAGCTTCAGTGGAGGAGTGCCTTCCACCTGGAATACAACATCGGAAAGGTCACCCCGACATTTATTCCCAGACTCCAAAGCGATGTGTGCAGAAGGGCATGCTACCACCATAAGATCCGAGGGACGTGGGCGTACTTCCAAACCTGTTTCATCGATGATCTTCTGGAGAGTATAGCGGCCGATTTTCTTAAGAGAATACCGAATGACCAGAGGGCTAGCTGCGTCTTTTGGTCTCTGCTCGAGTCTCGAAGCTTTCATGAGCCTCTTTATTTCTGCAGATCCTATTGTGATTGTCTCATTATAGTTGCTCTCTAGGTCTTGTCGAAGAAGGTCGATGGAAGTTGGATTCGTCTGGTTGATCTGGATTGGAACCGTAACCTGTTTTCGATCTGGCCCAATGCAGAATGGTTCATTCAGCGGATTAAGAAGTGCCGAGCCTTCAGGCAGAATATGAATTATCTGCTTGCCGGAGAGCATATTTGCGGTTTCCAACAAGCGAGATGGATTGACTTTGGTATCGGAAAGGGTGAGTTCTGAATTCCAGAACAATTTGAGGATAGATGCAGTCCATAGAGAAACAGGAGGCTAGAGTTCATTAGGTAGGATTTCCAAAGAACTTAGGGTTACTTACGAGTATCTTAAACATCAGCATGCCGTTCAGGAGAGCATGAACCGAGAACAGAATCGTGGTCATAGTTGAGGACCACTCCAGCCATGGAATCCTCAAAGCCGGAACACCATAGATAAATGCTGCATCGATGAACACCCACTTCAAGAACTGCCATAATGATTCCGTATCATCTTGTACCAGCACCCAAAAATCTCGAAAACGCCAAATAAGAAGTCCAATGTAGACCAGTACGACGCCCAAACGCTGTTGTGCAGGGGATATCAGATCGGAGGATATGACAGGTTCGTCGGATGCGGTTTCGGCTGGGTTGTTCGTTTGAATCGAAGATACTGATTGAAGCTTCCCGCTGCCATTTTGTACAGGCGAATTCTTCAGTGAGGATAGTGGAGCTCTTCGTCGAACATGTGCTGTTTGTGGTGTAACTGGGAATGCTGAGCGAAGTCGCGGAGTGCTGTCCATCGCATCGTATGAGAATGTGCCACGGTTATGAAGAGCGACAAGTTCGTGTCATTGTAGGAAGTTTGTGGTCAAAGACGTGTTGTATCGCTGGCTATATTTCGATGTATGTGGGCACCTAAACATGCGAAGCTTGAGATTGACGCAGCGCGTCACTGCGCGTAGAGAGGTTTGTGGCGGTCGCAACAGGCAGAATCCCTAGTTGGTGGGAAGTTGGGATCTGAACCTTGACGTCAAAAGGAACACGACTCAAACTCAGCAAGACCTGATATTCTTGCTATTTAGAAGATTCTACTACATTGCTGTTACTCTCTGCTATGTCAAACTAAAATTATAGCTGTTATGAGCAGTTTGCCTTCGCACAAAGAAAGCCGAAACTGAATTCAGTAGAGGTACGGACTACGGTTATTCTCACGTGGCCGTCACTCGTCTGAAGATTTTAGGCAAGACACTCATGTTTACCAGTCGCTGTTGTTTAGACCTATTCCATCATTATAATCAGTCATCGAATCACTCTGATATGCGCGTTTGGTCGTCTCTCCAGGCGTCCAACTTGTTCAGTTTCGCCAGATGACCTCAGCCGTGGGAATTTGTCCTTCACTTTCTGTAGAAAACGTCACGATGCAGGCCTCGCAACCGACAGCTCTCCCTATGGTAAATAGAAACTACCTAGAACCAGTGTTGGCAATGGAAGAAAATGATGACTGCATGGACATGGCTGCCTCTGTGGCTCTCCAAACGGACTTGTCTACAGGGAGGGCTTCAAATCCTAAATCAGAAAATATTGAATCCTCTCAATCGATACCCCTCAAGCGGCCTGCTGATGATTGTGGTGAGGAAGTTTCAGGTCACGATCTTAGCTACCAAGCGACTGTGTTTGATGAGTCTACTCCGAGACGCAGCAAACGCGCTCGTATTAGTAGCTCGACTCATGAAGTTAAAGAAACTCTCCTCTCATCAGCATCACCAAATCTCGCAAATGTAACCAATGGTCTGGGAACAAAGACTTCTATTCAAGCCCGTCGCAGCGACCGAAAACGAGCTGAAAAGGAAGAGCACATAAAGGAGCTTGAAGCATGCAAGCCTCCTTACGCCGCTATCACCACTGAAGAGAAGCAGACCTGGAAAGGGTGGTGCGAGATCGATTCCGAACCAGCATTTTTCAACGTCATGGTTAAAGATTTGGGCGTCAATGGTGTGAAGGTACAAGAGGTATTTAGCTTGGAACCGGAGTTCCTTGCGATGCTGCCTCAGCCGGTCTATGGTCTTATCTTCCTTTTTCAATACGTCAATGAAGAAGAAGACGAAGAGGAACAAGAGCCATGCCCAGATCATGTATGGTTCGCTAACCAAGTTGTCACCAATGCCTGTGGATCATATGCTCTCTTGAACATCATCAATAACGTCCCAGAGATCAACTTAGGCAAAGGTTTAGCAGAGTTCAAAGAAGTAACCATGGCTTTGAGTCCTGCCGAACGTGGTGCGGCCGTGGCAGATTCGGAATTCATCCGGCGCATACACAACTCTTTCGCTCGTACTGTGGAAAGACAGAACTTAGATGCCTGCCTGGAGGAGGACATGAAAAAGGCGGCAACAAAACAAAAGAACAAAAGGAACAAGAAGTCTAAGAAAATTATCGAAGACGAAGCGGCTTTCCATTTCATTGCGTATCTTCCTGTACAGTGCATGATCTGGAAGATGGACGGACTGGATCGACAACCTCGCAAGCTAGGTCCATGTGGTTCAGACAACTGGCTAGACCTGATCGCACCGGTGCTTGCAGCTCGCATGGCTGATTTGGAGACTGGACAAATTGAATTCAACATGCTGGCGGTGGTCAGAGATCCTGTGGTTGAGCACCGAGCAAACCTCGCATATAACATCAAGCTCCTCCATGCAATCGAAGATCGTCTGACGTCAATCAATGCCAACTGGAAAGCGCTCCTATCCGCATCAAACGATGGGGCACATGTGTCTTCCGCATCAGATCCTCTTGGACTTACCACAACGATGATCGAAGAATCCCAGCTGTCTGCTGCAGACGAAGACAATCTCATTGCCAAACAAAGAATTACCCATTTGCTTGAATGGCGCGATCGCACGATCAAGGATCAAGCACCACTTCATGCCATTGTACGTGACGAAGTACAGTCGCTTTATGAAGACGAGAGCAAGGCTTCTGACCGTCGCAATGACTACGGGTCAATCATTCAGGCTTGGCTGAATATGCTGGCGGAGAACGAGAAGTTACGAGGGCTGACAGAGGGCGATTGACTCGGCAGCGTTCTATAATCCGGAACGTGTGTGTCCTTATCTGAAAAGTTCGGATTGGATAGATACAGAGCATCGTGATACCCCAGCACTCTTTTGCATCAGACTCTATTGCATTGGGCACGAACAAGCACACATAACCCAGTACACCACCACACCGCCATAACTTCATATCTCTGTTGCTTTGACGTTCACATTGTCATGACCTATTCTTTAATTTCCTTCCAGCGTATAATTCGTTGTATGGAATCTCAAGTGCGCGAGATTTGGCGTCGCTGTGATTTGGACTTCCCGAGGAAGGTGGTCAGTGCGTCCCCCGGTCAACCTATTATTGTTTCCAAACTCCAGCCTAGTTGACAACCTCGAATTTTACGCATCCAGAAATTAATTCTCCCTAGCTACACCTTCAATTATTCTAGCAATGACATATTCGCCATTGTGGAAAACACAATCACAACATTCGATGCGATGGCTTATCCGCCACCACTTCTCCAACACATCGGCTACCAGCTCAACCCTGTCGGAGCAAAACGAAGAAGCTCGATCATGCAACATCCAATGGAGGATTCCACCATAGATTTCTCCAAAGCGATGCGACCGCGAAGAAAGAGGGTCTCAACGATCTTGGCCGAGCGACTAGCTGAAGAAGAGCCGACAGAAGAAGAAGCGCAAGGCAAAGCAGAGTCGAAAGCGCTCAAGCGCGAGCCTCGAAGAAGAACGATCTATATCCCAGACGATACCACTGTGATGACAATTCATCCCGGTGGTAGTTTGTTTGAAACTAGAGGCCATGACCGAAAACCAATCTCACCGAAAACAGGATTGGATCTTGTCACCCTGTCCGAAGATGAGGAGCCTGTCTCGGCAATTCGAAAGGAGAAGAAGAGTACTTCAAGGAAGTCACTTGCTGTTGCTCCAAAGAGGGCACCACTACAGCGCTCTACACGACCACCGTTGAATGTCTCGTTCGCCGACGATGTTGTTGGTGCCGGTGGAGGAAAGGAGAATTTGCCGCCCGGGAAAGGGACGGCCTACCAAGTGAAGGCAAAGCGCAAGAGTACTGTCCCGAATGCGTTCTCGGGGAACAACAGCAATGGTCGAATGTTTGTAGCTGCAACGATTCCTGAAGACCGGCCTATGACCTTGTGGGAAGAACACAACGCCAGTCAACAGCACCAGAAGATCGGGAAACGTTTGGGTTCTGAGAGTCTTCTGAACACAGAAAATCGATCCCCAAAGTCTAGGAAATCATCTGTTACAGCACATCTGGAGCCAGAACGGCCGGTTTTCCTCACGAAAGGTTCATTCAGACCCAGTATTGCACCAAAAGATCATCTTGGCTCCAGGCAAAAGGACCTCTATGATCCGAATATCGCAAGAAATGCTAAGGAGCGTATCAGCAGATTTTCTGTTCTCACAGAAGATGTTGCAAATCCTGAGATGTACGAGGAACAGTGGCTGGAGTATCAAGAGATCGCGCTCACGCAGTTGCTCAACTGCGTCTTTGACAACAGCACAAAACCAATGGACCGTACGAACGAGCGACCATCCATACGTAAGCAAATGTTGACAATATACTCGGATTCGGCTTTTCCATTGTTGCATAAGCGCTTGCAAGCTTCTCTCATATATGGCACCATGAGTATTCCGAAAGGACACATCGACAATGCGTTGAAGTTAAAGGACGATATTGGTCTTCGACAGAGATTTGCAAAGCTATGGATCGATACCTACGACCTGGCTGCCTTACGAGCCGCTTTGGAAGTAATTAGTGGTAGAGAAATGCCCACAAAACTCAGCCTGTCACAGCAAGCAACGTCTCCTGGAAATTCGAACAATGAGTATCGGCCCGAAAGAAGAGCCGTTGCACGATTCATAGATCGGTTGTTCATCCAACATGAAGACGCAAGCCGCGCACCAGCGACTACAGGGACAATTGCTGCAATAACCCGTGGCGATCATCAAGACGACTTCGGTACATATCATTGGTGCTGGAGACGAACTGTGCTTCGAGGTCTGATGCTCATCCTGCTGCTTGACAAGACCAAAGCTGCTGGCGTCATCGAAGACTGCCTATTCCTAAAGACGTCACCGCACAAAACGTCTACAGCCGTTCTTCAGAGCTTTGGAAAGCTACTGTTACCCTCATTAGGCGACATAATTCGACCCCTAAACCACATCAACTACGTGGTCGAGGTAGAACAACACCCTGTACAGGAGTTGCAGTATCATGTATCAAATCTTGCTGTTGACCTGCGTGATGGAATGATACTAGCACGCCTTGTGGAAGCGACAGTGTTTGGGAGACCGCTACAACATGCACAGGGCAAGGATAACGAAGTTCTACCCTTAACGCAGCATCTCAAATATCCTTGTCCTGGCCGTGCGATCAAGGTATACAACGTAGACATTACCCTCTCGGCGCTTCGAAGGACTGCCAGCACGACGAGTTGGCTCACAATAAACACAACAGCCGACGACATTGTCGATGGACATCGCGAGAAAACATTAACGCTTCTCTGGAATATTGTGAGCGAATTTGGTTTTCCTGCAGTCATCGACTGGGATGAACTTCGACGAGATATCGTTCACAGAAGCACTGGCCAGATCTGCGAAGAGCGACAGCGAATTCTCATGGGAAGTGACAGCTCAAAAGTGCTACTGATGTGGGCACAAACGATTGCAGCGGCGAAGGGTATAGATGTGACGAACTTCACGACATCATTCGCGGACAACAGCGCCATTGGGGCAATCGTAGAGGCCTACCTTCCTTTCTTCCCATCACCAGCCGATGCGGCTACTCCAACGAAGTCACTCGGCATCTCATCGCTGTCCTCGAAAATTTCTCAACTCGGTTGCTCAAAAGCTTTTGCTGGTCTATTCACTAACCATGTCCCTCGCATACCAACGGCTAACGAGACGCTCTCAACTCTTACCTTCCTCGCCGCACGCCTTCTCCCACTCGCTCGCGTTCACCGAGCTACCACACTCATTCAGCGCCAGTACCGACAACATCTCAGTCGCCGCCACGCACATCAAAGGTTCACTGCGATGAAGCTTGCTCATGCCTGTGCATTGGTGGTCCAGACGCGGAATCGTGTTATTAGTGCAACAGTGGTCTTGCAAAGAGCGTGGAGGAAAGTGTTGGACAAGCGTCTCGAAGATTTTGTGAGAGACGCCATTACAATTCAAGCCATTTCTCGAGGCTGGATACTGAGGAGGAAGGTATACAGGAGGATGGAGAGGAGGAAACGGGGTGGTTGGTAACGAAAGAATCGTTTTCGTCCGGTTAAAGTAGCCCGATTGTTGTTGGAAAGCATCTATGGCGCGCTCTTTGCTACGTGTCGCTTAACTTTGTTTGATACCCTTTGACCCTAATCGAAAGCCGTTACCAAACTAAGTAAGAATTCGCTTCCGCTCCAGGCACATTCAGCTTGATATATCAAGCAATGAGGCCACCCATCTCACGTTTAAAGATATTTTCTCCGAGGATCAACCGTTTCACATCACATCTCAAGCTCGGGATGAATTCTTTTCGGCCGAATTTAAGCGGGAATATTAATAATCATCCCTCAGCGCGTCCAATTGAATTGCTCCCGTTCTCCGAGGCAACGAAACTGACCGAAAAGACGGATCAATCAACAGACCGCCGCTTAAAACTACTACAGCAGGCTCCAACCATTACATTATGGCTTTGTAAGCTCCCCAAGGCGGTGTGTGCTATAAAGAGGAGAAACATCTCAAGGTCCGTTTGCAGTAATTGACCAGGTCCAGCCCTTCGAAATACACTGAAGTTTAGCCTTCAGCCTCATCCTACGATTTGAGCATCAAGACGGCCAGAATGACCACTCTCAGCCTCTACGACATCACAGTCCCGATTTTCATCCAGTCTCTCAATACTTTGGACGCTCAGCTCACCAAGGCCGAGGAATGGGCAAAAGAAAATAATGTCCCACTAGAAGAACTCACCTCAGCGCGACTCTACCCGGATATGCACCCCCTGTTATTTCAGGTGACAACTGCGTCAAACACGGCCAAAAAATCCATCTCCCGCATCACCGGCACGGAATTGGCCACGTTCGAGGACAACGAGACGACCTTTGCTGAGCTGCACGAGCGCATCGCCAAGACCATTGCGCTGATCAAGGACGTGAAGCGGGAGTCTTTCGACGGGAAGGAGGATGCCGATGTGCTGCTGAAGACGGGTGGCCACGAAGTAATGTTCAAAGGCCTCAAGTTCGCGCAGTTCTTCGCGCTGCCCAATTTCTTTTTCCATATCGTCACTGCATACGATATTCTAAGGAACAAGGGAGTGCCAGTAGGAAAGCTGGACTTTTTAGGCAGGCCGACGTAGTAGAAAGTGTTTTTAGCGACATGAACGGTATCACAGGGAATTGTGAGAGGAGACTTAATGGATGGTGATACCTTTGTTGCTTTCTTTAGTCTACGGAGGTGTGGAACGGTCAGGGTCTGGCATTTTGGTCTCCATTACCTAGTGAAAGAGGCAGAATAATTTCTTCAGTTCCAAGCCTTCGTCTCCGATAACATCTCATCTTGAGTCTTTTATTCGCCCAATATTTGGTAAGACCTGCATGTTACCTGTCTTCGATCGTTTCAATCCATTGCTTTTCCCCTTCTGCGATGTTCGATTTGTCGAATACAATGTTCTGCATACGGACCGGAATTTCACACTTCAGCAGATTTTCGGCAATGGATTTCATTCCTTCGAAGCGATCTTGGTTTCTGAATGGCCACTTGTACATCATAATCAGATCGTCAATCGCAGTAGCAATTTGCCTTCGTTTCTTATCAAGTGAGATTTCAGAAGCGGGCTTCTCTGTCATTGTGCGCAAAAGACTGATGAAGACTTCGACTTGCTTGTCAACATCCTTCGAATCAATTGGGGTTCGACTTTCAAGATCTCGAATTTCTTTCTGTATTCTCATCTGTTAGCTTTATATTTGCTTCTCTGTAGAGCCTTTTTAACCCACTTTAAGTTCGTCAACCTCCTTTCGAAACCGTTCAACTTGCTCGTCTTTATTCATCTCTCTTTGCTTGTGTCGCAGCTGGATTTTGAAATGTTCAATCTGCTTCTTTTGTTGCTCTAGCTGTTTGTCCTTGGCCTTGAGTTGCTTCAATAGAGCTGACTCCGTATGAGAAGACATAATGGTCTAGCGTGATTTTGGTTGAAGATGTAGTTGTTGTGTCTTATCAAGCAACGCCTAGCCTTTATAAAAGTCAAGTCGGTCGTAGTTACCACCGGTTGAAGATGGTTTGTTGTCTCCTATCAAGCAACGCCTAGCTTTTAGGAAAGTCAAGTCGGCCGTGGTTACCGCCGTTGAATTCTGTCAATTGCGTATTCTCACTAAAGCCGTTTCTAACCGAGAATATCTTGAGTCACAATGCGTTCGCGAATCCCGTTTGTCGAGCGGGGTGGATGTGGCATAGCTGGAGCAATTTATCTTCAAAATGGTCCCGAAACAGTTAGCGTCAAACAGCAAGGTTTGGGCGGACATCAACATTGGGAACTTCGCGACTTCACACTGCCGAATTAGCCCTTAGTTTGATCGAATGTCGACTTCTCTATGAATCCCACAAGTTAATTTCATCCAATAACTACCGATCAACAGTAATTCGGCCAGGTGTATGCCCCAGCTTCGATATTGTGGTGCTCCTTGCCATATTGTTGGCTAGGATAGCTGATTCGCATCACTTGTATTTCGAATAAGTTCATCAACAGCCTAATAGTGAATTAACCAGTCATACAGTGGAATATTAGTCATTTGGTTTGCTGCAAAGCCGATCTGCGGTGGGTTGTCGGTATTCGTTCTCCCATTGCCGTAACCCCACACTTCGATACTCCGCAGATCACCAACTAAACAGCACCTCTCTCTGCATTGCGGTATACTACAGTATTCTCTCAGTGTATATTTTCATTTATTTCTCTTCCTGTCCGTATCTGGAACATTTCAGATAACTTCAACAATTAACTTTTGGTTTTGAACCTGACACAGCGCCGTCATGGGATCTATTCCATCCGAAGACACGCTCACCGGGGCCAAGAAACAGTTAGCAGAAGAGGGCTGGTGTGTGGTCCCAAATGCCATTTCCGAAGAAAAGGCAAAGAAAGTTTTGGACCGTCTGTGGAAAGCAGCCGAAGAGAGCAAGAAGCGAGGAGTGGATACATATATGCCTCAACTCGATCCCAATGAAAGCAACATTCGTGTCTTCTACTTGATGGAACTCGATGAAATTTTCAGAGAGCTTATTCAAGATCCGACAGCCATAGAGATGGTGAAAGAGGTGTTAGGAGGAAACTTCCTAGTTCGTGTCTCGTTACGCTGTAGTTCATTCATTCTGCTAACCTGGGGTAGATCAGTAACTTCACGGCTAACATTGCTCGACCGGGATCGCAATCAATGGGTCTGCATAGCGATCAATCTCTTGTTGTTCCAGATCCTTGGAAGGAGGCTTGGGCACTGAATGTTATCTGGTGTCTGACCGACGTATATTTCGAGAACGGTGCAACGCTGTACATACCCGGAAGCCACAAATGGGTTAACCGATCCGATGTCCCAGACAATGCCAACAAGCTACTTCGACCATTTGAGGCCAAAGCAGGCTCGTTTGTCGTTATGGAAGGCCGTGTCTGGCATACGTCGGGTGCAAATATCACCAAAGACAAAGACCGCGCCCTTCTCTTTGGCTACTATACGGCACCTTTCCTGCGGCAACAGGTGAACTGGACTGCAGCTATGTCGGAAGAAACAAAGCAAACTTTGAGTCCGCAAATGAAGGAATGGTTAGGCCTGAATGTGACAGCAAACACTGGGCGAGTCTCAAAATTGCACTATCTAAACCAGCAGTACAAGCAAGAGGAAAATAAATACGTATTACCTGAGTTGAAAGACGGATCGTAAGCTAAATTAATCAAATTCTTCTTGCGCACTGCTGATTCTTCTCTTTTGGCTCCTCTGATTCTCTGCATCGAACCACCTCAACGTTATCTTCTGACCCAGCTCTTTTCAAGCCTATTCGCTTCATGGGCAATAGAAATCACGACTGCGGCATCATCTCGCACCACAACTATCCCGTGTC